>Ga0172379_10011837_pt1 | contig 10314 bp, 13 predicted proteins | sample GrowelOW334metaG_FD_119756 | JGI IMG/M metagenome (GOLD analysis project Ga0172379, IMG submission 119756) | Groundwater microbial communities from an aquifer near a municipal landfill in Southern Ontario, Canada - Groundwater well OW334 metaG | ecosystem: Environmental > Aquatic > Deep...
GACGACACCATGGCCACTGATTCCACCAGTTCTTCATCCTCAGTTACATCAAGCCCTGCCCCCCACAAAATTCCGTGTGCCAACCCGTACACTATCGCCTCTGTTTTAACGACTTTTCCTCGAGATGTATTAATCAAAATCGACCCTGGTTTCATTAATTTTATATTATCCATATTGATCAAATGTCTTGTTTCTGGTGTTGCCGGCACATGCAAAGTGACAAAATCAGCTTTTTTTAGACAACTTTCCAAGTCACCATTTCGATCAACCGCAATTATTTTCATCCCCAGTCCTTTTGCAATTTTTATTACATTTTTACCAATTCTACCCACTCCCACTACTCCTAAAGTCTTACCAAATATATCAATTCCAGTCAGCCCCTCGGGTGAAAACTCACCCTCCTCTACCGATTGATGAGCCGGTACTATTTTTTTGGCCACCGCCAAAAGTAAAGCCATGGCGTATTCCGCCACCGTATTTTCACCATAGCTTGGCACGTTACAAATTTCAATTTTTCTTTTTTTACACTCAGCACTATCAATATGATCAATTCCGGTTGACCGAGTTGCAATCATTTTTAAGTTTGGCAATTGGTCAAGGACTTTTTTGTCAATTTTTGAGTAAACAAAAACAGATACTACATCATAATTATTGGCGCTATCAATATTATCTTGCAATTCTTCGGTAAATATCCCCACCCCGGTTGTATCCAGATTAATTATCTCTCGTTCAATAATTTCCCTCTCCCAACTTTTCACCCCAAAAAAAGCAATTTTATAATTACTCATAACTAATTCTATATTAACTTAACCATCAAATCCATAAAAATAAAATATGATTAACTAAAATCATTATGTAATAAAATTTTTCCCGCTATAAATAAGTTTATTATAATTTTTTATTAAATAAATTTCCTTTTACCCCATTTTCCCTCATTAACAATAAAGATAACCAACCATCATATTGACCTAGTAGTATGCTCTATGTTTTAATGATATTAATTAAAGATTAATCTGATACAAGAGGAGCCACCAAATGGACTATCAAACAACAACAGAAGATAAACCTGTATCTCAAAAATCTGCCCAAAAGAAAGTTAACGGTGTCAGCATTGACAACCTTCCCGACCTTTTAACCGTCGCCGAAGTTGCCGACTTACTCCGAGTCTCCAAGCTCACCATCAAACGATGGGGTAAACGAGGAAAATTAGCAGCCATTCGTATCAATGCTCGGGGTGACCGACGCTATCGAAAGGAAGCCGTCTTGTGGCTTCTTGGCATCCAAGCCGAATAAAATTATACCTGCCCAAATAACTTAGCTTAAAGGCTGTTGGATTAACTTCCGGCAGCTTTTTTGATGACTCAGGTTAGTTGTATTATCAACTGAAATATAGTACAACTACATATGACCAACAGTCGGACAAAAAACCTACAAACAGCGGATCTAACACATGAATTTTTAAACAAACTGGCAATAGGTGGAGAAATAAAAGAACGTACAAAAAGCATATTTCAACGCACATGGTTATGTGGTGATGGCAATAAGGATGGATCCGGGTACCATATTTCACTCCCAGGTCCCAACGGCCGAAAGATACTTATTAATGCGTCAAGTTATGGAAATCCATTACTTAACAGCCAAGCACCCTCAACACTTCTTGTTGAGATGGGTCCATATTCCAAAAGAAGAGATAGACATAATGCAGTTCCAGGATTTGCATTATCTGTTATAAATGGTTCACCTAATTACTATTCGGTTGTACTAAAACACGATACGGTACCACTCATGGAAGACGGAATCCCCACAATTAATGGTGAAAATAACCAAACTATCAAGGAAATAATTTTAAAAATCCTATCAAATGTAGATTCAGAATTAAAAGAGAAATTCGGCCAAACACTGCCAAAAAACCCTCAAGTACTCGCTCCGGGACCAATAAAGATGAGCGAATAATATATTATTGCCTACTTGAACACAGACCACTTTTTATTTTTTGCCCAACCATATTCAAGCAAAAACCACTTTGCCAAATAACTAGAATAAGTATCGGTGTCATGTTGTCGAACCTTAGCAAATCTACGTTTACTTATTTCCTTCGACTCATTCAACCTTTTAACATTAATTTTACGACCGCCGTCTTTATCGACAAAATAAATCGGAGACGAATAATCAGTTTCGGCATCTGCTCGACCCTGAAATCGACATATTTTTCGAGCAATCACAACAAATAATTTATCTGCATCAGACAACGTATCACTTTTCTGAAAACTGCTAATTGCCCTTTTCCGATCTTCCCCTGTCGCTTTAACATTTTTTAACACAGTTAAAATATTAGTATATTTTCCTTTTTCCCATTCTAATCTCATTTGCTGAATCAATCCATCTTGTATTTTTTCATTTTTATCTATATTTGGTAACTTATCTTTACCAGCTTCCAGAAATTCATCAAACTCATCAATTAATGGACTTATACCCTGTAAAGCACGTATTCTCTCAGGGAGATTAAATCTTTTATCTGGTCCAGCACCCTTTCGACCACCAGATAGCCAACTCGAAGTTTGGGTCGAAAATGATATGTAATCTTTCATAACTGCCAAATCACTTTCTACAACAATGGCAACATCTGCTACTGGCGCATTCAGAATCAACAATACACCCTGACTATCCCCAACCATACAATCAATGCTCACCAGTGATATTCCGCCACCATCCACGGTAATGGATTCAGTTCCATCACCCACCAAAAGTTTATGTTCACCATTGTCCATCACTAGATAGTGGTGATTAAAGTCTCGATCAAGATTACCATCTTTACCCGACAAGTGACCACCCGTAACTATATGAAGAGCAAATTCTGTTTCAGCATTACGTATCACCACAAAAGCACCACCCAAATTATCCAAATCATTTAACGCTACTGCAACCATCGACAAATTTCCACGATCAGCTTCTGTACTAACCAACAAATCAACCGCATGGGCCATTGGACTACCAACATCAGGTTTGCCCACAGGCAATACTTTATTTACTACGTCAAAATCCATCCTTAGTTTCTCTTTATTTGCCATATTTAACAATAGTATATAATATAAATACCATGTCCGCAGATTCAGGTCACGACAAATTACTTTCAATAGACCATGTTAACTCAACAGCTTTCAATACCATAAAAGAAGGTATAGACCTCCAACATAAATTCAAACCGGGCGTGGATGACCTAGAGGCCATAGCCACACAAATTATTTTGAATTCAAATTTACCTTCAGAAGTCCAAGCCCAGTACATCTCTGAAGTTAACGATCAACCATATAATGGAGTTGGCGACAACGTCGGTGACAAATTGGTTGAATGTTTTTTTCGACTGAGAACCAATAGACTCTTTTCAACGTTATTACCGGAAACTCAAGAAGAGATATCGGCCATGCTTGTAGGTACTGCTTCCGCTCGAGTTGATGAAATAATAAACGGTAATAAACGACGAAGTGAAACATATATAGCCCAATCAAAAAATATAATTCAACTATTAACACCACTATTTGAACCAATAGAACCAACAAATTATCTCCAACAACGAGCACACAGTATCATTGACAAATTAAGAGGAAGCAAAGATATAACTGGCACCGCTGACAAAACTTATATGAAACTAGAATCCCATATTAATACTGTTTTACCTAACTTGTCACTCGTCCCCGCGGTGTCCTTTTAACCAATCCTTTTTTCATTAAAAATGGTTCGTAAACATCAGTAATTGTTCCCACATCTTCGGTCAACGCCGCGGCAATATTTTCCACCCCCACTGGTCCCCCGCCATACTGGTTTTTGACCACATCCAAATACTTTCTATCTGCATCAGACAAACCTAATTCATCTACTCCCAATTTCTCTAGAGCATATTTGGCAACTTCTAAAGTTACTTGCCGATCCGAAGCCTTGGGCGAAGGACGGACTTGAGCATAATCACGAACCCTTTTTAATAAACGGTTGGCAATCCGCGGGGTGCCACGCGACCTCTTGGCAATTTCCTGGGCTGACACTTCGTCAATTTGCGTTCCCAAAACCTTAGCCGTTCTTTTAACTATTTCTGACAAATTGCTGTCATCATAAAAATCAATTTGTTGCACCAATCCAAAACGATCGCGCATCGGGCTAGAAATTAACCCAATTCGAGTTGTGGCGCCCACTATGGTAAATTTTTGCAATTTTAAGCGCACCGATCGAGCCGATGGCCCCTTGCCCAAAACTATATCCAGGGCATAGTCCTCCATGGCACTATAAAGCGTCTCCTCGACAATTTTGTTAAGCCGATGAATTTCATCAATAAACAAAAAATCACCTTTTTTAAGGCTAGTTAGTATCGAGGCCAGGTCCCCTGCTCGCGTTAGGGCTGGACCAGAAGTAATTTTAATACTTGACCCCATTTCCCCCGCCAAAAGCATGGCCAAAGTAGTTTTCCCGAGTCCTGGTGGACCATAAAATAAGATATGATCCAGCGACTCACTTCTGGCCAAGGCCGCCCGAATAAAAATATCTAGCTGGTCTTTTAACTTTTTTTGGCCAATAAATTCACTCAATTTCTTTGGCCGAATCGACAACTCCATTTCTTTATCAATTTTATTTATTTTTGGATCAAGTGGTTCCATCATCTTTTTATCTACCTAAATTTAATAAACACCACTCTAATTTTTCTTCCAATTTATCCAAATCTTTAGGCAATTTTGCAGTTACACTTTCAATTTCTTTTCTTTCAAAACCCAGTTGTTGTAAACTCAAAACCAGATCGTCCTCGAGTAGTGGCAAATTATCACGCAAATCTAACTCTCCCAATCCTCCAATTTTAGATTTTAAATCAACAATTATTCGCTGGGCAGTTTTAAGCCCAATTCCTTTTATTTTTTTGAAAAAATCCACGTTAGCATCACCTATTGCCTTGATAATTTCCAAAGAACTTTTTTCTCCCACAATACCCATGGCTGTTTTTGGTCCCACGCCAGATACAGTTATCATCATTTTAAATAAGTCCAGTTCTTCCACTGTTTTAAACCCAAATAAGCTGATACTACTATCATTCATCGAAGTATAAATATACAGTTTTATTTCATCCCCAACTGAGATCTGAGATCTGAGATCTGAGATCTGAACCTCATATCCAACATTGCTTACTTCAACTTCAATATAATTTCCAAAAACTCGTGCAATATTTCCCCTCAAGCTACTAATCATAATTCCATCTTATCACAAACATAACCCGAATATTTACAAACAACAACCTCCAAATTAACATGGTGTATCATACTCTCATGCAGATATATTATCCAGAAATATACCAAGAACTAGAAAACACAATTGATAATTGCATTGTCAAACACGCCAATTTATTAATTGTCACCCTCCCCGGTTTAGGCACTACCCACCTTCTCCAACTATACCTTTCCAATCATCCCCAAAATAACATAAAATACATCCATTCCCAAAACCAAAACGAACTCAGTTACTACAATATTGTCGATATTGACAACCTCAAAAACCACTTCATTGATGATATCGAAAATTATTTTAAAAACGCCAATTTTGATCAAAAATTTGCTATTATTATCAATCAACCGTCACTTCTTCAATCCCCAGCATACCTCCAATCAATTCTCCCCCGTCGTTTTCACAAAACATTTTATCTTGGTGCCCATATTGATAATGAAAATACGGAGCAAAATTTGATAAACAAGTACTCAGCCGGAATTCCTCGTTTAACTAAATTTTTTAACACCAACCCCGAACTTACCAAGCAAAATATCGAAAACATCATCATCAATCCAACCCTAAACAATATAATATCCCCCACTATTCAAGCCATAATAAAAACAAATACTCAGACTTTACAAAAACTAAACATAAATCTGAGTCACCCCATTATTTCTCACTTTTTAAAAAACACCCCCCAAACTATAAATATCAAAGTAAATTTTGATCTTTCTTTTTTTGAAAACAACGTCTTAAACCCAAACGCTTTAAACAAAATTGAGTCCCAGATCTTACATTTTATGGCCTCAAATAACGGTCAAATTAGCCGCGAAAAAATCGCCGAACTTAAATGGGGCAGTAGTCAATACGATGACTTTTCCGACCTGGCCATCACCAAAACCATGCGTCGGCTAAAACAAAAATTAAATATCTACACCCTCAAAACCATACCCAAAACCGGATATGCGATAGTACCCCGAATATCATCGAAAACTCTTTCGTAATGCATCTACATCTTCGGAAAAATGTACGGTTTTACTTGCCCCACGTCGTGACATTTCATATATTGCATCTGACAAATATCCTGTGAAGCAAACAACAATATCAGGCCGAAATTCCAAATTTGTTCTCACAAAACCAATACTTGCAATTGTCCTTTCGTCACCTAATCCTGTTGAAGCCTCCTTTATTTTTTCATAATATAATTTTGTTTCACTTGCATTCCTTAAAAATATTTTTGCCATATTATTGTTAACTATTAACAACAATATTTTCCTGCAAACACACATCATATTCCTACCAACAAACGACCAAAATACGACCAAAAATTGTCAATAAATCTATATTTTCATCGTAAACCCATGGGTCAGGGCCACTGCCACGGCATCGGAGGCATGTGACGGAGTTATTAATTCCGTCAAATTTAAACAATCGCGCACCATAATTTCCACCTGTTCCTTTTGGGCCCTCCCATACCCAACTAAGGCCTGTTTTACCTGCAAAGGGGTATATTCCGCCACCGCTAAATTATTTTTTTTACCACAAATTTTTATCACCCCAATCGCCTCCGCCACTTTTAATGCCGACTTGGCATTTTTGGCAAAAAATAAAGTCTCGATCGCCATTTCCTCAACTTTAAACTTTTTTATAATATTCTCTAATTCTTCATAAATTTTCCCCAATCTATCAACACTATTATCTTTTTTATTTGTAATTATTACCCCACAATCAATCAATTTATTATCATCCACAATTCCCCACCCAACATTTTCTAGTCCCGGATCAATTCCTAGTATCATTACTAATTCTACACTATATATAACTATAGGCCAACAATACTTTTCCACATTTGTCCACACCCTCCCCCATATTATTTTTAACCATGATAAAACATATTTTTTGTACCTAAAAACAGGTAATAAACAAAATAGCGTATAATTACTTATGGACCTAATCAAAGATCAACTATTGGCCCCTTACACCACCCTAAAGATCGGTGGCCCCGCCGATTACTTTATCCAAACTAAATCAACCGAGGAACTTGTTAACGTTTTAAAAACTACAGACATTAAACCAATTACCATTTTGGGCAACGGTTCCAATGTTCTAATCTCCGACACAGGTATCCGAGGTTTAGTCGTCAAAAACACATCAAATGAAATCAATGTACAAACTAATGCACCAAATACTTCCGCTAAGTTCGCCAAAACTTATACTCAACGTCTCGAAAATGAACCAGACAAATATTTGGATTTTTCAAAATTAGATTACGACGAATCAGGGCTACCGACTTCAAAAATAGAAATTTCCTCAGGTTGCCCCTTACCCCTAGCCATCAATTGGACCCTAGACCACGGCTTAACTGGTCTTCAGTGGTTTGCCTACATTCCTGGCACAATAGGCGGCGCCATAGTCCACAACATTCACGGAGGCTCGTACCACATTGCCGATTACATTGAATCAGTCACTGTATTTGACCTAACTTCCCAAAAAATTGCCACTTATAAAAAATCAGACCTAAATTGGCAATACGAAACTAGTTTTTTCCTCAAATATCCAAATTTAGTAATCATCTCTGTTATTTTAAACCTATTTCATGGTGACACCGTCAAAGCCAAACAGGTTCGTGACGCCTGGATTACCCAAAAAATTAAAGTTCAGCCGATGAATTCCCCGGGGTCTGCTTTTGCCAACCCCAGCCTAGAAATTTGTCAAAAAATTTGGGACGAGCAAAAATCCGCCGGTTGGATTATTGACCATGAACTAAAGCTCAAAGGGTTTTCCATTGGCGATGCCCAAATCTCCCCTCTTCACAGCAACTTTTTTGTCAACACTGGCCACGCCACCGCCACCGATTACAAAGCCCTCATCACCCACGTCCAAAAACTAGTTAGAGACAAATTTGACTTCGACCTAATTCCCGAAGTCAAGTTTTTGGGGAAATTTTAACCCTTCTTCCTCGCCTGAACTGTGTCATACCTCTCTCTTGTTCCTGTTCCTTCACAATCATCACAAGGATCACTATTGTTTGTCAACCACCAGCTACCCACTCTGACTTCACCCAACCCTTTACAAACAGGACATTTGCTCGCCAAAACAGTCTGAATTCTTTGCTTTTCGTCTTCAGATAAAGTCTTAAACCCTCTTCCAGATCGTGAAGGAGTGGGCTCTGGCTCCTGTTCATCACGATATGGTCCATTCGCCCGACATTTTCCTTCCGACTGTAATCTAACACAGAGTTCCTGATCAACTGAGCTTACCGTAGCACCGAAAGCGTTTTGATCAGATAAAGTAAATGCTGGACACCTTAACAAGCTACCAGAAACATGTCTATTTCCTTGAACACATCTGAATTCTGTTGTAAAAAAAACATATCCTGGCATACATTTAATTCAAATAATTAACTTTTTTCATATATTACGAATGTAAGCTGACAGATATTCCATCATTTCCTCCAACCGCGAGAACATGCAGCCTTCCTTTCGCAGGACAATCCTCTTCTTTACATCCCAATTTCTTTTGTCTCTCTTCTGAACAAAAAAAAGACGCTCTTCCATTTCCGGCCGAATAGTTCATACCTTGGCCGTAAGGATCACCACAACTTGGCTTAAACTCATTGTCAGCGGCTTTTTTGGGCATATTTTTTAATTCAAATAATTAATTACCGGAATTATATCATACATATTCTATGTGTCAACTAATGTATCAAAATCACCATTTTCTTTTGACTTTTAGACCTTTAGACTTTAGACTGATATATGTCCACCAAATCATCAATCATCACTTCCTTAAACCTCCCTCAAAACCACACCGACATATTAATTGCCCTTGCGGTCAAAGATTTATCGGCCTCTAATTTACTCAAACAAACCACTGTCAGCAATGGTCGCATTTACAAAATATTGGCCGAATTAGAAACCACCGGTCTTATCACCAAAATCATCCCACCGACCCGTGGCCAAGCCATTTATTCCATGTCCCCATTTACCACCCACATCCAAAACTATCTGTCTCAAAACTTTAAAACCCAATCCCTTCACCTATCCACCATCGTCAATTCTCTCGATGCCCTCAACACTCAAGATTCAATCGAAATTATTCACGGCACCAAAGCCGATTTTGATCACCACATTGAAAATTTTCTTTATGCCTCCAAAAACATCAAAATTCTCCACAAACACACCTCCCTGCCCTGGTTTTTATATTGTTTTGACGAAGAGCACTTTTTTAAAATTCGCGATATTATCAGCCATTCTCGCCACACCGGCTCATCGTCAATCAGGACCGAACTTCTTCTCAAACGCCAGGCCTATATCGATGCTTATAGCCACAAATCGGTTACCCATATCATGTCCCATTCCGCCCTTACCGAATATCAACATCAACTTAAAAGGAATAAAATAAATCTTGACCTTCGATCGCTTCTCAATAAATACCCCAATGTTGAAATCTTGGTGATTGACAAGCTCCACAATCCTTTTTCTACCTATATCTCCGAAAATAGCGTCATTCAACCACTATTTTTTCCCACTCAAACTGACAAACTATTGTTATTTTCAGGATCAGAAATTACCACCACCTACCACGATTATTTTGCCAAATATCTCGAGGATTCAAAACACATTGAAAAATTCTTATAATTTCCCAGGATTGTCAATAATATATTTCCGAATTCTGTTCAATTCCTCTTTATTCCTAATAATTCTCTCGTAATAATTTCTTTGCCATAAATGCTTATGAAACGGTAGCCAATTATCATGTTTCACGTTTTCAATGTATTTTCCGGTAGAAATTGATTTGAATGCACCAATTATTTCCCCCAATCGTACACAATTTATTGGGCGACCACCAGGGTCGCCCCTACAATTTTGATTAATTAATATATTTTTTGATTCCAATGAATCAATTTTCGGATTCAATGTACGGGCGGCCTTTATGGCCGCCCTATTCCACGGAATTACCACAATCCCATGAAAATGATCCGGCATAACCACATATTCATCCAATTCAATTTGAAATCGATCAATCAAATCAATCCAACAATTTTCAATCATTCTTCCAATTTCATTAATTCCC
>Ga0172379_10011838_pt1 | contig 10314 bp, 5 predicted proteins | sample GrowelOW334metaG_FD_119756 | JGI IMG/M metagenome (GOLD analysis project Ga0172379, IMG submission 119756) | Groundwater microbial communities from an aquifer near a municipal landfill in Southern Ontario, Canada - Groundwater well OW334 metaG | ecosystem: Environmental > Aquatic > Deep...
AATAACCAAATACCATTTAAAGTGATTTATAAGAAAACTACCGGCATCGCCGGTAATTCCGGTGGTAAAATCAGATCTGATTGCCAGGTAACTATCGAGCCTGTTAACTCCGGTGGCATCGTGACCGATCTGAAAAGTAAAGTCAAAACCTTGTATGGAACCGGCATAATCCGCCAGCTGAACGATATACTCGATTTTTTTGGCATCAAACATGCTAAAGTGACACTGATCGACAGCGGTGCCCTTGATTGGGTCATTGCTTCCAGGATAGAGGCAGCGGTGAGGGAATTGATTGACACGGATCTTCAGTATTTGCTCCCTTTGCATGCCAATCTTGTAAAACCTGCTGCAATCGACCAGAGGAGGTTCTCCAGGCTTTATCTGCCTGGGAATTCCCCGAGCCTGATGATTAATGCCTTTCTTCACCGTCCTGATGGATTGATCCTTGATCTGGAAGATTCAGTGGCACCGGAAAAGAAACCGGAAGCCAGAATCCTGGTCAGGAATGCTCTGAGAGCCCTGGATTTTGGACAGTCTGAAAGAATGGTCCGGATCAATCAGTTACCAGCCGGTCTGGAGGATTTGGAATGGGTGGTACCCCATGGAATTAATCTGGTGCTGATTCCAAAATGTGAATCATCGGATCAGGTAGTTCGGGTTTCCGACAGAATCGGGACAATAAAAAATCGTGAAGGCATTAATCATTCAATCTGGATCATGCCCATTATTGAAAGTGCCAGGGGAGTCGTCAATGCTTGCGAAATTGCAACGGCATCGCCTGATGTTGCTGCATTAGCCATCGGTCTTGAAGATTATACAGCTGATCTGGGAGTCAGGAGAACGAGTGAGGGTACGGAATCCCTGTTTGCACGTTCAACTTTGGTCAATGCAGCCAAAGCTGCTGGTATTCAAGCTATTGATTCGGTATTTTCAGATATTGATGACATGGATGGCCTGCGGGATAACGTTTTAAGGTCAAGAGCTATTGGCTTTGACGGTATGGGGTGTATCCATCCCCGGCAGATTGCGGTCATTCACCGGTACTACACTCCAGATAATGAAGAGATTGAAAAAGCCAAAAAGATTGTACTGGCTTTTATGGAGGCTCAGAAGAGAGGTCTGGGAGTGGTTGCCCTTGGCTCAAAAATGATTGATCCGCCGGTGGTGAAACGCGCGCAGCGAACAATAAATCAGGCGATTGAATTTTGTATTATTGAAAAAAACTGGTTTGAAACAGATTCCCTATGAGAAAAAAATATGACCATTTGGTCACCAATGCTGCCGGACGGATTGTTCCAACTCAAATAAACGGCCAGACAGCAGTCCCTTATCTGGGAGTCGGAAAACATAAACCGGAGGGCAGAAAATACTCGGCGGCAATCTCCAGTTGTGCAGATTATCCGAACGACGGTAATAAAATTTTACCTACCCTCAGGGATGCGCTTATTAAATGCGGACTTAAGAGCGGAATGGCTATATCGACGCATCACCACTTCAGGGATGGCGATCTCATTGCCAATCAGATTTTTGATATTGCTCATGATCTTGGAGTTAAGGACTTGATTTGGGCTCCCTCTGCTTCCTTCCCATGCCATGAGCACCTGATCCCCTATCTTGAAGATGGTACCATTAACCGCATCGAAGGCAGTATGAATGGCCCACTCGGTAGATTTACCTCGAACGGAAAAATGGCCGGGCTGGCTGTTTTACGATCACATGGGGGTAGGTATCAGGCCATTCAGGACGGGGATCTTAAAATTGACATAACGGTCATCGGAGCAGCATGCTGTGATGCTTTTGGCAATGCCAATGGGTTGAACGGGACTTCGGCCAGCGGTGGTCTGGGATTTGCGCTGGCCGATTCAGAGTACGCAGCGAAAGTCATTGTTGTGACTGATCACCTGGTTGATTTTCCATGTGTTCCCTGGCAGATTCAGGGTAACCATGTTGATTATACTGTTGTGGTCGACAAAGTGGGTGTGCCGGAAAAAATTGTGTCCGGTACCACGCAGATTACCAAGAGTCCCGATAGGCTTCTGCTGGCAGAAATGACCGCCCGCTTCTGTGATGTGACCGGCATTATCCATGAAGGATTTTCTTTTCAAGCCGGTGCAGGGGGAACTGCCCTGGCTGTTGGGGATTACTTTTACAAAATCATGAAAGAAAAGGGCATTAAGGCCAGGTTCGCCAGAGGGGGGAGTAACCTGTACCTGGTTAAAATGCTGGAAGAGGGTTATCTGGATTATATCCTTGACGGCCAAACATTTGATTTACACGGTGTCCGGTCAATGGCTTCAAACCCGAATCATTTAATGACAACACCTTTCACCAGCTACAATTACCACGGCAAAGGGAATTTCGCCGGCATGGTCGACGTGGCGATATTAGGGGCCACTGAAATCGATCTTGATTTTAACGGCAATGTGGTAACGCATTCAGATGGTTATCTTCTTCATGGAATCGGAGGTTGGCAGAATTGCCTTTTCTCAAAAACAGTTATCATACCGATACCGTTGTTCCGCGACCGTATTCCGGTTATTGTGGATAAGGTCACAACTCTTTGCGGACCAGGTGAGTTAATCGATGTAATCGTGACAGAAAGGGGCATATCCATCAATCCCCTTCGGACGGACCTTATCGCCAAAGTTGAAGGATCCGGACTACCGTTACTTACAATTCAGGAATTGAAAGAGGAAGCGGAGCGTATCTGTGGAAAACCGGAAAAACCCAAATTCATAGATGAAGTGGTTGCAGCCATCAAATGGGTCGATGGAACGGTGATCGATGCCGTCTGGAAAATAGCTGAGGAATAAGAAGGAATAAAAAAAGCCGGCATCAGCCGGCTTTTTATTCGAAAATGCTGTTAGGCCGGATGTATGGCTTCAACAGGACATACATCAGCGCATGCACCGCAATCTGTGCATTCATCTGGATTAATCTTGTAAATATCACCTTCAGAGATAGCTTCAACCGGACACTCATCTATACAGGTTCCGCAAGCGGTGCAGTCATCATTAATTATGTAAGCCATTATATATTTTTTTTGATTTTGCCTCACAAAGGTAAAGTTATTTTGTAAATAAACAATCGAGGCGGTTTTTTGTACCTAATAGAACGTAAAATTATGAGCTGATCCGTGCTTGTGTCACAATTTAATGGTATTTTGAAGGTCCGATTTATTTTTACTAAACCAACAGATTATGAGCTTTCTCCAATTTGATAAAACTCAATTGATCAACCTCGAGTATAGCCTGTCTAAAGAGATTCTATTGGCCAATCCTTCAGGAGCTTATGCCAGCTCAACCATAATCGGATGTAATACAAGAAAATATCATGGGTTGCTGGTTGCACCCATATCTGATCAGGCAGGGGCAAGGCATGTTTTATTGTCATCCCTCGATGAAACCGTCATCCAGCACGATCAGGAATTCAATCTGGGAATCCACAGGTATCCAGGAGAATACTATCCGAAAGGACATAAATATGCCAGGTGGTTTGAAATGGACCCGGTATGGAAAATGGTTTACCGGGTGGGTGGGGTAGTTCTGGAAAAGGAAATCCTGCTCGACGAAAAGGAACCGAGGTTATTGGTTAAATATACCCTGCTTGAAGCGAATAGCGCAACGAAACTCAGAATTAAGCCATTCCTCGCTTTTCGCAACATTCATGATCTCAGTAAGGCCAATATGGAGGTAAATAAACTGGTGACTTCCTGCCGCAATGGTGTTTACCTTAAGCTGTATCAAGATTACCCGGGATTGTTTTTACAAACTTCCAGGGCAACGGAGTTTATTGCTGCACCTGATTGGTACCATGATATAGAATACCTTAAAGAACAAAAAAGAGGTTATCCTTTCCACGAAGATCTTTACGTACCAGGTTATTTTGAGACGCATATCAGAACCGGCGAAAGTATCATCATGGCTGCCGGGTTTGAAGAACAGGCTCCTGGTGGACTGAAGAAAAGGTTTGACAATCAGATTGCGAAAACACCATTGAGAAATACGTTTGAAGAGGTATTGGCTCAAACTGCAAAGTCATTTATTATCGAAGTAAACGGCCGCCCTGAAATTGTTTCAGGATATCATTGGTTTGGATCCTGGGGCAGAAATTGCTGGATTGCTCTTCCCGGGTTGACACTGGCCACTCATCAGCCGGAATTGTTCGAAAACCTGGCTAAATCTTTAGTCCGGATGCTTAAGAATGGTCTGTTTCCCAATCATTCCCCTGATAGGAATAATCCTGTGTACCGGAGTGTGGATGGATCCTTATGGATGATCTGGGCATTGCAGCAATATGCTTCCTATCTGAAGGACCGCGTAGTAGTATGGAAAACCTTTGGATCAAGCATAAAAGAGGTTTTACTTGCTTATCGCGACGGGATAAATCCTGGCATTAAGATGCAGGACAACGGGTTACTATATGCTTATATACCCAACCTGGCCTTAACCTGGATGAGTGCCTACCTGAATGGTGTTCCGGTTACACCAAGGCCCGGCCTTACTGTAGAGGTTAATGCTTTATGGTACAATGCTATATCTTTTGCGGTTCATGCTGCTACTGATGCTTGTGATACTTCGTTTGTGAACGAATGGAAGGATATCCCGGCAATCATCGAGGAGAGTTTTCAGAAAACCTTCTGGAGTGATCAGAAGCAGTACCTGGCTGATTATGTTTTTGAAGGGAAGGCAAACTGGGATGTGCGTCCAAACCAGATACTGGCGGTTTCCATGCCATTTTCTCCACTAATGGATGAGCAAAAGCGTTCAATACTGGAAATTGTGCAGTCTGAACTATTAACACCAAAGGGATTAAGGACCTTATCCCCGCGTCATGAGGATTATAAAACCAGTTATGAAGGTGATCACGCCACCCGGGATCTGGCTTACCATCAGGGCACTGTAAGACCATGGCTTTTTGGACATTTTGCGCAGGGATGGCTGAAATTGTATGGAAAATCAGGAAAACTTTTTATCAAAACGATGGTTCATGGATTTGAGGAAGATATGTTTGAGCATGGATTGGGAACAATTTCCGAAGTATATGACGGCAATCCGCCCCATACACCTTGCGGGGCTATCTCCTCTGCCGCCAGTGTTGCTGAGGTTCTGAGAGTTATGTATTTGCTGAAGAAAATTTGATAACTATGCGCGTACTCATGTTTGGATGGGAATTTCCTCCCCATATCAGTGGTGGATTAGGAACGGCTTGTTACGGGATGACACGGGGCCTTGCGTATAGGGACGTTGAGGTGATTTTCGTCGTTCCAAAATCATACGGTGATGAAGATCAATCATCTGTCAAGCTTGTGGGTGCCTCCCAGGTACCGGTTAAACGGCGGACGTATGTTTTTACTCCTGAAACAAGGAGCGGTAAAGAGCTGATCAGCAGAAACCATTCGCTTGAAATGACTTATATCGAAGTGGGATCTAATCTTTTACCCTATCTCTCCCCGGAGGAGTTTCAACGTTCAACGTATCAGCGATCTGAAATAAATGAACTGACTGTTAATGATATAGACTTGACCGGTGAAGATGGTGCTTCTGTTTTAACAGAAGTTGTAGGAACGCTGGATTTCACTGGAAAATACGGACCCGACCTAATGCAGGAGGTGTCAAACTATGCTTTGATAGCCTCTGAAATTGCACACGAACAAAGCTTTGACGTCATCCATGCTCACGACTGGCTGACTTATCCTGCCGGCATCGCAGCAAAACGGATGTCGGGCAAACCCCTGGTGGTTCACGTTCATGCCACTGAATTTGACCGTACCGGTGAGAACTATAATACCATCGTGTACGATATCGAAAAGTCGGGGATGGAGGCAGCGGATCTGGTGATTACCGTCAGTAACCTCACGAGGAACATTGTCATCAGCCGCTATGGAATTGATCCGGATAAAGTATTTACGGTATACAATGCAGTTGAGCCCGGGTTGGAAAAAGGGGACGAAAGCATAGCTAAATCAGTCGATGAAAAGGTAGTCACCTTTCTGGGTAGGATTACTTATCAGAAGGGCCCTGAATACTTTATGGAAGCTGCCAATAAAGTCCTGAAATATTCAAATAATGTCAGGTTTGTGATGGCAGGAAGCGGCGATTTGCTGCGGAAAATGATCCGGTATGCTGCGCGGTTGGGAATAACGGAGAAATTTCATTTTACCGACTTTTTGAAAGGACCCGATGTGGATTACATGTTCGCCATCAGCGATGTATATGTTATGCCTTCAGTTTCCGAGCCCTTCGGAATTAGTCCCCTCGAAGCCATGAGATCCAATGTTCCGGTCATCATATCTAAACAATCCGGAGTTTCGGAGATTCTGAAACATGCGATTAAAATCGATTTTTGGGATGTTGACGCGATGGCTGATGCCATCTATGGACTCATTACCTACGAATCCCTGCCTCAGATGTTTATGCATTATGGCCGTGATGAGGTAAACAGTCTGAAATGGGAAAATGCAGCTCTGCAAATCAAAGAATTATATACAAACCTGTTATATCCTAGTCCCGCACCGTTATGAAAAATATCTGCCTCTATTTCCAGGTTCATCAACCATTCCGGTTGAAACGGTACCGCTTTTTTGATGTCGGTAAGGATCACTATTATTATGATGATTACCTGAATAAGCATATACTGAAAAAGATAGCCAATCGATGTTATCTCCCTACCAATGAGCTTTTATTGAGCATGTTAAAGGAATTTGACGGACAGTTTAAGGTGGCATTCAGTTTAACGGGGATATACCTCGATCAATTGGAATTGTATGCACCTGATGTTATCAAGAGTTTTAAAAAACTGGCAGATACCGGCCATGTTGAATTTCTTTCCGAAACTTATTCCCATTCATTGGCCGCTCTTGGAAGTCCCGAGGAATTTGTGACTCAGGTTGAGCTTCATAAAAAGAAGATAGAAACTCTTTTCGGCGTTACCCCGCAGGTATTCAGGAACACTGAACTCGTATACTCCGATACGATCGGTGAACAGGTTTCGAAAATGGGATATAAAGCCATGCTTGCTGAAGGTGCTAAGCACGTGCTGGGTTGGAAAAGTCCGAATTTTCTATACTATAACGTGATCGACCCCCGCCTCAAAGTGCTTTTAAGGAATTACAAACTGAGTGATGATATTGCGTTTCGTTTTTCCAACCATTCATGGTCGGAATGGCCTTTGAAATCTGAGAAATATCTTGCCTGGCTGAAAGGCACTCCTCCCGGTGAGGATTTTATCAACCTGTTCATGGATTATGAAACGTTTGGAGAGCATCAGCCGGTAGAATCCGGAATTCATCAGTTCCTTGAACACCTGGTACGGCTGGTAATCAAAGATCCGAAAACAGGTTTTGAGCTACCGGGCAAAATCGCCGACACCCATCAATCTGTTGGACCACTCTCAGTTCCCTATCCAAGCTCCTGGGCCGATGAAGAAAGAGATCTTTCAGCCTGGCTGGGCAATGAAATGCAGAAAGAAGCCTTTAAAAAATTGTACTCGCTGCGCCAGCTGGTCTTACAGGCCAATGACAACGACCTCTCAAGGGACTGGGCCTACCTGCAGGCGAGCGATCATTTTTATTACATGTCTACCAAGTTTTTTGCTGATCAGTCGGTCCATAATTATTTTAATCCTTACAACAGTCCATACGATGCGTTCATAAATTATATGAACATCCTTTCCGATTTCATTATCCGGTTGGAGAAAAAAACCAAGAGGATCGTTTATCGGGGTATACCGATTGAGGAGCTATCCGGAGATCCGCTCAATGCGGCCATTCTGGACTATGAAGGAATTTTGAAGATTCTCAGGGAGAAAAAAGCTTTGGTTAAAAAAGTTCCTGTCAGTAAGCTAGTTACCGCACCGCCGAAGGTTCCGCCAAAATCAACACCCGCGAAAAAGGAAAAAAATTAGTTACTTCGGCCCTTTTATCTGACTATGGATGTTATGACGGAAAACGGAAATACGAACAATCCGGAGATACTTTTTGAGGTTAGCTGGGAGGTTTGCAATAAGGTGGGTGGCATTTATACGGTATTGACTTCCAAATGCCAGGAGTCATTGAAACGATTTGGTGAGCATTACCTGTTTATTGGACCGGATATATGGCGTGAAGATCATGATAATCCTGACTTCATCGAGGATAATACCCTTTTCCTGGGCTGGAAAGAACAAGCATTCGCAACAGGATTAAGTTTCAGAACCGGACGATGGAACATACCTGGAAAGCCTCAGGTGATCATGATCGATTTTACCCCCCTGATACCAAAAAAGGACGAGATCTTCAGTAAAGCCTGGGAAGATTACCGGCTCGATTCTATTACAGGGGGCTGGGATTATATTGAGGCCTCCCTTTTTGGATATGCTGCAGGAATGCTGATCAAGAGTTTTTCGGAGTATTATCGTTTCAAGCAGGTTATCGCTCAGTTTCATGAATGGATGACTGGGATGGGGGTTCTTTACCTCGAAAAGGAATCTCCCTATATCGCAACCGTTTTTACAACCCATGCCACGACAGTAGGCAGATCGATAGCCGGTAACGGTCTCCCTCTTTATGAAAATCTTGCCGAATATTCCGGGGACGAAATGGCAGCGCGTCTTAATGTTACAGCCAAACATTCCATTGAAAAACTGTCGGCAATCAATAGTGATCAGTTTACCACCGTGAGTGAAATTACTGCCGATGAATGTTCTCAACTTATCGGGAGACGGCCTGATATCATTACACCCAATGGTTTCAACCCTGATTTGGTACCTGACCCGAAAATATTGAAAAAGCAAAGGATCCTTGCCAGGCAATCGGTGCGTAAGATCGCGACTGCCATTTTCGGCTATGAAATTGCAGAGGATTTTCTTTTGATTGGTACCAGCGGCCGTTATGAGTTCCGGAATAAAGGCATTGATATATTTATTAAAGCCCTGGCGAAACTCAATCAGGAAACGGAACTAAAAAAGGAGGTCGTTGCCCTGATCATGGTACCTGCCAATAACTACGGACCTCGCCGCAGTGTATCCGAACGCCTCCATGGTGAGTGTATTGAGGTGAATGGTAGCCCCCATTTGACTCATAATCTGCATAATGCAGATGCCGATCCGATCATTCGTCTTTTAAATGAGACCGGCCTGGATAATCATTCAAAGAAAAAGGTCAAGGTTATTTTTATCCCATGCTACCTGGACGGGCAGGATGGACTGGTAAACCTTACTTATTATCAATTACTTGCTGGATTGGATTATACGGTGTTTCCTTCCTACTATGAGCCGTGGGGATATACTCCTCTGGAAAGTATTGCTTTCGGTGTACCTACCCTGACTACAGATCAGGCTGGTTTTGGACTGTGGATGTCGGCTTTTAAAACCGACAAACCAAACCTCCCGGTTGCTGTTGCCCCCCGTAAGAATAAATCTGATGATTCTTTGGTTGATTGGGTTTGCAGTGCCATTCTGAACTTTTCGCTGCAATCGGAAAAGGAAAGGAATGAGAACTTTGACCTTTCCATATTATTTTCGAAGAAGGCACTTTGGGAAAATCTGGTGAGTTTTTATTTTCTGGCCTATTCCAACGCCCTTTCTGAAGTAGTATTTGAAGACAGGCCTGAACCGGAATTTGCAGAGGAGAATTTTTTACCGGGTGCGGTGGAAATCCAGAACATTAACGAACCGGTTTGGAAAAGAGTGTTAGTGGAATCGTCGTTTCCTAAAAAATTGGGCGGTCTTCAGGCGATATCAAAAAACCTCTGGTGGACCTGGAATTATGAAGCTGAAAACCTTTTCCGGTCAATCGATCCGGCCATCTGGGAGCAGGTGGAACACAATCCTATTGCACTTATGCGGCAGATTCCGTTGGATCGTTTAATTGAACTTGACCACGATGATAATTTCAATCGTTCATACGTAGAAGTTTATTCAAAATTTCAGGATTACCTAAAACAGGTGAACGACAACCCCGGTCCTATGATTGCTTATTTCAGTATGGAATTTGGTTTCCATAGCAGTCTGAAGATCTACTCGGGAGGCCTTGGAATTTTAGCCGGTGATTATCTGAAAGAAGCAAGCGACCGGAATGTGCCGATAGTGGGTTTGGGAATACTGTACCGGTATGGCTATTTCCGTCAGGTTTTAACTTTGAATGGCGACCAGCTTTCGGAGGATTTGATGGAACAATTTTCTGATTTACCGGTCGAGCCTGTTTATGATGAAGAGGGACAATGGATGCAGATCCCCATTGGTTTGCCCGGGAGATTGATCCATGTCAGGTTATGGAAAGCCATGGTGGGCAGGGTCAGCCTCTATCTGATGGATACTGATTTTGATGCCAATCAG
>Ga0172379_10011839_pt1 | contig 10314 bp, 9 predicted proteins | sample GrowelOW334metaG_FD_119756 | JGI IMG/M metagenome (GOLD analysis project Ga0172379, IMG submission 119756) | Groundwater microbial communities from an aquifer near a municipal landfill in Southern Ontario, Canada - Groundwater well OW334 metaG | ecosystem: Environmental > Aquatic > Deep...
GCCACCGCTCACCTCTACATAGTTAACCCGTTAAACAACCAAAAAGACACCGTTGGCTGGTTTGCCAAACTTTTCAATACCCACCCCCCCATCACCGAAAGGGTAGCTATATTACAGGATATGGCATAAGAATACTATAAGACATTGATTTTTAGTTCACTAAAACCAGTGTAAAGAAATACCTTCAGGATTTTAACAAAAGCTTGCACCGGGGATGAGTTGTGATCTGAATTGGTAGTCAGTGGCAGTCTGCAATTTAGACGTAGTCATAGTCATCAGTTTTATCGGACTAAAACCCGGGAGTTTTACAAATTTTCCGGCTTTTTGATCAGATTAGAGAAATTTAAGGGTATTTTTAAAAAAAACATCCCAAACTGAAAGATTTTCAAATTTCCGGACCCTGAAGGTGAAAAACTTAGGAAACATCATTACAAAAACAGAAGAAAAAAACCTAGCGCTCTTCTCACAAGAGTGCCAATTTCACCCTTTTCTGGCAGAAACAGCTGAATTCTGCTGTTCTGATTACAAAATTACCATTTCCAAATCGTCTATACAAGTACCAAAACAATTAATGATAAAAGGATTAGCTCCCGTCCCGGAAGTTAGTATTCAAAAGAGCAGCTGCTCCCTGATTAAAGACGTCTGGACTGATTGTGCCGATCCCCCGATTCTCGGTATGTATACGGTTATTTCTTGAAAAAGGCTCCCAAAATATTCAAACACTTATAGGTGTTTCTTAAATTATGCTAAACTAGCCGCATGGACGTAACTTCGATAGCCAAACTGGCCAATTTGACCTTGACACCCTCAGAACTGACTCAGCTGGAAACCGGACTGAATCAGGTGCTGGAATTAGTAAACCATATCCGGGAACTAAACACGGTCGGCATAGAACCGACTTCCCAAGTCACCGGTCTGACCAATGTCACGCGGGACGACGAAATTGATCAAAGTCGGGTCCTCACCCAAGCCCAGGCTATATCAAATTCTCAGTCCGTCCATAACGGTTATTTTGAGGTGAATGCCATTTTTCAGGACCAATGAACTTACTGGACTCTTCTATCAGGGTTTTGTCTCAAAAACTCCGCTCAAAGGAGGTATCACCGGTAGAGCTGGCTTCCGCCAGTCTGGCTGCTGCCAAAAGCCATCAGCCAAAGACCAATGCCTACATTACACTTCTGGATGAGAACGCCGTTTTGGACCAAGCCAAAACAGTAAAACTTACCACCCCGCTATCCGGCCTGCCGTACGTTCTCAAGGACACCTTCTTAACTCAGGGCGTGAAAACTACTTCAGCCTCAAATGTTTTAAAAAACTATAGCCCCCAGTATTCTGCTACTGTTGTAAACAAACTTTCCCAAGCGGGGGGAATAATGATCGGAAAATGCAATCAGGACGCCTGGGGTCATGGTGGAAGCACGGAAAACACCGATTTTGGCTGTGCCAAAAACCCCTGGGATCTAAAACGGGTAACTGGTGGCTCCAGTGGTGGTCCGGCAGCTTCAATCGCCTGCAGGGACAGTATGTTTGCCATAGGAGAAGATACTGGCGGGTCTATCAGAAATCCGGCCGGCTGGTGCAATATTTCCGGCCTCAAGGTTACCTACGGCCGGGTTAGTCGCTATGGCTGTATAGCCTACGCATCTTCGTTTGACACTGTAGGTCCCATGGCCAAATCGGTAGAAGACTTAGCTTTTGTTCTGGGGGAAATTGCCGGAATCGACCCATATGACGCTACCTCTTCTCCTCAACCGGTTGGCGACTACCTATCCGGAATTAATCAGGGAGTAAAAAACTTAAAAATTGGATTACCGAAGGAGTTTTTTAACGATGGCCTGGATCCTCAGGTAAAAAACCTGATCGTGAAAGCCGCGTCTGAATACGAGAAATTGGGCGCCAGGATAGTTGACGTTTCCCTCCCCATGATCAAGTACGCCATTTCCGTTTATTATTTGTTAGCCCCCAGTGAAACCAGTTCAAATTTAGGCAGGTACGACGGAATCCGCTATGGAAACGGTCGTGAAAACTTTACTCAGGAAACTATTCGGAGGATCATGGTTGGAACTTACGCTCTTTCGGCAGGTTATTACGATGCCTACTACAAGAAGGCCCAACAAGCCAGGACTCTGATTATAAATGACTTTCAAAAAGCTTTTAGTAGTTGTGACCTTATCCTATCTCCGATTTCACCGACTCCGGCCACGTTAATCGGAGAATTGATCAGTGATCCGGTAAAAAACCTACTGGCAGATATTTATACGGTGACTACCAACCCCGCCGGGATTCCTTCATTGGCTATTCCCTGTGGTTTTACCGGTCAAAAATTACCGGTCGGAATGCAGCTTCAGGGGCCGATGTTTTCGGAAAGCTTATTATTAAAAGCCGGTTACACTTATCAGCAAGTGACCAATTGGCATGAATCAAAACCAACCCTTTAATCAACTTTTAGCCATTCCCAATTTTCGTAAACTCTGGATTTCCCAGCTGTTATCCCAACTGACCATTAATTTAGTCAATTTCTCCATTCTCACCCATATATATTCTTCTACCAGATCTTCGATTGCTGTATCCATGTTGTGGGTCGCTTATTCATTGCCCACACTCTTTGTCACTCCCTTCTCTGGTGCTTTGGTAGACCGCTACAGCTTAAAAAAAACCATGATTATTACCAATTTGTTTCAGGGGATAACTGTTTTAATCTTCCTTTTGGTCAGCGGACGCGTATTTTCGCTTTATTCTTTGGTTTTTATTTATTCTTTATTGGACCAATTTTATATTCCGGCTCAACAATCCAGTATTCCTTGGTTGGTTCCTCGGGGGTTATTGACAGTTGCAAACGGAATATTCTTCCTGACCCAACAAGCTTCATTTATTGCGGGATTCGGGTTGGCCGGATTGCTGATTTCCACTATTGGACAAACCCCGACCATAGTCATGGCTTCATTATTCCTCTTCGCAGCCTCTTTTTCAGCATGCTTCCTTCCCGGTGACGATCATCGGATCCGGGTAGAAAAAATGGATTTTTCCAAGTTTATTGATGATTTTAAACTAGGTTTAAATTTCATCAAATCCCATCATTTGGTCAAATTCCCGGTCATATTAGCAGTAGTTTTTCAGGTACTTATCACTATTGTAACGATAACTTTGCCCACATACACTCAGGAAGTTCTCGGTCTCAATCTCAACCAAGCTAGTTTATACCTTATTTTACCGGCCGGAATATCTGCCTTCGTATTTACTTTTTCACTTCCCCGTCTGCTTCATCATTGGCGAAAGAAAAAAGTAGTCGAATTGGGTATTCTCTTCGCCTCGGTTTCCTTACTCCTCCTCGCCTTGTTAGGCGTTATCGGTCCGGCCAAAAACATATTGGCAGTCATAACCGCCATTCTTTTGGGTATTTCTTTTGCCGCGATTATTACCTCCTCACAAACATCAATTCAGGAACACACCCCCACCGAATTTCGGGGCAGAATTTACAGTTTTATGGGGTTACTGATGAGTCTTACTACCCTTATCCCGCTATTATTAGCGGCAACCCTGTCGGAAATCATCGGAGTTGCCCCTATGATGGGGGCCTTATCTTTGATAATATTTGCGGGTTATTTGTTTATTAGATTTAAAGGAGACCATGCCCTGGCAAACGGTTTTAGGATTTGAAGTTCACGCCGAATTAGCTACAAATTCAAAAATGTTTTGTGGCTGCCCGGCAGATCATTTTGGCAAAGTTCCAAATTCGCAGACCTGTCCGGTATGTCTGGGTTTGCCGGGCGCCTTGCCTGTTCCCAACAAAAAAGCCATCGAGTGGTGTATAAAACTGGGTTTGTCCTTAGGATGCGAGATAAATCTATTCTCGAAATTTGACCGGAAAAATTACTTTTATCCCGATTTGCCAAAAGGCTACCAAATCAGTCAATACGATATCCCTTTTTGTAAGAATGGTCAGGTAGAATTATCATCGGGAAAAATTATTCGCATTACCCGGGTGCACATGGAAGAAGATACGGGAAAGCTGCAACATTCCGGGGACAAGACACTGGTTGATTTTAATCGCTCAGGAGTTCCCTTGGTAGAAATCGTAACCGAACCTGACTTTGATAATACTGACGACGCCACTGAATATCTGAAAGAGCTTCAATCCGTTATTCGTTTCTTGGGTATTTCCTCGGCAGATATGGAAAAAGGCTCCATGCGTATTGAGGCTAATATTTCGGTCAGAAAAGTAGGGGACACCAATTTACCGCCTTTCAAAGTAGAAGTAAAAAATGTCAACTCCTTCCGATTCGTTAAAAAAGCCATAGATTACGAAGTGACTCGTCAAATTGAACTAATGGAATTAGGTAAAACTCCTATCCAGGAAACCCGTGGATTCAATGAAACAAAGGGTGTAACGGTTTCGCAAAGATCAAAAGAAGAAGCCAAAGACTATCGTTATTTTCCCGAGCCCGATATCCCCCCCCTGGTATTTACAGCTGACCAGGTTTTAAAATGGAAACAACAGCTTCCGATATTGCCTCCAACAATCCGTCAGAATTTAATTTCACACGGGGTTTCACGAGTTAAAGCCGCTCTTATTGCTTCCGATTTTGATCGCTATCAAATGTATAACAAAGTTATTCAATCCGGGTTTGACCATGTCAGATCAGTTGACATTATTAGTAACATTCCACCGGACATTGCTACGGATTTGAACAAAATTATATCCTGGGCAAAGGACAAATATGAAACCGGAGTTTCCGACGTAAATCAGCTCGAGGTATTAGCAAAAAAGATTATTGCTGAAAATCCCAAGGTTGTCTTGGATATTAAGGCTGGAAAAACTCAAGCCCTATTCTTTTTAGTCGGTCAAATGCGAAAAGAGATTCCGAAGATTGATGTCCCGACAGCGCAAAACATTCTCAAAAAGTTAATTTAATAATATAATAAGTCTCATGGCCTCAGACGTGTTGGATTCAGAAAAAGTCATAATTATGGGCGAAGAAGTCCGTGATTCGCACAAGGGCCGGGAACATGGCGACCTGTTTTGGGGTTTGTCATTGATTTTTTCGGGGGTAATACTGTTTTTCAACACCTTAGGAGTTGTGCCTTGGTCGATCTGGAGTCAGCTCTGGCGGGTTTGGCCGATGTTTATTATTTTGGCCGGATTACGCATTGTTTTAGGAAAATCGGCGATCTCAAACATTATTATCGGGGCAGTTACAATCATATTTTTTGCGGTTTTAGCGGTTTATGCACTTTACGCAACAGTTCCGGAGCTATTACCCGCATTGCCACCCGACTTGGAATATCTGATGCACAAGTGGCAAACTTATGATATAAACGAAACATGAATAACGGGCGGATTATACTTGGTATTTTATTAATGATCTGGGGTGTGAGCTGGTTATTTGGCCTGTCACTGTTTCATGTCGTAATACCGCTATTGTTAGTCTGGCTTGGGATACGGGTCATAACCGGCAAGAATTCAGACGCTCCCTGGGAAAAAACGGAGGAGGGTAGTAGTGGTATCATAAAGCGGGTACTTATTTTTTCCGGACTAAACAAAAAATTCATCAGCAAAGACTTTACCGGGGCGGAATTTCTTTGTATTTTTGGTGGCGGGGAGATAGATTTATCCGCGGTAGAGACCAAGTCTAAAAAAGTAACACTTGATGTTACGGCTATCTTTGGCGGTCTGAAAATCACTGTACCGGCTTCTTGGAGTATCAAATCGGAGGGTTTAGGAATTTTAGGCGGATTTAATAATCAAACCATACCGCCTTCTGTCGCCAAAGTTCAGGTTGACCTGAAAGGCGCCGCTATTTTCGGCGGAGTTGACATTCTAAACAAAACATAAAAACTAGGTGATTGTCCACCTTAAAGGTGGCATAGCTAAAACAACACTTGAAATTGAATATCAATATTTGTTCTACTTATTGTTGTGGCAGGTAGATTGACACCTCTGGTAAATGAATATTACTATCATGTCTTCAATCGTGGAGTGGCTAGACAGGCAATATTTCTAACTGATAAGGATTATTCAAGAGCTGTATCAACTTTTTCTTACTATCGTTTTGTCTCGCTTCCGATAAAATATTCTAGATTATTCGTCTTAAATAAAAAAGACAGATATACACTCCTAACTGGGCTGGAAAAAAACGCTGAAAAACTCGTCGAGATCATAAGTTTTTCACTCATGCCTAATCACTTTCACTTTCTATTAAAACAAAATCACGATGGCGGAATATCTACTTTTATGAGCAAATTCACTAATAGTTATTCAAAATACTTCAACACTAAAAATTCGCGCAATGGACCAATTTTACAAGGCACTTTTAAAGCTGTCTTAATTGAGTCGGAAGAAATGCTTATACATGTTTCCAGGTATATACATTTAAACCCAATTGTCTCAAAAGTAATTGATAAAACTTATTTACCATCTTATCCCTGGACATCCCTACCTCATTATTTAGACAATAACTCACGACTAGTAAATCCATCTATAATATTATCCAAATTTTCCACCAAGAGTGATTATTTGGATTTTCTCTATTCAAATGTAGACTACGGAACAAAAATCGAAGAAATAAAACATCAATTTCTCGATTTAGATTGTCCACCTTAAAGGTGGCAAGCTAAATAAATCAAATTTCCTCAATCTTAATATTTGTGTTAAAGTGTTTTCAGAAACCGTCGCTGGTCGACTGCAACAAAAAACTATGTCTGATTTTGTACACTTACATTGCCATACCGAATATTCACTTCTTGATGGTCTTTCCAAAATCAAAAAGCTTCTCGCCAAAGTAAAAGAATACGGGATGACATCCGTGGCCATAACCGATCACGGTGTTATGTATGGTGCTATTGAATTCTACAAAGCTTGCCTGGCCGAAGGCATAAAGCCCATCCTGGGCATGGAAGGATATGTTGTAAACGGGGATCACACCAAAAAATCGGGCAAGGAAGACAAAGAAAATAACCACTTGGTTCTTTTAGCCAAAAACTATGCAGGTTATAGAAATCTCATGAAGATTTCCACTATCGCTCACACGGAAGGTTTTTACTACCGCCCCAGAATCAGTAAATCTGTGCTTCGGAAATATGCAGAAGGGATTATTTGTTTGTCAGCCTGTCCAAAAGGTGAAATAGCAGAACTACTTATAGAAGGACACTTCGATAAAGCCAAAGAGGCAGTAGGTTGGTACCGCGAAACCTTCGGAGATGAAAACTACTATCTGGAAGTTCAACGGCACTTTTATAAAGACTATTTTGATTCCGTCAAAGACATGCCAAAGATTTCTGAAAACCTGCATAAAATGCAGCAATCGGAGGATATTTGGATTCGGGAAATCACCAAGCTAAGCCGGGTTACTGGTGTGCCATTGGTGGCCACTAATGACGCCCATTATATAGATAAAAATGACGCCGGAGCCCAGGACGCTCTGGTCTGTATTGCTACAGGGAAAAATGTCACCGATACAGACAGGTTACGCTACGTGGATACCCAGACTTTTTATCTTCGCCCGCCCCAGGAAATGACTGATATCTTTCCCGATCTTCCCGACGCTATTTCCAACACTGTAAAAATTGCGCAGAGCACGGACATTAAAATTGAGTTGGGTAAATGGCATTTTCCTGAAATAGTCATCCCCACCAAAAAATCCGCCCCCGATTATTTGCGGGAACTGGTCATGGATCGCCTCGCGGATCGTTATCCTGTCAAAAGCAAAGAGGTTGAAGAGCGGGCCAATTATGAACTTGATATCATAATTACCAAAGGTTATGCTCCGTATTTCCTCATGATGCAGGACATGGTCAATTGGTGTACCGGTGTGGGAATTATTACCAATACCAGAGGTTCGGCTGCAGGTTCAGTTGTTTCCTACATACTCGGAATCACCACGGTTGATCCGGTCAAATATCAATTACCTTTCGAAAGGTTTTTAAATCCCATGCGTCCCAAGCCACCCGATATTGACCTGGATATTGCTGACGACAGGCGGGAGGAGTTGATAGTCCAGATTACCAGTCAATACGGCTCTGACAAAGTTGCCCAAATTTGTACTTTTGGACGGATGTTGGCTAGAGCCGCGATTAGAGACGTTGGCCGGGTATTGGGTTATCCATATTCAATTCCGGACAAAATTGCCAAATTGATACCTATGGGTTCACAGGGATTTCCCATGACTCTGCGTCATGCTCTTGAGATTTCACCGGAACTAAAAATTATTTACGACACCGATCCTGACGCCAAAAAAATTATCGACCTGGCCCAGGAGATAGAAGGTAATGCCAGGCACTCCTCCGTTCACGCAGCCGGAACCGTTGTTTCACCCACTGCTATGACGGATTTCACCCCTTTGATGTTGGAGCCGAATGGGACAAAAATTATTACCCAATACGAAATGCATGCCTGCGAAGACGTGGGATTGGTAAAATTCGATATTTTGGGTATTAGGAACTTGTCTATTTTGGGTGCAGCTCGTGACATTATCGAATCCTCCCGAAAAATAAAGATTGACCTTGGCCACTTACCTTTGGAGGATAAAGAAACCTTTTCCATGCTGTCCCGGGGTGAAACCATGGGTGCTTTTCAGCTCGGCGGATCAGGAATGACCAAATGGCTCAAAGAGTTAAAACCGAACCGGGTGGAAGATATCATGGTCATGATAGCCCTTTTCCGCCCCGGTCCAATGGCAAATATCCCGGAATACATTGCCAGGAAAAACGGCCGGAGCCCGGTTACCTATCTCCATCCTAAAATGGCCAATTTCCTGGACAAATCTTATGGAATTTTAGTTTATCAGGAAGATATTCTTTTTACGGCTTTGGAATTGGCAGGATACGATTGGGGATCAGTCGACGCTCTTCGTCAGGCTATCGGCAAAAAAAAGCCCAAGGAAATGGCACAGCAGCATGAGATTTTTGTTGAAGGTTGCCAAAAACATTCAGCGATGACCAAAGACGAAGCGGAGAAAATATGGGACTTATTCGTCCCTTTTCAGGGCTATGGTTTCAACAAGGCTCACGCCGCATCTTACGGACTGGTTTCTTACCAAACCGCATACTTAAAGGCTCATTATCCGGTGGAGTATATGACCGCTCTTCTTTCTGCCGAATCCGGAAATACGGATAAAGTAGTGGAAGCTGTTGATGAGTGTCGGCGTATGAAAATAAAAGTCCTGGCCCCCGATATCAATAAGTCGCAAACAGGTTTTACTTTCGAACCTGTACCCGATTCCAAAGACGGCCGGGCCATCAGGTTCGGGTTATCAGCAATAAAAAATGTAGGTGAGGCGGCAATTACTTCCATTCTTTCTGTCAGAAACCAAAAACTTTTCGTTTCACTTACCGATTTCATTTTGCGGGTGGACAATCAGAAAGTTAATCGCAAGGTTATAGAAAGTTTAATAAAGGCCGGGGCGCTTGACTCTTTTGGAAAGAGGTCTGCCATGTTGGCGGGTTTGGAAAAAATCAGGGAGATGGGAACTTCCCTTAGTAAGTTAAAAAGTTTAGGTCAGGTTAGTTTATTTACTTCGGATGAACCCGTGGATGATAAAGATGATTTTCCCGACCTGCCGGAATTTGAAAAGGCTCAAAAATTAGCCATGGAAAAAGAGCTTCTGGGATTTTATCTCACCGAACATCCTCATTCGGACCACATTGTTCAGATGCGTCGCCTGACGTCACACACTCTTGGGCAATTGCACGAAGAGGATTTACATGGCCAATCGGTTATTGTCGGCGGCATTGTGGAAGCTTGTAGAAACGTCATTACTAAGAATGGTAACCAACCCATGTGTTTTGCCAAAATTACCGATACCGCTAAAAGTATTGAAGTTGTCGTCTTTCCCAAGACTTTCGCTCTCTCTCCTGCTCTTTGGCAGGTAGACAACATTGTTCTTTTATCAGGAAAGGTCGAGTCCAAAATTTCAGGCGATTTCAATGAAGACACTGGGGAAGTAGGGCGGGAAATTACGATCATCGTAGACACAGCCGTAGCATTTACCGGAATCGATACCGTTTTACCCGCACCGCCTGTTCGCAATTCCAATTTTTACCGCCAGCCGGCAAATACTTCGGCACAGCCTCAACCCGCCGCTTCTCATCCGGCAATTCCCATCTATGTTCCCAAGGGGTTGCCCCAATCAAAACTGGTTTCGCTCAATTCGTTCCTGCAGTCTCACAAGGGGGACACAGCCGTTGAACTGGTATTTGAAAATGGCGCTTCTGCCAAAGTTATTCCTCTGCCGTACGGATTAAACTGGAGCCCAGGTCTCAAGTCACAGATCGACTCAATTCCCAATAGTACTTAAAATGTGTAACGGATATACCTCA
>Ga0172379_10011840_pt1 | contig 10312 bp, 20 predicted proteins | sample GrowelOW334metaG_FD_119756 | JGI IMG/M metagenome (GOLD analysis project Ga0172379, IMG submission 119756) | Groundwater microbial communities from an aquifer near a municipal landfill in Southern Ontario, Canada - Groundwater well OW334 metaG | ecosystem: Environmental > Aquatic > Deep...
CAAAAATGAATCACAGCAATTATTGGGTAAATTTATTGGGGATGCAATTAAAAATGGCATTGTTCTTACGGAGGTTGATACGGTTCTTCCTAAAAACAATTTTACCCGCTATTCAATAAAGGTTAAAAAATGAACCCTTACGCTATACCCGGTTGCGAATTGACTCCAGAACAAGTGATCAAGGAATGGGAAGATCATTTTAAAATCAAGTTAGAACGGGTAATCTGGCGGGATAAATCACCGGAAATTGCCATACCCAGACATATCCTGTGCTTTTGCTTATTTACCTATTCTAGCGTCACGAAAGAATGGATCGCTGGCTGTTTACATCGTAGCCGACCCGATATACACCAATCTATTCAAGTGGCAAAAAACCTAATGGAAGACAAGCAGTATGGAAAAATGATTAATGGATTTATAACACGGATTGCCGAATGCGCAGGGAAGCCTGACCCGTCCTTTACAATTGACGTAAAACTCAATCGGGAAGACTTAAAAACCCTACTACCCGATATTGATGACTGGAAAAGAGAACACTGGAATTTGAAAGCGTTATGGACACTCTATGAAGAAAGGCGGTTTTCCGGGAGACCATTAGGTAAGAAAAGAGTTGGAATCACGGGAAAATCAACACTCTCACACTAAAAAAACTGATTAAGTTGAACACTTTTAAAAAAAAGCTCTTACCTTAGTAGCTCTTTCATAGTTTAGGTTTAGGTTTTAGGAAAGCAAGGGGATCAAGCCCCAAAAACGAGTAAGCCCGCCAAATTCCACGGCGGGCTTCTCTATTCATCCGAAAACTGCAACGAAAACGGCTGAACAAAAATGATTAAAACCTTAGATATTCATTCGGATCAACAGGAATGCGGACTCCCTGACATTCGATATGGTAATACGTTATAGAACCTTTCTTCCCATCTTCAATCATCTGGGGATTATAATCACGCAAGTAATTATACATAACCGTCCGGATGTGCATGATCCCATTGCCTGAACGGAACAGTTTTTCTACTTCCACCACATCAAATGGTTGATTAACAGGATCGGTAGCCTGTTTATTAACACCCGGCACGGTGAATTGTGGTGTAGCTATACCCGGTGCAGCAACCGTATCCGTTGTTTTTTTCTCTTTTCCCTGTTCAAATCGTAGTTTCGCCCGTATCTGGGCTTCCCGGTACGTTAATCCGGGGCTTTCTAACCGGATTTGTTTAACCAGTTCGGTAAATTCGTTTAGTGGCATATCGTAAAAATTTTAAGTTTTTTCAAGTTTGTTCTCCAGACTGCTCTTCGGCATAATCCTTGATCAGTTCTTTATTCAGTACAAATTCCTGTTTGGCTACCTTGACTTCCAGCCATGTCTTATACGCATACAGGGCGAAAAAAGCCAATGCCACGACTGATCCGAAAATCAACCAATCCCGACTGTGGGTTATATTATTAACCAGTCTTTCCGGGCTGTTAACCGGGTTGCTGGTCATTTCTGCTGCTGCTAATGGGGTTTCCATGGTTAACCTTTCTTCGGAAAGTGATACTTGATTTTATGTGCGCCAGTAGCAGTCAAATCATCCCTATCGACAATTCCGCCTCTATTAATGACTTTTGATTTGTGGCTTCTCCGAGCATTATCGCTCTTATGAACCTTTGAATACGTTTTTGACATGACAGTAAATTTAATTGATTAATATAGTTTTTGTGTTAATTATGGATTTACGATTAGTAGGTAGTTAAAGCCGGAGTATCGCCAATCTATATGCGTCCACGTTGGGGTATGATCTGGGTTTTCAACAGTTGTCAAATGAAATTCTTTGCTGATATAATCCCAGTTTTTCTTAATGATATCTACGATTTGATATGGACTAAAACCTTCGACTTGTATATCGTAGGCGTCTTTAAATCGGTGTTGGCTTAAACTATTAGCCCATGTTTCAAAAAAGTTCCCGCCCCATTTAAATAGCCATGTACGAAGTCCCGACCAATTCCGACTACCTTTGTACTTCCAGTTATTGATCGTGATGGGGGCATCGTTGACTTGTGTTTTTAACCATTCGAGAAACTTTACAGCGTTTTCGTTGATATACCATTGCGGATTAATCCCTTTTTTCAGGCAGTAATTATGAATTTCTTTGGGTAAAAATTCTTCTGATATGAAATGCTCACTGATCTTCATCTTTTTTTTCTGCTTTCTTTTCTTCTCTTTTTAACTTATGCTGCTGGATTGCTTTTACCACCTTCTTTGTTGCCCACTCAAGCCCCAATGTCAATCCCCAACGGACAACGGGGTTAGCCAAAACTCTCTTCGCTGCTTTTAACAACGCAGAATAATTAATGACCAAACCCCGTTTTTGTGTTCCGTTGTTTTCGGGCATGGTTACTTCGTTTTAGCTTTTGATTCCGGTACTGCTTTGGGTGCTTTCGGTGGTTCAAGTTTAAAAAGACGTAAGATCGCCTTAACAAACTCAATGTCGAAAATACCGTTTGATACTAACCCGACAGCGATACCGTAAATAGCGGGTACAAACCATTGTGTAACGGTTTCAAATATTCCCAGCTTGAATATCCATCCGGCATAACAAACCGCAAGTGCCAATATCCAAGATAAGACTTGCGCAAGGATACCAGTCAGCTTAAACCATTTTTTAATGAAGCTGAAAACCAACGTAACCAGTGCAGCAATACCAACCAGATTGGCGAAATAGCCTGCAACATTGGGATCAATGGTCGCACCGCTTTCTTGTGCAAGAGCCATTGGAACAAAAAGAACCCCAATCAGTAGCATTAAGAACATCACTTTTACTCTTTTCATTTGATAGATATTAGTGAATAGTAAAAAAACTTAGTACCTATCCATATTAGGACATTTGTTTTATTTGTTTCCTTCTACCATAGGCTATTTCCTTCGTATCTCGGATCGGCTTATAGTGAAGCAAACATTTTTCATCTTTTACAGCATTGGCAAGGAGTTTAGAAAACGAATCGGTCTGTATATTGCGGTTATTATACTTATAGGAAAATTCGGCCAGATAGAACGGAAGGTATTTCTTGCTGATAGCCCGATGACTACCCTTTATCCCGTTCTTGATAATTGACCAGAATCCTTCAATCGTATTCACCGTTTTTATTCCGTGACCGTACCCCTCGCTATGCTTGATCGTAATATGTTCTACCTGATCGTCAAAGGACTTATAGCTTCTGAAATCATCTGTAATCACTATGCTTTCATCCGTCTTGACGACTTGCTTGAGCATGGCTAACAAATTTCTGGAAGTCAGTTTTTCAACGATCTTAACATACACGCTACCTTTTTTCTCAACAGCCCCGGCTACCGGAATTTTCCGTGTACCTCGGCCTCGTTTTTCCGTAACATCTGCTAATAAAGGGGTATTGTCTGATACTTTGGCGGTTTTTCGTTTCTTCCCACCAATGTAGGCTTCATCAAACTCAACCATTCCTTCAAGCCGTAACTCATTGTCAATCATAGCACAACGTACCCGATGACAAGCATACCAAGCGGTGCTGTATTTCACACCGACCGCCCGGCTGATCTCGGCTGCGCTGATACCCATTTTCGCATTGTTCATCAAAAAAATGATCTCAAAGAATTTCGGCAGTTCTAACCGGGTATCCTCGAAGATGGTTCCGACCATCACGGAATAATCCGTATGACAGTCGTTGCAATGCCACCGGATACCCTCGGTTCGTTTCTTCACATTGACACTCCCGCAATGCACGCAATAGGGTTCTTTCCCCCACCGGAGTTTTTCCAGATAGGCTATACACTTGTTCTGTGTACCGAAGTTCCTATGCAGTTGGCTCAGGTTCATAAATATTATTCTCTTTTTTTGAACATTTTAAGTCCAAAAATTCCATAAATAAGTAATGCAAGACCTGATGCCAAAATAAACCCCCTTTGAAAATCGGTTAAAAAACCTTTTTTTAAATCCATAATATTATTTGTAAAGTTCAAATTTTATTAATTTATCGTTGTCATATATATAACATTCAATTCCGTTACGAATAGCTAAATCATAAGCATTGTCAATGAATCCGGTTTTAGAAATGAGCACAAACCTATTAGCCTTAAATTTTCGCTTATTCATTTTAGATGCTATTTTTTCGCTAACAAATTTGTTCACTTGATTGTAGTCGGTTTTCTTTTTCTCACCCTTACATTCTATCCATAAATAATCATACATATTGCTGCCCCCTATAAACATTATAGAAATTCCGATAGCGGCAAGACCGAAAAAAATAAATAAAAAAAAGTCTGGGTTTACTGATTCCCAATTATCAAGATAGGATATTAGCCACAATATCAAAAATGGTGCTGAAAAAAATGTGAGAATTATGCCATAAACAAATATGAAATTTGCTCTTTGATTCATCTTTTTCCCTATAAGGTCAACATTCGTTCCACGCATATTAGATCGGGATGCCTGTTGCGAACGGTTGACTACTTTATAGCCCCAATCCCTTCGTACTATATCGGCACATTTCATTTCAAACTCTTTACCAATCTGAAATGCACTTTTTGTTTCGGTTTCCATTTTTGCTATCCATTTGGTTACTACCCACGAAGATAGTAACTTAACAGGATTATTAAACCTAAACCTTGACGATATGGCAGCAATAGCTCCTTCACACACGAAAACGTACAACACGGTTAAAAGAGAGATTGAGAACTGGGTCAATTTAAACTCAGTAGGTATTATATGGGAAAGATGGTACTGTGGGATTACTAATAACCCTAAGATCAGAAAAACACAACACAAAGTAAGAATAAAAAGTAAACCATATTTCTTTAAAGCATGGCACGCTAAATCTTTGACTATTGCATCATCATTAGAAACATCCTTCCACAAAAAAGGGATGCGAAATAAAGACCTTTTAGGCAATGCTAAGGCAAATAGTTGGTTTATATATGTTTTCAAAGAATATCCCACTATATTGGATGAATTAATGAGTTGAGTTCTTCGTTGATCTCCTTCTGATACCTTTTAAAGTCGAATACTTCTTTTGCTATTGGGCTTTCAACTTCGTCTACAAACTTCTGATAGAATTTGACGTACTCTGATTTAGGTAAAATATTGAGTTTACGCAATATCTTAATTTCCATTTGTGCCATAAATAAATCATACAACAAACTCCTATATGATTCTGTTTGCTGTCCAATTGATATCCTGATCCTTTCTATTTCTCTTTTCGATAAAATAGGCTTTTGTAATATTTCTTTTACTATTTTTTCTTTATTTTTCATTATCGTAGGTCTTAAAACTAATTAGTATTATTAGTTAGATTTAATTCTGGCGACCTGTCTTTTGAACATTTATCAAATGCTTTCATTACAACATCTATTGTTGCTAATTCTTCCTCTTGCGTATTAAAAAATTCCGGGTTTTTTCCCGCATAGGCTTTGTAAAAGTGCAATGCTCTCCAAAGGATGCCCATTTCTTTCCAATTGGCATCAGTAATTTTGCAGGTTATGTTATACCTGCTTTCTTTTCTTACTAACTTGTCTGAAATTTTAACTAAACTATTCATACTATGTTAACTATTGATGAAGTAAGATTTTGGGGTTGTTCTTCCGTCATTGTTGAAACGACCAATAGGGAAAAAGAATACGGTTTCTTTGCGGGATCAGAACCTGACCCACCCGTAGTTACAGGGAAGTGGTTATTTTGTACTAATTGGAATAAGCCAGAGTATCTCGAAACTAAAGACAAGGCTCTTTTGATTAATATAGTACACAAGGATATTAAAGTCATTCGATCACAGGATTCAGAACTTTTTGCTATAAAAAATCCCTGATTTAATTTCCTTTTAATATCTAAAATCTTGTTTTTCAATTTGCTAGTGTCTTAAAATGGATAGGTACTAATATTTTTAACTTCTTCGACAGACCACGTTCTACTTGTATTTTGACCACTTTCCTGATGGGTAACCCATCGACAATTAGATGGTTCATAATTTCCATCAACATTAATTCTATCAATCATTAGATCATCTTTATAACCATTTGCCATCGCCCAATTATAAAAAACCTCATAATCATTCCATTCTTTACATATTGTAATTCCCTTACCCATATAATTAGAAAAACAATTTGTATTTGGGTTATGACAACGATGTCTCATATTCATCCAAATTCGATATAATCTTCTAGGATTATATCTAATACCTTGGCGAGGGTTTATTTTTTTCTTAAATTCACGTTTCATGCAACCACAACTTATTCTTTCCCTTGAATCAACATCAAATTTGTGTGCCGAAAATTCAGAGTTGCAATATCCACAACGATATAGGCTTTTCCAATGCCCTTTTATTTTTTCGTAATGGAAAATTAATAATAATGGTTTTTTAATTTCTACCATCCTGCTTCTTCATTTAAAGACTATCAAAATTACAAATTATTATTGAAACCATTTCAAAATCAATTTTTTAAAGAACCCTTTAGCGGCTTTTAACAGGTTTTTGAGTAGCGATGAACCAGCATAGCCAAATAACAGCGATAGTACGTATCCATACCATCCTAAATCTTCCTGCCGACTGGACAGCAGAGCAACCATAATACAACCGGAGAAAAAGCCTAGTAAGGCATTCGGCCAGTTCATATGGACAAAGGTTTTCCAGCTATAATTAGGCTTTTCGTGGGCATTGACAAATTTGGTCAGCAAGTGAAAGATCAGCCCACCGGTCATCCACAAAAAATAAATCGCAAAAAATTCCCAATTCATTACTACTGATTTTTAGTTATTAGTTAGGATTACCACCTTTATTCCCTGCCCACGGAATGCTGCCACGCTCTTTAAAGGTTGAATTACGGTATAGGTATTCTAATTTTTGATCCAGTTTTGTTTCCATTTCCTTTAACGAAGTTTTGATTTCGCTATCGGATTCCCGCCTTGAACCCGTTTCTTCCATGACACTCTTTCCCATAAGATCAACTTTAATGTTTGTCTCGGTCTGATGCTTGATGACCGATCCGTTAATCTTGAACATCCCGCCCAAAACAAAAGCACACAACATACAAAGCACTCCAATAGGCAATGAAACCCGTATAAAGATGGCCTTTTTAATTCTTTTTTCATGTAAAAGATTCGAGGCATCAATATCTTTTTTGTGCCGGTTAAAACACTGATCGGTAATGGCTGTGATTTCGTCTCTGGACATTTGATTGGGTTTACTAGTTATTTTTCGGATTTCGGAACTTGGAAATTCATTTTATGACCATCTTTTTTTATGGCCACTTCACTTTTTTTACCGGCCTTTTTTTCTTCTTTTTTTTCTTCGGGCAGATGTCTTGTCCAGCGTTTATCAATATACTCCTTGTCTGCCATTGTTAACCGACCGGTTAGCGGTATCTGCGTGATATAGTCCTTTTCATTAATGTCCGGGTGGGCGGTATATTTCCCACTAGCTAAGTCCATGTGCAAGCATTGCACATCCGTATTAACCAGTATCCGATACCCGGCTGTATGCCACCGGTGGGCGAAGAAGTTATCTTCCCCAATGAAGGGCAATCCCGGAATGTTATTGCCTACACAGCAAAGTGGGATTTCCGGATCGCTGTCTTTAATTTTTTGCAACAGGGCAACAGGAATAATACAGGCATCCAGCCCGGTTTGCCATGCTTCGATGATCTGACCCCGATCCACGTTGGGGACAAGGATGTGATTTTCACTGTTCCTAATCATGATCATCGGTACACTCAGCTTAATATAATAGACCCCGCAGACCATTGCATCGGGATTCTTTTCTGCCGTTTCATGTAATTTAATGAAGGCATCGTAAGGTAACACGGTGTCTTCCCCGATGAAAAACATATATTTAGCCCCGCTTGCCAATGCCTGTTCAATCAGATAATTACGGGCTACATCAACGGACTCCCCGCCAATATCACAATATCCATGCGAAAATCCGGCCATTGAAACGTGCATCTGCATTTCATCATTGAGTTTTTGGGCGGGTGTTTCTTTCAGGTCACGCCGGGGACAACAGATCACTACATACGGCTTAATGTCTTTCGATCCATTAGCCACGTCACAAAGCGTATTGATAATTTTTTCTCGGTTATACATTATAATTTCAATTGATTTGAATCGTTACTGTCCGGGAAGCACCGGCAACGCCTAGTTTCCCCATATAGAGTGGTGTTAAAAAGAAATTCGGAACGGAAAACCCGAAACTGCAAATAAATTCATTATTAAACCAGTAGGATAAGGGATTGAGCTTCATCCGAACCTTGTAATTCACATTAGGAACCACGCCCCGTCTTACGGATTCCACTTGGGTTAAATTCCAGTTTCGATAATAACGGGGTGACCAGAATAATTGATGGTTATAATTAGCGATTGATGAATTTGCCCCGTCCTCATGGTAATTAAACCGACCCACTGCAAACAATTTGAGTCCGTAACCTTCCGGCGTGGTTAATGACCGATCCGCTATCCAGTCGGGATCAACCCGAAAAGTATAGGTTAATTCATTCCGGAAGAACGGAAGAATGGGCAACCGGGGAGAGAAATTATTTTTACCAATATGTACGGTATAATTCATTTGCCTAAAACTTATTAAAGAAGGGATGACACGCAATGCCCAAACTAAAATTAATAGCTGCAAAGGTCTTTATTTTTTGTCCGATTGCGGTATTATTGGGTATAAAATGGATATCCCCGTTGGGAGCTAATATACCACCCAGATAGGCTTCCGTAGCCGAATAGACCAAACTATACGTGGATACCACGCCCGTAGCCGATACTTTCTGACCCCTGTTGGCAAAGCGAGGGATAAAATGAACATCCCCATTTGGGGCTAAGACGCCACCCCGATAAGCGTAATCAACGGTATAGGGTAACGAATACGTGCTGACCACACCCGCTATACTGATTTTCTGCCCCCTGTTGGCACTATACGGCACAAAGTGAATATCCCCGTTGGGAGCCAACACACCGCCCCGATAAGCACTGGCGGTAGTATAAGGCAATGTATAGGTGGATACCACACCGGCAGCCGATATTTTCTGACCCTTGTTGGCACTGAGTGGGATGAAATGAATGTCTCCGTTGGGGGCTAATACCCCGCCTTCATAGGAACTTGTCGTGGTATAGACAAGCGTATAGGTTGAAACCACTCCCGCAGCCGAAACCTTCTGACCAAAGGCAGCATTGTTGGGTATAAAGTGGATGTCCCCATTCGGAGCCAATACCCCACCCGAATAGGCACCCGTCGTGGTATAAATAAGCGAGTAGGTGCTAATAATCCCTGAAGAATTGATCTTTTGGCCAAAGGCAGCATTAGAGGGCACAAAGTGGATGTCCCCATTGGAAGCCAATACCCCGCCAATATAGGCACTTGCTATGGTATAGATTAGTGAATAGGTTGAAACCACTCCCGCAGCCGATATTTTCTGCCCCCTATTTGCACTACGGGGCACGAAATGGATGTCTCCATTGGGAGCTAAGACCCCGCCTCCATAGGCAGTTGTCGTGGTATAGACCAGTGAATACGTAGAGCCTAACCCTTTACTGAAGGTAGTTCCGCCGTTCACGCTTTTATATAGTAATTGCTGGAACTGTTGCCAGCTATTCAGGTCGATTGAACTGTCGTCCCCACTGGGTAATTTACCGTTACTGTTTAACTGTGACATGGCTAAAATTTATTAAAGAAAGGTGACAAACAGATTTCTTCTGAAAAAGGAACGCCGGGCAAAGTGCTGATCTTTTGACCCACGGTTGCCCTAGTTGGTACGAAGTGAATATCACCGTTCGGGGCTAATACACCACCGCTATACACTAATAAGGTGGTATTATAATAAACTAATGAATAAGTAGAAACCACCCCCGCAGCAGACACCTTCTGGCCTACGGCTGCTCTACCGGGTACAAAGTAAATATCTCCGTTCGGGGCTAAAACCCCACCAGCATACGCAAATTTTATTGTATAGACCAATGAATAGGTACTAACTACACCCGAAATAGATATTTTTTGGCCGATATACGTACCATGAATATCATACGGTACAAAGTGTATATCACCATTCGAAGCCAATACCCCGCCACGATAGCCAGTTGTCGTGGTATAGACCAATGAATAGGTAGATACTATCCCAGCAGAACTGATCTTTTGTCCCACAAGCGCATCATCGGGTATGAAATGGATATCCCCATTCGGAGCCAACACACCGCCATGATACGCAGTTGTAGTGGTATAAACTAATGAATAAGTAGAAACCACCCCGGCAGAACTGATCTTCTGACCAACGGCTGCGCTAATTGGTATAAAGTGGATATCACCGTTCGGAGCTAACACCCCGCCA
>Ga0172379_10011841_pt1 | contig 10312 bp, 22 predicted proteins | sample GrowelOW334metaG_FD_119756 | JGI IMG/M metagenome (GOLD analysis project Ga0172379, IMG submission 119756) | Groundwater microbial communities from an aquifer near a municipal landfill in Southern Ontario, Canada - Groundwater well OW334 metaG | ecosystem: Environmental > Aquatic > Deep...
AGCTTCTGCTAGTCTGAACGCTTCTGCTAGGCTGCCAATATTAGCGACCATCCAAGCCGCGGTTATGGCTGTTTGCGTAGGCTGGTAGGTTACATCATCTAGCGTGAACGTACCGTCGACGTGCTCGACTAATCGGCCCTTGTCGATGTAGTTCTCGACCAGTCTGGTTGGCGCAATTGTAGCCTTCAAGCTACCATCTGCATTTGTAGGTTGTTTCAATGTTTCGATTACTGTTAAATTTGGCATGATATGATTCTCATATTAATTGTTAAAGGATGATAGCGGGATGCTATCGATATATGCTCTCAATGAAAGCATATAACGCTAACAGCTAGTTATCTATTGTGTATAAAGTCCCGCATGGTAGCTCTAGCTTAGTGCCGCGTGGGAGCTTGTTAAACTCCCTCTTGTTGATGTTATATAGTTTTGGTTTAGTGTTATATACTTCCTGATTGATGAAACAGGTTAAAAGCTTCCCGCCTGCATTTGAGTGATATTTAAAGAATTGCTCGCGATTCATATTATACTCCAGTTGGTTAAAAAATCTATCGTTAAACCCTCTCATCATCGGGAAGGTTTAAAGATAGACTATCAAGTGATAGTCTTTATACCAACACTAGGATGCTCTAGTAAGCTCAAGAGCTGGTATAAGCCAAGTTGTTAAAGAGCAATGAGCTTGTCTGGCTCAGTTTATTAATAGCAGGTACTGTGCCAAGTTATACATCCTGATAATCCGTGGCTTGTAGACCATACCAACTAGGTTGGTTATTGATTATTGCACAACTTTAGGGCGGGTTTTGCACTAACTCAGTGCAGACTTTGTCTAACTGTATGATTTAACTATATATAAGGTATTACTTATATGCACTGAAAGAGTGCAAAACACTGTACAATAATTAGCCAAGTAATGAAATCAATAGGTTAGCTATAAAGAGCTGGTAATCTATATAGAGCGGGTGCGAGTAGCACAGTCATGTAGGAATGTCAAGATAATATTGGGTGTTATGTTATAACATAACAGATGTGGGTTGGTGTAGGCTGGCGACCGCTATGCTATATAGGGTATATATATATATGTATACATTAAAGACCCGTGGTCGCCGGAAGTTTATATAGTATAACATATAGGTCGCCGAAACTATATAGACTAGCTTAGGTCTATTAATGACCTGCGGTCGCCAGAAGTTTACGGCAAGGTATAGCTTTGTCTATATATGATAAGTTTAAAGAGGTTTAAAGAATATACCTATAACGTATAAGGTCGCTGGGATTGTATAAGGGAAGGGTTGTTATTTGACGGTTTGGGAATTTTTCGATTTGGGCGTGTTTAAATAAACGGGTGATCGAATTGGGTTCAGGATTAATTAAACATTGTTATTTGTGGTGTGGCTGGGCTGAAATTGGCGGTTTTGACGGGTATTTTAAGGCGTGGGATGATACGGGATTGACGGGCAAAAGAAAGCCCACAAACTATATACTGGAAGGTATGTAGTAGTGGGCGGGGTTTAGGTATTATCTAGTAGGATAAGGGTTATGTAGAGGATTATGTATAGTAGACTTATGGGTTCGAGTGTATTGGCTATAAAAGTAACTGTAAAGGTTATTATAGCTTCAGAAAGAAATGTGATATATATAAAACGGAAGATACGGTTTTTGAATAGTATGAGACACATAATGCCTCACTGTTTAGGTCTATAGAGATGCCTCCGACTTTTGATATAGTTATAAAAGGCTGTTTGTCTTATAGATTTCATATTAGCACCTTGAACTAGGAGTGAACAGAGGGTTTGGATAGCAGGACTTGTTCAAGGTCTTTTCGGGTGGCCGCCCTAGCTATCAATTTAAATTATACAGATTTATATGGTTTTGTCAAATTTATTTAAGCCCTACTTCGGTTTATCTTTATTAGGAAAGAAGTTATAGAAGTCGGCTAGATGCTTATTGTATACATCATCGCTTGTATTCTTAGATAGTCTATCCAATATAATTTTTAACTTAGCCGCCCATATATCCCGGAAGTATTCTAACTTATATCCACCATGTATCTCACTAACTAAGTGTTCTTTGATAAAGCAATCGGCTACAGAGACATCGTTTAGGCATAGCTTGAAGTAATCCTCGTCGTATTTACGTGTAGAATGTAGTTCTATATCTTCTTTTATAGTATAACCAGCCTCAGTACAGAAAGTACGTAGGTTTTCTATAGATATGAAGGCTAAATCTACATCGTTAACTTCTCTATGCTGAAGCATACCATACATTTGTAAGGCTCTTGAGCCTGTTAAGACTATTTGGTACTTGTGTATATCAGTATGTAGTTTATCTATCACTTAAGTATCCTCCTCTTTATGCTCTTACCTTGTTTATGTAGGTTACGTATTTGTTCGGCTGTTTCAGCTTGTGCCTTAGCTAGATCATCTAAGGGTTCGGTTTTAGCTAGTGTAAAGAGGCGAAACCAGGGCGATTTTGACTTAATAGTTCTGTCTGTCATATAGGTAGTAGCGAACGTGAGGTATGTAAGTCATAACAAGCTGCTACTAAGAATAAGCCCATTATGAAAAAAGAACCTGCATATATTATAACCTTTGGCCAATTAATATTCTTCATGATACACTCCATAGAATGATACAAATAATAGCTACTAAACCCCAAGCGAATAGAACTATACCAGCATGTTCTTTATCCACTTAAACCTCCCATGTACTCGCAAGGTGTATCTGACCAAGCTGCGCATGGGTTAGACCATTCTAGGTATAAGCATGTAGCAATGGTTAGTATGACTGCGATAAGCAAGCAATTGTTCTCAAAGTTATCTTTCATAATACCTTCTTCCTTCTTTACCGTAGGTAGGTTTTGTACGTTTGTCTGCCGCTCGTCTAGCTTTACGCTCAGCTATACGTTTCTTATCTTCTTCGTTCATATCTTATCCTTTTTAGCTAAGGCTATGCCTCGTTCAATGTAATATTTCATCTTATTAAGTTCACGTAGTATGCCGCCTCCTTTAATATCTTTAGACGCGCGTTCTTGTAGAGCGTAACAAGCTTTAAAGATTTCATGTTGGAAGGGATACATATCTTTGTATTCTATAAGATCGTTTAGAGTAGACGGGAATTTCTCATATATTAAGTCTACCGTTTCATATAGAGGAGCGGTTACATCGTCTACATGTTGTCTTATAATCTCCGCTAATTTAGTAGGATGTGGTAAAGGTAAATCGTAATAGTTTGTCTTACCTCCATTGTTTTCGCTGCTAGGTTCAGGATACGTAGTTGGTATACTCTCAAGGTACATTTTAAGAGTAGCATCATCTATCGAGGTATTTGTAGTAGCTTTTTCTTCCTCTAATATTTTAGAATGGAGTTTAGGTATCATCTCACTTGCACATGCTAATTCAGGTACAACTTCTAAACCTAAATCTTCCAATGTATATACGTTACCACTCTGTATACTTCTAACCTTCATATCTCTGATCTCCTTCTTTAATATTAAATTGCTCTTGTTTGTACTGCTTAAGTAGAAAAGATTCGTTACCGAGTTTAGTAGAGAACCCGTGTAGCCAACATAGTATACATTGTTTCAGTAGATATAATACCCCTCTCATCTATCAACCTCGTTTTATCTTAATAATATTTTCACACTTTATACACATAGCTAAATATCGGTGGTTAACTAATCTAAATTTAGAAGGGCTTTTGACTGCCTTGCACCTTACGCATACCCTAAATTCCATGACTTTACACTCTTCCAAGTACCATTAAGATTTGACACAAGCTTGTTCCCAATTATGAACTATAGTTGCGTAAGGTAAGTCAGACACTATAGTAGACCTATCTCCCATATATTTTAGATCTAAAGCTACATGCACATCATTGTCTACTAGACTAACAGATCTAATCCTATATATAGGAACAGTTAGACCGGATGTGATTTGCACAGGGCTATGTTGATTCATTTACCTTACCTTCTTTATATTCTCTTGCAATTCAAATAACCTATCCCAACTGTCTATATTTTTCGGTAAATGTTCTACCAGCTTAAGTAAGACAAGTAAGTTCTTAACTACATCATTCTTTGCACTGTGTAATGGGGTTACAAGTATGTGGGCATAGTCTGGGTAGTAGTGCTTAGTTAGAGTATCTAGTTTGTGATCTTCATAATATACTCCGCAGTGTTTGGATATTAACTTTGCGAGGCTTAGGGTGCAGATATATCTTATATCCTCTAGGTGTTGGAGTAGTTTGAGGTTAGATTGTCCTAGCAGGCGTTTATCAAATCCTTTAACATTATGTCCAATAAAATATATAGCATCTTCAGGTAGCTTTATAGAAGAAGATAACGGTTTGCCAAAAAGCATAGGTCTACTTATCCCATGTACAGCATAGGCGTGTGGATTGATAGGGCAAGTAGGTAGATACCTACTCTCCTCTACACATTGGTGTAAGTTTTCTATAGTGCTGAAGTCTATTAGTTCAGGTAGTGAGGATATTTCCTCTACCAAAGGGCCAAGTTGTAAGGTAGCGAGTTCGATAACCTGATCGGTCTTGCTTACGCCAGTCGTTTCTGTATCAAGTATGTATGTACTCATAATTTAGTTGCTTGTGCTGGTGGGTTAAGTTCTTCAAACAGAGTCTGAAAAAATCTCTGTTCTTGTTTAGGCATGTTCTTATAATCAGGTATGTTCTGGATATACTTAGACAGCATCTGTTTCTCAACTTCCTCTAATTCTACTATATACGTAGTATACACTTTCGACATTATTTTCATTTATTTACCCCTAATAATCTATCTGCTATAAACCAAAGATGTTCAGCTCTTATATTTTTACAAGATTGACATCGACCTTTCTTTTCTACAGTACGTAGACACTTCCAACATTTATATTTACATATCACCCGCATTTACTATCTCCACAATTTAAACAGGTGTTACACCCATCTAGTAAAACAACAGCTTTATAGTTACACTTATTACAATGTGTTGCATTGGGCGGAAATCCAGTAGGAGCTGGTTCTTCATATAAGCTGTCATGTGTAACATCTGATACTGCTAGGGCTATTAGCTCATCTAGCTCGTTCTCTTTAGATAAATTTAAAAGATGCTCCTCTATAATATCCCCTATTTCAGCTTCTATAGAATTAAACCGTTTCCTCTTTCCACTACCGTATGTTCGTTTAGATGTATAAGCCCCAACTGGGTCGTATATCTGCTTAAGTTCTTCGTGTAGAAACGATATATCCCCACCTTTACGAAATATAGCTGATATAAGACGTGCAAAGCCTAGTAACTTATAATGTTCTATACCTTTCGAGTTAATAAACAACTCGTATGGATGAAGTTTACCTTCTACCTCTATGTTATTTATAGTGATATAGTAGGCATGTTCCGATGTAGATGGTTTAATCTTATAAGTTTTACCGTCTAGGACTTCGAGACGTTCTACGTGTTCGCCCATATATTTCACTACAGGTTCTTTAGGAAGAATAGCAGTTATCTTATCGGTAGGTAGTACCTCGGATGATTCTTTTATCACCTCCTCCTTATCTTTAGTTAACACTTTATAAGATATAATCTTTTTTTCTATTTTATTCATAGTTATTGTATAGGTTGTTGACCGTCTTCTAAGTACCAGGGTATATTCTTATAACAATCTGTACATGCTTTAAGATTAAGTGTTCTTATTAGTAAAAGTTGTTCGTTACCGCACGTAGGACACTGTTTTGTCGAAATCTTATCTATATCTGGTTTATATTCCTTTCTCTTCTTATATACTGTTATAGTAGGTTTCCAGTCTAATAAAATATCATCAGCGTCGTTACCCATACACTTAGCCCTATAGAGATTAAAAATTGTATTGCGCTTATTAAGTATAACTTATGTATTCTATCACTCTGCCGGAAGCAGGTCTCTTTCCATCTATCTATGTCATCACGTAGTTCACGTATATACTTATGGTTTGTTTTGATAATGTCCCTTAAACGGAAGTGCTCGTCATCTATTGTTTGGAGTTCCTCTGTTAATTTTTTGTATAAAGCTACTTTAGCTGTGTCTAGGGAGGCCATTAATCTATCTCACTTATATGTTTATCTTCTCGTATGAACTGGAATACAGGCTGACGTAATTGCCCATCCGCATACTCTTCCATAGCTTTAATCTGTACAACTTTACCTGTAAAGTATAGTGGATTTGCTTTATATAAATCTTGGTCACTATGTTTACTAAGTACAGTTCGTATCTCGTTACCATTCTTGCGTTTACTTACAAGGGTGTAGGATGTATAACCTTTGTCACCTATACCTTCTTCCACTCTATCTCCTAAACAATCAACTGTACATTCTAACTTAAGTTTGATAAGATCAGCAGTTCGTTTACCAGGAAGATATAGGCTATTTTCTCTTGCTGCTACTATACCTTCGTAACCTTCATTAACAACAGCTTCAAAATAATGTTCCCATACTTGCTGAGAGTATTCTCCTATGTATAAGATAGGAAGTAACCTAAAGAAGTCTTTATTAAAAAAGTCCTCTAAATCTTGTAAACATCGATAACGTGTTTGATAGGATGTATGCGGCGCATCTGGAAAATATATATTGTGAAAGCTAAAACGTGGATTTTCACAGATATAGTTACCTACGGTTCTGTTTAGTATACCGTTAGTAACATAAAAGGGTGTATCTGATATGTCTACTTCAGCTATTAATACACAGTCTGCATGTGGTTTGGGTAGCTTATTAAAGATAGCTACTGTATGAGATATAGCGGGTATGGTGCGTCCTGCTGAAGATTTGGGTGGATACCATGTATCATTTTCTTTACTATATTCTACATAGACGAACCACCCATCGATTTTATGTGTTAAAAAGTAGTTACCGCCTAGTTTAGGTATTTTAAGTTCAAGCGCTTTAGTAAGATTAAGTACTTTTTGCGGGGCGAATTTATTCAACATGAAAGTGTCCCTCTGGCATAAACTCACATCTTTTAGCGTATAACCAATTAACAGCATCTGCTAATAGTTTAAATCTTTTTTTATATATCTTGTTACTAAAATTTATTTGTGCAGTATATAATTTTTTCTTCTTGTCGAAACATACCCCTTTCACACCAGAAGTATTAGTAATATAATGTCCTGTATTATGGGCATTTAGTACCCTATCAACTTCACGTAAATTTTTCCACTTATTATCATGTCTAATTCTGTTAATATGATCTACATCATCTAAAGATAGTTTATTTTCCATATATAAAAAAGCTAGTCTATGGGCCTTATAATCTACACCATCTATAGCTATAATTACATACCCTAAAGCGTTTATGAAACCAGCTATTTTATTAGGCTCTGTTCTGTAGAACGTCATATAGTTATACCTAAATAAACCAGTGTCTGGTTCGTAAGTTAACAGTTCTTTTAATGCTTGCTGTGTAAGCATGTGTATTTTATCCTTTTAAAAAGAGGGAGGTTGCCCTCCCTATAGAATGTGCTAGGCTCGGAGGAATATCACCCTAGCTATGATGGTCTTTTACTATATCTCCACTTAAAATGGAAAGTTATAAGTAATATTTTAAGAGAGTAGTTTCTTTGTATACCATTGTTATCATTAGATATATAGTTAATAAACCTAAATTCACGTATAGGAGGATTACCTGTTATAATATGTTCTTGATATATACTTAATCTACATTTTCTACAATTAATGTTCATAATCTTTCACTATTAATTCAGGATGTTTTAGTTGGGATATTATATCTTCATTATGTTGTCTCCAATACTTCAACCTATGCCCTTCACGTTGGTTGATTATGTTCTGCAAGGTTGCATAGTTTGTACAGATCTGTCTTTCCTGCAACCATCCTTCTGGTAAATTACATTTGAGAGCTGCTATATCTTTATAATAAGAGCTCTCAGGGTCTTTGTACAAATATAGTAGTTCATTAAAAGCTTGCATAGCTGCATAAGTAGTGTCTGCTTCATAGTCCTCTAATATAGTAGGACGTTTATCAAGAGTATGCATAGTTGAACTACTATTTTTAGTCATACCCACCTGATATGTGTCGTACTCACTCCACCAAGCTCTAGGAGCCTGTATATATAACCATACGCATATAGAACGTAGGAACTTCTTTTCTGCTCTAATGTAGTCTTGGTTATCGCGAGCTATATTTGCTTTATGTTCGCGGTGAGCTAGTAGGATAGCTATCTTTTGTGCTTTAGTATACTTCTCATCTGTCCAAAATACCTTACTACCGTTCTCTAAATGCTCGTATCTAGCACTTTCTAATACAGATAGTGTTTCATAATAAGGTATATCTTTATTAGGTGTAAGTTTGTCCCAATTAAGTAGAGGTATCTTATGGTCGTAAAAAGATAGACTTAAACCAAGTAAAGCTTCTTCATAGCCACATTCTCTAAGAACTTTTATTAACATCTTTGACCTCTACTAATCTAGCTGGTATATATATACATTCTACACTAACCCTCCCCCCCTCCACTCTAATTGTAAAATCTTTTAGAGCGTATTTAGGTAGCTCTACAAGTTCTGCTAGTTTATTTATAAGTTCTTGCTTGTTAGTGGTAGTATTACCCATGATTCGCAAACTCCCCATGTAATTGTTCTCTAAGTTCTCTAACCCAAGTCGTAGCAGCCTGCATAGCTTCGTCGTTAGAGGTATAATCTTTACATTTAAAAAATTTACTATGCCTAATGCCCTTACATTGTACTATACCTTTATAATAACCTTTAGGGTAGAAAGTTACACCTTTTATACCTAATCTATTATCCTTTCTGCATTTGGCATTAGACGTATTACCTTCTACTGAAGTTTCGCGTAAATTACTTAAAGCATTGTTTAATTTATTACCATCTATATGGTCTATATAGGTAGGTAATGTTCCGTAGGTAAGTAACCAAGCTATTCTATGGGCTAGATATAGCTTACCACTAATATTTATAACTATATATCCTGTTCTATTTATACCACCAGCTATTTTATTATCTTTTCCTCTTTTAACTATATTTCTGTTGTATATGATGCCGGATAGTGGCTCATATATAAAGCGTTCTTGTACTACGGCTAGTAAAGTATCCATAATAATTTTAATGAAAATCGTAGTCTTCACTATCTATAAGGCCAAGGAAACTTTCAGCACCTTCATCAAAACAACTGTATCTGCCAATAGATGATATTTTGCAAGTCATATACTTATATAAAGTATGACTGAAGTAGACTACAGTTAACAGGTATATTGCAGTGGCTATCATAATTAATCCCTCGTTACGCTGTCTGCGTTAAGTGCTCTTATATACTCTTCTGGATGGAAACGTGTACAAGGGCTTTTGGTTTCTACGTTAAACCGGAGTATAGCATTGTCGAACTTGCATCTATACTCCGGTGGTTCTTCTGGATGGTCTATTAGATAACACGCTATGCAGTCTTCACAGTGGTAGTTCATAAGACTCCTCTAGTTTTGCTTTTAAAATATTTAAATCTGCTATAAAAGAATCTACTGCCTTCACAGTATGAAAGACTAAAACTATATCCTCACCTACTTTATGTATAGTATCCTCTCTAACTATTTCTGTACCTGCTATATTTTCTATAGCGTATCTCTCTATAGCTATACCATAATAATTTTTATTGTTACCAGAATCGGCTATAGGCTCTAGTCTAGTTTGCCATATTCCTAGTTTACCCAAACCAAACTCTACTATGATATTATCATCTATCTGTATGTCCAAACCCATTCTCCCCTCTAGTTGTAGTATTACCAAAGTCCTCTACAAGTTCCATTACTGGAAGGAATGTGAAGATGTATACGAGTTGTATTAACTTCTGCCCAGGTTTAATAACTATAGGAGAGTCCGTCCTATTCCAGAGAGAAACCATATATTCACCTTGATAGTCATCATCACATAAACCGACGGTGTTAGTTAGCATACAACCTTTTATAGATGAACGAGGCATAAGGAAACCGGCTAGTTTGATATTTTGATCTAGTTGTTCTCCATCCATAACAGGCTCCGAACCTATCCATATATGCACCCCTGTGCCTATCTTTACTTCTTCATTAGCTAGGAGCGTGATCTCCTCCTCTATACACGCGGATAAGTCATAACCTGAGGAATTGGGAGTACCTTGTTTGGGTGTAAAGTCTAATCCTGTATTTTGTACATTACCTAAACCATCTTCTTCAATAGTTAGACTCTCGTCCATTATACGTAAGGCTTGTTCTGTATATTTAAATTTCATTTTATATTCTCTATAATTGCACAACACCACCAACCGGATAAGAAGGGGAGTAAGTCGTAGAATAGTTCAT
>Ga0172379_10011842_pt1 | contig 10311 bp, 6 predicted proteins | sample GrowelOW334metaG_FD_119756 | JGI IMG/M metagenome (GOLD analysis project Ga0172379, IMG submission 119756) | Groundwater microbial communities from an aquifer near a municipal landfill in Southern Ontario, Canada - Groundwater well OW334 metaG | ecosystem: Environmental > Aquatic > Deep...
CGATCGCCACTTGTATGTCTGCATCCCGCAACCTGAGCAGTTCGTCGGTAACTTCGGCGTCGGCGTTCAATAGCAGCCCCTCGGTGATCTCAATGACCATATTTTTTCCGGGAAGCCCAAGCTCCCGCAGATGCCCGGACCAATTGGACGAAAGGCGCTGGTTCCCGCTTCTGAATTGTACCGGCGACTTATTGACGCTCACCTGGAAATCCGTGGCAAATCGATCACTCCAATGTTTGGCCCATCTGGCTGACTCTTTGAATACCCAATCGCCGATCTCGTTGATCAGCCCAGTTTCTTCGGCCAGCGGGATGAATACTGCCGGGCTGACCATCCCGTTCTCGGCATGGTTCCAGCGGATCAACGCTTCAGCTTTATGGATGCGGCCGGTCGATAACGCGACGATAGGTTGGAAATGGACGCTGAATTGTTTGGCCTCCAGTGCGCCGCGCAAATCGCTGGTCAAGCGCAACCGCCTCTGTGCCGAGTCCTGCAACAATGAGGTGAAATAGCTGAACCGATTGCGGCCCTTGTTCTTCGCCACGTACATCGCCTGATCGGCGTTCTTCATCAAAGCATTAATGTCGATGGAGTCGTTCGGGTACAGGGTGATGCCGATACTGGCTGATATATAGACTGCCTCATCGCCCAGATGGAAGGGCTCCGCCAGCTTGCTGATGATTTTCTGCGCGACATCCTCGACATGAGCAGTATCAGAGATCTCTGATATCACGATCGTAAACTCGTCCCCGCCCAAACGGGCCACCGTATCGGATTCACGCACGCATGCACTGATGCGTCGTGCCGCCTCTATCAGCAACAGGTCACCCACTGCATGGCCCAGCGTGTCATTCACTTCCTTGAATTGATCGAGATCCACCAGGAGCAATGCCAATGGCAGTTCTGCCCGGATCGATTTTTTCACTTCCTGTCCCAGGCGATCGCGGAACATGTCCCGATTGGGCAATCCGGTCAGCGTGTCGAAATTCGCCTGCCGCCAGATCAGCTCTTCGGATTTCTTCTTCTCGGTGATGTCGGAGAACAGCGCCATATATCGATGAATCGACCCATCTTTATTGCGGATGGTATTGATGGTGAGCCATTTTGCATGGATCTCTCCGTTCTTGCGTTTATCCCATATCTCGCCCTGCCATTGGCCGGTGGCGGTGATTGCATTCCACATCGCATGATAAAAGGCCTGGTCATGGCGATCTGATCTGAACATCCGTGGATTTTTGCCCTTCACCTCTTCAAAACTATAACCCGTAATTTTTGAAAATGCGGGATTGACGGCAATGATCAGATTATCTTGATTAGTTACGACCATCCCCTCGCTGCTGTTTCTGAAAACCAATGAGTAAAGCCGTAATTCTTCTTCAATATTCTTTCGTTCCGTGATTTCGCTGATGATCACTGCGAATTGGCCGATCTTCGGGCTGAAGGCCCATACCTCATACCAACGATCCAGCTCCTTGGAAAAGTTTTCATACAAGGACGGCACTCCGGTCGTTGCGACATCGCCAAAGATTTCTATCCAATAGGGTTCAGTACCGGGCAGCACTTCGAGTACTGTCCTGCCAACGATATCGGACTTGAGACCGGTCAATTTTTCATACGCGGGATTGATTTCAAGAAAGCGGTAGTCAACGACCTTGCCTTGTTCATCGCAGATCACCTCGTGCAAGGCAAAGCCGGTGGTCATGTTATCGAATAACAAACGGAATTTTTCTTCGCTTTCCCGTATCAGCAATTCTGCCTGCTTGCGCTTGGTGATATCACGGGCAAAGCCGCAGTTATATTCCTCATCACCAAAACGCATATGATTCACCGAGACTTCCACCGGATATATCTCGCCGCTCTTGGTGCGATGCCTCGTTTCGAAGGTGTAAGAGCCGTGCTTTTTGAGTTCTTCCCAGTGCACAGGCCAAACTTCAGCCGAATAATCCGGGTCGAAGTCGGGTATGCCCAGCGCCATCATCTCATCCATCGTATAGCCGAGAGAGCTGCAGGCGGCGAGGTTGGCGTAGACTACCTTTGCGTCGGAAGTCACCCAGGTCACTTTATCGGCCATGTGATCCATGGAGAATTTCATCATCTCCATCAAGCGCTGATTGCGCTTGCGTTCGGTGATGTCGCGCACAAAGGAACAGATCAGCTCCTGTCCTTTGTAGACTATAAAGTTCGCGGTGATTTCGACATTGATAAGGCGGCCGTCTTTGTGCCGATGGAAACCCTCGAATGTGGCTGAAGTTTGCTGCCGAAGCGAATCCCAATGCGCAGGCCATTTTTCGGATGGAAAATCCGGGTTCAGCTGTCCCACCGTCATGGCTGTCAACTCTCCCCGGATATAGCCGAGCATCCTGCAGGCCCCATCATTGACATCCAGAATCCGCGACTGCTCATCTATCCAGTAAATGCCGTCGGCCACATGGTCGATCGCATACCGTGTCAAATCAAGATTTATCGGTGATTCCAGACTGTTGTTCACTTGCAATCGAACCTTTCTACATGGCCAATTTCAGCACAGAATCCATTCGGGCCGTAACCGGCCATGCAGCGATGATATCAAATAAACACGGGGGCGCACCTGACACGCCATTGTGTGAAGAGGAAACCATTTCACAAGCTTCGGGTGAATGATCTCGGACATGCGGTGTGCCATCTGCCCGGTGTTTTCAACGTAAGCAAAACAAGTTCAAACCGGCTGGTGCAGGGCAGCAATCAGCTTCGCAGCAGCGAAGCGCAAATGCAGGGATTCCCGGCAATCCGTTTCAATCGTCGGGGGACAACACCTTCACGGCTATCATCAACTGCGCCGCAACCGCGGCTACAGCGGCGTGCAGCTTCTCCGCCGCCGACTCATCCGCTGGTTCGGATAACGGATGAAGTTTCAGCACAGCATCGGAAAATTCGTGCACGGTCTTGTAGTGGCTGTCCGAATCGCGCAGCAAGGGTTGCGGATTGATGGCCTGAAAATACAAAATACCGCCGCGCAACGAGATCGCCAATAAATAACAACTCTCCCCCTGGGAGAACACTTTGGGATCGCGTACCTCAAAATACTGGGTGGGGAGGTCGCCTGCCGGCGGATGGGGCTGGGAAAACTGCCTGGCGATCTGTTCGATGAAAGTTTGCGCGCGGTTGAGTTGCGGCGCGAGGGTGATGTGATATTGTCCGGGTCGCTGGATGATGACCGGGTTGTCCAGTATCACGGGCTTTGCCCGGCGTATCGTTATGACGATCAGGGTAACGAGGGTGAGTACCAGTAGTGTTTCGCCCATATTCCTATCCTGTAAAACAGTGGGCTTGCACCCGGGTTCCGTCCATCAGCCGGAACGGCCGCGCGTGTTGACGCTTTCCATCCATTTTTTGATCCGGTTGGCATCGCCAACGCGGGTGCGCTTGCCCCACGAATCGAGCAGCACGATGATGACCGGGCGATGATCGATCGTTGCCTGCATCACCAGGCATTGCCCGGCTTCATTGATAAAGCCGGTCTTGCTCAATCCGATATTCCATGACGCATTCCTGACCAGGGGATTGGTGTTGCTGAAGCGCATGCTGCGGCCGCCCAGGTTATCCACCGAGTGAGTGGCCGTGGTGGTGTATTGACGGATCAGATCGTAGTCGCGTGCCGCAGCGACCATTTTGACCAGGTCATGCGCGGTAGAGACGTTGTTGCTGCCCAATCCGGTCGGATCGAAGAAAATGGTGTTCTGCATTCCCAGTTCATGCGCCTTGGCATTCATCGCCGCCACAAATGCCGCTGTTCCCCCCGGATAGCTTCTCGCCAGGGCCAGCGCAGCGCGGTTCTCCGAAGCCATCAATGCGAGCCTGAGCATCTCACTGCGGGTGAGTGTCATGCCCACGCGCAACCTTGAACGCGCCCTTTTGATCCTGTTCAGCTCGTCTTCCGCGACGCTCACTTCCACGTCCATGGGCAGATTCGCATCCAGCAGCACCATCGCGGTCATCAGCTTGGTGATCGACGCGATCGGCACGACCGTTTGGCCATTTTTGTTGTACAGCGGGCGCTGCGTCTGCTCGTCATAAATCAGCGCGACATGAGACCTCACCTTGAGCCGCGAAGCCTTCAGCGACAGGACCTTGAGCGGCATGACCTTGAACGACATCGGCACCGTCAACGCCTCATCCACCTTGAATTGATATTGATCGGTCTCAGCGTGTGCGGCAGACGCTGCCAGCGACAAGCCGGGCAATATCAACATCCATAATCGATTTTTCATTGTTATTCTTTCCACCGGGACGACTCGATAACACCGCAAAGCATACCTGAAATTCAATATAAATCAATCAGCAGGCAGTATATGCTCTTCTTGTTTCTGAAGATTCCACATTTGCGCGTAGTGCAGATTCTGCGCCAGCAATTCGCGATGCGTGCCGCGCTCGACGATCTTTCCCTGATCCATCACCAGTATCTGGTCTGCGTCCACCACGGTGGACAGGCGGTGTGCGATCACCAGCGTGGTGCGGTTTTGCGCGATCGCGCGCAGCTCGGCCTGGATCGCCTTCTCCGATTTCGAATCGAGCGCGGAAGTCGCTTCATCGAAGATCAATATCGCCGGATTCTTCAGGATCGCGCGCGCGATCGCCACGCGCTGCTTCTCGCCGCCGGACAGCTTCAAGCCGCGCTCGCCCACCATGCTGTCATAGCCCTGCGGCAACGATTCGATGAAGTCGTGGATGTGCGCCGACTGCGCGGCAGCGACCACCTGCTGGCGGGTAGCATCCGGATGCCCGTAAGCGATGTTGTAGTAGATCGTATCGTTGAACAGCACGGTGTCCTGCGGCACGATGCCTATCGCCGCGCGCAGGCTGCTTTGCGTCACCTCCCGGATATCCTGGCCGTTGATCAGGATGCGCCCCTGCTGCACATCATAGAAACGGAACAGCAGGCGCGACAGCGTGGACTTGCCCGCCCCGCTCGCCCCCACCACCGCCACCGTATGTCCGGCCGGAATGTCAAAACTCACGTCGAACAGGATCTGCCGGTCCAACGCATAGCTGAAACTGACGCGATCGAACCGCACGGCTGCGCTGCCCACTTGCAGGACCGCCGCATCCGGGGCGTCTTCGATCTCGCGATCCTCATGCAGCAGGCTGAACATCTTCTCCATGTCCGCCAGCGCGTGGCGTATCTCGCGATACACGAAACCGAGAAAATGCAGCGGCATGTAAAGCTGGATCATGAACACATTGACCAGCACCAGGTCCCCCACCGTCATCTTGCCCTTGACCACCTGATCGGCGGCCAGCAGCATCAGCGCGGTGATGCCGATGGCGATGATGACGCTCTGCACGGAATTGAGCAGCGCAAGCGATGTCTGGTTGCGCACCGCGGCGGTCTCCCAGTGCTCCATGTGGTGGTCGTAGCGGCGCGCCTCGTATTGTTCGTTGCCGAAATATTTCACCGTCTCGTAATTCAGCAGGCTGTCGATGGCGCGCGTGTTGGCCTTGGAATCCAGGTCGTTCATGGTGCGCCGCACCACCATGCGCCACTCGGTGATGAACAGGGTAAAGGCGATGTAGATCACCAGCGTGATGAAGGTGATGATGGCGAACCAGGCGTTGTATTTCTTGAGCAGGATCGCCGCCACCAACCCGATCTCCAGCAGCGTCGGCAGGATGTTGAACAGCGTGAAATTCAGCAGGAAACCTATCCCGCGCGTGCCGCGCTCGATGTCGCGCGACACACCGCCGGTCTGCCGGTCCAGGTGAAAGCGCAGGCTCAGGCTGTGCAGATGCTCGAACACCTGCAAAGCCACCCGCCGGATGGCGCGCTGCGTCACGTTGGCAAACACCGCATCGCGCAATTCGCCGAACAGCGTGCTGAACAGGCGCAGCGCACCGTAGCCGACGATCAGGAACACCGGGATGACCAGTACCGACTTGGTCTTGTCCATCGCATCGATGATCTCCTTGAGCACCAGCGGAACGGACACATTGGCAAGCTTGGAAAATATCAGCAGGGTCATCGCGACGATCACCCGCCACTTGAATTCCAGCAGGTAGGGGACCAGGGAGCGGAGGGTCTGCCAATCGGCGCGATTGGTGTTATTTGGACGTGGAAGCCGGGAAGAGCGCATATTCAGGTGGCAGGGATATCAGGTGCTGATTATAGCCGTGCGCGCTGGCATAACCAATGTTTAGTCCGGCGGGTGCCGGCAGCTGAATCGCCTCAGATCGCCCTGTCATAACCCAACAGGCCGATCAGCAAGCGCACTGCCCCGTAAATGATACGCGCAACCAGTCTGTCCGCCCAGGTGCGCGACACGCCATACCCTGCACCGACACGAATCGCATCGTTGGTGATGGCGGCAAGCAGGCTCGCGCGCAACGCTCCGGCGAATCCGGCATCCTGCACCGCCAGGTTCGCCTCGCGTGCCAGCAGCAGGCTGAACGGGTCGATGTTGGAAGAACCCACCGTCGCCCACAGCCCGTCCACCACGGCGACCTTGGCGTGCAGATAACTGGGCTGATACTCATGTATCTCGACCCCCGCCGCCAGCAATTGGTCATAGAGCGCATGCGTCGCATAGTGCTGTATGCGGTATTCAACCCGGCCCTGCAACAGCAGCACGACCCGGACGCCGCGTTGTGCTGCTTGTGCCAGCGCAAGCCGAAAACTGCGGCCGGGCAGAAAATAAGCGTTGGCGATGATGATTTCGCGCTGCGCACTGGCAATAGCCCCCAGGTATGCGCCTTCGATATCGCGCCGATGGCGCAGATTATCGCGCAACACCAGAGCGATGCCCGGCGCAACCGCGCGCTTGGCCCGATCCAGGACGAATCGCCGGATCTCCTTGCCGCGCCGGTGAAAACTGGCCCACGACACCACGCCCCACAAATGCCGCATGGTCGCGTGAATCTCGCTGGCCACCGCGCCCTGCACGCGCACCGCGTAATCGAGGCGGGGGGAATCGAAATCATCACGACTGGAAACATCGTTGATGATATTGATGCCCCCGACAAAAGCCACCTCGCCATCCATCACCGCCAGCTTGCGATGCAGGCGCAGCAGACGGCGCATCCGGTTACGCTGCAAAGTGAACGGGGAGATTTCGCGCCGGAACCATTGCACCTCCACTTTCGCCGCGCGCAATTCATCCAGCCAGGGCGGCGGCAACTCTGCCGAACCATATCCATCCAGCAACACGCGCACCACCACTCCGCGCGCAGCGGCGCTTTGCAATGCATCGGCAACCATGCGCCCGGTCTCGTCCGCCGCGAAAATATAGGTTTCAAGATAAATGGAATCTTGTGCGGCTTCGATATCCGCGCATAAGCGCGGAAAATATTCCGCGCCGTTCTGCAGCAGCATCAACCGGTTGTCAGCCACTTGAAAGACGCTGTTCATATACTTTTCAGCTGGGCGGAAAGCGCGGCATGATCGGACAAGTGCTGCCAATTCCCGCCGACATGCACGTTGCAGTTCAATGCCTCGAATTTGCGCACGTAAATGCGATCCAGACGCAGCATAGGCAGGCTGGACGGAAAACTGCGCGCCAGCTTCCCGCCGTGCAGATGGAACACATCGTGTATATGCAACTCGCTGGCCAGCTCCTTGCCCAGCTGGTTGCGCCAATCATTGAAATCGCCCGCGATGATCAGCGGTGCATCGGGCGGGACCGCTTTGCGCACATACTCGATCAATGCGCTGGTCTGTACGCGGCGGCCCCTGGCGAACAGGCCGAAATGAACGCACAGGCAATGAACATGCCTTTGACCGGATAGCTCGATCTTGCAGTGCAGCAATCCGCGGCTTTCAAAACGATGCGCGGAAACATCTGTATTGAAGGATTGCAGGATCGGAAATCGGCTCAGGATCGCGTTGCCGTGATGTCCCGCCTCATACACCGAATTCTTGCCGTAGGCGGAATGCGGCCATATCTCCTCCGCGATGAAATCGTACTGCGCGCCATCCGGATAGTTGTGATAACGCTCGCCATGATGCGCATGCTCGCCCTGCACCTCCTGCAAAAACACGATGTCCGCACCCAGCTCGCGCAACCGCTCGCGCAATTCGTGCAGCACCACGCGGCGATTGAAATAGGAAAGGCCCTTGTGGATGTTGTAGGTGGCGATTTTGAGGGTAGGCATGGGGGTATTTTACCCGCAATGAGTGCCGGGGGCAGACATGTAGGTTGGGTTAGCGCAGCGTAACCCAACAATTAAAATCAACACCGCCGGGGGTAGCCCGGCGAAGTTGACTTTGGTTTTTGTGTACATCACAAATTGCCCGCCGCTTTGCGGCGACCCTTCGACAGGCTGATGAAACTGCTAGCCATTCGACTAAGCTGTCAAAAGATGTCAGCCAAGTCGCTGGTTATCAGGGCGAACGGCCTTTTACGATTCGCCGCGCTCCTTCACCTCACTCCTCGCCCACCCTTTAGCAAAGGTGATGCGCAACTCCGCACCGACTGCCAACTGCCCAGCATCCGACACCACGCCGCCATTCGCGTCATGCACCAGGCTATAGCCACGGGCCAAAACTTTTGTCGGGTCGAGCAAGATCAAGTGCTGCGCGGCACTGTCCACTCGCACCATTCGCTGTGCCTGCCCTGTACGTGTCGCCTTGACCAGACGTTCAGCCAGATTGCTCTGCCGGTCGTGCAGACGGGCGAAATCGATACTCGCGACACGCAACCGCTGCGCCAGCGATTGCCACTGCCAGTGTTGATGCTGATGGCGATAGGCAAAGGCGCGCAGCATGCGCTGCTGCAGCTGGCCCAATTGCTGGGTCTGGCGTTGCAACTGTTGCGCGGGATGCACCAGGCGACGCTGCAGGTAATCCACCGCCTGCATGGAGTTCTGTAAACGGTTGCGCTGCGCGCGTTGCAGGTGTTGCGCCTGGCCTTGCAAAACCCTGTGCAGGGCATGGCGATCCGGGGCTACACGTTGCGCCGCTGCGGTCGGCGTCGGCGCGCGTTCGTCGGCGACGAAATCGGCGATCGTGAAATCGGTCTCGTGTCCGACCCCGCTGACGATGGGGATTTCACTGGCGGCGATGGCGCGCGCCACGACTTCTTCATTGAACGCCCACAGGTCTTCGATGCTGCCGCCGCCTCTGCACAGGATCAGCACGTCGCATTCGGCGCGCCGGTTGGCTGCCGCGATGGCCTGCGCGATCTTTTCCGCGCTGCCTGTCCCTTGTACCGGTGTGGGATACAGCACCACCGGCACGCTCGGCAGCCGTAGACTCAAAGTCGTGAGCACATCCCGCAACGCGGCGGCCTGCGGCGAGGTGACGATGCCGATGCTGCTGGGAAAGGCGGGCAATGCACGCTTGCGCCCGGCGGCGAACAAGCCCTGGCTTTCCAATAATTGCTTCAGCCGCTCGAATCGTTCATACAGTATGCCCAATCCGGCCGGGCGCATCTGTTCCACGGTCAATTGGAAGTCGCCGCGCTGCTCATATAAAGTAGCGACTGCTAATACTTCGACTTGCTGTCCATTGCAGATTTGACCCTTGCCGTTTTGTTGGCTCAGCAATACATTTTTATGCCGGAACATCACGCAGCGAACCTGTGCCTGATCGTCCTTCAGCGAAAAATAAAAATGGCCGGAAGCAGCCTTCACCAGATTGGAAATTTCTCCGCGCACCCACAACAAAGGGACGTTGCTTTCCAGCAACTGCTTGATTGCTAAGTTGAGTTCTGCGACACGAAAAACGCGCGACTTTTCTTCAGAAAAAAAGTTCAAATTCATATTGACAACCCGAAATAATCCACACTCCAAGGAAATTTGCCGCTCTTCACCGCTTCACTCGGCAAGCAAACCATAAACTTACGTTAACTTGTTGTTTTCACTTGATATTACCAAGTCACAAAAAATAGGCAAAGTAACAAAATCCCTTGCCCCACGCCAAGTTAAAGGGCTATCCCGAAGAGTCATCCACAAAGTTATCCACAGCTTTTGTGAGTAAACGGAAATACTCTTTTCAAATGGCACCTTAGCAAAATAGTGCTGAAGTAAATCCTGAGAAAGGTTGCTCAACTGAGTGCGACACGCTACAGTTGCGCCCTGATAATTTAAGCACATTTGGAGGATCCGCGTGTTTGCAATCGTAGAAGCGGCCGGCTGGCCGATCTGGTTTTTGATCCTGGCATCCATCATCGCAGTCGGTCTGATCATCGAGCGCTTGATGTTTTTGCGCAGCCGGCGCATCGCACCCCCTGCACTGCTTGACGAAGTCATCAAGGAACTCAAGCAACGCGGCGTCAGTGACAGCATGCTGGCCAAGCTTGCCGCCGGTTCGCCGCTCGGGAGCATTTTCGCCGTCGGCTTGAA
>Ga0172379_10011843_pt1 | contig 10310 bp, 15 predicted proteins | sample GrowelOW334metaG_FD_119756 | JGI IMG/M metagenome (GOLD analysis project Ga0172379, IMG submission 119756) | Groundwater microbial communities from an aquifer near a municipal landfill in Southern Ontario, Canada - Groundwater well OW334 metaG | ecosystem: Environmental > Aquatic > Deep...
CTTTGTTAAAAAATAAAATTTGGGCTTATCCTTTGGCTATGGCAGGTTTTGGATCTTTTACTATTTATCAGGTTTTCAGATATTTCCACAATCATTCTATTTTACTTTTATTTTTGATATTATTTGATATTTTAATGATAGCTGTCATATTATTGGAATACAAAACTAAAAAGAAAAAGCTAAAGAATAAGGATTTGCTTGCAAAATTAAATGAAGATATTTTTTGAAATATTATTATTGATAGTTGCTGTTACTATTTTAATATACCTGTTTTTTTATTTTGCTCATATTTCTTTAGCCCCAGCTACTCAGCAAAATTTAGCAAATTCAGTTTGCATAAAACCCTTCGGCACGACTCAGGGCGGGGAAAATTGTTTTCAGGTGGAATTAGCAAAAACAGAAGCAGAAAAAAACAGGGGACTAATGAATGTTGCTAAACTTGATAAAAATAAGGGAATGCTTTTTATTTTTGATAAAGAAGGAATTTATCCATTTTGGATGAAAAATACATTGATTCCCCTGGATATAATTTGGATTGATAATAATTATAAGGTTGTTTTTATCAGCCCAAATGCCCAGCCGTGCTTAAATTTAATTTGTCCGTCAATTATTCCGCCAGCTAAAGCGATGTTTGTTTTAGAAATTAATGCGGGAATTGTTGAACAAATAAATTTAAAAATAGGAGACGAAATAAAAATGAATATTGATTTAAAAAAATAATCTTGTCCACCCTGGCTGTTAAAATTTAAAAATTGCGCATTTGCTATTGCATCGCGCATTTTTTTATTTTAGAATAATATAATAATAAATTATCCCGCCATAGCGGGATCCCGCTCGAGGCGGGATAAAAAAAATGGCAAAAACAAAAACAAAAAATAAATATGATTTTCTAGTTTTGGGAGCTGGCGGAATGCAGGGCAAAATAGTTATTAAAGATCTTTTAGAAAAAGGATACAAAATTTTCGGTTCAGATTTTTATCAGCATCACATTGATGATTTGGAGGAAAGGTTTACCGGTGTTGATTATGCAGTTACAGATTTAAGGGACATTAAGGAAACAACTGCTCTAATAAAAAAAGTAAAGCCATTTTTAGTTATAAATTGTTCGGAAGCAGATTTTGATATAAATGTTTACAAGGCTTGTTTGAAAAATAAAGTTCACGTGATAGATTTGGGCTCTGACATACCAATGACAAAAATCCAGCTGGAAATGGATTCTGATTTCAGGAAGCAAAAGCTTATTGCAATTACAGGTTGCGGATCTACTCCTGGCGTAAATAACATAATGCTAGACTACGCAGTTGGACTTTTGGATTCTGTGCATACGGTTGAAGCAGGTTTTGCATGGAATTCAAACATAAAAGAATTCGTTGTCCCATTTTCAATTCCAAGCATTGTTGAGGAATTTACTGTGCCAGCCTCTTATATAAAAAATAACAAATGGTTTAAAGTGCTTCCTTTAGACACAGTCAAAGGAAAACGCTATCAAGAAGTGGGCAGGAACAAGTGTTTTTTAGTAAGGCATCCTGAACCTTATACTTTTTACTATTATTACAAAGATAAGGGATTAAAGAATGTTAAGTTTTATGCAGGTTTTCCAACGCATTCTTTTTCAACAATTTATAATTTCATAAATCTTGGATTAGCATCAAAAATAAAAGTTCCCATAAATGGTTTTGAAATTGCTCCTTTAGAATTTTTGACAGAAATATTGAGGCAGTCGGAGATACCAGAAGGTTATAAAGAAAACGAAGTGCTTTGGGTTGAAGTTACCGGAAAAAAAGATAACAAAAAGAAACAAATATACATGGAATGCATTGCAAAAACTTTGCCAGGCTGGGAAGATGCAGGTTGCAACATTGATACTGGGATTCCAGCATCAATTATTGCTCAGATGATAATTAACGGAAATATTAAAGCTTGGGGATCTTTTGCTCCAGAAGCTGTAGTTCCAAAAGAAGAATTTTTTAGGGCATTGAAAGAAAAGGATATGGATGTATATATGAACGGCAGAATTGTAAACTAAGACACAAAAAAACAATCCCTCAGAAAGGGATTGTTTTTATTTACAGATAATTATCTGCTGAAATTTCTTGGAGGTCTCTTTTTTGACCAGCATTCTCTGCAGTAGATTGGTCTGTCTGGAGCTGGTTCAAAAGGAAGTTCTGTAATTTCTACTCCGCATTCGGAGCATTTCCAGTTTCCTTTTACCATTTCTCTTGGAGCGAAACCTCTGCTGTTATTGTTTCTGTCGAACATTTTTTGTTTTCTTGTTTATGGACTTTGTAGTCCAATAGTAAAACGACCTTTTAATTCTAATAGTCGTTCTACTTATCACTAAGATACTTCGACTTATTAGTACTTTAATTATACTCTTTTTATTTACCCCTGTCAAGTCCTAGAATTATTCCAATTGTCATGTTAAAAATGTATTATAAAGGTAGGGTATAATTAATAAGAAAAATTATTATGAAAAAAGAAATTTTAATAGTTACAGTTTTAACATTAATAATTGTTGTTTTGCTCGGTGTTCTAATATTTTTACCGGCAAAAAAGAATCAGCCAGTTATTGTGGAAGGCCTGCAGATAATCTCGCCCAAAGTAAACGAGGAAGTTTCGTCACCAATAAAAATTGTTGGTGTAACTAATGGATGGAATGGTTTTGAAGGCCAAGTTGGAACAGTTCAATTGCTAGATTATAAAGGTAATAAAATTGCCGAGGGTATTTTAAGTGCAACAACAGATTGGACAAAGCCTCCGGTGGCATTTGAAACTACTTTGAATTTTATTACAAATAGCACGGGACCAGCAACATTAGTGTTTAAAAATGAAAATCCAAGCGGGGAGCCGGCAAGAGACAAAACATTTTCTTTGCCAGTAAAAATTATTTCTTCTGGCGAAACGATGACTGTTAGGGCATATTTTGCGAAAAGTGAAGTTACAGGGTCCACTTGTAGTGTAGTTTTTCCAGTTGACAGAGTTGTGCCGAAAACCGAAGCTACTGCCAGGGTGGCTCTTGAAGAATTATTTAAGGGTCCCACTGATGCGGAAAAAGCGCAGGGATATTTTACCAACATAAATCCTGGAGTAAAAGTGCAAAGCTTGGTGATTGATAGCAATGGCACAGCCCGAGCTGACTTTAGCAGTGAATTGGAAACAACCGGAGGTTCATGCAGAGTTACAGAAATAAGATCTGAAATAAATTTTACGTTGAAGCAATTTCCAACAATTAAGAATGTAATTATTTCGATAAATGGCAGAACAGAAGATATTTTACAGCCCTAGATTTTTAGCGGAAATAAGGAATAATTATGAATTTTAAAATATTAAAAAAGTCTAAAATAAGTAAAGCAAGATTGGGTTTCTTGGAAACAGAGCACGGTGTTGTTGAAACGCCGTGTTTAGTTCCTGTTGCCACGCAGGCGGTTGTGAAAACCTTGGATAGCAAGGAAGTTGAAGAAACAAAATCCCAAATTTTGATTTCAAACACCTTTCATATGCACTTAAAACCAGGGGAAAAAATTGTGGAAAAAGCAGGCAAACTTCATAATTTTATGAATTGGAAAAAACCTTTAATGACAGATTCTGGTGGATATCAAGTTTTTTCTTTAGGCTTTGGAAGAGACCTTAATTTTGGCAGTAAATTTTCGCCAGGAAAAAATTTGTTGCCTCACTCAATTAGCGTGGGTACTCAGCCCCAGAAAATAAAAATAAACCATGACGGCGTAATTTTTCGCTCGCCTATAAACGGCGATGAATTATTTTTAGGACCGAAGGAATCCATTAAAATACAGGAAAAATTGGGAGCTGATATTATTTTTGCTTTTGACGAATGTACTGCTCCCTTGGCTGATTTTAATTATGTGAAAAAATCATTGGAAAAAACACACAGGTGGGCAAAAATTTGCTTACAATCAAAATCCTCCTCCGCCAAAGGCTACGGCGGGACGAGGCAGGCTTTGTATGGCATAGTGCAAGGTTCAAAGTTTAAAGACTTGAGAATTGAAAGCGCAAAATTTATTGCCGGTTTAGATTTTGATGGATTTGGAATTGGCGGAGAATTTGGAAACGATAAAAAAACAATGGGAAAAATGCTGAACTGGGTTGTTGATGAACTTCCAGAAAAAAAGCCGCGACACTTGCTTGGAGTGGGGTATTTAGAGGATATAGAATTGATAGTAAAATCAGGAGCGGATACTTTTGATCGTACGGTTCCTACTCATTACGCAAGGCGCGGAATTGCTTTTACTTCGCAGGGAAAACTAAACCTAAAACAGGCGAAGTTTTTAAGAAGCAGAGAACCTTTGGATAAAAATTGTACTTGCAACGTATGTTTGAATTACAAAAAAGATTATATATGCCATTTATTGAGAGCTAAGGAGACAACGGGAATGAAACTTTTAACCATGCATAATATTTGGTATTTTAACACCTTTGTTGAGGATATAAGAAACAAAATAAAAAAGGGAATTATTTAATATATAGGCTGTGGATAAAGCAGGTATTGACCTGCTTTTTTATTAGTAATAAAATGTAATAAGGAATAATTACTATTAAGGAAAAAAGTAAATATGCAGAAGATATCAAAAAAAGAAAGGAGCACGGCGCAGAAAAGTTTTATCTTTGGATATTTGAAAGGCGTTAAAACTCATCCTACGGCTGAAATTGTGTATAGGGAAGTGAAGAAAAAATTACCTACCATAAGCCAGGGTACGGTTTACAGGGTTTTAAACATTTTTAAGAATAAAGGGGAAATTCAAGCAATTGATACCAAAGACAATGTGCATTACGATGCAGATATTTCAGACCATGCTCATTTCATCTGTTCAGAATGTGGAAATGTTTTTGATGTTACCAGTGATTGTTCTGAATGCGGAATTTTAAAAAATAAAAGAACAAAGGTCGGCTTAATTAATAGTTTTAAAATAAACTTTTATGGAGAATGTAAACAATGCAGAAATAAATAAAATTTGCCATGATTGTGGAAAAGAAATAGAAATTAATGGCGAATTAATAAGTAATGGGGTATACCTTAATTACGACAACGCAGGCGAAAAAATAAATATTTTTAAGTGCAGTGAATGCTTTGCCAAAAATAAAGCGCTTACTAATTTTCAGCCATGCGAGGTATACTCAAGAGTAGTAGGTTATATAAGGCCTGTGCAACAGTGGCACAAAGGTAAAAGACAGGAATACGGCGAAAGGGAAGAATTTATTTTACCCTCCAAAGATTCCTGTTGCTAAAATAATATGGAATATGCTACACAAAAAATAGAAAAAGAAAGCGAACAATGCAGTCTTTGCTCAGCTAAGTTTGAGATATGGCTGAATGATTCAAGGATTAATGAAGAAAGGAAAGAGAAAATAAACAAGCATTTATTAAAATATTGCCCTGTTTGCGCAAAGGCAAACGGAAAATAAATGGAAAAATATAATTTGCCAGATTTACCATACGGATATAAAGATTTGGAGCCATATATGTCTTCTGAAGTTTTAACCTTGCACCATGACAAACATCATGCAGGTTATGTTAAAACAGCCAACGCATTGTTAGACAAAATTCAGGAGGCTAGAAACAAAAACGAGCAATTAGATTTTAAATCGGTTTTGAAATCTTTGTCTTTTAATGTTGGAGGCCACATCTTGCATGAAATATTTTGGAAAGTTATGGCCCCGGCAAATTCTGGAAAAAATAAGCCGTCAGGCGAAATTTTAAAAGCAATTGAAAAAGAATTTGGAAGCCTGGAAAGATTTAAAACAGAATTTTCTGAAACGGCAAAATCTGTTGAGGGATCTGGTTGGGCAATTTTGGCCTTTCACAAAGAACATTCAGAACACGGAGCGCTTTCTATAATACAGGTGGAAAAGCACAATGTTAATTTTTATCCAGAACAGAAAATTTTATTATGCTTGGACGTTTGGGAGCACGCATATTATTTGGATTATAAAAATGACAGGGCGAAGTTTGTGGAAAATTGGTGGAACATTGTGAATTGGGAAGAGGTGGAAAAACGCTTTACAGAAAAATAAAAAAATTATAAAAAACAGCACTTGTTATGGAGGCTGTTTTTTGTTAGTTAGTGCTATTGACAAAAAAATAAATAAGATGTAATATAAATATGAAGTGATTGGAAAGCAACTTTACAACAGGAGATCTGTTTTTACAGACTCTCTATAAAAGGAGAAACGTGCCATGAACAAAAAGAACTTGAGTATCGTTTTAGCTGCGATTTCGCTTATCGTGGCGGTTAGCGGGTTGGTGTATTTTCACTATCCGCACGCGGCGAAGTCGGAAGCACCGAAGGCGCCAAAATTGCCGGATGCGGAAGTGCCGAAGGAGCCGGAACAGGTGGAACTGATGGCGACGGAGTTATCGCCAAAACTCATCAAGGCTTCGGAATCTGAACCGTCGGTTGAAGATGGCCGACTTTCTATCTTCTCCTTTCTCCCTGAGGGCGAGAAACCGGTAGAAGTAGAACCGGCTGTGGAACAACTGGTGACGGCAGAAGATCTGCCGTTGGAACAGCCACAAGAACAGCCGGTGCAAACGGTGACGATTGAGCGTCAATCGGCTCCAACACAAGTGATTGTTTACCGCCAGCGCCTGCGCAAACGATAGTGGTTCCGGCGCCCGTACGGGATAAGGTTATTGTTTATTATGAACAACCTCCTCGGCGGGAAATGTTGGTTGGAGTGTCGGCCTCGACACTCCGAACAAGTTTTTTCTGGTACGAGAACTCCTGGTGGGGTTACAATGATCCGCTGGGGACCTATGTTCTGCTTACTGATAATTCCTTTTTAGGAAGATGTAGTGAGTATAACGTGTATGGTCATCGGAACTGGGGGCTGGGAAGTGGCGGACACAGTGGTCGTTATCATCATGGTGAATTTTCTGGCAGAAGTGCTGATAGTTATTCACCGGCGATAACGATAGTTGAACATTCACACCGTGGTAGAGGAAGCTATCGCGGTGGTGGACGTGGCGGTGAGTGGAATCGGACAGATTCCGTAAGACCGCCGGCACGAACGGAACGCCGAGTTATTAACACCTCAACCGGTAGTCATCGGTCGAGGGAAGTGACCAGAGTTCATTCGGTTGCTCAAACTCCAACAAGGAAGTCGGAGAGGGCTGTTTATCAGTCGTCGGAATCACGTTCTGTTCGGCAAACGCCGATTGGTCGTGGGCGCGGTTCCGTAAGAACGCCTGTCAGAACGGAACGAGTTGTCCGTAACACCTCGACTGGTAATTACCGGTCAAGGGAAGTGACAGGAGTTCGTTCGGTCAGCCAAGCTCCGACAAGGAGGTCGGAGAGAGTTGTTAATACTAGGCAGCCACAACGCTCGGCCGTTCAACAACGACCGCAGGCGCGACAACAGGTTGTTGCTTCAAGACAACAGAGAGTTGAGCGTGTTGCTTCTCCAGGGAGGCAACAAGTTGTTCAACGCACACAACCGTCGCAAGTGGCTCGGCAACACACTGTTGCAAGGCCTCAACAAGTTGCGCGAAAACCGCAACAGGTTGTGCAACGAGCACACTCCGTTGCCCCAAGGTCAGGGGCGCAAGTAGTACGCCGTAAGTAAATAGGTGTGCCTTAACAGGCACGCAGAGGGCGGACGTCAAATGATGTCCGCCTCTTTCATTGCATTTTTTTGCAGGAAAATATAGAATGATTTAATGAAAAAAGATTTTTATGTAATCTGCGATAATATAAGAAGCTTAGAAAACATTGGTTCAATTTTTAGAACATCAGACGCTTTGGGAGTTGCAAAAATATTTTTGTGTGGAATTTCAGGCAAGCCACCGCACCACAAAATTTCCAAAACAGCTTTGGGAGCCGAGCAAACAATTCCATTTGAATATTTTAAACAGACCAGCAGGTTGATTAATAAGCTTAAAAGGGATAAAATAAATATAGTATCTTTGGAACAGGACAAGAAAGCAATTTCTTATAAAAAGTTTAAACCTAAATTTCCTTTGGCTTTGATTTTGGGAAATGAAGTGAAGGGAGTTTCAAAAAAAATATTGGAAAAATCAGACAAGATAATTTTTTTGCCGATGCTCGGCAAAAAAGAATCATTAAATGTGTCCGTAGCTTTCGGGGTCGCAGGCTACGAAATTATAAAAAATAATTAAAATAACTTATGTTTTATAGTAATTTATCAGAAGCACAAATTATTGCAATTTTGAATGATCCAAGAATTACGCTAGTTCTTTCCATTTTAGCAATTTGGGAACTTGCTTGGAAAGGAATTGCTTTATGGAAAGCAGCCGGAAATGGCAGTAAACCTTGGTTTATTGCGCTTTTAATTATAAACACTGTCGGAATTTTACCGATAATTTATGTTTTCTTTTTCAGTAAGAAAAAGAAATAAGAATATATGGGAATAGTAGAAATTTTAATAGTCGTATTTGGCTTAGCGCTTTTTGAGATTATTTCCAGCGTTGACAACGCAATTATAAATGCGCACGTTTTAAAAACTCTTCCGGAAAAATATAGAAGATTTTTCTTATTCTGGGGGCTTTTAATAGCTGTGTTTGCAGTAAGGGGAATATTGCCTTTTTTAATTGTTTGGCTGGCAAATCCGGCATTTTCTTTTACACAGGTAATTGGATTTGTTTTTCATCCAACTCCTGAAATTGAAGCCTACGTAGAAAAATCCCAAGCGATGCTTCTTCTGGGTGGAGGGGTTTATTTGTTTTTGGTATTCCTAAACTGGCTTTTTATGGAAGAAAAAAAGTACGCATTTCTAGTTGAGGAATTCGTACACAAGCAATCAGTTTGGTTTTATGCCTTCGCTTCCTTATTTTTTACAGCAGTGGTTTATTTCTCCATAAAAGTTAATCCCATTTTAGCTTTATCGGCGGCAATTGGATCTACAGCATTTTTTATTACAGACGGATTCAAAAAGAATGCTGAAGAAAAAGAAAAACAACTTTTAACCGGAAATATGTCTGCCGTTAGCAAAATACTTTATCTTGAAGTATTAGATGCTACTTTTTCAATTGACGGAGTTATTGGAGCTTTCGCTTTTACAATGTCTATACCTCTAATATTTTTGGGAAATGGCTTAGGCGCCTATATAGTCAGGGAATTTACTATAAAAGGAACGGGTATAATTTCAAAGTTTGCTTATTTAAAAAATGGCGCTATGTATTCTATAGGAATTCTTGGAGCAGTAATGGTTTTAGAATCATTCGGCAAGGAATTTCCATTTTGGCTGGCACCACTGAACACACTTATTCTTTTGGTAATATTTATGGGTCTTTCACTTCGCGAACTGAAACTAGCTAAAGCAAAAACCCTTCGATAAACTCAGAGTAAACCAAATAAAAAAAATAAATAACATAAAAATCCGAGTGTCCCTCGGTTTTTTAATTTGGCTCTATTTTTTCTCAAGCACGCTTTCAGGTTGATTGTTGACAAAAACAAACAAAAATTGTAAATTATATTATTGTTATCAAACAACGGCAAAAGCCAGGAAAGGAGTAATATATGGTTAAGAAAGCCATGGATGAAAGTACTTTGAATATCTATGTTGATCAATTGAACGAAATGACCAGTGTTTCTATGGATTGCAAGCAAGTGCTGGCCTTGATGTTCAGGAACATAGCGATGGCCTACTATCAAGAAGGCCGGACAGCCATGGTGGAGTACATTGCCAATTCTCACTGAAGTAATACCTATAACAGGTATATGCTCTGCGATTGCATCAAAGGGCTCTTTTTTTGTATAAATATTGACATGCTATGTTAATTCTGATAAACTTGAAGTATATCCGACTAAATTAGTCGGTTATGAGATATAATATTAAGTTTCGATATAATATGAAGATTTCAAAAAGGGCTGAGTATGGGCTAACTGCAATGGTTCATTTAGCCAGAGGGAAAACAAACAAGTCGGTTTCCATAAGGCAGATTTCAAATATTGAAGGAGTACCGTATGAATTTTTGAGTAAAATTTTTTCCAGTTTGGAAAAGGGAAAATTAGTTGTTTCTCGCCACGGAGCTAATGGCGGATACTCTTTGGCCAAAAATCCAGAAAAAATAGCTGTTGCAGATATTATTAAATTGCTTGAGGATATAAACACAGTAAATTGCACAGACTGCGTAAGATCAAAAAAATGCTTGGCTAAAAGTGTTTGGAGAAAAATTGATTTAGCAGTGAGTAAAACATTAAAATCAATAGCCCTTACGGACCTAGTTAAATAAATACGTTATTATTGAAAATTGGAAATTTAAAATTGAAAATTATGCGCAAAATATATTTAGATTATGCGGCCACAACGCCAGTTGATAAAAGAGTTGTAAA
>Ga0172379_10011844_pt1 | contig 10310 bp, 9 predicted proteins | sample GrowelOW334metaG_FD_119756 | JGI IMG/M metagenome (GOLD analysis project Ga0172379, IMG submission 119756) | Groundwater microbial communities from an aquifer near a municipal landfill in Southern Ontario, Canada - Groundwater well OW334 metaG | ecosystem: Environmental > Aquatic > Deep...
CCCTGCCAGCATTGCCGCAACCTTTATCTTATCCGCGATATTTGAATTTTCGTATTGCGCACTTAGTTGTCCTATTGTTTTGCAATTTTTGATATTTTGATAAAGCGCATACTCAAATCTTTCTGCTTCCGACCGTGATTTTAGCATATACTCTTCCAGGTTTCCTAGGTTTTCAAAATCTCCCGCCGTAACATCAAGCAGTATATCGACAAAATCATCTATTTTCATCGCTTTTTTATTATTGTTTATTATGGAATCGGGGTATTCGCTGCTGTTGATGTACCCTTTCGGATAGCCAAATAATTCTTCTATGCATTCTGTTTTTGCCATCTTTCCTTCTTTATAATCTGCTATTATCTGACTCGCATTCGTGCTTACCGTATTGTATGGTAGATGGTATTCATCTGCCATGACTCTCATTTTTCGATAAATATCTATCGCCATATCTTCCTTTCCTTTAGCCATTAAATTTTCGTAATCTTCTAGCAACCTTAGGAACTTATGCGTTTGGGTTTTCGAATCACGGATATTCATTTCGTTTTTTGCAATTTCCTGCGTTGCCGAAGCTCGTCCAGTTCCAATTGGCACTGACAATCCAATGCTTCCCATATTTTCACTTCCCAGCATTTGCGATGTTCGAGTGTAGGACGCGGTCAATTCCGGCCCAAGCGGGATAAACGGCAATTTGAATGCGAGCCTTGCTGTTTTTTCGAATTTGCTTGCTTCAAATTCTGCGCGGATTCCAAGGTGGCCTTCTTTCTCAAACATCAACCCGGCAGTTATGGAAGCAGGAAATAATCTTAGGTCGGATACATTCTGCTTTATCGGGCTGGGTTCTGAAATTGAGAATCTTCCGATTACATAGGCAGTCATTGGGTTGTAATGCCCGGAAACACCAAATCCGGTTGAACTTATGAGCTGGTCAACGTCTTGGGCAATTGCCATCTTTGTTGACCAATCCGCTCCGACCCGGAAATAATAATTTCTCCCTCTCGCCACGTCGACATCCGTTTCCATTTCCAATGCGTGAAACTGCTGCTTTGCCGTTCCTTCTGTTTTTGGCAAGTGCGCAAAAGCATAGCTCCCATGGATATTCCATCTGTTTGAAAAAAAATCCATGTCAATTTCCAGGCTAGTCAATAGGTATGGCTGGGGGTCAAAATAATCGAACGCTATGGCTCCTCCGCCCAATCCGATTCCAACCGGTCCAACATTTAATTTCGGCTCCAGCCTTGCTATCCTTCCGGCCGAATTTCCATTGTAGTCAAAATCTACTCCCCAATCAAAAATTCCTTTTTTTACCGGGGTTGCAGCTAGGGTTGTTGGCGTCCCTGGCGATTCAACATTTTTGGAAGCCGTTACTCCTGCCTGTTTTTCTGGTTTACTCTCCATTCCGCCTGCAATTTCAAAAGCCCGCAATATCCGTGGTTTTACCTTTTCCGGAATCTCTTGCATATGGTCTGCAAGTGTCGAATACAAATAGGCAAGAGTAAGTACGGCAACTGCATAATCAATATGTGTTGCACTCCCATTTCCCACCCTAGTTAGGGAAAGAGCGCACTGCGCATTTGTTTTAGTAACCTCGTCAGCATAATTCTTCAAAAATGGGATATTCTTGTCCTGCCCTGCAATGAAAAATTTCTTGCTTAGGATTGCAACTTGTCTCGGAATAAACAATTTTCCTTCCGAAAGAGAATTTAATTTTTCCCTAAATTTTTCTCTCTGGCCCATAATGCTTATTTCAGGATTTTCGCTTTGGGTTGCAAAGGCTTCTGCCACCTGCGTTCACCCAATTTAGATATGGTGATTTTCCTTTAGCCATCTTGCCTGGATTGGGTTATACCTCCATACGACATCCGCTTTCTTGTCGCCTTCAATATCATAGGGTTCAACAAGAACGACGTCCCCCTCCTTTACCCAGACTTTATTTTTCATCCTTCCAGGAATCCTACACATCCTGTCCTTTCCGTCCTTGCAGGTTACGCGCATCCTGCTGCCGCCCATAAGCCCGATGACTATGCCCAATACTTCCTTGTCGCGCGGAAGCCTTACTCTTATAAATGGTTGTGGTTCTTCCATTAAAATTTCACCTTATTGAGTTCTTTGCCCCGCAAACTTCGCATACGAGCTGCTTGAACCCATGGCCGATATCAACTATGTTTGTATCTGGCTTTTTGCATTCCCTGCAAACAACATATTTTAGCGTGAATTCCTCAAGCTTCCTGTTTACCATGTCCGGAATCAATTTCCTGTGTATTACGACTCTTTCTCCTTCCCTGGTTATCGGGACTGCCAGTTCCTTTGATAAGAATTTCATTAAAAGGTCAGAATTCCTGCGCAGTTTGTCTGCCACACCCTGGAAATTCCTTACCATGGTTTTATTTCCTTCAGTATACATGTCGAATTTTGGAATTTCAAAACGTTCGGTGCCGACTACCCGTTCCGGAAGGTTCTTGTAAGCGTTATCTAGAAGCTTTTCGTATTCATCCATATTTATACCTTGGTTTAGAAGCATTTAAAACAATATGACTGCTGCCAGAATGCGCGCACTACGCATCCGGAAGCGATTTAAGCAGGTTAATCGTGTTCACCATTATCAATGCCCGTTCCGGCTTTCTTTCGTGTGACTTTTCAAAAAGCTCTTGCAGGAACTCTATCGTCTTCTTCCTATTCAGCATGAAGCATTTCTGTAATATCCGTAAGCCTATGTTGCCTTCGTCATTTTTTATTGCCACTTCAAATACTTTGAATAACTTATCTAGATTTTCTTCCTTGTCCGTTATCTCGTTTAATGTCTTTTCGCCCTGCGCGCGGTCTCCTTCTGCGAATTCAGCTATGCTTTCACAGACTTGGAAAATTCTATCCTTTGTAATGTTGAAAAGTTTGATAAAGCTTTTTTTAGCTAAAGAATACTTGCCTTGGGCTTCCAGTGCGCTAGAGTAAAAAAACAATAGGTCTATGTCTTTCGGGTACAGGGAGAGCTCCCTTTTACAGAACTCTTCAAGCTCTTGGTATTTTTTTCCTGCGAACATCTCATTCATTTTTTCTGCATACATGCCACTGTTTCTTATTTGCACTTAAAAAAACAATCGTTTTAAAGTCTAACTTAGGATATTCAGTTGGTATTCATAATGAGATTAAGGACTGCGGTTGCAATTACTGTTGCCGCGACTGCGGTTGCAATTTTTTCAACATTTAAATTGGATTCGTGTTCACGGGTTGGTGGTCATATGGCATTTTTTGGTTCGGTCAGTGCTGAAAGGGAAGCGGCGATTTCAAAATCCGAAGTGTTGGCATCCATAAATGCTGGCGTTTTTGAGTCTGCCGAGAAAAAAGTTTTCCAGTTCATACGTGGAAGCGCAGCTATGGAGGACAAGAAGGAGGTTGTTCTGGAATTTTGCAAGAAATTCGGAATGTCTGCTCTGGATGTTTTCAAATCTGCGTTTTCTAAAGAATTTGGGGGCGATTTTGCCACCCCAGGGTGGAAAGACGTGCCGCAGCAAAAGCTCGACATTATTAAGTCGTTTATGTGCGCTTTCGATTATTTTGGGTTGGATGGGTTTAAAGCGGCGGTCGATGCGACTGTTGCCAGAACTAACTCTGTTTTACCAAAAGCAATCATAGCTCAAAGCAATGCCGGATCCTTTCCCTTTTCCTGTATAATCCTACAAGGTCTTTCGGATGCCATGGTTGAGCGCCACCCAGAAGATAAGTCTGCAATGCTTCAATATGCAGAAGCAAAGGTTAGGGATAGTTCGGTGCCTTTTAATCTAAGGGTCGGGCTCTTGCTTGCAGTAGAAGCTGTTGACCCGATGGGTTTGGAACACATACGGCAGGATTTGGAAATTGACTCAAAACTCCAAGAACTTGCCACCAGGATGCTCTTCAAAAAAATGTCTCCTAAGAAAAAGTGATGTTATGTCTGTTATGATGATGGCACCAAAAACCCAGGAGGATGCAGTTAATCTAGCAGTGAATATCAAAGCCGCGGCTACTCAGGGAATGTCCATACTTGGAATGAGCACACAGCAAGCGCAGGAACTTTACCAGAAATATGCCCCGCAAATAGATGCGCTAATATCCATGGCTCCGGATCAGAGGTCACAAAACGTGGTTATCCGTAATTCTTCGGATGTTGCTCGCGAAGCAATGCCTGGCACTGGAAGCGAAGTACTTCTGCGAGCAGGTGGGGCAACTATGGTCGGAATGAGTGCAATCACTGCTGGCACTGCCGATATTGCAAGAGCAATAATTGGGAGCGATAATCCTGGTGTTTTGGCGGAGGTTAAGGACGCAACTAAACTAATAGGTGAAACTTTGCGTGATAATCATGACCTGAAAACTAATTTTGAAACCTCGCTTGCACAATACGCTGCTGCGCGTTTGGATTTGGCAAGTACTCAGGTTTCACTTGTTACTGCCATATTGAACGATGATTCGAAATCGGTTGCAATGTCCTCGGGCATACTTTTAGACAAGGCCAAGCTGCTTCAGGAAAAAGCAAATGCTGTTGGCGATAGCATAGCCCGGGTTAATCATCATTCCCAGCAGGTAGATAATGCGGTTGGAGTAGTTAAGGATTATCTTAAAGATTCTGGATTGGCGATTGTAACTTCGGCTGCGTTGGCTGGGGTAGTTTCTGTAGTTGGGAAAGGTATACACGGCGCTGTAGCATTGGATAATATTGCACTTGCTACTGGTGGGGCGAAAGCTTCCTTTAATGTTGCAAAGGTTGGTGCGGTCATACACACTGGAACAGATATTGCGGCTAATTCATATGATATTTACCATGGCGTGCACACTATTGAAATTTTCCAAGAAAAACTTGATTCCAAATTGGAAGAAAAGAACGACAGGCCATCCTTCTAACCTGTCGGTTCCTTCTTGCTAGCTGTTCATATACTTCTTCCGCATACATGGCGCTATTTCATATCTTCTCTTAAAAAATCCATCGTTCTAAATTTTATAAGAGGAACTTATTAGGCGTGATGATGACAATAGGTCGTTTAATATCCCAAAGCTGGCCCATAACTAAATTGATGGGTGCGAATTTAGTTTTTGGAGTTACGTTCCTTCCTGCCAGCTGTTCATGTATTTCTTCTGCTCTTCCGTAAGCTTGTCGCATTTTATCCCCATTGCTTCAAGCTGCAGTCCGGATATCAGGTCGTCTATCTCTTCAGGAAGAGTTATTACTTCAGCTTTCATTTTTCCCTTATGCTTAACCAAGTATTCACAGGCAAGTGCCTGTCCGCAGAACGAAGTGCTCATAACTTCTGACGGATGGCCTTCAGCAGCTGCCAGGTTTACTAATCTCCCTTCGCCGCAAAGGTAAATGCGTTTCCCGCCAATAGTATATTCATCAAGGAATGGCCGCATTTTCCTGTGCTTTCCGTTTGTTTCAAGGAATTTTACGTTTATCTCGGCATCGAAATGCCCGGAGTTTGCAAGAACGGTGCCGTCCTTCATCAGCTTCATATGTTCCCCGTCAATTACATTCTTGTTTCCAGTAACAGTTACGAATATGTCCCCGATTTTTGCAGCTTCCTTTATTGGCATTACCCTGAATCCATCAAGCGTTGCCTGCAATGCGCGGAATGAATCAACTTCAGTAACAATTACGTTTGCACCCATTCCTTTTGCTTTCAGCGAAACTCCCTTTCCGCAGCTTCCGTAGCCGCATACTACAAATGTTTTTCCTGCAAACAATATGTTTGTTGCCCGCAATATTCCGTCAATGGTTGATTGCCCCGTCCCATAATAATTATCAAGAAGATGCTTTGTCTTATTGTCATTCACTGCTATTACCGGATATTTGAGCGCCTTGTCCCGTTCCATTGCCTTCAATCTTATTATGCCTGTCGTCGTTTCTTCACAGCCGCCGATAATGCTCGGAATTAAATCCGTCCTTTTTGTATGCACTTCGTTTACCAAGTCGCATCCATCGTCAATCGTAATATCCGGTTTTGCATCAAGAATTTTGTTCAAATAGCGGTAATAATCTTCCCGGTTTTCTCCCTTGTAGGCGTAAACTGCTACGCCTTCTTTTGCAAGCGCTGCTGCGACGTCATCTTGTGTTGAAAGCGGATTGCATCCGGTTATCGCGACCGTTGCCCCGCCAGCAACAAGCGTTCTTACCAACACCGCAGTTTCCTTGGTTACATGGAGCGCAAGGCCAATAGTCATTCCATTGAAAGGCTTTTCTTTTGCAAACCTATCCCGAATCCTAAGGAGGGCGGCCATCCGCATTTCGGCCAGCTCAATATTCAGCTTTCCCTGTTCAGCGAGCTTAATGTCTTTGACTTCAAATGTGTTTCCAGAATCCATAAAAATACCCTAATTTGTGTTTCGGCGAACAGTATTAAATATAATTGGGAGGTGGGCGGTAGGTTGTAACCTGTAGGTAGTGGCTATTGGGCTGTAGGTGGTAGGTTGTCGGTTGTTGCTATCTGCCACAAGCTACGTGCTACCTGCCATGGCCTACAAGCTATCCACTTCGTTTTCAGCAATCTTTATAAACCTGTATTGTCTTATATATTATTGATTTTGAATATATACAAAAAAATACCTATAGGTCCAATCATGCTCATAAAAGAAGGAAACGTCATAATGTGCCCGGTGGACGAGCTGGCCATGAGCCGGGTATTCATATTCATGCTATGGTTCATAGGCAAGGGCCACGTTCATGGATACGAAATAATAAAAACCCTAAAGGCAAATGGAATGAAAGGCGTGAGCCCGGCAAAAGTTTATACCCTTCTTTCCATGATGAAAGCCAAGGGACTGGTGTCGCTGGAAAATATCCCACACGGCAAGCGGATAAAAAAAGTTTATACTGTGACGGCCAAGGGGAGGGTTTTCCTGAAGAATGGGAAGAAGAACCTGTTCTCAGGGATTTTCAAAAAATTCGTGCTAGAGATGATAAAATGAATCCGCATCCGATTGCTCATTCAACTGCCAAATCTGCTTCAAAATGCGAGACAGACACGCTCCACCTTGAAAATGTTGACAAGGTTTACACTGTCGGGGGAGAAAAGTTCTATGCGCTTGACAGCTTGAATCTCTCAGTAAAAAAATGCGATTTCTCAAGCCTTCTCGGCCCAAGCGGCTCTGGCAAAAGCACATTGCTTCATATTATAGGGCTGCTTGACCGCCCGTCTGGCGGAAGGGTCATGATAGACGGGATAGACACCAGCAAAATGTCTCCAAATGAGCGAGCAAGGATACGCGGCAAAAAGGTCGGCTTTGTTTTCCAAAGCTTCAATCTTATCCCAAGCCTTACCTCTATAGAAAATGTGAAGTTGCCATTGGTAATCTCGGGAGTTGGCGAGCCTGAACGGACCGCAAAAGCAAAGAAAATACTTGCGCAATTGGGAATGGCAGACCGATTAAACCATTACCCGAACCAATTGAGCGGCGGCCAAAAGCAGAGGGTTGCAATCGCACGCGCTTTGGTCAACGACCCGGAAATAATACTTGCGGACGAACCAACAGGCAACCTTGATTCAAAATCTGGGAAAGAAGTCCTTGAAATACTAAAGAAATTGCATGAAGAGGGAAGGACAATTATAATTATTACTCATGACGAGAGTATAACTAAATTAACAAAGAAAACATTGAGGATAAGGGATGGGAAGCTGATTGAGGGCAATTAAATGCCATATACCCAGCCCCACAAGGTGTATGAAATGAAAAAATTATTTGTGCTTATGGCGTTTGCCATACTGTTTGGAAATTTGTTTGCAGTGCTTTCGTTGCCGTCCTATTCGGTAACCCCGAGTTCGGTAAGCCCTGGCGGGAGCGGAGTAATATCGCTTACGGTTAGCAACCCCGTTTCTACGACCGCAACAAATGAAAAAATTTATGGCGTTGCGCTTTCGCTTTATCCAGATTCTGCGATAACTACCAGCGAACGGGTTAGCATTGGGGATTTGGACAGCGGCGCATCTTCAGTTATCTCAATCCCATTCTACACCAAGCTCGATGCCAAGAGCGGGGTTTATGTAGTCGAAATCCGTGCCATAGGCTCTGGCGGCACCTACGTCCAGACAACAACGATACCGATTACCATTTCAAACGCGCCAATACTTTCGGTCTCATCCAATAAGGATGTGGTGAAAGATATTGAGCCGATTTCAGTTACCGTAGCCAATAATGGGGGAGTTGCGAAACGCGTAAGGTTGAGCATAAATTCTACTATTTTTGCTATTTCGGGTCAGAATGAAGTATATATGGATGAAATCATTGGTGATGCGGTTTTCAATATCACGTTGGATTCAAGAAGTGCCACGGAAGGTGCAAATGACGTTCCATTTGTGCTGAGGTACCAGGACGAGCTCGGAAACCAGATTACGGAAAATAAAAATGTGAGAATGACCGTTAAAAAAGAAAAGCTTGACCTTGGTTTCGCGCAGCAGAGCGAAGTAATTACCATGAAGGACAGCATACTTAAATTTTCAATTACCAATAGCGGCAAAGAAATTGATGACGTGAGGGTTTCCCCATCCACCGATTCCATAAGGCTTAAGGATGCCAGCGAATTCAAGCTTGGGGATCTGTTGCCCGGCCAAAGAATTGATGTTTCCCTTCCAGTTTTTGCGACTGCATCCCCCGGGATAAACTACATATCATTTGATGTAAAATATGTTGAACAAGGGGTCGAAAAAGAGCAGACATTGAGCATTCCGATTACGATAACTTCGGACGCGGATGTATCCGTTTATCTTGACGCCAAACCGAGCCCGTTGGCAATCGGTCAGGAGCATACTATCTCGGTGCTAGTTTCCAATCTTGGTTCCTATGAAATTTCGAGCGTTGATGTTGCAATCGCTTCCCCCGCTTTGACTTCGTTGGATATACAGGATAAGGCGTATATCGGCGGTCTGAACAAGGATGATTTCAGCACCGTGCAATTCAAAGTCAAGGTGAAAGACGTCAAGCCCGGGGACTACCCGATAAATGTAGTCGTAAATTACAGGGACAAGTCCGGTGAATGGAAGCAGAAAATTCTTCCGGTTGATGTTTCAATAAACGAGCCCGTAGTACAGGGAAACGGGACCGCACTCTATGTGATTGTCGCATTGTTCATCGTGCTGGTTCTTGTCTGGTACTTCAAATTCAGGGTCAAGAAGCAGGCTTCCAATTAATGGCGCCAAGTTTTGCGGGCGAGAATTGGCATTAATCGCCAATTCTGCCTTCTTTGCTTTGGCAAGGGGTGCACCTTAGGATGAATCTATTGGAAATGGCGGAATATTCCCTAAAAAATCTGCGGCATAAGGGAATCCGTTCTTGGCTGACAATACTTGGAATTGTTGTCGGCATAACTGCAGTAGTAGTGCTGGTTGGGCTTGCACAGGGGCTTAGGGACCAGGTGGGGTCACAGTTGCAGAGTTTCGGTCCAACTACAATTATTATTGCCCCCTATAGCATGGAAGGTAGCAGCAGCTCTTCGCTTATGGGTGGCGCAAGCTCTGCAAGCCTTAGGCCTTCTTCAGGAAAGCTGTATGACCAGGACGTGGAGCGCCTTAAAAAAATCGGGGATATCGAGACTATTACAAGAGTGATCATGGGAAGGACGGTTCTTGGATATAAGGGCAAGGAAATAACAGCATCTGTTTATGCCATAGACCCATCTGATTTCAAGGAAACCGTAACTTTTGAAATTGACAAGGGAAGGTTTTTGGATTCTGCAGATAGGCGCGTTGCCGTGCTTGGAAGCGATGTGGCAAACGACAGCTTTGAAACCAAAATTGACCTGAATTCCGTAATTACCATAGGGGGGCAGCCCTATCGCGTTGTTGGCGTAATGAAAAAATCCGGCAATTCATTTGCCCAAACTGACAGCGTTATTTTCATCCAATTTGATGAAGGCAGGGACATGTTTTCAAATACCCTGATTAAGAACGAGATAAGCGCAATTAGGATTATCGTAAGGGATGGCGCGTCAATGCCCGAGGTGTCCCAAGAAATAGAAGATATTCTCATCTCTTCGCATAAGGTTACTAAGGATACGAAAGATTTCACCGTAGTTTCCCCCGAATTCATAAACAACCAGGTTGACAGCATAATGGGGATGGTTACGGCATTCTTGGGCGGTATTGCCGGCATCTCACTTTTGATTGGGGGAATCGGGATATCAAATACCATGTTCATGAGCGTTCTTGAAAGAAGAAAGGAAATAGGAGTTTTGAAATCCCTTGGTTCAAGAGAAGAGGATATCTGGCGCCTTTTCCTAATAGAATCTTCGTTGATAGGACTTTTGGGCGGGATACTCGGAGTGGCGCTTGCATTTGTCCTTACCTTTTTGATCAATC
>Ga0172379_10011845_pt1 | contig 10309 bp, 8 predicted proteins | sample GrowelOW334metaG_FD_119756 | JGI IMG/M metagenome (GOLD analysis project Ga0172379, IMG submission 119756) | Groundwater microbial communities from an aquifer near a municipal landfill in Southern Ontario, Canada - Groundwater well OW334 metaG | ecosystem: Environmental > Aquatic > Deep...
CATCATGGAACTGGTCACCGCGCGCTTCATCCGCTCGCGATTGAACGTGAGCGAGGCCAGGGAACCGGTAATGGCCGGCAGCAGCAGGGATATTCCGTCCACTGCATCGAAGAGGGACCGCTTGTCCTCCTGCAGGTCCTTGTTGTATCCGCTCGGAAGTCCCTTGATGGTGCCCATCAGCGCGACGAGGTCTCCCAGCATGCGCGCGCCGCTGCCACGGGCCAGCTCCAGCGCATCAGGATTCCGCTTCTGCGGCATCATCGAAGAGCCCGTGCTGTATGCGTCGCCGAAACGCACGAATGCAAACTCGCTGGACCCGAACAGGATGAGATCCTCCGCCAGTCGCGAGAGATGCACACCCAGCACGGCAAGCGTGAAGAGGACTTCCGCGATGAAGTCGCGGTCGCCCACGGCGTCAATGCTGTTCTGGGAGATGGCATTGAATCCCAGGGCAGCCTTGAGCGCACTGCGATCTACGGGAAACGCGGAGCCGGCAATGGCACCGGAGCCCAAGGGGAGGGTGGCGCACGCATCGGCGGCCGCCGAGAGCCGCCGCCGGTCGCGCGCCACGGGCCAGAAGTGCGACAGCATCCAGTGGGCGCCGCTGACCGGCTGCGCCCGCTGCAGGTGCGTATAGGCCGGCATGACGTCATGCTCGAGCGACTCGGCCTGCGCCACAATCGCCTGCTGCAATTCCTGCAGCATCGCGTCGAGCCGCACGCACGCATCCTTGGTCCAGAGACGAGTGGCCGTGGCCACCTGATCGTTGCGCGACCGTCCGGTGTGCAATCGCGACGCCACGCTGCCCACGGCCTCGTGCAACAACCGATCAATGAGCGTGTGCACATCTTCGTCCCCAGCTTCGATGCTCACACCATCCGCAAGCCTGCGGCCCACGGCGTCGAGACCCTGCTGAAGTTCCGCGGCTTCGTCCGTGGTCAGCACGCCGGCTTTCGCCAAGGCGGCGGCCCAAGCCTTGGACAACTGGATATCGAACGGCCAGAGCCGGAAATCCACGTCAATCGACCGGTTCACGGCTTCGAGCGCGGGGGCGGGACCACCCGCGAAGCGGCCGCCCCAGAGTTTGTGCGATGCGGAGCCAGCGGAAAGTGAATCGGGCATAAGAGATTGGAGCGAGAGTGCGACAGAATACGACAGAAACTACATATTTATGCGATATTTCTCAATAGGCGAATTGTAAGCCAATCGCCAGGTTGGTCTCAGCGCTCAGCGAGGGTGAGCAGGCGCTTCGTGACGCGTTCACGCGCGGCGTCGGAGCGGCAGATGAGCAGCACGGTGTTCTCGCCGGCGATCGTGCCCAGGATGTCGGGGTTGCTTTCGGCGTCGATCGCCTCGGCAATCGGCTGCGCGCCCGCGGTGTGCGTCTTCACCACGATCAACTCGCGCGTGGCCTCCATTTTCTGGAAGAGCTGGGGCAGGAGAGCTGCCAGCGTCGCGCGTCCCTCCTCGCCGCCGGAACGCTCACCGGCCGTGTACCGGACGCCGGTCGGGGTCGGCACACGCGCGATGCGCAGGTCGCGCATGTCGCGCGACAGCGTAGATTGAGTAACGTCCCATCCGCGCTCGAGCAACAGCTGGCGAAGTTCCTCCTGGCTGCCGATGGCGCGTGTGGAGACGAGTTCGATTATGGCGTCCTGACGTTCGCGTTTGGCAGCGGTCACAGAATTCCTCGGGTGGCTTCGAGAGGATAGCATGCGCGGTCCACCTTCGTAAGCCGGATTGACAAGTGCGCATCGCAATATTATGCATTATTTGTGCATAAGATTCCAGTAGGTATCCTCGGCGCCAGCGGCTACGCTGGACGCGACCTCTGCGCGCTGGTGCAGCGGCACCCGCGGCTTGAGCTGGCCTTTGCCACCGCCAATGGACGGCGTGGCGAGACGGCCGAGTTGCCGGGCGGCGGAAGCGTGACGTTTGTGGCGCCCGACGACGTGCCGCTTTCGAGCGCGGCGCTGGTGTTCAGTGCATTGCCGCACGGCACGAGCGCGGAATGGGTGCAGCGCGCCCGCGATGCGGGTGCACGCGTGGTGGACTTGTCCGCTGACCTGCGGATCGGCAACACGGACGCCGACATCGTCTACGGGCTCACCGAGGCGCGTCGTGACGAAGTACGCGGCGCCGAACTCGTGGCAAATCCCGGGTGTTATCCGACGAGCATCCTGATGGGACTGCTGCCGCTGCTCGAGGAAGGGCGTGTCGCGCACGGTGCCGCGATCAGCGTGAGTGCGGCGAGCGGTGTGACCGGCGCGGGACTGACACCGCGTGCCGACCTGCTCTTCGGCGAGGTCACGGAGAACTTTCGCGCATACGGCATCGGCAACACGCACCGTCATCTCAACGAGATGCGGGCGTTCGTGGCGGAAGAGGGTGTGGATGCCGACCTGATCTTCACGCCACACCTGCTCCCCATGGCGCGCGGCATTCTCGCGTCCATGACAGTGCCACTGACCGCGCCCATCGACGATCCGATTGCCTTCTGGCAGCGCCGCTTTCACAACGAGCGCTTCATCGAAGTGGTGAAGACGCCGCCCGAGACGCGCCATGTGGCGCACCGCAATGTGGTGCGCATCTCCGTGCAACCGCTCGCGCACGTGCGGCAGCCGATGCTGCTGGTGCTGTCGGCCATCGACAACCTGATGAAGGGCGCAGCGGGCCAGGCGATACAGAATGCCAACCTGATGCTCGGCCTCGACGAAGCGCTGGGGCTTCCGGCGTGAGGCGGGTGGTGAAGATCGGCGGACGCGCGCAAGGCGATCCGCAGGTGATCAGGCAACTCGCCGCGGCATCGGGCCGCGGCGAGTCGCTCGTCATCGTGCACGGCGGTGGCGATGAAGTGTCCACGCTGCAGCGGCGTCTCGGGCTCGAGCCGCAGTTCCGCGGTGGGCGGCGCGTGACGAGCGCGGAGGACCTGGAGATCGTGCGCATGGTCCTGTCGGGCGCCACCAACAAGCGGCTTGTCGCGCAGCTGCTGAGCGCTGGCGTGCGCGCGGTGGGCCTGTCGGGCGAAGATGCGGCGCTGTTGACGGCACGCATCACGGATCCGGATTTCGGCCGCGTGGGCGGCGCGATGACGGCGCATACCGAGCTGCTCACGCACCTCTGGAGCGGCGGGTTCATTCCGGTGGTTTCGCCGCTCGGACGCGACGCGGACGATCCGCAGGGCGGCGGCCTCAATGTCAACGGCGACGATGCGGCGGCGGCGATCGCCGCCGCCCTTGGCGCCGACGAACTGCTGTTGGTCGCGGATGTCGCCGGCGTGCTTGACGATGCCGGCGCCGTAATTGCCGAACTCGATGGAGTCGCCGCGCAATCGCTCGTGGCGAGCGGTGTGGCGAAGGGCGGCATGGCCGCCAAGCTTGAAGCCGGCGCACTCGCCCTGCGAGGCGGTGTACGGCGCGTGCGCATTGGCGATCTGCGCGCGATCACAGACGCGGCTGCTGGCACGCGTCTCGTCCTGTCCCCAGTTTCTGCGTGAGGTTCCCCCCATGACGACTGCACTCGCCGCTGCCACCGACGCCCTGCTGGGCACGTATCGCCGTGCACCGATGGAACTGGTGCGCGGCGCGGGCGTCGAATTGTTCGATGCCGAGGGCAAGGCCTATCTCGACCTCGTGTCGGGCATCGCGGTGAATGCGCTGGGCTACGGCGATGCGGGCCTGGCGCACGCCATGCGTGCCGCGCTCGAGGACGGGCTGGTGCACGTCTCGAACCTGTATCGCACGTCCGCAGGCGAGCAGCTGTCGGTGAAGCTCGCCGAGAGTTCATTCGCCGATCGCGTCTTCTTCTGCAACTCCGGCGCCGAAGCCAATGAGGGCGCGTTCAAGATGGCGCGCCGGTGGGGGCGCACGCAGTCGCCCGCCAAGCATGAGATCATCGCCCTGCGCGGCGGGTTCCACGGACGGCTCTTCGGCACGCTCGCCGCCACGGATCGCCCGCAGTATCGGATGCCATTCCGTCCGCTGGCCGGCGGGATCTCGATCGCCGAGCGCGACCTCGGCGAACTCGAAGCCGTGCTGAACCCGGAGACGGTAGCGGCGGTGATCGTCGAGCCGGTGCAGGGGGAGGGCGGCGTGCGCGTGCTCGACGCCGAGTTCCTGCGCGGACTGCGTGCGCTCACCAGCGAACGCAACGTGCTGCTCATCCTCGACGAGATCCAGTGCGGGTACGGACGCACGGGCACGTTCTGGGCGTATGAACACGCGGGCATCACGCCTGACATCCTGACGGTGGCCAAGCCCATGGCCGGCGGCCTGCCGATGGGCGCCGTCCTGATGACGCAGGCCGTCGCGGACGCGATGCAACCCGGGGACCATGGCACGACGTTTGGCGGCGGTCCGTTCGTGGCGGGCGTCGCGCTGCACGTCTTCGAGCGTCTGCACGATCCCGCCATGCTGCGGCATGTCAGCGAAAACGGCGAGTGGCTGGGCAGCGCGCTGCGCGCGCTCGCCGAGCGCTCGATGAAGATCCGCGCGGTACGCGGCATCGGTTACATGTGGGGCATTGACGTGACCGACGCGGCCAAGGACGTGGTGGCGCGCGCCCTCGACCTTGGCCTTCTCGTGTGCTCGGCGGGTGAACACACGATCCGCCTGCTGCCGCCGCTCGTAATGCAGCGCGCAGACCTCGAACGCGGCGTGCGGCTGCTGGAGCAGGCGATCGGTTGAGCGGTGGGCTGCTGGATTCGTGCCGAAACGCTGGGCTTCTTCACCACGGAGCACACGGAGGAAGAACGGAGGGCCACGGAGTACTGCCACTTCTTGGGGGAACTGCGAACGCCACGCAAATTGCTGCGTGGCGTTCTGTCGTTACCCCCAGCAGTAGCAGTTGTAGTCCTCCGTGGCCCTCGTGCAGTTCTCCGTGAGCTCCGTGGTGAAGAAGTCAGGCGCCGTGGTGAAGCAGGCCGCCGCTGCTGGCTAGTTGCCGACAGCGCAGGTGCGCTTGAACTCAGTCGCCGCACGCCGGGGGTTCTCGATCAGCGACCAGAACTCGGCGAAGTACTTCAGCATGCGTTCCTTCACGGCGGGCGTCAGCGCGTCGATGGTGGTGACGGCCGAGTCGAGGGCGGTACGCCGTGACTGGAAGTGCGCGATCGTCGGCGCCAGCTGCTCGGCCGTGCGACAGTCTCCGCGCCACATACGTTCGCGCACCGTGCGAATGGGAAGAATCTTGTCCGGGAAGGCGTACTTTGCATTCACGGCACCGGACCAGTCGAAGTCATACGGCACCGCATGGACGAGACCCAGGCTGTCCTTCAGCAGGGTGATGTTGTGCAGTGCGCTCACAGAGAGATCGGTGTTCCCGATCATGTACTCGAAGAGCTGCGTGTAGCCCCATTTCTCGGGCTCGAGGTCGTCAAAGAGCGCGCCCTTCGTCTCGAACTTCTTGACGTTGCGCCGCTCCGCGAGCTCGCTGTCATCCTCGACGAGGAATGCCCAGCTCTGCACCGGCTTGGCCTTGCCGCTCGAGTCCTGGAACGTGACATGGGCCAGGCGGACCCGATAGCTCCACGGCGTGATCGCCATGTACATGCGGTACAGCGCGGCTTCCTGGAGGATGTACTCCTCGTACTCCGGCCTGGTCGGTCGGCAGCTGGACGCGAGCTTGAGCGTGCGGTTGCCTTCGAACAGGGTGTTGTTCGCCGCGACCTTGGTTATCTCCACCTTGAGCGGCGGAAAATCGCAGTTGCGAAACTGCCGGCGGTAATGGCCGCGGGTCCGCAGGGTGATAGGCAGCTTCACCGCGGCGCCGGTGGAGTCCTTGTAGACGAGATCGGCCGGATGCAACACGCGGTCGGTCGAATCGCGATCGTTGACCAGCTTCGAGAGTCCGGTCGTGATGGTGATCTCGAGCGGTTCCTGCTTCTTGAACAGCCTCTGCGCGCTGGCGACGACCGGCCCAAGGACGAGCAGGACGGCGAGTGGTACGCGGAGGCCGGCGTGGCCGCCCATCACCGCAGTTCCACGCGGCAGACGCCGGCGCCGGGCACACCACGCAGTACGTCGTGCACCACCCCGCTCGTCACCGTATCGGCCAGCGTCACACCGTATTCGGCGATGCGGCCGCCGTCTTCGGTTCGTTCGGCACCCATGTACTTCCAGTCCTTGAACAGGTCGGCGAACTCCTTTTCGATCAACGGACGGGAGGCATCGAGTTCAGGGCAGGCGACCCGCAGCAAGTGCGTGAACAGTCGCTGCGGAGTATCCGCACCCTCGGTGGCCATCTTCTTCTTGCGCTTCCACGCGCGGTCGGCGAGCGCCTCGAGCTGCTCGGGGGCCAGCGATTTGAGCACCTCGTCGTCCATCTTGGCCACGAAGGTGCCGGTGCGACTGGCAACCGTCAGGGCGCGTTCCAGCTGTCGCTGCGCGCGCCGCCCCTCGAGCGACGCCGGCGAGCGCCCGAACTCGGTGATCCAGAGGCCTACGGCCAGCAGATTGAAGCCGACCGAAAGGGCAGCCGCAACGGTCGGTTCCACGGCGGCCGCGAGGCCGATGCCGGTGACGCAGAAGACCGTAGCCGCATCCTTGGTGTCTTCGAGGTTCGTGCGGAAACGAACGGCCGCCACGATGCCGGCGAGCGAGAATGCCAGCGGGATGGAATGCTTGACGAGCACCACGATGCCGGCGATGACAAACGGCAGGACAACCAGCGCTTGCACCACGGACTGCGAGTATCCCTTCTTCTGCCGCGTGAGGATGTAAACCCAAGCGACCGGCAAGGCGAAAGCGAACGCGCTTGCCATGGCGATGATCGCCGGACGGACCGCTGGCCCCTGTGCCATGGCGGTCGTGAGCAGATCGCTCTTGGACGGCGCGACGCCGAAGGCGTCCAGGCTGGTGCCGGCGATCGATCCGAGCCCACCGACGGAGAGATCCCCTAGCCAATAGAAGACGACGCCAAGCACCAGGTAGTACAACGTGGTGCGCAGGAGGACGTTATCCCAGACGGGGATAGGCTTGATGGAACCGTTCACGGGACCTCGGGAAGGGACAGTCTGCCCTACGTACGATTGGGTGAACTTGTGGCAGACGGCATGGGGTAGCAACAGGGAGCGATCCTGCAGCCGTTCCCTCTGGCGGGAGGGCGTGCGCCGGACCATCCTTTTTCACCCTCCCTTAGGCTTCCACCAAGAGCTGATCGTGATCCGCGGAATCCTTGCCGCCGCCTGCGTGGCTGCGGTTGTCGCACCCAAGCTACCGGCCCAGAAGGTTGGGGTCGAAACGAAGCCGACCCTGGTGGTGTTTATCACGGTCGACCAGATGCGTGGGGATTATCCTGCCCGCTTCAAGAAGGACCTGACGGGCGGCCTGAAGCGTCTCATTGATGGGGGCGCGTTTTTCAGGAACGGCTTTCAGGATCACGCCGTCACGGAGACGGCCCCTGGGCACTCAACCCTGACGTCCGGACGGTTCCCGGTGCACACGGGGATTGCCGCGAACTCCCAGGGCGTCGGAACGGCCAGCGCGCCACTTCTGGGCGGGGCAACGGAGACCGGGGCGTCCCCCTTCCGGTTCCGAGGCACCACGCTTGTCGACTGGATGCGCGCCGCCGACCCGTCCATGCGTTTTCTCTCGGTGTCGCGAAAGGACCGCGGGGCGATCCTGCCGGTCGGGCGCACCAAGGGCGACGTGTACTGGTGGAGTGGAAACGCCGGCATCTTCACGACGAGCCGGTATTACGCCGACACTCTCCCCGCGTGGGTACGGCGCTTCAACGCGCAGAAGGCGTATGGGGCGTACGTAGGCAAGACGTGGGACCTCTTGCTCGCGGCCAACAGATACGTGGAGGAGGACACGGTCTGGGAGGAATCGAATGGCGAGGACTTCCTCTTCCCGCATCCATTCCCCTCGGATACGGCCGCCGTGGCCAGGATCCTGGCCAACTATCCGGTGATGGACTCGCTGACGCTGGCCTTTGCCCTTCGCGGCCTGCAGGAAGGCCAGCTTGGCGCGGACAGTCATCGCACGGACTTCCTGGCGGTCTCGCTCTCCACGACCGATGCCGTCGGACACAAATACGGCCCAGACTCGCGGGAGATCCACGACCAGATCCTTCGACTCGACCGCTACCTCGGCGCATTCCTCGATTCGCTGTTCGTGTTGCGAGACCAGAAGCGCATCCTGATCGCCCTGACGGGCGATCACGGTGTGACGCCGTATCCCGAGGTGCACTCGGGGCGCTACGCGAACAAGAACGCCAAGCGCGTGAACCTCGATCCGCTGGTCACCGCCCTGCTGAAGTCATTGCGCGAGGCGGGCGTTGCAGATTCGGCGTGGACCTTCGACGACGGGGTGTTTGCCGTACACGATGCCGCCGCATTCGACCGCGCCAAGGTGAACGTGGACTCGACGACACGGGCCTTCGCGTCAGCGTTGCGCAAAGTGCCCGGGGTGATGCGCGTGGACCTGTTTTCGGATCTCGCCAAGGCGAACCTCGCGAAGGACAAGATTGCGCGTCGCTGGCTGCACATGTTTGCGCCCGGCGGCGCGACCAGGCTGGCGGTCACCCTGACGCCGTATAGCTACTGGGAAGCCACCACGTACGCGACGCACGGGATGCCGCATGATTCCGACGCGCAGGTGCCGGTGGTCATCTGGGGTGCCGGGGTGCGTGCCGGTGCATGCCTCGATACCGTGCGCACGGTGGATATCGCCCCAACGCTTGCGGCAATCCTGGGGGTGAGGCCCCTCGAGAAGCTCGATGGCGTGGTGCTGAAGAAGGCGGTTCGTGGCGCGAAGTGATCGTGCGTCGCGCAAGGCACGGCCGGCTGGACCGGCCGTAGCCGCCGCCTTCGATACGCTGCGTTTCGGCCGCGAAAACACGCTCGATCTTCGGTCGAGCCTGCCGACCGGTGCGGATGCGGCGCACAGAGCGGAACTCTTCCTGCGCCAGCGGCAGATGGATAGCGCGACAGAAGTCCTCGTGATCACGGGACGTGGCAACCAGAGCACCGACGGCGTGCCGGTCGTGCGTCCGGCGGTCGCGGCCGTATTGGCCCGCCTGCGTCGTCAGGGCGTGGTCACCGGCTGGCAAGAGCACACCCCCGGCTCGTTTGCGGTTACGCCGGCGCCGATCACCGCGCTGCTTGAGGCGCCGCGCCGCCGGCGCGACGCCGCGGAACCAGTCATTGCGGACCCCGCCGCGCTCGCCGCGCTCGATCCGGCCACGCGACAGATACTCCGCACGCTGGCCATCCGGTCGTTGCAGGCGCTCGGGGCACCTGTCGGCGAGTCCTTCGTTCACGATGAGATGCAACGTCAGTTCTCGATACTCGGTGCATTCGTGCCTGACGGCCCCAACCGCGAGACGCAGCTCCGCGCCGCCGCCGAATCGGCGCTCAACGAATTGGATGACGTGAAGTGACGGATCGACTTCCCCTGCCCATGGACGCATGACCAAGACGCCCGCCGTTCTCGAAAAACGCCCGCTCGGTCGCAGCGGCCACCCGACTTCAATCCTCGGCCTTGGCATCCGACGCCTGGGGGAGGGAAGCCAGAAGGAATTCGTACGTGTCGTCCGCGAGGCGATCGACAAGGGCGTGACCGTCGTTGAGACGGCACATGAGTACGGCGATGGGCGCACCGAGCGCTGGCTGGGGCTCGCCCTGGCCGATGGGTACCGTCAGCGCGTGACGCTGGTGGCGCAGTGCTGCGCGCACCTGCGCGACTACAAAACGGCGATGCACCAGCTCGATGAGACGCTGGGGCGGCTCAAGACGGACCACGTGGACCTGTGGGCGTTCCACGAGGTGATCTATGACAACGACGTCGAGTGGATCTACGACCACGGCGGACTCGACGCGATGCAGGAAGCGAGGGAGCAGGGCAAGGTGCGCTTCATCGGATTCGGCGGACACAAGTCGCCGCACATCCACCTCAAGCTCCTGCAGCGTGGTTTCGCGTGGGACGCAGTGATGATGCCGCTCAACCCGCTCGATGCGTCCTTCCGCTCGTTCGAGAAGAAGGTGCTGCCGGAGACCATCCACCGCGGGGCGGCCGTCATCGGCATCAAGCCGGTGGCGGGCGGTGCGCTGCAGGGCGTGAAGGGCGTGAAGCCCGAGGAGTCCCTGCGCTACTGCATGTCGCTGCCCGTGAGCACGGTGATCTGCGGCATGGATTCAACCGCCGTGCTGCGCAAGAACCTGAAACTGACCACCGGATTCAACGCGTTCCATCCGGGCGACATGGACGCGTTGCGGCAGAAGGCGCGCAGTGTCGCGGGTGACGGACGCGCCGAGCGCTACAAGACGACGCAGGAACATGACCTGCCGTCGGGCCAGGTGGCCCACGGG
>Ga0172379_10011846_pt1 | contig 10308 bp, 7 predicted proteins | sample GrowelOW334metaG_FD_119756 | JGI IMG/M metagenome (GOLD analysis project Ga0172379, IMG submission 119756) | Groundwater microbial communities from an aquifer near a municipal landfill in Southern Ontario, Canada - Groundwater well OW334 metaG | ecosystem: Environmental > Aquatic > Deep...
GCCGATTCCACCATCCCATTACCCGATAGACAAGCCGGCAAAGGCGGGCCGAGATATGAAGGCGAATGCAATGTCCAATTTTGAAATCGTGACGCGCGAGGATTTCTCCGATGTCACTTACCTGCTCGAGGTGCGCCATCCGCTGATGGCAAAGGCCGCGAAGCCGGGGCAGTTTGTGATCGTGATGCTGAACGAGCACGGCGAGCGCATCCCGCTCACCATCGCGGATTTCGACCGCAAGAAGGGAACCATCACGCTGGTGATCCAGGCCGTGGGCAAGACGACCAGGCAGATGCAGGCCGAATGCAAGGTCGGCACCAAGCTCTACGGCATGGTCGGCCCGATGGGGATTCCGACCCATATCGCCAAGGCGAAAAAAGTGGTGTGCGTGGGCGGCGGCCTCGGCGTGGCGCCGGTGTTCCCGCAGGCGCGCGGCTACAAAGAGGCGGGTGCGTACGTGATCGGGGTCCTCGGTTTTCGCAACAAGGATCTCGTGTTCTGGGAAGACAAGTTCCGCGCTGTCTGCGACGAGCTGATCCTGTGCACCAACGACGGCTCGGTCGGGATGAAAGGTTTTGTCACCGACGGCATCAAAGTTGCGCTCGCGGGCCACAACGACATCGACGAAGTCGTCGCGATCGGCCCGCCGGTGATGATGAAGGCCTGCGCCGATGCGACGCGCGCGGCCAAGATCAAGACCATGGTAAGCGTCAACCCGATCATGGTCGACGGCACCGGCATGTGCGGCGGCTGCCGCGTGAAGGTCGGCGACCAGGTGAAATTCGCCTGCGTCGACGGTCCGGATTTCGACGGTCATCTGGTCGATTTCGACGACTTGATGGTCCGCCTTTCGCGCTACACCAAGGTCGAGAAGGAAGCCCACGAGCGCTGGTCGGAAAGCTGCCGCATGACCAAGCAAGTCGGCGCAGCCGCGCTCGATGCGCTGGCGCGCGGGCACGTGCAGCAGGCCGAGCTGCTCGAACTGCCCGATCCGTTGGATGACGCGCCCGGAGGCTGAGCCGCTTCAAAGTCAGTAATCGCGGCATCGCGGCGCCGACAGCCGCCCGTCGAAATTTGCTCTAAAGGATAGAAAGATGGCGAAGAAAAAGACGATTCGTACCATACCGCAGGAACGCACGCCGATGCGTGAGCAGGATGCGCAGGCGCGCGCGAAGAATTTCGAGGAAGTGGCCTGCGGCTACAACCTGGAAGAAGCGCTGCGCGAATCCGAGCGCTGCCTGATGTGCCCGGACCAGCCCTGCGTGTCCGGCTGCCCGGTGAGCATCAATATTCCGGGGTTCATCCAGAAGATCAATGAAAAGAACCTGCGCGGCGCCTACGATATCCTCACCGACACCAATCTGCTGCCCTCGATTTGCGGCCGCGTCTGCCCGCAGGAAAACCAGTGCGAAGGCGTGTGCACCGTGGGCGAGTCGCTGGAAGCGGTCGCGATCGGGCGCATGGAGCGCTTCGTCGGCGACACCGCGATCAAGGAAGGCTGGGTCAACATCCCGTACATCGAGCCGAACCGCTTCCGCGTCGGCATCGTCGGCTCGGGCCCGGCCGGCATGGCCTGCGCGGCCGACATGGCCAAGGCCGGCTGCGATGTCACCGTCTACGAAGCCTTCCATCAGGCAGGCGGCGTGCTGAAATACGGCATCCCCGATTTTCGCCTGCCCAACGAGGTGATCGACGCCGAGATCAACAATCTGAAGAAGCTCGGGGTCAAGTTCGAATGCAACACCCTGGTCGGGCGCCTGTTCACGATCGAGCAGATGATCGACGAGATGGGCTTTCACGCCGTGTTCATCGGCGTCGGCGCCGGCTATCCGACCATGCTCAACATCCCCGGGGACTCGTCCAACGGCGTGCTTTCGGCAAACGAACTCTTGACGCGCTGCAATCTGATGCGCGCGCGGGATTTCCCGAATTTCGATACGCCGCTGCCGATCGGCAAGCGCGTCGCCGTGGTCGGCGCGGGCAACACCGCGATGGACGCGACGCGAGTGTCGCTGCGCCTGGGCGCGGAAAAGGTGTACTGCGTCTACCGCCGTTCGCGCACCGAGGCGCCGGCGCGCGCCGAGGAAGTGCATCACGCCGAGCAGGAAGGGGTGGAATTCCACTGGCTCACCGCTCCGGTTGCGGTGCTGGACGACGGCAAGGGCAATGTGCGCGGCATGCGCTGCGTGAGGATGGAGCTGGGTGAGCCCGACGACTCCGGCCGGCGCCGTCCGGTGCCGGTCGCAGGCAGCGAATTCGATTTCGAGACCGATTTGATCGTGTATGCGATCGGCACGAATGCGAATCCGATCATGGGCCAGACCTCCAAGCTCAAGCTGAACAAATGGGGTTATATCGGCGCCGACGACAACCTGGCCACTTCGGTGGCGGGCGTGTTCGCCGGGGGCGACATCGTCACCGGCGCGGCTACCGTGATCCAGGCGATGGGCGCCGGGCGCAAGGCCGCGCGCAGCATGAAGGCCTATCTGGGCATCCGCGATCCGGGATTGCCCTATATCAGCGCGGAGGGCGCCGGCACCTTGTTCGGCATCGACGCGCGCGAGCGCAATTTCGCGCGCGTGCGCATCGCCTAGGCAGGATGCGCGCAAGCGATTAACGCAGGCGGCGAAACATACTCAACAGCGGCCAAACAGCAGCTACGGAAAAAACATGAACGATATGACCATAGAGAAGACGGTTAAGAAGCCCGGCAAGAAAGCTGGAGCGCCCGCAGGCAGGAAAGCGGCGATCAAGCTCAAAGAGCACATCGTCGAGATCATCAGCGACTCGGGCGAGGGCGCGCAGAAGTGCGGCCAGTCGCTGGGCGCGATCGCCGCGCAGATGGGCAACGGCATCTGGACCACGGAAATCATTCCCGCGGAAATCCGTCCGCCGGCGCGCAGCGTCGCCGGCGCGAGCGGCAACCGCATTCGCATCGGCGCCAAATACATCACCAACGGCGGCGACGAGACCGACCTCGTGGTCGCGTTCAACGAGCAGGTGCTGCTCGGACGGGTGCGCGCGAAAGAGCTCAAGCCCGACTGCATGATTCTGCTGGAGAGCATGTGGCGCACCAACGCCGATCCCAAGATCGCCGCGTCCTACGCCGAAACTTACGACAAACTCGTGGCAGCGGGCTACCGGGTGTACGAAATTCCGATGGAAGAGGAGTGCAAGAAGATCGTCGCCGATGCGCGCCGCGGCAAGAACATGTTCGCGCTGGGCATGCTGTGCTACATCTACAGCCTGGAGCTGAAGCTCGCCGTGGATCAGATCGTGATCGCGTTCGGCAAGAAAGACCAGAGCGTGGTCGACGCGAACATCAAGCTGCTCAATGCCGGCCAGGCATGGGCGGAAGCCAATCTCGACTTCTGCTACAGCATCCCCGCGGTGCGCTCCACCGTGCCCCAGATCGTGGTCAACGGCAACACTTCGCTCGCGCTGGGCGTGCTCGCGTCGGGCATGGAAATCTGCGCCATGTACCCGATCACGCCCGCCACTTCGGCTTCGCACTATCTGTCCGAAGTGTTCGAGAAGGTCGGCGGCATGGTGCACCAGGCCGAGGACGAAATCGCCGCCTGTGCGTTCGCGATCGGCGCGTCCTACGCCGGCAAATGCACGGTGACCATCACCTCCGGTCCCGGCTACTCGCTCAAACAGGAAGGGATCGGGCTCGCGGTGATGGGTGAAATTCCGCTGGTCGTGGTGAACGTCCAGCGCGGCGGCCCGAGCACCGGCCAGCCGACCAAAATGGAGCAGGGCGATCTCATGGCTGCCATCTTCGGCAGCCACGGCGACGCGCCGAAAGTGGTAATGGCGCCGGGCACCATCGAGGAATGCTTCTATTCGATCATCACCGCGCGCAAGATCGCGGAAACGTTCAACATGGTGGTGGTGGTGCTGACCGACGCCGGCCTCGCCACTTCGCAGCAGCCGTTCGCGCGCCCGCAGTTTTCCGAAACCTGGATGGCGCCGCCGATCGACCAGAGCCCGGTTCCCGCCGGCGCCCGGCCCTACGACTGGGATCCGAACACCGGCCTCGCGCGCCGCTTCATTCCGGGCCAGCCCGGCGGCATGCACACGCTCACCGGGCTCGCGCACGACCGCGACAGCCACGTTGCCTACGATTCGGAAACGAACGAGGAAAGCCTGCGCGCGCGCAGCCTGAAGCTCGCCGCGCTGCAGAAGACGCTCAAGGCGCCGACCGTGTTCGGTCCGGCCAAGGGCGATCTGCTGGTGATCGGCTGGGGCAGCACCAAGGGCGCGATCGAGGAAGCGGTCGAAATCATGCGCGCCGAAGGCAAGAAAGTTTCCTCGATGCACCTGCAGTTCCTGCAACCGCTGCCGCCCGGAATCAAGGAAATCATGCAGGGCTTCAAGAAGGTCATGACCATCGAGAGCAACTGGAGCGACCGCCCCGAGGACAAGATCATCGACGAGAGCAACCGCCGTTATTCATCGGTGGCGATCCTGCTGCGCTCGCGCTACCTGGTGGATGTCGACTGCTGGAGCGAGGTCAAGGGCCAGCCGATCAAGCCCGGCACCATCCGCCGCGTGATGGCCGAGAAACTGAAACAGAAATAAGCCGCTTCGCGACAATGAAGCAGCCCCTGACTTGGGAAAGGTGAGAGAACCATGAACATGATGTCCGACTTCAATTCCGCCACTGCCTGCCTGCTGCAGATGGTCGATGAGCACTTCGAACTCGAAGACTACCAGAGCGGCGTGCCGCGCTGGTGCACGGGTTGCGGCGACAATGCCATTCTGGCAGCAGTGCAAAGGCTGTGCCGCGACGAAGGGCTGCGGCCGGAGAAGACCGTGTTCGTGTCCGGCATCGGCTGCTCCAGCCGTTTTCCGCATTACATGAAGACCTATGGTTTCCACGGCATCCACGGGCGTGCGCTGCCGGTGGCCGAAGGCGTGAAAATGGCGCGCCCGGACCTGACCGTGTTCGTGAACACCGGCGACGGCGACTGCACCAGCATCGGGGCGGCGCACTGGATCCACGCGATCCGCTACAACATGAACCTCACGGTGTTCCTGCATGACAACCAGATTTACGGCCTGACCAAGAAACAGGCCTCGCCGACTTCGCCGATCGGCACCAAGAGCAACACCACTCCGCGCGGCAGCTACCTGCAGGCGCTGAATCCGCTGACGGTCACGCTCGGCGTGCAGAACGTCTCCTTCGTCGCGCAGGCGGTGGACTGGATTCCGGAAGTGCTGTTCGACATCGTCAAGGCGGCCTACCACCACAAGGGCCTGTCGTTCGTGCGCATTGTGCAGCGCTGCCCGGAATGGCTGCCGAAGGCGCTCGATCCGTGGATGCAGGACCCGAACCGGGTGCAGCTGCTCAATCACAAGGACGGCCTGCAGTTCAGCGCCGGCCTCTCAAGGGTGTACAAAAACCAGCTCGAGCACGACCCCTCGAACATCGACCGCGCGCGCGAAATCGCCTCCGGTCAGCACGATATCCCGGTCGGGATCCTGTATCGCAACCCGGCGGTCCCCTGCTACGAGGACCTGCGCCGTTCGGACAAGCTGCACACGCCCGATCTGACGCGCGCGGGACTCAACGCGGAGCTCGACAAGTACACGGTCTGGCCGCAGGAAGCGGGACAGAAAGTCGCATAAAGCGCCGGCGCGCAGATTAGCATCGCGTGCGCCGGCATCGAAAGCACACCACCAGCAAGGCAGGTTGATAAAGACATGGAAGCGGACACTCAAGCACACGTTGCTTTTTTCTTGACCGGCAGGCGGCCGGGTGAGTACCTCGACGCGGTCGATGGACTGGGCCTGCGCCCGGCCCTGTTTGCGGGCTACCGGGAACTTACCCAGCTGCGCTACGATTTTCCGCTGCTGCTGGTCGCCAATAGGTCGGATGCGGGTTTCGTGGAATCGCTGTCGGGCCTGGTTGACGCCGCGCTCGCGAGCGCCGCGAAAGGGAGCGACGCCGAACGCGTGCGCAAACACGCGCTGCGGCTGGAACAGGAAATTCGCGCGCTGGTTGCGTCCGGCGCAAGCGGGCCTTTATCCGCGCTGTGGGACAAGGCCGCGGGGCGGCTTGCGAAGGGCGAGGACAAATCGCTCGCAGACAGCCTGAAGCGCACGCGCGCTGCGATCAAGGTCGATGGCGATGTGGCGGATTGCGATGCCGCGCTGCCCGCGCGCCTGCTGCGCCACGCCTGGAGCGCGGTGCAACAGCAGAAAGCCGCAGCCTTCCGCAAGGATCTGGACCGGTTGGTGTTGAATCTGTCGGACATCCTCAAGGCCGACTTCGAACGCTCGGAAGCGGGGCGCAGCGCGAAGCACCTGAAGGCAGCGCTAGGGTCCGGCTTCGGCGATGCGTTCGACTTCGATGCGATGTCGCGCATGCTGTCCAAGGCGTTGCCGAAAGACGCGTTTCCCGAGAGCCGGCGCAAGCGCATACGCGCGCTGCTCGAGGTGCTGGACAGTCAGCAGTTCTTTCCTGCCCCGGGCGCTGCGCCGAAAAAGCCCGCCGCCGCGAAGTCCTATTCTTTCCTGTTCGACAGCTGCTCCGCTGCGCTGGCCGCTTTCCGCGAACGCATGCCGAAGCTGATCGAACTCGCCCGGGCGATCGCCATCGCCGAACTCGAGATCGACGGGCAGTACAGTGAAGCCAAGCACGACGCCTTGTTCGAGCAGTTCGGTGCGAACGGGCTGGACCCGCAGGACCTGGCGCCATTTCCCGATTATCTGGTGTGCGTCAACGCCGCGAAGCTGGGGGCGGACGAGCATGCTCAGCTGATGGAAATTCTGTCCTCGACGCTGCCGATCAAAGTCTTGCTGCAGATCGATGACATCCTCGAGGAGTCTTCGAGCGGCGATGGCAAGCTCAGCGCCGGCGTGCGCAGCAGGCAGATCGCGAACATGGCCATCGGTCTCAACGAAGTGTATGTACTGCAATCCGCGAGCTCGAATCTGTATCGCTTTCGCGAGCGCATGCTGCGCGGTCTCGCCTATCGCGGTCCCGCGCTGTTCAGCGTGTACTCGGGTGCAAACGCCGCGGCCTCCGACCTGCCGCCGTATCTGATGTCGGCCGCGGCGATGGAGTCGCGCGCGTTCCCCGCGTTCACTTACGACCCATCCGCGGGCGCGAACTGGGCGTCACGCTTTTACCTCGAAGCCAATTCGCAGGTGGATCTCGACTGGCCGATCCAGGGTTTTGCCTACGAGGACGAGGAGCACCAGCGGGTGTCGGAGGACCTTGCGTTCACACTGGTCGACTTCGTCGCGAGCGACCGCCGCTATGCGCGGCACCTCGCGCGTGTGCCGCGCGAGAAATGGAATGGCAGCATGATACCGGTGGACGAATCGCTCACGCGCGAGCGCAAAGGCCTGCCCGACAAGGTGCCGAGCGTGCTCATGGTCGACGCCGACAACGTGCTGCAACGCGTGATCGTCGACGAACGGCTGATCCGCGAAGCGCGCCGCTGCCGCGAAATGTGGCACAGCCTGCAGGAACTGGGCGGGGTGCATAATTCGCACGCGGAAAAACTGCTCGCGCGCGAGCGCAAGGCCTGGGAAGAGCGCATGCAGCAGGAAGCCGAGGCGACCGCCGCGGCCGCGCCTGCACCTGCAGCCGCCGCTGCAGCAAGCGCGTCCGTTGCGCCGGCTGCTGCGGGCGCCCCCGCGGAAGCCGAGCCCGAACGCTCGTCCGACGAAGCCTATATTGAGACGCCGCGCTGCGCGACCTGCAACGAGTGCACCAACATCAACAACAAGATGTTTATGTACGACGGCAACAAGCAGGCCTATATCGCCGACATCAACGCCGGTACCTACGCGCAGCTCGTCGAAGCCGCCGAGAATTGCCAGGTGGCCATCATCCATCCGGGCAAGCCGCGCAATCCGAAAGAACCGGGCCTGGAAGAACTGATGAAACGCGCAGAGGCGTTCGCGTAGGGGTGTCGCAGTAGCGGAATTGCGCGCTGCGCGCGCCAACCGTGTTTTCTGGACGGATAAAAGCCATCCGTCCAGATAACACGGTTCTGGATAAAATCAAGGGCAGCGCGGGCGTTTTGCACAAGATCGCCGATTGCGCGCGGATGTGCTTTTTGTCCGTGCGCAAGCGACGATCCGCGCGGACGGCTTCACGTCCGCGCAACTTCCCAACTCTGCAATAGCCGGCGCACGATTCAAGTCGCCACGCAGATTCGCGCCCCAGGCATTGACCGCGAACCAGCGGGATAGAACAATGCCCGCACCGTGCCTCAACCTCTCCGTTCCCAGTGACCGCCGGCATACGCCGCATCATCCATGTAGACATGGACGCGTTCTATGCGTCGGTGGAGCAGCGCGACGATCCGTCCCTGCGCGGCAAGCCGGTGGCGGTCGGCGGCCAGCCCGGAGCGCGCGGCGTGGTGGCTGCGGCCAGCTACGAGGCGCGCGCCTACGGCGTGCGCTCGGCCATGCCCATGGCGCGGGCGCTGCGCCTGTGTCCTGAACTCATGATCGTGCGGCCCGATTTCGCGCGTTACCGCGCCGCCTCGCAGCAGATCCTCGAAATCTTCCGTTCCTGCACGCCCTTGGTCGAGCCGCTGTCGCTGGACGAAGCCTATCTCGATGTCACCGCCAATCGCTGGGGCGAGGCGCTGGCGACGCCGGTCGCCCGGCGGCTGAAGCAATGCATTCGCGAGGAGACGCGGCTGACGGCTTCGGCGGGCGTCGCGCCGAACAAGTTCCTTGCCAAGATTGCCTCGGGCTGGCGCAAGCCCGACGGGTTGACGGTGATTGCGCCCGAGCGCGTGGAAGCTTTCCTGCAGCAGTTGCCGGTGGACGCGCTGTGGGGCGTGGGGCCGGTAACGGCGCGCAAGCTGCGCAACATCGGCATAACACGCCTGGTCGAGGTGCGTGCGGCCGAGCCGGAATTGCTGCGGCGCGCAGTCGGCAGCCTGGCCGATACGCTGCGGCGCTTGGCTGCGGGCGAAGACCCGCGGCCGGTGGTGCCGGACCGGCCCTACAAGTCATCGAGCAGCGAGAACACCTACAACGAGGATCTGCTCGCGCTGGACGAGATCCGCACAGAGATCGCGCGCATGGCGCAGCAGGCGGCGGCTTGGCTCGCGCGCAAGAATCTGCTCGCGCGTACGGTCACGATCAAGGTCCGCTACGCCGACTTCACCACCATTACGCGCAGCCACACCGCCGTCGCGCCCACGCGCGAGCCGGAGGAGATCGCCGCGCGCGCTCTGGGCTTGCTCGAGCGCACCGAGGCCGGGCGCCGGCCGATACGCCTGCTCGGCGCGGGCGTGCACGGTCTGGTTGGGGAGGAGCCAGCAATCGGCTTGCCGGGTGTACTGAAATTCGAGGGCTAGACCCGCAGCCTGAACCGGCCGGGCAAGGTTTTGCATTCGGCCGAAACGGACCGATAATTCCCCGGCGGCCATGTCCAACTCCAACTATTTGCTCGATCTGAGTTTCGGCATCAAACGCCCCGACGGTTATGTGTCGGACATCTGGCGCGCGTCGACCACGCGCCTGGGCGATTTCCGCCTCGCCACCAGCTCCATCGCGGGCGTGGAGGAATACAGTTTCAACAAATCCGGCATGTGCCGCAGTGCGCACAGCGGCGGGGAGGACCTGCCAGCGACGCTGCGCGACCGCGCCGGTTTCAGGTGGCGCCGCGCCGCCACACCTCCGCGCGGCAGCGGCAGGGCGGCGCGCGTGGCCTGGATCGCTTTCCCCACCGACTACCTTTCGAGGCCGGCCGTGGAAGACGACGGCGATGTATTCTGGATCGCTGCCGCGCCTGCCTGCGGCGCGACTTACGTCGAGTTCGCTTACGCCGCGGAACCCGAGCAGGGCATACGCGGCGTGCTCGATGTGATGCAGGACCGGACCCTGGTACGCTGTGCCGCGTTGCCGAACGGCGAAACCCTGGTCATCTTCTGCTATCACGCCGACTGGGAGAACAAGGACCTGCGCGTGCCGGGAAACGGCGTCGCTGCCGACGTCCTGTTTTCCGCAGACGATCCGCTCGCCTCGGGACGTCCGCTGAGGCATCGCTTCGGCCCGGTGCCCAAGGACGAGGAGGCGGTGCTGCTGCTCGAAATGGGAGGGGCTGCGATCACCAACTGAGGGTGACACGGAGCCTGGATGAAGGAGTGCGAAACTCGGCTACACTAGCGCCAAATAAACGACGGCAGGTCGATTCGGGCAGCGGCCGGCGCCATACGGCAGCCCCTGCGCGGTCCATCAGGAATAATGCCATGACTTTTCGCAGCCCCCGTCCCGATGTCGCGATTCCCGGGATCGCGCCTGCAGGCTACGCCCCCGAGCGCAAGC
>Ga0172379_10011847_pt1 | contig 10308 bp, 13 predicted proteins | sample GrowelOW334metaG_FD_119756 | JGI IMG/M metagenome (GOLD analysis project Ga0172379, IMG submission 119756) | Groundwater microbial communities from an aquifer near a municipal landfill in Southern Ontario, Canada - Groundwater well OW334 metaG | ecosystem: Environmental > Aquatic > Deep...
AAGTACGGTAAGTAGTTTTCAAACCACAAACAAAACCTAAAGGAGATTCACTAAAATGGCTATCAATGTTCTTGCAGCAGTTGAACCCGATATGGGAATTACCGGTGAAGTTACAGCGAAGGCCCAGCAGATGCTTAACAGCGTTTCCAACCCAGTTGAATATAATTGGGCCGCGATCCTCGAACCGAAACTCAAGAAGCTGGCCGAAGGTTGGGCAGATAAAATCGACCCCGCCAAGGGCGATTCGGAAATCTCCGGCTTTGCATCGGATATCATGGATAAGATCAAGGAACAGACCAAACAGGTCCTCCGCGATACTGCCGTTCGCGATATCCCCGAAGCCAATGCGATCTTCTCCGCCTTCTTGGATGATCTGAACAAGGTTGACTACAACTTCAAGTTCAAGACTCCCGGTGCTATCCGCAAACTGATGGCTGTTATCGGCGCCCTGAAGGATCAGCTGACCGCTTTCCTCGACTCCATCAAGAACCTGGATGATAAGTTGGAGGGTATGGAAGCGACGATCATGCAGCACATCATGAAGCTCACCAACTATCTGGCTGTGCTCCAAGGCCTTAAGGATGAGTACAAAAAGATGGTGCCGGTGATGTTCGCTGCAACCTATGCGATGCAGCTCGTGGTCAAGCGTGAAGAGGGAAACCTGGAAACGCTGAAGACCAAGTCGCAGAAATTCAAAGACGAACACAACGGCCAGGCCAACCCTCTCTTTGACGAAGAGGTCAACGAGAAAACGACTCAGCTTGACCTCTGCCGCCAGCGCCTCTTCCAGCTTGCTTTCCAGGCTGCCAAGGGCTTTATCATGGTGCCGGTCATCGAGGTTTCCATGAAGGCCGCCCGCATCATCAAGAGCGAGATGGAAAACACTATCAACAGCACCATGGCCGACATCCGCGCGGCACTCACTGTGATTATTGCTGACGAGGCGATTGAAGACGCCGCCGATACACAGGAAAAAAGTGATGTGGTTGCGATGAAAGCTCAACAGGCACTTGGAGATCGTCTTGGACGCACTGTTGACTCCATGGAACGCCTGAACAAAGCCAAGGAAAAGAAAATCGCCGACCTCAAGGTATTTGCTACCAAGATCAATGCGGCGATCTTGCGCACTCAGGCTTACAGTGCCGGTCTCATGACGAACGTCAAAACCATGAACGAGGCGATGACCACCATCTCCGAACAGTACAATCTGACTCTCATGGGCCTCGGGGCTGCTCCCGTTGTTGAGAACGATCTTGAAAGTGAGTAGGTTTCAAACAGAATATTAGTATTACCCCCGCCGAAAGGCGGGGGATTTTATTGGAGAACGCTAGCCTATAACCGTTGACAAAATATGAGGATATGGTAGAATACTGTCCGATAGTATGGACTTTGACAAATATTAAGGAGGATTCTATGAAATGGGTACGGAAAACACTGGTTTTGGTGTTGTTTCTAGCCCTACTGATCCCCTGTGGGTCTGTACGGGCCGGAGACTATGTTTTGGACGCCATTGAGGCCTTAAAGACCTCAAACGTCTATGTAGCTCCCGGAACTCCGGGCACGGACTACAATACCGTTGCCGAGCTTCAAGCTCATCTGAGAGAGGGCGATAATATTGTTTTGGTGGTTCTCCCTCCGGAAGCTCTCGTGGGCACGGATATGTATTCCATTGCCCAAAAGATCTCTGTGGGGATTGATAACAATAAGACAATCGGATTGGCTATTGGTAGGGAAGTAATCGGATACAGCCCACTTTTGCCTGATGGTGTTGCCTCCGACAAAATGCACCGGGCCAGCAGTGTATCGAATGACCCGGTTACGGCTCTGATTACTTTCACTCAGAATATTCATTCGTGGTTGGAGGATAATCCGCAGCCAACACCAACCCCTGCACCAACTCCAATTCCGACCCCGAGGCCGACTATGGTGCCCATTGAGTTGCCTAAGACGGATGAGGTTGCGCCTATCTTGTGGGCACCTTGTATTGGTGTTTTCTTTCTGGTAATCGCCATTTTGGCTATCCAAATTAAGAAAACGAGGGACAGAAACAAATTCAACTCCCTCATGTCCAAAATTAATCGGGACAACTAGGTTAGTAGAACTTTGAAATAAATCCAAAAAGGAGAATTGAGATGAAAAGACTGTTCAAAATGATTTCGTTGTTGGTTGTTGCAAGCTTTATCCTGACTGCCTGTTTCCCAAACAACACCTCAAGCCAAGGATTCTGTGGATTGTATATGGGTGACGGAACCTACGACACCGATATCGACAGGGTAATCTACCCTGGTCAGGAGATTCCGAACTCCCTAGAAAGTTACCACAAGATCATGTACCTCCCGTGCAACGACCGAAATTATCTGGTCAATGACGGATCGAAAATTAAACTCAACGGCAAGCCTCTGGGCGATTTAAACACCCCGTTCCAAGCAAAAACTTCTTCCGGAACAGACGTGCTGGCGGAGATCTCCATCTATTGGACGCTAAACCAAAACAAAAAGGCTTTGGATGGTTTCTACGCGTACCAGCTGAAGTATAAGGCGGCCTCCGATCGAGATATCTCGGGCGATGAAAATTCATCGACACCGGGATGGAATGAATTGCTTGCCGAAACAATGTTGCCGGCGGCTGAACGAAGTATTACCGAGGCGATGTCATTGGTTACGGACGCGATTTGGCAATCAAACGACGTCGATCAAAAGAAGATTGCGACTGACTATGCCATTTCCGTCATCAAGGACAAACTTCGCGTGATCTATGGATCCGGCGATTTGGATTACTTCTGCGGTTCGGCTTCGTCCTCATGGCCTGACCCCAAGAAACCCGGCGTAGGCGAGTATTTCTGTGCAGACATCAGCATTGTGATCGACAAGGTCAAGAAGAACCCCGACCAAACCAATGCAAGTGTTCAGGGTTCATTGGAGCAGAGTCAGCAACGTCTCCAGGTTGCCATTGAGCTATATGGAGCCGAAGCGGCGCAGTGTTGGCTTGGCTATCAGGACTTGATCCAGATGGCTTGCTCGGTCAGCCCAAGCTGCAACATCATTATCAACGGTAACCCCTGCACCGGTGAAGGCTATGACGGAGAACAGCCGGCGATTGTGCTTCCCAGTCCGGCCACTGTCCCGGAGTCGGCCCCGACCGTCGCTCCGTAAGTAAGAGAGGAGAAAAACAACAATGGATCCTGATAATCTTCAGACAGATTGGCAATATATTGTCATTAAGGCAGTCAAAGTCTGCCTGTATGACGACAAGGTCACCCATGAATGTGAATTTACCGACAAAGTCGATTTACCAATCGGCACGGCTCTGACCTACGTCGGGGCCGATGAAGATCCCGGTGGTGGCTTCGTTTTCGAAGCCGGAGGCAATAAATATTGCCTCCATGATAACGATCTGTCCGCCATCGAAGAAGGTTAGTTTTCACGAAATATTCCCCCCGCCGAAAGGCGGGGGATTTTATTGGTAAGTGGGGGAAAAACCATCCTATATGGGTTATAATATGCCGATATCCTTGATACTTTGGAGGCGTACATGAAAAAGCTATTCCCGTGCCTGATTGTGGTTTTTCTGTTGGCGGCTTGTGCTCCTGCCGGCGTGGCGACTGAAGGTCCGTTTACAGGACAAACCGTGATAGTGACCGAACCTCCGGTCCCGACTATCACTCCACAAACGGAAGGTAAAATCTATTTCATCTATTCGTATACGGAGGACATTCCCCGTGAATTTTTCCGGGGTAGTGATGTGGAGCAGGAAACCATTACTTTTAAGAAAAAGGATGGTGTTTGGCAACCTGTTGATTTGAAACCGCAGATCGTGGACTTGGGTCCTCTTTTCCGGATGTACCTTTATCGATCACTCTCCGGCATTCAAGGTGACTGCGGAGTGAACACGGTTAATTTCAACGATATCGCGACCAAGATTGTCGTCCAACCGGTTTGTGAGGAGATCCCCGCCGAGATGATGATCGGTTTGGAGATAGGGATTGCCAACTGTGATAAGGATAGCTACGGAAATTTGATTTGCACCATTCCTACCGAGACAGGAACTTTGAGGTATGCACTCAACGAAGAGATGAACAAATTCCAATTTATCGTTGATGGCTCATACAACTATATATATGAGGAGTGGGTGCGATTGGCTCTCACCGGACTGGGCTTTGACCCGTTGCCCGACGATTATTTCGACGGAATCACGCCCGGTCAGAATAATGTGATTATCAAAAAGCCTCCCGTCAATCAGTAATAGTAAAAAAATATCCCCCGCCTTTTGGCGGGGGATTTTATTGATGTACAACTATTCTATTCCGATAAATTCATGTTGGTGACGAGATAGGAAAAGACGAAGGAGATAGCCGGCCAGACGGCGACCCACAAATTGACTCGTTCCGCGTTGGCAACCCAGCGGAGGAAATCAATGGGCCAGACGCTGAGCGCTGGAAGGAAAGCAATCAGAGGGGTCAACCTCATCCAGACGTACCCTACCAACAGGCCGAGAGCGATTGCTACGATCCACTGGATCCATCCGGGAATTTCTTCACGATAATTTGGGCCAAATTTATTGTCGAGCCAAGAAATGGCATATTTTCTGGTTAGATACCCGACGAATGGGGGAAGGGCGATTTGAAAGCCCAGCATGAAGAACAGATAAACGAACAGGTTCCCACCTAAGGCTAGAATGACGCCCGGAGACATCCCAAGGATGGCGCTAGCGGCCAAGACAAGCATGATGATGCCGAAAATAACCAGACCGGTATTCAGGTATGACTGCTTCATAAATGACTCCTTTAAAGGTACAGAGATGTGCGTAAGACCCGTATATTTTAGCTCTTTAGGGAGAAAAAAGCAATATTATAGGTAAATTAGTGTCTAGGCCTATATTTTGATATAATATGCTAGTTCTTTTACAGCTCATATCCAGTTCAGGAGGTAGGAATGAAAAAACTGATGTTCGTTATTGCAATCCTAATGTGCACGCTCATAGCCTGCACCCCGCAGGTCAAATCGGTTGAGACAGTTTCAATCAACGTTGTTATCCCGTCAACCGTCACCGCCACACCTACTCCGGTACCTATGATCCCTATAGTGGTGGCGCCAGTGCAACCGTCACCAACAAAGACGCAAGAGGGACAAGCAATTGTTGATGGTATCCCCTATGTAGGATATTGGTTAAAAGTGGTAAAAACTCCGGAAGTGGGGGGTTCATGGAGAATGTTTATGTATTGGCAAGATGGTAGTACCCTTGTCGAGATAGCTAGTTTTTGTGTCCATGGGGCGGAAAATAACACTCAAGATGGTTTTTATTTTCTTGCGGCCATGCGAGACACTATGTTTTCCCGAGCACCGGCAGGGTATAACAGCGTTGTATACAAACATAACGCCGTTTTTTCGGTTTACGCTCCCGACCGTAATAAATATCTCCATATCGGGGACTGGAACGATAAGGGAGAATATGAGTGTCCAATTAAAAGCACGGGTGGATGTATAAATATGCGGAAAGACGACTTTTTGATTCTCCATGGAGGGGGACTATATATAGACCCAAGAACCGGAAAGGAATCGCAAATCCCGCCAATTGAGGTAGGAATGCCTCTTGTGGTGGTACAAAACAAAAACGCTTGTTCTTCCGTTGGAGATTGCTATAAAGTTTTTGGGTGTACCGGGGTTGAACAGTGTTTTAAACAGTATACCTGTAAACTGTGTTACAACGATAAAGGGGTCTGGTACTATCAGACCTATTTTGCTGAAATGCTCAGAGAGACAAAGCTCGATTTGTCAGTATTTAATTTACCCAAATGACCTTTGATTGTTTGAAACCGGAGTTTAATCTCCGGTTTTTTTGTTGGAGGAATAGTAAAAATCGTTCCTGAGCAGGGTACTGAGGGCTTTGCCGGAAATATTTATGGTTTGGGGAGAGGAAATAAGGCCGTGTTGCTTGAGAAGTGATAGAGAATACCGCGAGTGGAGAGGCAGAAAGAGCCCGTAACTAAGTTTGATAGTGCTTTCGGCTCCGGCGGGTGTGGTTTGCCAAAAACCAATTTCGGAGAGGCCATACTTGGGTGAAATTTGAGTAGAGGGTGTGGCCGAGGAGGTGGCGTCCGACCAAGTCAATGAGATATCTTTGGCTTCCGCCGGTACGTAAAAACGGAAATAGGCGACATAGTTCCCGCCGTAGTGAATGGGGGGATTGGGGTTGGCTTCCGGAGAGGAATTGATGAGCTTGACCGTGACTTCGTGCCGGAGATTTTGCCCTGCAAGGGAAATTTGGTGAGTAGTGGATCTGGTGACAAATTGATTGGCCTTATTGGCACCGAGATTGGTCTCAACGAGGGAGTAAGTGTCGAAAGCACCGGGAGACAAAACACCCGCAAGCTTTTTTTGTTCCAAGAGTGTTTGAAATGATAAATTATTCGAATGAATCATGATATTTTGATTTACTAGGTCCGTATAAAGAATGTGTGCAATCCGGTATTTTTGGAGCAGAGAAAGACCCTGCGCTTTCTTAATTAGGGCCAGTCCAACAGCAGTAAGAGTATCTTTTTTCTGGGTCGAGCCGGGGAAGAAATTGGTCTCGGTTTTGCCCTGAAGAAAGAGATAGAGATTGTCCGGAGTCAAATTGGCCGAGTATTCGGGTACGGGAAAGGAGCCAACGATATTTAAGATTTGTTTGATAGTGGAAAGATTGATGATAGAAAGGATATCCGGATTGATTTCGTTACCTTTTTCGAAAAACCAGCGGAGGTTTTTGGCTGAGGTGGGAAAATCCGGCTCCCAATCGGCATTGGCCAGTTCCCAAGTACCATGTTGGAAAGCTTGTTGAATTGGTTCGGGTGGAACAACGTGGCCTGCAAGCTGTCCATTGGGGACGTAGATATCCTGAAACGTGAATTCAGGAGAGAACTCAAGAACTCGAGGATTCAAGAACTCAAGACGTTTGGTGGAGAGGATGATTTTGGCGTAAGAGCCGGCAAAGCCACCATTGGCACGCATTTCGGTATCGTTTCCCAAGAGAACCAGATACGAAGTTGGTTTGTCTATGCCCAGTAGATAGTTCGTGAAGGGGAGGAAAGGCCTAAAAAAGGCAAAAACTCGAAAACTCAAATAAAAAACTGATAAAGAGATTAGGATAATTGGAGGGAGAAGCAATAATAAACGTTTCACTGGTTTAATTGTAAACCAAGAAAAACCCCCCTTAAAAGGGGGGTAGAGGTGCGTAGATCATGGTGCAGGTGGAATTGTTGGCCGTTGCTGTTTCCCGGCACAACATGTCCATCAGCCCAAGTGCATCGGAGCGAATAGGGTTGACCACTCCAACATTCCGGATATCCTGATAGATCCGATAATACCGAGTCTGAAGAATGATTGCAGTTTCCGGCAGCGAAAACGATCCTCCCCCCACTATGATGTGTTTAATCACATCGGCATCGTCTTCGTAGAATTCCACCGCCTTAAAGATAATAACGTGCTCATTAAACAAACTCTCCCTCGGATCCAGGATTGGCTCTACGATGAGCCGGTAATTCAGACCGTTTGTTTGGGGGAATGGGGTGGGGTCGTTGATTCCCCACAGGGATGGTTTTGCCGGCCCGCAGGCGGAAAGAACAAGCGAGGCCATTATCAGGACGAAGGCGATTTTGCTGAACAGTTTGGTGTTCATGGAGGCTCCTTTTGGGTCAATTTAAGGTGAAAAGATGGGGGTATTATATCTTATAATGTTCAAATAGTCAAGTTTGAGGTGCGTGGGCTTGACATATGTATGAATTATGCTAATATCTATGTATGATTAGTACAATAAATGTATCGTTACCAAGTCAACTAAAAAATGAGGCTGATGAGCTGGTAAAAGAAGGCTATTACGCTTCCTTTAGTGACTTGGTGAGAACCTCGGTTAGGAAGTTATTGGAGTCAAAATACGATATTTGGGTTGCCGAAGCGAAGAAAGATTACAAGAACGGAAAACTGAAGACGATTTCTGATATGAAAGAAATTGGAAGTTATTTGGACACCCTTGGGAAATGAAGCTGGTTTTCTCCAAGAGATTTGAAGAGGATTATGTGAGATTGCTTAAGAGTGGTTCCAAGTATCGTGACAGGGTGACCAAAACGCTTGAATTTCTGGCTAGCGATATTAACCATCCATCTCTTCGGCTTCATAAACTGAATAATAGAAGTAGTTACTCTGTCTCGGTAGATATGAAAATCCGAATATTGATGGAGATCGAGGATGAGACAATATTTTTGATTCGAATAGGAAATCACGATGTAATATATAGGGATTAGAAAATAATATGGATTTTAGATCATTTTTGATGACGTCATTCCTATACGACTGGTTCGGGAAGCGGTCTTACGCTCAAAGCGGAGAGGATCTGATAGCTTGGGGGGAGCTGCAGAACTCAAAAACTCAAGAACTCAAAAACTCAAAACATGGCAAAATGGGATTTTATGTGGATGTAGGGGCGTTTCACCCAAAAGTCTTCTCCAATACCTATTTGTTTTACAAGAAGGGCTGGAGGGGTTTGTGCGTGGAGCCAAATCCGAAAATGAAGAAATTATTTGAAAAAGCTAGACCAGGGGATGTGTTTTTGAATTTGGGAGTGGGGGATGTAAAAAAACTCAAGAACTCAAGGAATCAAGAGCTCAAGATGGAGTACTTTGAGTTTGAGGATGGTGCGGCCAATACATTTTCGCCGGAACAGGCAAGAAGAAATCAGCAGGAGTCCGGAAGGAAGCTAATTGGCAAAAGAGAAATACGCGTGATGCCTTTGGGCAGGATACTGGATAAGTACTTGCCAAAAGAGCAAAAGATAGACCTGCTTTCCGTAGATGTGGAGGGGATGGATCTGGCGGTACTCAAATCCAATGACTGGAAAAAGTACCGGCCGGAGATGATTATTGCCGAGGATTTGGAGTTTGATTGGCGAGAGCCAAAAAAGTCGGCCGTCACCAAGTATCTGAGTTCTTTGGGATATGAACTAAAAGCAAGAACTTCATATTCTTTGATATACAAGTTCATAGTTTGATAGTATTACTTTGATTAAATTGACAATGATAGAATAGACTTTGACCAAATGAATAGCCTAAAGCTTTTTTTCAAAGAATGGATTCAAGATTTTTTCAAGTATTTGAAGGTACTGGTCTCGTATTTCGGTTCTTACTATCTCAAGCCCAAATTTGCGGCTTTTGAATCCGTCAAATCGATACTGGTAGGCAAAATGTATCAGCAGAGGGGTAAACATTCTCAGCTAATCGTAAATGCGGCTATGGTGATGGTGATGATGCTTTCGGTAACACTTGGTCCGTCCGTGATCGTCAACGATTCCCAGACACAAGCGGTCCTATCCGTTGGTTTGGGAAATAAATTTGCCTTTGCTCAGGAGAGTAGCGCCTCCGCGGAAACCAGCGGCGTTTTGGGTCTGTCGACGGATTCTCAGGTAGAAGTAGATCCCTTGACACAGGTTTCGGACAAACCAAGAGCCGATATCCTTGATTACACCGTTGAAAATGGAGATACCTTGGCCAATATTGCCAAAAAATTTGGCGTGGATACGGATTCGATTAAATGGCTTAACAAAAATATCAATGAGAAAAAACTGAAAGCGGGATCCGTTTTAAAAATTCCGCCGGTAACGGGTGTCATACACACAGTAAAAAGCGGAGAGACGATTTATTCGATTGCCAAGAGATACAACGTGTCCGCTCAGGCGGTGGTTGATTTTCCTTTTAACGAATTTACCAACGACGAAACTTTTGCTTTGGCCATTGGACAACAGTTGGTGGTTCCGGATGGAGAGATGCCGGATGAAATCATATTATCTCCAAGAGCCAATTTGGCCTCGACCTTGACACCAAACGCAGGCGCAGTCTCCGCAACAGGGAGCTGGATTTGGCCGGCAGCGGGCACTATTACCCAAGGGTACAAGGCATGGCATAAAGGCATGGATATCGCCAATCATAGTGGCGGGGCAATATTGGCGGCCGATTCCGGAACTGTGTTGGTGGCCAGCTGGCTGGACAATACCGGCTATGGAAATAGAATATTGATCGATCATGGCAACGGCACCAAAACACTTTATGCCCACCTGAGTAAGTATGCGGTAGTAGTGGGACAGACGGTCAAGAGAGGTGATGTGATTGGCTACATGGGCAGTACCGGCAGATCGACGGGCACTCATCTACACTTTGAGATCAGAACGGACAAGGGAAACGCCAACCCGCTGGTTTCTTTGAAGTAGTTTGTATCGGAGTTCAGGCTAGTCAAGTGATAGAATATAGGCATGGTGGATCAAGCAAAATTATTGATACGAGCGGGA
>Ga0172379_10011848_pt1 | contig 10308 bp, 8 predicted proteins | sample GrowelOW334metaG_FD_119756 | JGI IMG/M metagenome (GOLD analysis project Ga0172379, IMG submission 119756) | Groundwater microbial communities from an aquifer near a municipal landfill in Southern Ontario, Canada - Groundwater well OW334 metaG | ecosystem: Environmental > Aquatic > Deep...
AGATACATGTCTTCTTATTCATGGAATTGGAACTGATATGATTTCAGATGCAATATGTAATATAATTCGAGGTCCTTTGATTAGCTATACCCATGATATGTGCAAATACTATGATATTCCAATGGAACCAGAATCATACGTTCACCGTATTGGCCGTACAGGTCGTGCAGGTAAAGCAGGTAAAGCAATCAGTTTTGTAGCGAAGAAAGACTTTTATAAATTCAATATCATCAGACGTTTTACGCAAGTAAACATTATGATGCAGCAAATTCCATCAGCGCGCCAAGCGCGTGAATCACAGGCCGACAAGCTTGTTACGCGTGTTAAAATGAGCATTGATAAAAAGGATTATGGACATTACGCTCCAATAGTTGAAAAGCTTCTTGCTCAAAATCATTCAGCAGTTGATGTTGCATCAGCTTTGTTAAAGATGGTTTCAGAGACAACACACAAACAATTTTAGTTTGTAGTTGATGAGTTAGAAGGGGATCAAGAATAAAATTCTTGATCCCCTTTTTCTTTTGAAGCAACGTTGTTTGTTATAAAATTAAACACCACTTATTACGTTTATTTTTTTCTTCATTTTCATCTAAAATTTTTGGTGGCTTAGTAGGATCCATGGAGTATGAAATCTTTATTTCATGCCCTAAGATAGCGTTGACAGGTATTTTAAGTTCCTCTGGGAATTTCAAGAGCCAATATGCCATTTCCTCGTTTCCAAGGAGATCGAGGTGACCAGGATGAATTTCTGCTTTAGGAGGTTCGAAGGTTTGGTCGATAGCGGGGACATGAACGTCAGTTTGTACCTCAAAGTGAACACTTATATTGGCGATTGTTTCTTGGAGTGGTACCTTCCTAGTTCCAATAAGCGGCGCAACGAAATCCCCATTTGAGTAATAATTAAAATACCCCTGAATAACATTTTTGTTGTAGGCAAAAACGCCGATGTCGTTGGGAGTTCCAACCGTAATAAGTCGTATTTTCAGATTTTTATGAATTGGGAGATATCCAAATAACTTTTCTTTGTAGGCCTGAATCTCTGCAAATGCCTCTCTCCATGTCTGTTCAATCTCTGCAAGATATCTTTGCGTTACTTCTTCTTTTACAAAATCTAGAAGATGCTCCAGCTCTTGGGCACTATACATTTTAACGCTCGGTTCTACAATTTTTTCTGGTCCTTGCCAGCTGCGCAGAAGAAGGAGTTCTCCTTTGTTGCACTGAAAACTATTGGGACCGTTTTTTATAAGGTTTTTTATAAAGTTCCGCAGTTCTTCGGCTAGAGTTTCTTTTGAACCAAGATCCTTGTTGGCTGGATCGATGAGGTTGCATGCACAACGCCACAACTGGCCTCCCAAGCTGTGGCCAATGAGAACGATAGGAAGATCATTTGGCTTTTTCATTTCATAGGCAGTATCTAAAAGAAAAATTGCAAATTTTTTAGCTCCATCAATTCGTTCATGAGGATGTAGCCCTGCAAAGTATCCTGCGGGATCATTTTTTTTATGCCATTCTACGTTTTGGTAGCGGAATCCTTTTTCTGCAGCACTTTGGGCAAGGATTTGTACATAGCGACTGTCTTTGTACCAATCTGTTTGTTCTTGTAGTGCTCCCATGCCCTTGCCCATGAGGACGACTCCTTGGGCGTTGTTGGCTGGCTCTAGCACCATCGCCGCTTTTTCTTGTTGACAGAGCATCACCACGGCAAACACCAGCGTTTGCATCAAACGCTTCATCGCAATCATAAACATCCTTTCTTTCTGAGATAAAGAAGACACCTACCGTTGACGGGGAATCTACAGTGGGTGGTTTTGACAAGTCAATAAACTGGAAAATTAAAAATTATCAGGCGATTTCGGAGCTGTTTGTGACGAACAAAATAGTTGACGAAGAGGCCATCCTGTACTACATTTCAAAAGTGATTCTGGGGGTGTAGCTCAGTTGGTAGAGCGCTTGCCTCGCACGCAAGAGGTCAGCGGTTCGACTCCGCTCATCTCCACCAGAATTTCAAGGGGGTTTTCTGAAATATTCATAGAGGTGTAGCTCAGTGGTTAGAGCATCCGCTTCACACGCGGGGGGCCAGCGGTTCAAATCCGCTCATCTCTACCATATTTTCTATTTGAATTATGATTGACAAATATTCGCGATAAAATAGAATAAAAGGACGGCAACTTCTGTTTGGGTGGGAAGTGCTATTAGGAATGATTCAATTTTTAAAATGGAGAGACTTCTATGAAACTTATTTCAGGTTTGAGGGGTGTGTTAACTCTTTTTCTCATCAGCTTTTCTATGAATATGTTTGCAGATCAAATGGCTGCTGAATCGATGTATGAGTTGATTAGCAAGGCAAATCTTCGGTCATTGCCAAAAAAAGAAGAAAAAAAGAGGAGCGATGAGTCGCTTTCTATTACCACAGTTAACGATCCGTACGCTTTTTATGAGCAGCAAAAAGAGGAAAATTTTAAACCATCTCCCTATGATATACGTCAGCAGGCATTTGGGTTGCTCCAGAAGGCAGATAAAAATGGCGTCAGCCGCCTTGCCACGCCTATCATTGATACAACGACCTGGGGAGATCTGAACCTTTTATCAGGTAGTGAAAAACATCCTGAAATCTACCTGGGGAAGATTATTGATCGTACGAGCACTGAGATTGGTAGAGCGTACTTTCTTTCGCAACTTGCTCAACCAACAGATGATCTCGCGGTCCTTACCCAGCGGCAAGAGCTTGCCCGCTATTGGGTAAACTTTCCTAAAGAGGCGGCTATGGTTGATGGTATTCTCACGTCGATGGTTCAGGGGGAAGCACAAATGCTTCTTTTTGGTAAGTCGTTTGGAATTCTGCAGGCAGTTAGAGATAATTATTGTCAGTATTCTCTGTTGGGGCCAATTAATGACGCTATGAACAATGATGAAACGTTTTTGGACATCGTTTCTGGCGTGAATAAAACATTTTTATATCCTGATGCCGCCTACCATGTCGCCTTATCGTTATTTTTCATTTCGTTTGCAGTACTAAAATTTCACTCTCAAATTACGGGTGATGGAAAACTTTATAAAACCCCTGAGGATAAAGAACTTTCGCTTAAAATGTTCAACCCATTTGGTGCCGAGTTTGAGCCAAAAGAAGTGAAAGGTACGTTTGTACGCCAAGCGGATAGCAGCTTTTCAATGGATGGGATTTCATGGCGGGTTCTTGCTAATATTTTTCCCTGTCTTGCGGGCTTTATAGCATTAAAGATTGCAGGCAAAATAATTTTTACCGCAGATGATTACCTTAAAACGAAGCATTTAAGTTCGTTATGGATGAAGCTATTGCATGAAAAAATTAGACATCTTGCCTGTTATGTAAAACAAATGCGTAGAATATATACGATGGCCTCTGCCCGTCCTGATTTACAAAAACGGTTGCGTTATTTTAATCAAATCCATGCATTCTTTACCTCTCAAGATAAAGACTTACAACATCTATTAAGCATTTTGGAAACGGCGACGTTTGATGGGCCTGCAGAATTCTTCTTTCATGAGGGGCGTGTGCTGGTTGCCTACAAGTTGTTACTTGAGCAGCCTATTCAAAATCAATTTGCTTGTGCGGCAATGAGCATTGCCGAAATTGATGCGTCACTATCGGTGGCCAAATTAGTTAATGAATTTAAAGACCAACCGGTTCGTTATAGTTTTGTTGATTTTACACAAACCGCGACACCGTGCGTTGACATTGGTGAATTCTGGAATCCATTTGTTGATCCCAACGTTGTTGTTCCCAACACGCTTAAGCTTGGTGCTGATTTTAATTGTGCCAATATTGTGGTTACGGGACCAAACTCAGGCGGCAAATCGACGGTGCTTAAAAGCATCGCGCTTGCATTGGTCATGGGACAGAGTTTGGGAATCGCTCCTGCAGCTAAAGCATCGATGACGCCGTTTCATTATGTTGCAACGTATATGGGTATTACCGATGATATTACCGACAAGGCATCGCTTCACCAAGCAGAGGTTGATAGGGCTACAAGGATGGCAAGTATGATTGATCATATGCCCCGCGATCAGTTTAGTTTTGTTATGTTTGATGAACTGTTTAATGGAACAAATCCAAATGAAGGTACATCGCTTGCGTATGCTACCGCCGAAGTGCTTGGCAAGATGCCTCACTGCGTGAGTATTATTGCTAGTCACTATCCGTATATTACCATGCTTGAATCAAAAACAGGCCGCCATAAAAATTATCGCGTATCAGTTGATGAGACACGAGATGTAATAAAGCGTCACTATAAACTTGAACCGGGAATCTCTCACCAGCAAATAGGTATCAAAGTTGCGCGCGAACGAGGCTGTAGTGGTGCTATCATTGATAGGGCCGAGGAAGTTCTTGAAGAGTTGAAAAATCAAAAAAAATAAAAAGACTTATTCTGATCGATAAAGCGATGTTTGTAGTTGCGAATGCTCAAGCGTTGCTTTTATCACATTTGCACAATCGATAGAGCTGATTGGGGCATCTTTTCTTACCCCCTCAACGATTATTGTATTCGTGGTTTTACATGGGCGTCGTAATGTGTTGTTTGCTCGCATCAGGGCGATGGTGGGTATATCCAGGGCACCGGCCAAATGCATAACCGACGTTTCAACAGAAATGACCAGATCGCTGATGGAAATAAATGCTGGAAGTTGAAAGAAGTTGAGATCAGCAGAAATAATGTGAGTTTGCGTCAGCGCATAACGATATGCCATCTTTTTTACGGTACGTAGCTCTTTGGGCGTTGTGTTGATCAGAAATGTTATATCGTTCCATTGATCTCTTTGTTTGATTGTTTGTATTAGTTCAAAAACATTTTTTAATGGCCATGACTGTTTGTTATTTTTTGCGCACGCATTGATCAGGACAACGCGCGTAAATATGTTCCTTTTTTTACTTATTTCCCATTTTAAAAACTGTAGTTTCGCATAAAGTAGCCACGAGCGTGGGATAACGACAAAGGGCTTACGCTGCTTTTTGGGTACATCAACGCCAAAAAGTTGTTTGAACCATGCGGCGTATACGTCAGAGATATGATCTTGTGTCGCTGGAGTGTAGCTGTAGGTGCCATTGATTTTTTTTAGGAGTGCCCGTTCAAAAAGATGGCGATAGGGTTTATAGTTTTTCTTCTGTGCAACAATGAATGCTTGAGCGTTTATTGCTTGGGCACGCTTGATAGAACTGTAAATCTGGCGACTGGCAAGTGAGACGATAATGTCGTACTGCTCAAGTTGAGCTTGTTTGATTGATTTTTTTACAACGAATGGTGAGTAGGTTTCAGTATATAGTTTGTTGATAAAGGGACATGCTCTAAGCCAGTCAAACAGAATATTCTTTTTTATAGAGTTCCATCGCCAAAAGCAATAGGTTTGTTCCGGTTCCTCGATCCAGAGGTCAATGGCAAGATGAGGGTACGCCTGTTCGAACGCCACGAAATAGTTCTGGAGGTAGGTAAAAGTACTCGTCGTCAGGTGCGCGACAAAAAGTATTTTTTTTGACGACGTAAGAAGATGCTCAGGTACTACGTGCTCCGCCATGAATGTCCTAGATGCTTAAATGATGTTTTGTACTTGTTCGCGTGCTTTTTCCAGTTCAACCTTGATATCAATGCCCATTGAGCTGATATCAAAATGTGAGCTTTTAGCCATGAGTGTGTTTACTTCGCGTAGGAGTTCTTGCAAGATAAAATCAAGCCGTTTTCCTTTGTCGACCTGATTAATGCCGAAATAATGTTTAACGTTTGCTAAGTGACTTTTGAACCGTGTAATTTCTTCGTGAATGTCGATTTTATTGAGCGTTGCATAGAGCTCATCAAGACGATCTTTTGCTGTTTCATCACCTTCTTGTGCAGGGACAAGGTAGTGCTTTGTTTCTTCTTTCTTTTCGCTCATGATGCTTTCGAAAAGAGTCTCAATACTTCCAATTCTTTGCTCGCACGTATTAAAAACGCCCGCCAGATCGCGTTCAAGCGCTTTGCCTTCTTCGATGCGCGTAGCCGTTAAGTTATCAGCCGCCTTGGTGACAAGGGCCATGATTGCTGCTTCGTCAGCGGCGTGGAGCGAGCCTTTTTCGCTGGTAAACACGTTGGGAAGTTGCATAAGATCGGTGATTGAGATTGCACCGGGCAGATTGGCATGAGCTTTGATGTGTTCGGCGGCGGTAAGATAACCCTGGGCAACTTTGAGCGAAGGAATAATGGTTTCCAAGATATCATTGCCACCGTCAAAACGAATAGTTAAAAAAATACGACCGCGCAGTAACTTTTTCTGTAGTACGGAGATGATGTTTATCTCCATGTGGTTCATTGTGCTTGGAAGTTTACAGATCACTTCAAAGAAACGTCCGTTAATCGATTTAAGTTCGATCGACAGCGCACATGTTTGTCCGTCATGTAATTTCAGCGGTGCGGTCAGACTGTTATATCCGGTCATACTTACAAGCACGTTTTCTCCTTAGTTACTGATGTTTGCGTAGACGTTTTGGACGTCGTCAAGATCATCAAGTGATTCGAGTAATTTTATAACTTTTTCTTCTTGGGTTGCATCCGTGAGTGGGATCGAATTTTTTGGTACCCATTCTGTTTGAGCTGACGCAACTTTAATGCCCAGACCTTCAACCGCTTTTTTTACGGTATCAAGGTCTTGCTTTTTGCAGATGACAGTAATATTCCCGTCACCAACGGTAATGTCGTCAACATTGTAGTCGAGTAATTTTTCAATCAGATCGTCTTCGCTCATGGTGCTTTCAGCATTGATAACGCCTTTTTGTTCAAACATCCAAGAGACAGCACCTGTTTCTGCCAAATTGCCGCCCATTTTAGTAAAGACGTGGCGTAAGTCAGAGACGGTACGGTTTTTATTATCGCTCAATGTTTCAATAACAACGGCGGTACCGAATGGACCATATCCTTCGTACGTGAAAGCTTCATAATTTGCGCCTTCCAATTCGCCGGTGCCTTTTTTGATTGCGCGGGTGATGTTGTCTTGAGGCATGTTGACTGCTTTTGATTTTTCAATAATGAGGCGTAAGCGGGCGTTGCCACTTGGATCGCCTCCGCCTTCGCGGGCGCAGACAGTGATTTCGCGAATAAGTTTTGTGAAAATTTTACCGCGCTTTGAATCTTCTTTTGCTTTTTTATGTTTAATCGTTGACCACTTCGAATGCCCTGACATAGCGACTCCTCGTGCTTGCTTTAGAGACCTATTTTCCCTTTTAAAACTTATCAACCATCCTACCGGCTTTCATTTATTTTGTCGATACGCGGGCAAGTTTTTTGCTTTCTTGACTGTGGTGTGACGATTGCACTATTCTGGCCCGGTAGGAGTTTGGTAGGTATTTTTTAAGAGGAGTTTACTATGAATGCTTTGATTAAATACGCAACAGAGGGTATCGGCACGTTCTTTCTTGTTTTGACCATTTGTTTAAGCGGGCATCCGCTTGCTGTTGGCATCATCTTTATGGCGTTGATCTATATCGGAAAAAGTATTTCAGGCGGACATTACAATCCAGCGACAACATGTATTGTTTGGCTTGGCAAGGGAATTTCACTCGTTGATACGGTTGGGTATGTAGTAGGACAACTTGTAGGCGCTTTTATCGCAGCCGGCCTCTTTAATATCTTATCCGAGCGAACCTTTTATCCTATTCCTTCAGCAGAAATTTCTCTATGGCAGCTCATGCTTGTCGAATTGCTTTTCTCATTTATTTTTTTCATGGTTATTTTGGTTGTCCAGGATGCCAAATCAGGACTTGAGCAACTTGATGGAATCATTATCGGTTTTACATTGTTTGCGCTCATGCTGACGCTTGGATCAATTACCGGTAGTACATTCAATCCAGCGGTTGCAATCGGAACAAGCCTGTTTGACCTTGTTCGCGGTGGTGGCTTTGGCCTACGACACATCCCGCTCTACACACTTGCTCCAATTGCCGGCGCTGCATTAGCATTTATTACACATAAAACAGTACTTAACCAACGTTAGAAGTTTGTGGTAGATGCTGATAAGTCTTGATTAAATGCCTTTAGTTGAGTGGTAGTGTGTTGCGGTGAAGAGTAGCTTCTTGTTCTGCTGAGAGTTGAGGTAATTGCTTTAACGCTGAGAGTAGCTGTCAAGCAAAATTTCTCCTGTAGAACATTCTGGCCGTCAGCATCGCTTGATACTTCACATATTTTACTTATAGTGCAATCACCGTCGATGCTATTGGAAAAATTACGCAGCTCTTTAACTTCACATGAAAAACCACGGTTTTCTTCGTAACGTGCATTTCTGATGTTAACGAGCCAAATGCCGTTGTAAGACTCTTCATTGAACAAGGCAAGTGTTCCAATAAAAAAGATAAGGCTTACTTCATCATTGATCCGAACCTCTATTTCTGGTTTTGTTGGCGAATATAACTTGTTATCCTTTAACAAGCCGATTGCTTGTTTATATTTTGTTAGTTCGCAGTAATTGCCGACCTTACATGTTTTGCCTGGCTCAATTGTTAAATCAAAAGGGATAGTTGAAAAGTGAATGGAAATTGGGGCTGTAGTACAATTTATGATGCTTTCAATAAGGTAATTATCTGATGACTTCTGCCTGGTAAAGGCTCCATGGAGTGTTGGGGAAGCGCACCCCCCCAAAAATATCAGAAAGATAAAAAAAGATAGCGTGTTCTTCATAATAGCATCCCCCTTATAAGACAAGATTTTCATAGATCTTTTCCCACAATGTATAGCCTTTGCTTGGCACCATTTTAGGACTGGCGACCAAGCAAAAGCAACACTTTATATATTTGTAGTGGCTACCATACGCTTGTGATGATGGTGACCAAGAAAGTTATAAACACAGGGATCTTGATGAGTCGTACACCAAACATTTGTTTCCCGATGGTCAGTCCAGAAAGGACGATAAGCGCTGGGTAACAAATTCTGACGATAGGATCTATGGTTTCCATGATGCCCTTAAACCCAAGGTTAGCCATGATGCCGCTCATAACAATGGTGATGCTCAGGGCAGCCAGGTAACCGATGTTTCCACCAAAGAGATCATTTCTGAGGTAATCAGCAAACACGGTCGAAATACCAATCGCTGTGGCCAGACATGAAATACCGACCGTGATGTTGGCGATCATACCAAGTTGTGGTCCAAGAATGAGCGGAGCGAGGACGTTGATGAGTTCATAGCGGTCTGCATGCATCAGGTAAGGGGCATTGTAGGCGGCGACCAAACAAAAACCAATGTACATTGACCCGAGTAGAGTGGCGCAGATTGCGCCCGCTTTCAGACCAACAATGGCGATGGCTTTACTATCAAGTACGTCAGCTGAATGTTTTTTTATGCTGGCGATTATAAGGCCGGCAAAAAAGATGCTTGATATTAAATCGAGCGTTCCATACCCACCGAAAAGTCCTTTAGAAAAAGCATGCGAACAGCTGAGGGATGACACGGGGAGTGTATGCAGCGAACAGAGTCCTTTGACAATGATAGCAATCAAGAGCGTCAACTTGATGGGGCCGAGGTAGGTCCCGAGAATATCAACGACACCGCTACGTTTGATGGTAAAGGCAAAGATAACAAGTGCTGCAATGACGCTAAAAAGCATGATGCTAACGCCAGGCAAGTAATGTTTGGTTGCCGCATATGATGTTGCAATGCAGCGTGGAATACAGCCAAAGGGGCCGAGCAAAATCATGCCGATGAGCGTAAGCAGTGATCCTGGAACATAGCCAAGCCTGCCCAAGAGCTTTTTATAGTCGCCATCAACAAGCATGGTGGCAATCATGCCGGCAAGAGGGATTGCAACTGCACCAAGCAAAAAGCCTGTCAATGCAAACCCGACTTTGTCGCCGGCATCTTTACCGATTGCAAGAGAAAGAACGATATTGCCCGAGCCAAACAGCATGGCAAACATAGCAATACCGGCAGAAAGTATACGTGAGTTTTTCATAGTAATCCTTATAAAGGACTGCCGTGCGAGCCTTTCTGCATCGATTAAAAACGATGATTAAACCAAGACACAGGTAGTAATCGAGCGTAAGCAAGCGCAAGCAGTTAACGTTTTAGTTTGTTATAACGTTGGTTAAATTATTAGTTCGCTTTACGCCAGTAATTACGCTGCATCGTTTGTTTATTACAAATTCGATAATTCGTGTGTGCCGTATTCATATGGTGATTATTATGAGTGCGTTGAGTGGAAAAATGGGAAATAATAGAGGTAATAAAATAGGAGATAATGGAATTGAAAGAAGAGAAGAAAGAAGTTGATGTGGTCAACGAACGTGACGCACAGAAAGAGAATGAAGAACGTAGAGGAAG
>Ga0172379_10011849_pt1 | contig 10307 bp, 9 predicted proteins | sample GrowelOW334metaG_FD_119756 | JGI IMG/M metagenome (GOLD analysis project Ga0172379, IMG submission 119756) | Groundwater microbial communities from an aquifer near a municipal landfill in Southern Ontario, Canada - Groundwater well OW334 metaG | ecosystem: Environmental > Aquatic > Deep...
AAAAGTTTCGGTCACGGTGACGCTTTGGTTTTTGAAAAATATTTCAGCGCCCTTTAATTTAGCGTTAGGCGCTTTAACAATAAATAGTCCGTCGGTTTCAGTAATTTGCGCACCCATTTTTTTGAAGCCGTCTAAAAACAAATCAATCGGCCGTTTGCCAATTATGCAACCACCAGGAAAAGGAAAATGGACCTCGCCAAAACGCGCGAGAAGCGGTCCAGTCAAAACAATTGAGGCTCTTAATTTTTTTGACAAATCTGAAGCGAGCGTAAAATTATTAAACGAATCGGCTTTTAATTCATAGAGATGAGGACCGAGTGCCTTAACTTGACCGCCGAGCTCTTTAAGCAGGTTGAGCATTTGCGCGACATCTTCAATCATTGGCACATTACTGGCCGAAAAGCCATCGCGAAAAAGAATCGATGCCGCCAACACCTTCAAAATAGCATTTTTGGCCCCACCGACGCCAATACGTCCGCTCAGAGTCTTCCTGCCGGCTAAACCGGTGATTACGAATTTATCATTTGTTCCTATCATTATGGCTCATTATTTCACAAAAATACCTAACCCGCCACACCTCGGGCTCATTTGAGGTCTGGCGGGGGGAGGAGAGATTTATTTCACATAAATGTTCCCTGTCAAAATACCCTTGGGCAGGTTTAATAAATTTGATTGCAAAACCTTAAGATAAGAGCCGTCAGACTGTTTTTCTTCAATTGTGTAATAGTAGGCACCGGGACGAACTAAGAGGTAAAAACGTCCCAATTTGTCGGCGACGGTATATTTAATTTGTTGGTTAAGTTCGGGCAAAAAGACTCGCAGAATAGCAAAGGGTAATGGTTCACCGGTGCGAGAATCGATGATTTGTAGTGGTTTTTGACGATTATTCCAAAAGCGATTGATGGCTAAAATTACGATGTAGAGAGCAAAAATAATGATATTCCAAACGGAAGGAGAAACAAAAGAAACATAAGCTGACAAGAGAAAGCCCGAAGCAAAAATCAGTTTATAAAGCCGGCTGAGCCATAATTGGCGCCGATTATAAAATTCAAAGAAATTAGTTTTGGTTTTGGCAAACTCGTTCCAATCAAAATCAAGCGGGTCCATGGGAATGTTAATGTTTATAACCGACTCGCCGTTCGTCGTAAATTGATTACCAAAATAAAGATGATTGTACAGCTCGTCAGAATTCTTGCCCGCCAACCTTTCTGAAGGAAAACGATAATGAGTTTTGTTCGCCTTAATGGTGTAGACCCCGGCCGGCAAAAAGAAGCTGAAACGTCCATCAATATCGGTGATCGCCGTCGAAATTTCTTTACCAGCCTGAGTCGGCAAACTACCCTGACTAACTGTCAGATAGGCCGGATCGAGCGGGCGCTTAGTTACCGAGTCATACACTGTTCCCCAGGGGTTATCATTCTTGCGTCGGCCAAAGAAATAGCTAAATAACTGGTAAAGAGCAACCAATAGATTATAGAGCGAAGGCAAAAAGCTAAGGGCTAATCCGGTAAGAGCAATGATTGGTAAAATTCCCACCCCCGAAACAATTAGGCGCCCCTTAATATGTTTTACGGCCTGACTGTCATAACTGATAATATAAATATCGGCCGGGTAAGTCCCCTGGCGAAGAAGTGGGGCAATTGTTGCTTCATAAGATGCCCCGTCTTTACTTTGATGCATTAAAAAGGAGAAGGTCTTTGTTTTGTCTTTGGGATCAGTTAGGGTAACCCCGATTGTTTTTAAAGTTCTTGGCGCCAAATTGTAATTAAAAAGGATGGTTAAATCTTTTTCGCCTAAGACCCAAACCCTCATTTTATTGTCGAAAGTTTTGACCTTTTCTTGAGGCTGAATGAAGCGAAAATCCCAATCACTTGACGGTTGAGTAATAATTTCTTCAGTGCTTGTTGAGTAAAATGGGCTATAGATACAGCTCCCATCGTCTTGAGTAGCGGCCGAATTATAGTTGTTGGCTTTGGGGTTGGTACAACCAATTAGACTCGGCCCGGGAGGATAAGTGCAATTGCCATTATCTTCGGTTGCTCTCGGATTATAATTAAGGGCCCGAGGATCAAGACAGCCCAAAATACCTCCGGTCACGTAGGTACAATTACCATCATCAATCGTCGCGCTGGGATTATAGTTAGAAGCTCTTGGGTCGGTACAACCACGGATAACCCCGGGTGGGTAGGTACAACTACCATCATCAATCGTCGCGCTGGGATTATAGTTAGAAGCTCTTGAATCAGTACAACCCCTAGTTCCACCACTCGGAGGATAGGTACAACTACCATCATTTTGAGTTGCCCTCGGATTATAGTTAGAAGCTCTTGGGTCGGTACAACCACGGATAACAGTTGGTGGACTGTTTGAATCTAGATTCATATAGCGATAACCCGTGCTCGCATTATAACTACTACCGTTAGAAAGACCGGAAACTATTTCGCCCAGGGTACCGCTATTTAAATAATTAGCCGAAGCTGAAGACTCCGTCCCACCAAAATTAAAGCTATCCTTCTCTAATTTATAATTGGGGCTGGCCGCCACGTAAGCCGAGGCAATCCCGGCAGTTATCGAGATAAGAAAAGTCGCCGCTAATAGACCAATGAGTAATTTCTTCATTTTAATCTAGGGTAAAGGAGTTAGCACAAAGATATAATCGCCGCCTTTTCGACCATCTCGAAAAGTTGGAGTAACGACACCAGACATTCCGGTTTGATCAAACCTCAAACTAACTTGATCGGCAAACATTTGACTTAAACTCTTCTTTAACAATTCGTCGCGAGTCGTTGAGCCAGTAGACGGAGCCACCATAATGCCATATCTGGTGCCCAAAGCATCAGTATTTGTTGATAGGTTTGAGTTAAATAAGCCCTGATTTTTTAATTCGGCTAACAGCTCTTGCCTAATTTGCTCTCGCATGGCTGGAGTAATTTGCGATTCTTGGGACGTTAAGCCAAGAAAATTCTTCCAGGCGCTAACTGCTCTCTGCCATAAGTTACCGAGCCAATTAGTAAGAGAAGGGAGCCAAGCAGAAAAAATATTCCCGGTGGTGACGACCGCGGCCGAATTTTTAAGGGGGCTGAGTTGAGAATTAAGCCCTTGATTTATTTTTCCTAAAGCTCGACTTGAAGACTGGCCAATAACTTTTAAATCTTGTGTGGCGAAAAAATTGCCCGATTCGGCAAGTTGAGAACCCACACTAATGCCACTCACCAACAAAAGCGAGAGCATCAACCCGGAAGCTAACCAGATAACCCCTTTCATTCATTTCATTATATAACTTAACCAGAAAAGAGGAAAGTTTTTGGCCGAGTTGTGGATATCTAGCAAAGCCGATATACTGCCGGGTAATATATCGCCATGAAAATCGTTAGTGTTATTCCCATCAGCAAGGGCGTTTGGCGGGATTCTCTCTCTTATTTTACCGCCAAAGAAATACCCTTAGGATCGCTCGTCTCGATACCGATCAGAAATAAAATGATCGATGGTTTAATCGTTGCCGAAAAATCAGTCAAAGATCTCAAAATTCAAATTAAAAAAACTGACTTTGGCTGGCGAAAAATAAATCGGGTAAAAAAGGAAGGGTATTTTTCTCCGGAGTTCATTAAGGCCGCCAACTTAACCGCCGAGTATTATGCCACTTTTCCCGGTCAGGTAATTAAATCTCTGATACCGCAAACAATTCTTGACCGGTTGCCGGACGTAAAATTGCCAGACTGGGAAGATCCCCGAGAAAAGATCCTGGCCGAATTTCTAGCGATCCAAGAACCTGACGAAGAGAGACTGTCTTTTTATCGAAGCCTCATTCGGGAGAGTTTTGCCAAGAAACAATCAATTTTCCTTTGCTTGCCAACCCTCCCCGACATCGAGCGAGTAGTCCCTTTAATTTCTAAAGGGATTGAACAATATGTTACAGTCCTTCATGGCGGACTGGCCAAAAATCAATTGTTGAGTTTATGGAAAAAGGTTTTGACCACGACTCATCCAGTTTTGATCGTTGCCACTCCCCTCTTTTTATCCCTCCCCCGAGCCGACATTACCACTTTAATTTTGGAAAAAGAAAATTCGAGTACCTACAAAAATTTTTCCCGGCCACACGTCGATTGGAGATTTTTCGCGGAGAAATTGTCCGAAGAAAAAAAGATTCGCCTCATTTTTGGCGACATTGCTCTGCGTAGCGAAACAATTTATCGTCTCGGCCGAGGCGAGATTACGCCAGCCACAGCGATCAAATATCGAGTTTATTCGGACATTAAACAGCAGCTCTGGCCCCTGATAAAAAAAGACAAAAAGGATGATTTAGATATTTTGAATTCTCTTGGCGAAAGATTGCTGGCACAAATCGAGAATGCTGGCGACAATAACGAACAATTTTTTATTTTTGCCGGCCAGCGGGGTCTAACACCGGTGACCATTTGTAATGATTGCGGACTAGTAATGGCTTGTGACATTTGTCACTCGGCACTCACTATTCATCAAAAAAATAAAAGGGATTCTCTGGCCGTAAACGATGAACATTTATTTTTATGCCACAAATGCGGACAGGTTGTCGAAGTAGAAGACAAATGTTCAAATTGCGGGGGTGTTCGTTTGGCTCTACTTGGTTTAGGCGCTGAGAAAATTGAGCAGGAAATAAAAAAGAGTTTGCCCAACATTAATGTTTTTCGTCTTGATAGCGATAACGCCAAAACGCCGACGAGAGCCAAAGAAATCATGGCCAAGTTTTATTCATCGCCAGGCTCAGTGCTCATCGGCACAGAAATGGCCTTAAACTATTTGGGTGAAAAAATCGAGAACATCGCCATGGTTGGCCTAGATCATTTATTTGCCAAACCCGATTATCGCTTGGGTGAAAAACTATTTAGCGAATTGCTACGCCTCCGACTCTTAGCCAGCAAACGCCTCTTTATCCAGACGCGCAATCCAGACGAAAAGGTCTTTCAGTATGTACTCTCCGGCAATTTGCTTGATTTTTACCGCGACGAAATTGAAGAACGCCGACAGATCGGTTATCCGCCGTTTAAAGTCTTAATTAAAATTTCGCGCGAAGGTAAAAAAGAAGAAATAAAAAAAGATATGACCCAATTAGAAAAATCTCTAGCCGAGTGGCAGCCAATTATCTATCCCTCATTAACCAAAAGCATTAAGGGCTTCCCTGTTCTAAATATTTTAGTTAAACTTTCGACCTCTGCCTGGCCCGATAAAAAACTATTGTCCATTCTCAAATCATTACCACCAACTTTTATCATCCGAGTAGACCCTGAGAGTGTTTTATAAGCAACAGAACCCGCCTCGCGCAAACGATTCGGGTTCGTTGTTGCGAGACGGGCAACTCAATCACCACCGCCGTGGCCGCATCTTCTTTTCCACCAGCGTCTTAACAAGGGCTCGGATAGCCGCACAGGGTGTGCCGTTGCCCCAGGGCTGGTCGGTAAACAATTCCATACACCTTTCCCCCACACCCTCGGAATCGTTTTCCAAACCGATCAACAGAGAAACGATCCCCTGCTCCGGACTAAGTCCATCGGCTCTAATCCCCTTCAGTGGATATGTCACCCCGTTGTAGATGACAACCGTAGTAGTCATCGGTAGGCCAAAAACGGGTGTGGTGTCGGCAACCAGTTCGACCGCGGTTATGTTGGCTACGGCCGATCTGGGGTTCCGACCCTTATTAGGGTGTAATGCTCTGGCAATAACGCACAGTTTCATGGCGCGCCTCCTCATCCTGTTTGAACTGCACTCTTTCTATTACCATTATGGGCTCAAAAGAACATTTGTCCAGAACTGGGTTCGACTTATTGAGTTTTTTGTTGTAAATTATAGTTATTAGCTATGGTCAAGATTGTGCAAAAAGAAAATGAGGTGCTTCATCAGCCCGCTGAGGAGGTGGGTAAGGAGCTTTTTGGTACGCCCAAACTGAAAAAAATTATCACCGATATGAGCGAAGCGCTGGCTAAAGAAGACGACGGGGTGGCACTAGCGGCGCCGCAAATCGGCCTGCCGTTACGAATTTTCGTTGTCTCGGGCCGAATTTTTACAAACGAGGAAGATTTTGAAGCAAAGAAAATAAAACCGGATTTGGTTTTTATTAATCCTGAATTAACTAAATTATCTAAAGAAAAAATGACCATGGAGGAGGGTTGCTTATCGGTGCGCTGGCTTTATGGCGAAGTGAGGCGTTCAGTCAAAGCCACCGTCACTGCTTATGATATTGATGGCAAAAAATTTACTCGCTCTGGCACCGGCCTCTTGGCCCAAATCTTTCAGCACGAGACCGACCACTTAAATGGCGTTCTGTTTATCGAAAAAACAAAAGAGTTAAAAGAATATAAACCGGAAGTTAAAAAATAAACCCCCCGGAATCCCAAACTCGGACCCCAGGGGATATCCCTGTAAAAACGAGGAGTCGGTCTAGTGGATAGCTCGCGCCACGGCAATCGCCGCGGCAATAACATCTTGCCAAGCGCGAGACACCTGCTTACCGTAGCCAGCCACAAGGCCAGTTAGGAAGGCGCCAATTTTGTTCATGCTAGATCTCCTTTCCAATCCTGCTCTTGATTATACTCTTATATCAGTAATTTGTCAAGTGACCAGAATCATCATTTTTGCTATAATTGGAGCATGAATTTTGCTTTTTTCGGCACTGATGAGTTTAGTGTAAAGGTTTTGGAAACATTAAAAGGCAGAGGGCTTGTCCCCTCCTTGATTGTTACGGTGCCTGATAAACCAAAGGGACGAAAAATGATTATGACTCCCCCGCTGGTGAAGGTTTGGGGAGAGGAAAATGGGGTGAAGATAATTCAGCCGGCAAGTTTGAAGAACTTTCTCGCTGACCCGAAGTCGGACTTAGTTCCACAAAGTACGACTTCTGACCAGCTTTCAAAAAAAGACTTCGAAAAATTGGATTTTTCGCTCGTCGCTAGTTATGGCAAAATTATTCCACAGGAAATTTTGGATTTACCAACTCATGGCACACTTAATATTCATCCATCGCTATTACCTAAATATCGCGGACCGTCGCCACTCGAGACAGCGATTCTAAACGGCGATTCTGAGACGGGGGTAACCATTATCAAATTGGATACCGAGATGGATCATGGCCCGGTTTTGGCGCAAGAACCCTTCGACTTGAGTTCAGAACAAGGTGTCCCCTTATACAATTTTGAACAATTGCGCGACAAAACGGCCGAGCTAGGCGCAGAATTGTTGGTAAAATTTTTGCCCGATTATTTGTCTGACCTGCCTGCGCAGGCAGGTAAAATTGAACTGCAAGAACAGGGCCACGATCAAGCCACCTATACCAAAAAGTTTGTAAAGCCAGACGGCTTCCTTGATCCAAGCTCCTCCACTCTTATTAATTACCGAAAAATCTTGGCGCTTAATCCTTGGCCCGGTACTTACCTCGAGTACCCCGGTCCAACCGGCAAAATTCGAGTGATTATAAGGCAGGCCCACCTTGAAGAGAATGAGCTTGTTTATGATTTAGTTACCCCTGAAGGGCGCAAAGAAATGACCTGGGTAGCTTTTTTGAACGGCTTTAAAAAATAAACAGCTTCACCTTATTTTACTTATTAAGCGCCACGGCTAAAGACATTCTTGAGCGCCCGCGCGCCACGGCGAAACAACGATTTTTTCTTTTTTTCAGAGGCGCGAATTTCTTCGGCCATACCATCTTTAGCTTTATCAATCGCCGCGTATAAATCTGACTCTTCAACCACGTGGCGCAAGGTCCGGCCCGGGTAATTAAGATTTATCTCGGCAAAAAACCAATTGCCGGTTTTATGATGATTAGTTTCTTTGCCAATCTCCACGTTAGCCAATACCTCGCCAAAATTAGCGACCAGTTTGTCGAGCATGCCAACCTTGTCATTAACGTAATTGGTTAACGCTGGCGTCAACTCAATCCCGGTTGCTTTAATATTGATTCTCATCTTAATTTATATTAACAACGAAATTAATAATGGGAGCTTTGCTGCTCGCATTATAGCATACGCGAACAGCCGGCCAATTGGTTTAAGGGAAAGCTAGATCGTCTCAGCAATAACCGTATTGGTCGCCCCAGACTGGCCCAAGGGCAAACCGGCGACAATAATAATTCGATCATTTTTCTTTACTAATTTCTTATCAATCAACATCGCTTTGGACTCTTCAATAACTTGTGAGAGAGAAGAAAAATTTCTCTCCATCAACGGATAGCAAGCATAAGACAGGGCCAACTGGTTGTAAGTCTTTTCTTGTGGTGTAAGAACAATCAACGGCCGATGAGGTTTTAGGCGTGAAATCATTCGCGCGGTAAAGCCAGAATTGCTCAGTACCACGATGGCGCTAGCGTCGATTGTATGGCCAACATTGATAGCTGCCTCACTAAAAGCGTCGGCCACACTGCGCCGACAATGGCCGTCAGCGCAAATATTAGCCAAAAAATCTTCGTGATCAAGATGCTTTTCAGTTTGCACCGCCACTCGAGACATAACATCTACCGCCTCGACGGGATGCTCACCCAGCGTCGTTTCTTCGGAGAGCATCACGGCGTCCGTGCCATCAAAAATGGCATTGGCTACGTCATTGACCTCGGCCCGCGTTGGAGTTGGCGATTTGATCATTGACTCAAGCATCTGGGTGGCGGTAATCACCGGTAAACCTAGCCGATTACATTTTTTGATGATCGTTTTCTGCGCAAAAGGAACTTGCTCAGCCGGAATCTCAATCGCCTGATCGCCACGAGCCACCATCACCCCGTCAGAGACGGCTAAAATTGCATCGAGATTCTCGATCCCCTCTTCGGTCTCGATTTTTGAAATTATCTTAATCTCTCCGGCTTTTTTCTGTTTTAATATTTCGCGTAATTCAAGCACGTCCTCGGGCCGACGAACAAAGGATAGGGCCATAAAATCCACCCCTTGCTCAATGCCAAATTCTAGATCCTTTTTGTCTTTGTCGGTTAAAGAGCTAAGCGATAAATAAGCGCCGGGGACATTAACGCCCCGTCGCCCCTTAGTTTCGCCACCAATAATGACCTCGCAATAAATATCGTTACCTTCGATCCTCTTAACTACTAATTTCTTTTTGCCGTCATCAAGAAAAATGATATTCCCCGCCTTAACCTCTTGAGGCAAATTATGATAATTAACCCAAACCCGATGTTCGTCGCCAACTCCCTCGGTCGTCGTTAAAACAAATTCTTTACCGGCAATCAAGGTAACTCGTTCTTCATTGAAATCGCCAATCCTGATCTTGGGGCCACAAAGATCTTGTAAGATAGCAACGGGAATATCGAGTCGAGACGAAATTTCTCTGACCTTTTTAACCCTTAAGCCATGTTCAGCAAAAGAACCGTGGGAAAAATTGAGACGAATAACATTAACACCGTGTTTTATCAGGCGCTCCAAGGTCTTTTCATCTTCCGAGACCGGTCCGATCGTTGCCACGATTTTTGTTTTTTTGGTATACATATAAATACTTCCTTAAATAATTAACCAGAGAATAATGGCTAAAACAATAGATAAAATCTTAAGCCGCCAATTGCGCACCAAAAAAACCCACCAAAAACGATTAAATTCGGGCTCTTGGGCTTCGCTAAGAAAGTGGCTAACCCGTTCTTCTAAAACATGTGCTTCCTTAATTTTTTTTAATTGACCATGCTCAGCGACTGAAATTTCGCCCCGTTCTTCAGAGACAATGATGACAAGAGCATCGGACTTCTCGGTAACCCCAACGGCGGCCCGATGACGAGTCCCCGTTACCCGAGAAGCTGAATAATTTTCAGCCAAGGGTAGATGAACGCCAAACATTTTAACCCGATCATCATCAACGACCACTGCGCCGTCATGACCCGGACTGGTGACATCAAAAATCGACAGGAGGAGCGGTACAGAAATTAGCCCATCTAAGCTGAAACCGCCCTCAATTACGCCATCAAGAGGTAGTTGACCGGGTAGAACAATTAGGGCACCAATTTTTTTATCAGCCATTTCTTGAACCGCTTTCATAATTAAGAAGGAAACCTCTTTAGATAAAACCTGGCCGCGCGGAGAAGTTAGACGCCTAGTCGAGACAAAAATCCAGTCAAAAAACTGTCGAAGCTCACGTTGAAAAACGACAACAAAAATAAACAGGAGGAGCGGGCCAAGAATCCGGATAAGCTGGCCAGCCAAATTAAACTGAAAAATATGAACCACCGAGATAAAGATAGCAAAAGAGCCAACGGCATAAGCCAAAACATAGGATCGTGATTGTTTTATAAAAAATAGAGCAAAATAAATAGCTCCTGCGACAAACAGGAGGTCAAAAACTTCCTTAATTGAAAT
>Ga0172379_10011850_pt1 | contig 10305 bp, 13 predicted proteins | sample GrowelOW334metaG_FD_119756 | JGI IMG/M metagenome (GOLD analysis project Ga0172379, IMG submission 119756) | Groundwater microbial communities from an aquifer near a municipal landfill in Southern Ontario, Canada - Groundwater well OW334 metaG | ecosystem: Environmental > Aquatic > Deep...
CGCCGCAAAGGTACATGCGATAACAATAGTATATCAACAATACGGTGACTAAGTTAATATTAGGGCAGTCCTTCTCCCGAAATATTTTGAGGTCGCACCTCCAACGGGAGGAACGACCTCCAATTTTTTTTCAAATATTCCTCCTTAATGACTGCCCTTGGTTCCGCTCAGTGCCATTCCATTCTCTATTTTCAATTTTCTATTCTCGTCGGTTATTTCATGGTCTTCACATATTTCGCCAAATCGACAATCTTTACCGTATCCTGTGATCTCGTATTCATGTCGCGGACGATAACGGTGTCGTCGATGAATTCTTTTTCGCCAAAAATCATCGCATAAGGAATCTTCATTTTTTCCGCAGCGGCAAGCTGGCTGCCGAGGCTGTCTTTGGTGAGAGCTTGCATGATTGGAACTCTGGAGTTGCGGAGGATCTCAATGATGTTCAAACTGCGCATCTTTGCGTGTGTGCCAAGCTGAATGAAATACACTTTCGGATGTTTAAGAATACGCGGGTCTTGTCGCTTATAATTCTGTGCCATGAAAATGCGCTCAATTCCCAGACCGACGCCAATAGCGGGAACATCCTTCTTGCTTCCAAGATTTTTGGCGAGGTAATCGTATCGGCCGCCTCCACCGAGAGCGAGTCCGTGCGGAATGATATCTTTTTCTTCCTCAATTTTTTCATTTTTTTCGCTCTTCTTCTTTTCCGTATCAGGATCTTCATCGGATGTTTTTATTTCTTCGGGGACTATTTCCGGAACTTCTTCCGTTATTTCAAAAACGGTTCGCGAATAATAATCAAGACCGCGTACCAAGTTGTTGTTGATATTATACGGAATATTCAATGCTTCAAGATACTCAAGCACTTCTTTGAAGTGGGTTCGGCAATCATCGCAGAGATGAGCAATGGAATTCGGCGCAAATTCTTTAACCTCCTGGCACTTCGGATTTTTGCAATCAAGAAGACGAAGAGGATTTTCTTTGACGCGGCGCTTACAGTCTGTGCACAGATCGCCGATGTGTTTTTTGTAATAATTGACAAGTTCGCGCATGTATTTCGGACGGCACTCTTTGTCGCCGATACTATTAATATGCAGAACGAGGTTTTTCAGACCGGCTTCCTGCAGAATGATCATCGTGGTGTGGATGATGGTTGCGTCCGCGATGCTCTTCGCCGAACCGAGTATCTCAAGGCCAAAAGATTGGAATTGCCGCGAACGTCCCTTTTGCGGATTTTCGTGTCGGAAAAAAGGACCTTTGTAATAGAGCATGACCGGTTGAGACCACGATTGCATGCCGTGTTCAATATAGGCACGCATGATCGGAGCAGTTCCTTCCGGGCGCATGACGAGATGATCGCCGCCTTTGGTCTTGAGCGAATACATTTCCTTTTCAACAAGGTCGGTATCCTGTCCAACTCCTGAAGTGAAAAGTTCTTCTTTTTCGAGAATAGGCGTTTCTATCGGTTTGAAACCGTAATACATGGCAACTTCGGAAGCTTTTTCATAAAAACCGCTGTAGGCATAGCACTCATCCCCGATGAGATCATACATTCCTTTCACGGTCGTCGGAACCTCTTTCTTAACACTTTGTGGATTTTTCTTCGGCATAGGTTTTTTGATTAAGATGATTATTTTTTTATTGAATTTTATTCGGTTTGTTTGCCTGGAAATAGGCCTGCTTGCTGAAAAGGAAAGAGTCGCACCAAAACGCGGCCGGTGATGTTTTTTGAGGGAAGCGGTCCCCATATTCTTGAATCAAGACTGTTGCTTCTGTTGTCGCCCATGGCAAAATATTCGTTAGCACCGAGTGTTTCTGTCGTATTTTCAAATGAGAGGTCTTTGATGTACGGCTCATTGAGGTCGATACCATCGGGATGGGAAGTGGAAGAAATACTGACTTTTCCGTTGGTAATTCTCACTGTTTCATTGGGAAGACCGATAATTCTTTTTATAAAATATTTGCTCTCGTCTTTTGGATATTTGAATACCACCACATCGCCGCGTTCCGGGAGATGACTTCGATAGGTAAGTTCATCTACAATGAGATATTGTCCATCCGAGAAGGTAGGATCCATTGATTCGCCTCTGACGATAAAAGGTTGGGCGATAAAGAATCGTATCGGTGCAACCACCAATATGGAAATAACGGTAAACTTGATTATTTCCAGCAAAAATTCTTTCGTGGTTTGTTCGCGCGGAAGGAGTTCCTCTTGAGGGATTTTGTCAGAAGAAGAGCGGAGATCCATAATATTTCCCGGCATTTCCCGGCCTTTGTTATTGTTTTCAATCATAATTTTGATATATATTGCTCTATTTTACAATATATGGAATGTTGGCGCAAGGGGGAGTTGTTTATACCTATTTTTGTGAAAAAAAAGAGAAAAAACGCATTTTTCGATGCAAATACGTCGGTTTCGTAGAATGATTATTGCAGTACGCATATTGACATATCAATATAATAGTTATATAATATGGTTCGATTATATACTACACCGAGGAGGTGTAAAATGACAGTACTTTCTATTGTGCAATTGGGAGACTCGAATAAACATCTATTAAGAGAAATATGCGAGGAAGTATCCGATGTTTCCAATCAAGAAGTTCGAAAACTGATTATCGATATGTGGGAAACATTGAATGCTGAAAAAACAGGGGTCGGACTCGCCGCTCCGCAAGTTGGGCAGACCATTCGTCTTATTCTTGTGAAAACGAAAGACTTCACTGAGACGCTCGCCAACCCGGTCATTGTTTCCCGTCATGCGATGGAAAAAGTCGACGAAGAAGGATGCTTGAGCGTACCCGGCGTTTGGAAAAAAGTGAAGCGTTCGCATTCCATCGTCGTGTCGTACACTGACCGAAATGGTTTCAAGCAAGAAACGAAACTGAAGGGCTTTTCCGCACGCGTTGTCCAACACGAGGTTGAACACTTAAACGGTATTTTGATTACCGACAAGAAATAGATTTGCGATCAAACGATCGCGCACCTGCATGAGAATTCCCCGTGCAGGTTTTTTGTTTTTTTAGATTTTCTGGTACAATGTTTTTTATGCCATACATAATTGCAGGGCTCGGAAATCCGGGCAAAGAATACGAGAGCACGCGCCACAATACGGGGCGCATCATGATTGAGTATTTTCGCGATGCACATAATTTTCCCGAGTGGAAAGAAGATAAGAAAAACAAAGCGCTTGTTTCCAAAGAGAAAGTAGGGAAAGAAACCGTTCTACTCATGGAGCCGAACAATTTCATGAATAATTCCGGAAAGTCGGTCGCTCCTTTGGTGGCGAGCAAAAAAGCGGCGGAGAAAGTGATTGTTATTTACGATGATATTGACTTGCCGATTGGGGTAATAAAAATTTCATGGAACCGAAGTTCCGGAGGACACAACGGCTTAGGTTCGGTAATCAAATCTTTGAAAACGCAAGAGTTTGTGCGCGTGCGCGTCGGCGTTTCTAAAATGAGCGCGAAGGGCGTTGCAAAAAAACCAAAAGGCGAAGAGTCCGTGTTGAAGTTCCTGCTCGGAGAATTCAAAAAAGATGAAATGCTTGAAATAAAAAAGATTGCGAAACGAGTATCTTCCGCGCTGGAAATGATAATCGGAGAGGGAAGAGAAAAAGCGATGGGAGAGTTTAATAGAACATAAGAATATCATTTTGTTTGGAAGTTAAACTTCCAAACAAAATGAGGTATATGTGGTATAATAAAATAAGTCCCACCACTTTGGCGGGACTTATTGGATTTAAATTCTAGAATATGTCGGTAAAGTAATTTACGGCTTCTAGTGATCTAAGCCCTAAATATTCGCCGGTGTTTACTACGATAGCGGCGAGAATCAATATTGATGTAAAGATCAGGATATCTTTTAATGCTTCACTCATGTGTCCTCCTTAAGAGCTGATTGGAAAAAAATTACCGCAATCTTTTACGGCAGATCTGTAAAATACCACGGATTGTCCGGGGAAAGCATTGATTGTTGTCCCGCGTATACCACAACGGCAATGAAAGCAAACAGTATTAGTCCGTACAAAATGAAGAACAAGACGTTTTTTTGAGTATTACTCATGCACACCCCTCTCTGTTGCAATTAATCTGTAAAAATAGTATCATGCTTAACTATAATGTCAATACCTGATATGGAACAAAATTCAAGCAAACAACCGAATATTGATACCGTTCGAGCAGTAAATTCTTTTACTGACGAAGAACTGCACCAAATTATTGAGATGGAGCACGAACTTTTTCCTGTCGGTTTACAGGATTTCAGTTACGAGAAAGAAATACCGAAAGGAAATGTAGCCGTAGTGGCGTATTGCCCGGAAGGAAAAGTGGCGGGATATGTTTTTGCCGTTCCGCATCACGAGGCTCATGCGCAATTCAGAAGCGTTGATCCTTTGATGCCGGAAGCGATGGACGCACATTATATCCAATCCATTGCCATACGTAGAGATTTGCAGGGCCGCGGATATTTCGGAAAACTCATGAAAAAATTTCTGGAGGAAACGAATGGGAGAGCAATTACGATGCATGCTCGCGTTAGCAACAATTGCAGCGTCGGAATGCAAAAACACGGCGCGACGCATGTCCATAGCGTTGAGAATTGGTTTGATTCCGGAGAGAAGTTTGATTATCTCATTATTGAGAAGCTGTCAGAATAATTTACAAGGGGAGTCCTTGTAAAATCACAAGGACTCCCTTTGTAAAAATTGTGCGGTTGACACGGCACGTGCAAATGCTATCCTGAAACAAGCTCTTTGTTCGTTGAACGTGGAGGTTTCAAATGGCATTTCTCACTACTCTTGCACAAATTATTGGCTGGCTTATTCTTGCGCCAATTTTTATTTATTTTGTTGTTTCTACCGTCGTATGTATCTACGCGTTCGTGTTTTGGTACAACCCAACCATGATGTTTCCGGAATTTCGGGAAGATTACGCTTTCCGCGTCGGATTTATAAATTTTTGGATCTGGGCGGTTTCTATGTCGTTGCTTCTCATCTTAAGTTTACACGTTCGATATCTCTTGGAATGGGAATGTTCGTATACGGAAATAACCGATAACTATGGTTTACTACCGCACGAAATACAATCCATGCAGGATTGCACCATTTTCAGTGATTACTCGCTTTCCGTGATAAAGGATTGGCATTATTAAAAATCCAATCCAAAAAGCCCCGGTGTAATGCCGGGGTATTTTTTTTGCCACCGAACGACGACGAACTTGGGGGTCGCACCGCACGGACAAAGCGGAACGACCCCCAAGTTACGGCTGACGGAATCCGACGATGAAACTTGCTTTCCGTTTTGTTTCGTGGTATTAATAAACAAGATTTTTCGTTCCTTAACTTTGGAGAATAAAAATGAGTTTTATCGTTTCTTTAGCGCACTTTATCGGTTGGTTAATTCTGGTTCCGGCTTTGATTTATTTGGTTGTTTCGGATGTAATAACGCTATACGCATTCATTTTTTGGTATATGAATTCGAACCCATCTCTTGAGATGAAAGCTCAATTTGCTCTTCGCGTTGGGTTTAAAAATTTTTGGATATGGTTTTTTGGATTTTTACTGCAGGTATACTCCGCATGCATGATTCGGAAATTGCATCGCGACGGATTTTCTGGCAGTCAAATTTCAGAAGAGTTTTGGCGTTTGGATCCTGAAGAAATTGAACAATTAAAAACAAAAGTAACATGGCATCCATTATCTTCCATAAAAAATTGGTAAGGTAAGTATCAAATCCAAAAGCCCCCGCGTTATGTGAGGGCTTTTTTCTTAAATCTATTCTCTATTTTCCATTCTCTATTCTCCTTTTTTCACCGGAGCAACCTTGTACGACAGCGCCATCTTCTGATCTTTCGGATCGAAGTGGGTGATCTTGAAGGTGTAGGTCTTTCCGAGTTCGAGCGCTTCTTTCAATTTTTCTTCCGTGCCGAATTCGGACATATGAATCAACCCGGCTACTCCTTCCTCGATGCTTGCGAGTGCTCCGTACTTATTGTATTTGATGATAACACCTTTGACGTCATCACCTTTTTTGTAACGATCCTTGGCATTAATCCATGGGTTGGCTTTCAACGCTTTGATGGAAAGGGAAATCTTGCCATTGTTGATCTCAATAATCTTGGCGTGAACTTTCTCTCCAATCTTGAACATCTTGCGCGGATCTTCCACCAAGCCCCAATCGAGTTCCGAGATATGCACGAGTCCTTCCAGACCATCCTCGATCTTCACAAAAATTCCGAAATCAACGATGCCGGTGATTTCTCCTTCGACTTCTGCGCCGACCGCATATTTTTCAACGATCACTTCGCGTTCCTTCTGGTCGTTTGCTTTTTCAGTAAAGATAAGTTTTCCTTCTTTTGGAACAGCGATCAAAATGGAAACGGCGATTTTTTGTCCAACCAGCTTTTTGAGCTCTTCCATGATTTTCACTTTATCGCCATCCTCAACTCGCGGATAGTGTTCTGGTCCAAGCTGGGAAGCCGGAAGAAATCCCTGTAATCCTTTCCACTCGATAATCAATCCGCCTTTGTTCGCTTCTTTTACCGGAACTTTGATAATCGTTTTACTCTTCAACAGATCCTCGGCTTCGTTCCAAACAATCGCCTGATGCGCCTCTTTGAGTGACAATTCAATGTATCCGTTCTCGTTTTCGCGTTCAATGACTTTCGCCGTAACGGTATCGCCGATGTTTATTTTTCTGATGATATCGCGAGCGTTCATGAATTCGCGCCCGTAAATAATACCGGTTCCGAACGGAGTTAAATCAACATAGAGCTCGGTTTTTTCAAGACCGATCACGCGACCTTCGACAACATCGCCGTTCTCCGGCAATTTTTGCATTTTTTCCACATACTTTTCCATTACTTCGGAAGTAGCATCTGGAGTTGCGAGGGTTAATTTCTCGCTTGAACTCTGCGGTTTTTTCGCTTCGCTTGCCGGAACAACTTTTACGGCAACTTCACCGGTTTCTTCAACGGCAACCGGCATAACGTCTGTATCTGTTTGTGTCATAATAATATTTTTTCTCAGGGCTCTGTCTTTTGCGAATGAGCCAAAGCTCCTTGCGAAAGGGCAGGATTACTCCCCGAAAAATATGCTAAATTATCCCGGAAGCGGCAAAATTACCGCTACGGAGACAATACGAATAAGTATACTGAAATTTACGTAATTGTACAGCGCTTTACGAGTTGAAATAATCTTCGTGTTTCAGCAAAGTCTAACATGAAAAATAATTTCCAATTTCCAAACGCCAAGTTCTTGACTTTTATTTCTTTGCGTTGTATTATTCAATTTAGGTTGTTTTCGATCATCAATCGTACACCGAATTGTCTATAACGAAATAGGAGAAAAAAATGAGCCGATCCGTTCTTTCAAAAGAAGATCTTCGCATAAGTGTAATTACTGCGTGTTTCGCCGCCATTACGGCATTTATCGCCGCTCTGGTAGCGCTTCATTTTTCGCATGCCATAGCCGTTGTGTTAGCTGTTATTGGCGTGTTTGCCACGATGAAAGGCGTCGCACACTTCTTGGCGTTTGTCGCTGCAGAAAAATAATTTTATACCCGCTCGTCTTTGAGACGAGCGGGTTTTCTCTCACAAAACCTCAAATGATAAATAGGTGCTTGACTTTTAATTTATGACATTGTATCATAACATTCAGGTCGTCCTTGATCTTTGATTGGACATCGTTTCATACATAAAATGAAGTAGGAGGAAAAAATGATTATGTCAAAAAGAGATTGCCGTGTAGCTATCAAAACTATGGCGGTAGTCGTCGTTGGTACGCTTATTGTCGCCCTTGTTGGGCACCTTACCGCGTCTCCGGCGTGTGTTGTTTTCGGATTATTCTTCGCTGCTACCGCAGGAGTGAACGCCCTTGTTTTCATTCTCGCTCATGGTTTGGCGAAAGAATAAAATTCTCATAGGTTATCCCGTTCGTCTTTATAGGCGGACGGGGTTTTTATTAGTCCATAAAGTCGAAAGTCCATAAGGTCCGTAAAGTAACGATCGTCGTCGCCGCGACTTTATGGACTTTCGACTTTACAGACCTTACAGACTTTATAGACTCGACAGCGTTTTTCGTATATAATAGGGGTCATGATAATCACATATTATGGGGCGGGATTTGTTAAACTTCAGTTCGGCGATGTGGTCGTCGGGATGAACCCCATCAGCAAAGAATCCAAATATAAAAGCGGGCGTTTCGCGTCCGATGTCGCGCTCGTTTCTATCAATGACAAAGATTTTTCCGGAACAGAAACACTTTCTTTCGGCGAGAAAAGTCCGTTTATTGTCAATGGTCCGGGCGAGTACGAAATCAATGGCATAACGATCGGAGGATTTCCTTCCAAATCTTTGTACGGAGAAAAAGAATGGATCAATACCATCTACCTCGTTTCTCTTGAAGAGATGCGCATCTGCCATCTCGGCGCACTTTCCGACACGACGCTTGATTCATCCGCAAAAGAACGTCTGGACGACGTCGATGTCCTCTTTGTAACGATCGGCGGATCCGGTCTTCTTACACCGGCGCAAGCGTATAAAATGTGCGTTGATATCGGCCCGAAGATCATTATCCCGCTTTTCTTTGACGAAGATAAAGAGAAAAACTTGAAGGCGTTTCTGAAGGAAGCCGGTTCCGATGATGTGAAGCCTGTTGAAAAGCTGACATTAAAGAAGAAAGATCTGGAAAACAAAGACGGCGAAATTATCGTGCTTTCATCGGTTATTTCATAGTGTATGTTTTAGTGCGAGTGCGTTTTTGGAGGATGTATTTTTACGATCATGATCATTAAGCTATCGAAATTACTTGAAAAAATAAAAGATTATCCGGATGAAACACAGCGGATGGTCTGCCTTTCTGTTTCCGGAGTGATTACCTTTATTATAGTGTCGATGAGTGTAATGTCACCGGCATCGCCTCCAAAAGAATTAGCGGATTCCACACAAGCAGAGAACATTCCCAGTCCTTTTTCCATGATCAAAAAAGAATTTTCCAGTTCGTTTTCAACCATGATGAGCGGAGTGTCATCTTCCTCAATTCATACGTTGAAACTATTGTTTGATTCACCGCCATCGGAAAATTCTGCCATGCCATCGTCGTTCACCGCTGCCGCGTCTTCTTATACAACAATAATACCGGAGAGGGTCGTTGCCACTACGACGGAGCCAAAGGTGCCGACCGAGCCGATAAAAAACATTCAGCAAGAAAACATTCCACCCAAAACCATCGCGCCGCCCGCTCAAAATATTCCCCAAAAGATTTCCACGACATCGGACGCGAGCATACCGACAACAACAGCCACAACAACGCAAAATATTATCACGGCGGAATAAGGAGAGTAAACTTTTTCGCGGAATTGTGTTAGATTAGTAGACGACCATTCAAGACAACAAACATAAAAAAAATAAACCCGTTATATGCCAAAAATTAAGGAGGAAATTGTAAAAAAAGAAGATGACGGAATGGACAAGAACATCCGTGTCATCAACATCAGTACCGAGATGAAAAACTCGTACATTGACTACGCGATGTCAGTTATTACCGACCGCGCACTGCCTGATGTTCGCGATGGATTGAAGCCGGTGCATAGGCGCATTCTTTTCGGCATGCACGAAATGGGTTTGGCGAACTCCGCGCGTTTTCGAAAGTCAGCCGCTATCGTCGGAGATGTACTCGGAAAATATCATCCGCACGGCGACTCTTCCGTTTATGATGCGATGGCAAAAATGGCGCAATACTTCAACTATCGCTACATGCTCGTGTCCGGTCAGGGAAACTTCGGTTCGATCGACGGAGACTCTCCCGCAGCCATGCGTTACACCGAGGCAAAACTCTCGCGCGTTTCCAGTCAACTTCTTAACGATCTCGACAAAGACACGGTTGATTTTATGCCGAACTACGATGGCACGCACAAAGAGCCGAAAGTTTTACCGGCCGCCGTTCCAAACATTCTTCTTAATGGTACTCTTGGCATCGCCGTCGGTATGGCCACCAACATTCCGCCGCACAACCTTGGAGAGGTGGTGAACGCTTGTATCCATCTCATCGACAACAAGGACGCAACAACCGAAGACTTGATGGAATTTGTAAAGGGTCCGGACTTTCCGCTCGGGGGAAGAATTTACGGCGGAAAAGATATGCATCACACGTACGCCTCAGGTCGCGGTGGGATACTCTGTCGCGGAGAAGCCGAGATCGTCGAAACAAAAGGTGGCATGTTTCAGATTGTCATTACGTCCATTCCTTATCGTGTCAACAAAGCCGAGCTCATTGTTTCCATCGCCGATCTCGTTCACGAAAAGAAA
>Ga0172379_10011851_pt1 | contig 10304 bp, 10 predicted proteins | sample GrowelOW334metaG_FD_119756 | JGI IMG/M metagenome (GOLD analysis project Ga0172379, IMG submission 119756) | Groundwater microbial communities from an aquifer near a municipal landfill in Southern Ontario, Canada - Groundwater well OW334 metaG | ecosystem: Environmental > Aquatic > Deep...
AAGTCGGAAAACATTGCTCTTGCGCCAGGCAGGGTTTGGCACGTCTTTGGCATTGCTGCCAATCGAGTATGATAGCCCATATATAAGACTTTCACACACTTTTCACCTTTCGCGAGGAAAATTAATTCCCAGTTAATCCAACCCCGAAGGGCGGGATAACTCGCTGCTTACGCAGCTCGCTAGTATAGTCTCTGTGCCACTTTCCCTTTTACATTGTTACCAATGCAACGGCGGGCATTACCCGCTACCCCTTACCTTACAGACAAACGAGACCTCTACTCATCAAGGAAACCTTGGTTTGTAGCCTGTCTATAGTTGTTTGCTGACAGAGGCGTTCGGACTTTCCTCTCCGACCGTATTCCGGTTGGAGCGACCATCCGCTTTGAACCTTACAAATATAGCATATTTTGACGGTTTTGTCAACCCCGCTGAGCGGGGTTATAGTCACGCTTAGCGTGACAAGACTCCATATTTTTAGGCTAACTATAGCAAAAAATATAAACTCCCAATGTCCAAATCCCAATTCCCAATCAATGCCCAATGCCTAAATGTCCAAGTTGTCATGCTGAATTTATTTCAGCATCTCCCCCCCCCATGTCGCATAAAGGGAGATCCCGAAACAAGTTCGGGATGACCTATTTGGGGTTTAGGGTTTGGGATTTGATTGGTCATTGGTCATTGGGGTTTGGTCATTTGAACTCTTTGACTTTATGCCATTTTTGTAATAAACTATCAATAACTTGACTTATTTATTTTTCCTCTATTATCTATGAAGAAGTTTGAACTTTTCTTCACCTTTTTACAACTCCCTATCGATTACGTCATGATCGTTTTGGCTGGATTTTCCGCCTACAGTTTGCGCTATACCGAATTTGTCAAAAGCATCCGTCCAATAATGTTCAATTTATCTTGGGAAAATTATTGGCCAATCGTGCTTTTTGTCGCCGGTGCCTGGATAATTATTTTCGCTTTCGCCGGACTTTATAGCGCCGACCCCAACCGCCGTTTGCTCAAAGATATCAATCGCATCTTTTTGGCTTGCGCCACCGGATTCGCCGGCATTACGATTTATGTTTTCTTCACTTTGCAAAAATTCGATTCCCGCTTTTTGGTGTTGATGGGTTGGATTTTCGCAATTATTTATGTAATCTTTGCCCGCGCCATTATCCGCGGATTAAAAATATTTTTATACAGTCGTGGAATCGGTTTGCGCAAAACCGTGATTATCGGCGCGCAAAATATTGCCCATCGCATAATGGAAAACATCAACAATCGTCCGATGCTCGGCTACAAACTGATCGGTAATTTTGACAGCTTCAACGACGATGTGGCTGCAAAAATTTTAGCGCTAAGCCCCGATGAAATTGTCTTCGCCGATCCCAAAGCCAATCAGGAAGCCTCCCTTTCCGCTATTGATTTTGCCAACGAACATCATTTTTCTTTTAAATACTCCGCGGATTTATTGGACACAATTACCACCAACATTTCAGTTAGCACAATTGATGATATTCCGATCATCGAATTGCGCCGCACCCGACTTAGTGCTTGGGGCAGAATTTTCAAACGATTAGCAGACATCATCGGCAGTTTGATTTTAATCGTTCTTTCATCGCCGATTTATTTAGTTGTTTCCATAGTAATCTGGATTGAAACCGGCAGACCGCTAATTTACAAAAACGAACGCGTCGGACAACATGGTAAAAATTTCTTTACCTACAAATTCCGTTCCATGTACCAAAAATATTGCACCGGCGTACAATTCGGTTTTGCCGGACAAGCAGCTTTACAAAAAGAAAAAGAATTAATCCAAGAACTAAGCCCAAAAAAGGGCCCGGTTTATAAAATAGAAAACGACCCGCGCGTTACACCTTTTGGCCGCTTTATCCGCCGCTTCAGTTTGGACGAATTCCCTCAATTTTTCAATGTTTTAAAGGGTGAAATGAGTTTGGTTGGTCCGCGTCCGCACCAACCTCGCGAAGTGGACAAATACAAAAAACACCACAAAATAGTTTTGGCCATCAAACCGGGAATTACCGGCTTAGCCCAAATTTCCGGCCGTAGCGATTTGGATTTTGAAGACGAAGTGCGCTTGGACACTTTTTATATTGAAAACTGGAGATTGCTTTTGGACATCATAATTTTATTTAAAACACCATTTGTAGTTTTGAGTCGCAAGGGGGCGAAATAAAAACATTGGTGTCATCGCGAGGTTCGCCTAGGCGAACCGTGGCGATCCCACCGTGGGATTGCTTCACCCTTCGGGCTCGCAATGACAATTAGTTTAAGTTTATGCGTATCGCACTAGTCCATGATTATTTAGCACAAGACGGAGGGGCGGAAAAAGTTTTGAAAGCCCTCCACGAAATTTGGCCGGAGGCGCCAATTTTTGTTTTATTCCATGATCAAAAAAAACTAGACCAATTCAAAACCGGGAACATTAAGGAATCTTTTTTGAAAAACTTCCCTTTTATCCACTCCCGTTACCAATGGTACTTGCCATTAATGCCTATCGCGGTAGAAAAACTGGATTTAAAAAACTTTGATGTGGTGATTTCCTCCACTTCACTTTTCGCCAAAGGCGTGATTACTCCGCCGGAAACCCTGCACATCTCCTACTGCCACACTCCCCCGCGATTTTTATGGTCCGACACACACAAATATCTGGATGATTTCCGCTACAATTTTTTTATAAAATTTTTATCTCCAAATTTTATCCATCGTTTACGTCTCTGGGACAAAATGAGCGCCGACCGCGTGGATAATTTTATCGCCAATTCTTTTACCGTCAAACAACGCATCCAAAAATATTACCGCCGTGACGCGGAAGTGATAAACCCGCCGGTAGAAGTGGACAAATTCAAAATATCCCCGACTTTGGGCAATTATTATTTGGCCGGAGGACGATTGGTGCCTTACAAAAAATTCGATTTGATAATCAAAGTTTTTAATCGTCTGGGAATCCCTCTTAAACTTTTTGGTACCGGTCCGGAAATGAAACATCTGCAAAAAATCGCCAAACCCAATATTGAATTTTTGGGCAGAATTACCGAAGAACAAAAAATCAAACTGATGGGTCAAGCGCTGGCCTTTATCCACCCCCAACTGGAAGATTTTGGCATTACTGCTGTGGAAAGTATGGCCGCCGGGAGACCGGTTATCGCCTATGGCGTTGGCGGGGCGGGAGAAACAATTATTGACGGTGAAACGGGAATTTTTATCAAAAGCCAAAACTGGGAACATCTTTTTGACGCAATTTTTAATTTCCATCCGGAAAACTGGGATAGCGGAAAAATACGCGCCCACGCGGAAAAATACAACGAAGCTGTTTTCAAAGAAAAAATGAAAAAAATGGTGGAAGACAGATACGAAGAGTTTAAAAAAGGACTTGTTCAAAATAAATTATTTTAAATAAACAATATGGCAGACAAAGAAACTTTAAATTCATATCGAAAAGAAACATCTAAACAAAAAACAGAAAGCGAAAGAATGTTTGATGAAATTGAAAAAATAAAAAAAGAAATATCCGAAGAGGTGTTATTTCATCAAGGATTGCTAAACGACGCCGAAAATGAACTTGGTCAATTCAACAAAGAAAACAGAGGGCAGATTGAAGAATTTGACCAAAAAATAATCGACTCTCTGGAAAAAACCATCACCAAACAAAAACAAATAATTAAAAACTACCAGGATTTTTTAGTAAATTTTTCCGGAATACAATTAAATACCGCCAAACTAAAAGCTGGCTTTAAAGACTTGGCTCGAACAATAAACGAGCTTGATCCTCAAGAAAAAAACCAAGCCTAATTTATGAATATTGGTGTCGACATTCGCCCTCTCATGACCCCTGTTCGCACGGGAGTCGGCGAATATACATATGAACTTCTAAACGCCTTGTTTGAAATTGATCGAAAGAATCAATATTTTTTGTTTTACAATTCTTACAAAAACATTGATAAATATTTACCTATCTGGAAATACGACAACGTGCGCTTTGTCGCCAACCGTTGGCCAAACAAAATTTTCAACTTTTGCCAAAAATTCCTCAATTGGCCAAAAATTGACAAGCTGCTTTTGAAAAACTTAGATTATTTTTTCTCCCCCAACTTCAATTTCACCGCTTTGGGCAAAGATGTAAAAAAAATCTTGACTGTCCACGACCTCTCTTATGAATTTTTTCCCGAATATTTTTCCTTTAAACAAAAACTCTGGCATTGGCTTATAAGCCCCAAAAAACAATGTCTATCCGCCAATATAATTTTGGCTCCGAGCGTTAATACCAAGCGGGACTTGGTAAATTTTTACCAAATTCCGGAAAACAAAATCAAGGTGCTTTATCCCGGACTTTCCTCGGTCTTCAAAGACACTCCCGAACAAAATAAAAAACTGGAATTACCTGATAATTATATTTTATTTTTGGGTTCGCTTGAACCGAGAAAAAATATTTTGGGAATTATCGAGAGTTATGAAACAGCTTTCAATTCCTTGCCGCTCCCCTACAATTTAGTAATTGCCGGCGCACCGGGCTGGAAAAACAAAGAAATTTTTGCCAGGATTGAAAAATCTCCTTTAAAACAAAAAATAAATTCTATCGGCTATGTAAAAAACGAGGACAAGTCCGAGCTTTACCGCCGAGCTTCGCTTTTTGTATTTCCGTCTTTTTATGAAGGCTTCGGCTTCCCGGTTTTGGAAGCTATGTTTAGCAGAATTCCGGTTATTACCAGCAACCGCTCGTCTTTGCCTGAAATAACAGAATCCTTTGCCTGGCTCATTGATCCCAATAAGCCCGCCCAAATTTCCGCCGGACTGACTACTGTTTTAAATAATGAAAAATTACGTAATGAAATAATTACCAAAGCCAAAGAAAAATCGCTGACCTTCTCTTGGGAAAAAGCTGCCAAAGAATTTTTGGAAATTTTGAAATAATAAAAAAATCCCCGGCCAAAGCCGAGGAACTAATACTTCCTGTTTATCCCCAAACAGGCACTTTCCATTCCTGTAATATTTCCTTCAGTTTCGAAGGGTCTTTGACAGCCTGCTGTCCGTTTAAAGCGCAGCGGGCCGCGCAGGGTTTTTTGCATACACTTTTCTTCAGTATTTCCCCGCTGACCGATACATAGAAAAACCTGAGAACAACTTTTTTGGTGGAGTTTTCACGACAAAACCCCTCTTCTTCATCGTAGGTTTTTCCTTCGACATTTCCTTCAAATCTCTTCTCTTGCATGTAGATGCCCCCAGCGTAGCAGTTTGGTAATAATGAACGGAAAAAGTATTTTAATCTTTTTTTTTTAAATTGTCAAATTCTTTTAAATAAAAAGTCTTTTGATACTCTCCAACAAACTCGGTGCTAAAGTAAACAATATTAATAGAAAACTCACCACGGTCAAACGTACAATTGCTTCCCAAGAAACAATATTATAAAAAACTTTTTCTTTTTTTGACATTTCCGGCAAACCCATTTGTTTTCCCTTGTTCAAAAGTAAAATTAAGAAAACCAGAATTATCGGTAACAACAACCCGTTTAACACCTGCGCAGAAATCATTATTTTAAACAAAGAAGCAAAAGGCAAAAGTATTATTACAGCGGAAAAAATAATCAGCACCCCCATCAAACCATAAAAAATCGGCGCTTCACTCATTTTTTTATCTATTCCGTGTTCAAAACCAAGCGCTTCGCAGACCGAATAAGCGGTGGTAAGCGGCAAAATAAAAGCCCCAAGCAATGAAGCTGCTAAAAAACCCAAAGCAAAAATATTTTTAGCCATTACTCCCAAAAAAGGTTTTAAGGCCATGGCTGCTTTTTCCGCACTATCTACCACTAAACCATGATCAAATAAAACATTCTTTGTAGTAATCATAATCATCGCCGCAATAAAACAAGTAAAAAAAGCGCTAAAGTATATGATTATTCTTTCCGCTTTATAGTGCCTAGGGTGCATACCTTTATCAACTACATACGATTGGATAAAAAATTGTCCCCACGGAGTAATCGTCGTTCCCATTATTCCAAGCAAAGTAAAAAAATAAGCAGTATCAAGCGGTAAATTCGGGCTAAAACCACTTTTGATTACTTGCCCCCAATCTGGTTGACTCATAAAAGCGGAAACCACATAAACCAATAGAAACATGGAAATTGTCAAAAATATTTTTTCCAATTTTTTAAAAGACCCTTTGAACACAGCAAACCAAATCAAAACCGCCAATATGGGAATAGTAAAATATTTAGAAATTCCATACAATTCAAAAGCAGCCGCCAAACCGGCGAACTCCGAAGTGGTCACTGCCAAATTGGCAACAAACAAAGTTAAAATCGCCAAAAGAGTCCATTTTATTCCAAAACGTTCACGAATTAAAGATGCCAATCCTTTACCGGTAAAAATACCCAGTCTAACACCAATTTCTTGCGTACAACCAAGCGTTATCAAATTCGCCACTAAAACCCAAAGCAACAAATAACCAAATTTGGACCCGGCAAAAGCATAGGTGCTTATCCCTCCGGCATCATTATTTGCTGTACCGGAAATAATCGCCGGACCGATCAACGAAAAAAATATCAAGATGTAAAGCCAGACTTTTTTTAACATAATCACGCTTTTTTAAGCATTTGGTTTAAGGTGTCTCATCACATCATCAATAGTCACAATACCGAGTATTTTTTTATTATCATCCAAAACCGCAGCCGTATATAAGTTATACTTTGTCATCACATCAATTACTTCATTGATATCTTGGGATAAATATAAAACAGCCAAATCATTGTATGGCTTCATGATATCCTGTAAAAGAGTATTTTTATCTGCGGTAATTAAACGACGTAAAGAAACTGAACCGCAATACTCTCCGTTTTCTTTGGTAACATAAATATAAAGCAATATTCTAACATCGTCGGAAAGATTTTTTATTTCTGTAATCATTTTTTCAGCCGTCCATTCCGGCCTGGCGCTTACAAAAACAGTCGTCATCAGTCCTCCTGCAGTATCATCTGAATAACGAAGCAAATTTTGAACAGCGCTTAATTCAGTCTTTTGTAAATGCGATAAAATTTTTATCGCTTCCGGCTTTGGTAAACTTTTTACCAAATCAACCAATTCATCGTCGGGCATTTCTTGCACAATTTTTATCGCGCTGTCCGCATCCAAATAACGCACCATCGTTTGTTGTAAATTTGGCTCTATTTCTTCAAAAACTTTTGCCGCAGCTTCTTTGTCTAAAGATTTAACTAGGTTGCTTGCCTGTTTAACACCAAGATCCTCGACAATGTTCGCCAAATCGGCCGGGTGTAGTTTGTTTAATTTTTTGGCCACTGTATCCAATTTTAAGTGGCCATTAACCGGCTGTATATTACGCCAATCAATGAGCTCTACTTTGAAAAAATCAAAAATATCAAAAAATTCTACCCCTAGCGCCCGCAAAATTCCCCGAAAACTAATATCTATTCCCAAAACGGACATTTTATCGTTAAAAACTCCGATTTTTAAATCATTAACTCGGACTACTCTGGCGCCTTCCATATCCACGATTTGTTGATCAAGCACGTCGCGAGTCAAAAAAAGCTGTCCCGGCGTTTCCGTAATTTTTTCCAAACGCTCAATTTGCGTTTTTAAATTTATAACTCCGGAGCTAAAATTTTCCACTTTATCAAAAGACAGATAAAATTCCTCGCCTTTTCTATTTTTAATTAAAATATAATTGAGCTGTGGATAAAGACCGTTTTCTGCAGGGATTAAAATATCAACCAACTTGCCAACTTTCTTATCAGCGCTATCTAAAACTTTAGTATTTAAAATTTGACTCAAATATAACATAAAAAATTAATTTCCTTCATATTCTACCACTTAAAAATAAAAAAACAAGCCCGCCGAAACGAACTTGTGGAAATTGGTTATACTTGCCGCATCGGCTCTTTTGCTTTTTTGTGGCGAAAGCTCCAAATGGCAAATAAGGTGAGCGTAATAAAACGCGAAAGAACAACAAGAAGTCCTATTTTTGCTTGGCTAAGCTGATATTTGCCGGCTATCCATTCAACGATAAAGCCGACATCAATGGCGCTGGCCAAGGCGACAAAAAGCGTAGTCACTTCTTTGCCTCCTAGGGTTGAGTGTTTTCTAAGGGTTCATCTTCTTTACTCCCTGGAGGCGATTCTTCGGAATCGCTGGAGTTAGAGACTATGCGCGCCACCCCAATCGCGCAAAGAATGCCAAGCAAACAACCCACGACACCTCCCCACCACGGATCGCGCTTATCCAAAAAAGCGATTTCAGCGCCGAGGTAAGTAAATACAAAGCAAAGAAAAAAACCGAGAATAAAACGCAACGAACCGTTGTCGGAATTCTGTTGTACCTGCATGGACATGCTAGCCCCCAAGCTGTTGTTACCTAAAGAACTTTCGGCAAATATTATAATGCCAAAAAAACTTTTTGTCAAGCCCGCTAAGCGGGCTTATAGTCACGCTCAGCGTGACAACCCTCAACTATTTGAGTGCCGGAATTGCCACGCTAAGCGTGGCCCCACAACCACTATTTCAACAATTGCTTTTATATACATCTTTATCTATAATATCCACGTATGAAAATAGGTATTGATGCCCGTCTCTACGGCCCCAAACAAGGAGGTTTAGGACGCTACTTGGAACAATTAATATCAGGTTTGGAAAAAACGGACCAAAATAACGATTACGTAATTTTTTTGCGCGCAGAAAACTTTGAGGATTACCGGCCATCCAACCCGCGATTTAAAAAGGTTTTTGCCGACATCCCATGGTATGGTTGGCGCGAACAAATCTTTTTGCCGGGGATATTAAAAAAAGAAAAACTGGATTTTGTTCATTTTCCTCATTGGAATATTCCATTTTTTTATCGTGGGAAATTTGTTGTCACCATCCACGATTTAATTCTCTACCACTACCACACTCGAGAAGCCAGCACTTTGGGGCCAATTACTTACTTTTTTAAAAACATAGCTTACAAGTTACTCTTGCGTCATGTGCCAAAAAAAGCTAAGCAAATTATCACCATAAGTGAATTTACAAAACAAGACATTATCAAAACATTAGGTATCCCTGCTAATAAAATTACCGTGACTTATCTCGCCCCTATTTTAAAGGATAATATTGATGACCAACAAAATAATACTAAGAATCAAGAAATTCTTAAAAAATACAACATTACTAAAAAATACCTCTTATACGTAGGAGTGGCCTACCCCCACAAAAATCTTGAACGATTGGTCAAGGCCTGGAAAATGTTTGAAGAACAAAATCAAAATTTTAATTTAATTTTAGTTGGTAAAAAAAATTATTTTTATGAACGCCTAATAAACAGCGAAAATTTTAAAAATTGTAAAAACATTATTTTTACTGATTTTGTCCCGGATAACGAGTTGGTAACTCTTTATCAAAATTCCGCCGCCTATATTTTCCCTTCTTTATACGAAGGCTTTGGTTTGCCGCCGCTTGAAGCTATGCAGTATAACGTTCCGGTAGCTTCTTCAAACAAAACTTGCCTGCCGGAAATTCTTGGCAACGCCGCCTTATACTTTGACCCGCAGAACGAACAAGATATTTGTTCAAAAATTTCCATCATTTTGACCGATGAAAACAAGCGCCAAGAACTTATCAACAACATACCTTGCATTTTGGCTAATTATAGCCAAAAAAATACTTCTAAAATCACTTTGTCGGTTTACCAAAAAATGGTATAATAAACGAAATAACAAATTCAAAATCACAAGTTCCAAATAAATTCCAACATTTTAAATTAAAAGCACCAAACGCCTTTATTTTATGTTTTGAATTTTGGATTTTTTAATTTGTAATTTATTTAGGATTTGTAATTTTGAGTTTTGAATTTATTTTCATGTTTGCTAAAAAACGAATTCAACTTCGTCGTTGCAATTTCTGCAACAAACCGGGCCATAACCGAGCCACTTGTCCGGAGTTTTTGATGTCTCAAAAAACAACCCAGCCAAAAACTGATAAAAAAATCCGTTTTTTTTATCATACACCTGAACAAAAAAATTCAGACACCGTCTCCCCCCACCTTGTCAACCTGAAAAACCAACAGGGTCATTGGCAAGACATGGAAACCGCTTCGCCTGACTGCGAAAAAAGCGAATGGGAAAAATTTTATGAAGAAATAAAAAATCAAAAACAAACAAGCACTGTTCCTACTGAAAAATATTTTGTTTTGCCTGAAAAAATCGAACACGAATCTGAACCAACGGCAAAATTTACAGAAACTACCGAAGAATATATTGATTTTCAAAAACTAGTTGCGGAAATTAAAAAAGAAAAAAAGACAAAACCTCAA
>Ga0172379_10011852_pt1 | contig 10304 bp, 9 predicted proteins | sample GrowelOW334metaG_FD_119756 | JGI IMG/M metagenome (GOLD analysis project Ga0172379, IMG submission 119756) | Groundwater microbial communities from an aquifer near a municipal landfill in Southern Ontario, Canada - Groundwater well OW334 metaG | ecosystem: Environmental > Aquatic > Deep...
ACCGACAACCCCGACCAGCGCATCGCCGACGACCTGGCGGCGTTCTGCGACAAGACGCTCAACCTGGGGCTGGGATTGTTGTCCGCGTCAGTCACGCTCGTTTCCTTCGGCGTCATTCTGTGGGGCCTGTCCGGAACGTTGAGCCTGCCATTCGCTCACGGCCGCATCGCGATTCCCGGCTACATGCTGTGGGTTGCATTCGCCTATGCGATCGCCGGCACCGGCCTGGTACATCTGATCGGCAGGCCGCTGGTAGGACTCAATTTCAGGCAGCAGAAGTTCGAAGCCAACTTTCGCTTTTCGCTGGTCCGGTTCCGCGAGAACGCCGAATCCATTGCGCTTTACGCCGGCGAAGCCAGCGAACTGCACGGCCTCAGGCAGCGCTTTTCCGATATCGTCGGCAATTGGTGGGCGATCATGAAACGGCAGAAGACGCTGACCTGGTTCCGCGCCGGCTACAACCAGATCGGCGTCATATTTCCATTCCTGGTGGCGGCGCCGCGCTATTTTGCCGGCCGCATCCAGCTCGGCGGGCTGATGCAAACCGCCTCCGCCTTCGGTCAGGTGCAGGATGCGCTGTCCTGGTTCGTCAACGCCTACGCCCAGCTCGCCGAATGGCGCGCCACGGTCGAGCGTCTGAGCACGTTTCGCCGCGCCATCGAAGACGCGCATGCTGCCGCGCAAGCCGGTACCGGCGTGGCGCTGGCGCCCGGCACCGGCGCGCGCTATGCCGCGCATGCGATCGACGTCGAATTGCCCGGCGGGCAGGCGCTGCTGACAGCACTCAGCATCGAACTCGCACCTGGCGACAGGGTGCTCCTCACCGGCCCCTCCGGTTCGGGCAAGACCACCTTGTTCCGGGCCTTCGCCGGCATCTGGCCCTTCGGCCGCGGCGTCGTATCGAAGCCGGCGCAAGCGCAGGTGCTGTTTCTGCCGCAAAAGCCTTACCTCGGCATCGGCAGCCTGCGCGAGCAGTTGTGCTATCCGGGCCCTGCGGGCAGCTACAGCGACGCCGAGCTGCACGCCGCGCTCGACGCCTGCGGCTTGGGTCAGCTCGCCGGGCGTCTGGGCGAAGAGCGGCACTGGGCGCAGCTGCTCTCCGGCGGCGAGCAGCAGCGCGTGGCGATCGCGCGCGCCCTGCTGCAGCAACCGGATTGGCTGTTCCTGGACGAAGCCACCTCCGCGCTGGACGAACCGAGCGAGGCGGCGCTGTACGCCCTGCTCGGCGCGCGGCTGCCGCACACCTGCATCGTCAGCATCGGCCACCGCCCAGGTCTTGCCCGGTTTCACCAGCGCCGCATCGAGCTCGGCAGCGCAAGCGTCGCGCTTGCGCACACACCCACGCTCCCCGGCGGTGCTCTACCCCTGGAAGATGCGGCATAATGACCTGACCGCAGACTAAACGCGGCCGACGTACATTCGCAAATTCCCTGGCCGCTTGGGGCAAGGCATGCTCAATTCCGTTCCCCCGGTAACCCGGGCCCTGATTTTCATCAACGTGCTGGTGTTCGCGGCCGAGCGGCTGCTCGGCGATAACCTGACGCTGCGGCTCGCGCTATGGCCGATGCAATCGGCGCCGCTATCGGACAGCCTGTTCTCGTTCCAGCCCTGGCAATTGCTCACCTATGGCTTTGTGCATGCGGGCACCTGGCATCTGTTCGTCAACATGTTTGCCGTGTACATGTTCGGCGGCCAGCTGGAGCAGCTGTGGGGGCCGAAGCGCTATCTGAACCTGTACCTGCTCAGCGTGATCGTCGCCGGCGTGGCGCAGCTCATCGTCGCCGGCTTTGCCGCCGTCGAGCCCTATCCGACCGTGGGCGCGTCCGGCGGCATTTTCGGACTGCTGCTCGCCTATGCGATGTACTTTCCGCGCCGGACGGTCGTGCTCCTGATCCCCCCGATCCCGATGCCGGCATGGCTGTTCGTGACGCTTTACGGAACGCTCGAGCTCTACCTGGGAGTCACCGGAACCGAAGCCGGCGTCGCGCATTTTGCCCATCTGGGGGGCATGGCCGGCGCCTGGCTGATGATCCGTTACTGGCGCGGTCAGCCGCCGTTTCGCCGGCGCTAGCAAGCGCATGGCGCCGCACTGGCGCAGGCGCCACTTCCATTTTGGATTGCGCCACCGTCCTCCGCCGCCAATTTTAAGTTTGTCTTAAGTCTGCTCTCCCAAGCTGCAGTCCATGGCGGGGATGTTCCCCGGCACACAACGCTAGGAGTGCATGATGAAACCCAAACTTGTAGTTCGTAGCCTGATCGCGGCAGCGGTCATAGCGGCGGTGGGCGCGGGGGCGTTTTCCGCCGGTCACTGGTTTCCGCGGGAGGCCAGCGCCGCCACCGCGCCGCTGGCCGTTGCGACCGCGCCGGCAGCAAGCGCGCTGCTTCCCGACTTCACCAGCATCGTGCAGCAAAACGGGCCGGCCGTGGTCAACATCAGCGTGACGCAAAAGGCCAAGGCCGAGCCCCAGGTGCAGCAGTTCGGCAAAATCGACCCGAACAATCCCTTCTTCCAGTTCTTCGGCCAGTTCCCCGGGATGGTGCCGCACAACTCCGCACCGGAGCACGCTTTGGGATCCGGTTTCATCGTGAGCCCCGACGGCGTCATACTCACCAATGCGCATGTCATCGACGATGCGACCGAGGTGACGGTGAAGCTCACCGACCGGCGCGAGTTCCGCGCCAAGGTGATCGGCAGTGACAAGCCCAGCGACGTCGCCGTGCTCAAGATCAATGCGACCGGACTGCCGACGGTGAAGCTGGGCAGCAGCCTCAATGAAAAAGTGGGCGAGTGGGTGTTGGCCATCGGTTCCCCGTTCGGCTTCGAGAATTCGGTGACCGCGGGCATCGTGAGCGCGAAATCGCGTTCGCTCCCGGATGGCACCTACGTCCCCTTCATCCAGACCGATGTCGCGGTGAATCCGGGCAACTCCGGCGGACCGCTGTTCAACATGAAAGGCGAGGTCATCGGCATCAATTCGCAGATCTACACCCATACCGGCGGCTACCAGGGCCTGTCCTTCGCGGTCCCGATCGACCTCGCGGTCAAGGTCAAGGACCAGCTGCAGCAATTCGGCAAGGTGAGCCGCGGGCGGCTGGGCGTGACCATCCAGGAAGTCAATCAGCAACTCGCCGATTCCTTCGGCCTGAAACGTCCCACCGGCGCCCTGGTCGCCTCGGTCGAGGATGACGGCCCGGCCGCCAAGGCGGGCATCAAGGCCGGCGACGTGATCCTGAAATTCAATGGGCAGACCATATCGAGTTCCTCCGAATTGCCCGAGCGCGTTGCGGACGTGAAACCCGGTACCAAAGCGACGCTCGAGATTTCGCGCAACGGCGCGACCAAGGAAATCGAAGTGAAGGTGGGCGAGCTGAAGAATGACAAGGTGGCGTCCGCCGCCGGTTCGAGCGAAGGGCACGGCCGCCTCGGGCTCGCGGTGCGGCCCTTGAGCCCCGACGAACGGCAGCAGGTCGGCGAAAAAGGCCTGGTGGTGGAGCAGGCCAGCGGCCCGGCCGCGCGTGCCGGCATCCAGCCAGGCGACCTGGTCCTCGCCGTCAACGGCACCCCGGTCAAGTCGGTGGCGCAATTGCGGGCGCTGGTGGCGAAATCGGGCAAGACCCTGGCCCTGCTGATTCAGCGCGATTCAGGAAAGATCTTCATCCCGGTCGATCTGGGCGACAGTAAGGGCTGAATTGAAACTTCCCGGCGCGAAGGGCCGTCGCATCCGGAGGGCACGCCCCTCCGGATGGGCCCGTGCCGTATCCCTGCGGCTGCGCGGCAGCCGCACAGCGCCAACCAGGAGAAATAATATGAACACGCTCAAATTGACTCTGTTTGTGCTCGCCGCGACACTTGCCGGTGCGGCGGCATCCAGCGCTCAGCCCTCCGCCGCGCCGAGGGAGCAGATGCAGGACACCGCCAGATTCCGCGTGATCGACGATTTTCTCGCCGACTCCAGGCGCTACCTCGGCCTGTAGCCGGCTGGCGTCGCGATGCGTGGCGCGGAGGCCTTGACGCCGGCCATCATTCTGAGTCTGTTCCTCTGCGGCAGTTCCACGCTGCTGCACTACGAATGCCTGAAATTGCTGAGCTTCATCCTGCCGCGCGCCGCGATCATCAAGACCCGCGCCAAGGTCCTCGCAGCGCTGGGCGGCGCGATCGTCAGCCACATGTCGCAGATCATGCTGTTCGCCGGGGCCTATTTCCTGTTGCGCGACAAATTCGGGCTGGGCGGCTTCGGCGGCCAGTTCAAGGACGTGTTCTCGAGTTTTGTCTATTTTTCCTCCGAGACCTATACCACCCTGGGCCTGGGCGATATTTTCCCTTCGGGAAGCCTGCGCCTGGTGACCGGCATAGAGTCGCTCACCGGGCTGCTCATGATCAGCTGGACCGCTTCGTTCACCTACCTGGAAATGCGACGCTACTGGGACTGACGCGCGCCGTGCCGGCGACGGGCACAGGGCGCGCGCCGGAGGCGCGGATCAGCGCGTCTGCTCGAGCTTCGCGACTATGCGCTCGCAGCGCTGCCGATCGAGCGCGTCGGCCACGCCTGCCTGGGCGCACCAGGCAAGCAGGCGATCGCCCGCGCTCAGCGCAGCGGCGCCGGCGCCGCTGCTGAAGCGCTCTTTCAACTGTTTCACCTGCAGCGCGAGCCGCTGCGGTTGAAACTCCGGCGGGCTCTCCAGGCCCAGCAGCAGTTCGAGTTCGAGCAGGCTTTCGCGCCGTGTTCCCGCAAGCTGTTCCATGCGCGCCAGGTATTCGCCGGCCTCAGCCGCATCGGACAGTGCCCGCAGCGCGGCGCCGCGCCGCGCCAGCAACTTTTTCTCCCAGGCGGCCGGCAGCACGGGCAAGGCTGCCCAGCGTTCCTGCAGCGCCTGCGCCGCGGCCGCATCGCTCCCTGAACGCAGCAAACCGTCCAGCTCCTCGCACAGGCGCTCTTTCGCGGCCAGGGTGCGCCACACCGCGGCCTCGCGCGTACGCACGCGCGCCGACAGCATCGCCTCCACCGCCGCCCTGCCCTTGCCGAAGCGGACTTCGAGTTCGCGCGAATCCGGATTGGATGCGCCGGCCTTTTGTTTCCATTGATCCTGCAGTTCGCGCAGCACGCGGCGAATCTCCTGATCTTCCTTGTCCGCGGCGCGCGCAAGCTGCTCCAGCTGCGCGCACAGCTCCTGCAGCGCATGGCGATGCTCGTTCCTGCGGCCGAGCTCTTCCTTGCGCTGGTTCTGGCGCATGTCGAACACTGCGTCGCAGGCCGCGCGAAACTGCTTCCACAGCGCGCGCTCGTCGCGCTGCGCCAGCGACAGCGCCTTGGCCTCGGTCTGCCATCTGGCCTGGATCGCCTTGACCTGTGACGGCAGTTCGCGCTCGGTGGCCTTGGCTGCGAGCGCCGCCACCTCCTCGATCATGGCCTGCCGCCCGGCCTTGGCGCTCGCCCGCGCTGCCGACAGGGCCTCGCGCGCCGGCGCCAGCGCCGCCTTGAAGCGCAGGTCCAGTTTCTTCCATGCGCCCGGATCGACACTGCCCAGATCGCCTTCGCGCCAGCCATGCTCGGTTTCGCGCAGCCAGCGCTCCAGCGCGCGCCAATCGACAGGTTCGGCGAGCAGCGCCGGAGTCTGCGCCGCAGCCGCGGCGATGAACTCGTCGCGCCGCTTGCGCGCTTCCTTCTTTTGCGCCGCCAGCTCGGCGAAATACCTGCCGGCCGGAGCGTAGGCTTTTTCGCAGGCGGCGTCGAAGCGCTCCCACAGGGCCTTGGGCACCCCCGCGTGCTGCTGGTCCAGCGCTTTCCATTCGCCGCGCAGTTTCTGCACCTCCAGCGCAAGTTGCGGCGCATCCAGGGTCTGCGTCGCCGCCGACTCGGCGCGCTCGCACAAACGCACGCGCGCGCTTTGCTGCCCGAACGATTCCCAGCGTTCGAGTTCCACCAGCTGCTGCACCAGGCGGCCCAGGCGCTGCGTGCTCGGCTTGGGCAGCTGGCCCGCGGCGTGCTTGAGCGCCTTGATCTCGTCGGCGGCCGCACGCGCAGCCTGCACCTGGCCTGCGGCCAGCGCCTGCTCCGCACCATGCAGCAGCGCATGCAGCTGCTGCCGCGCAGCGTTGGCTTCGTGCTGCGTCGCCTGGATCTGCGCCAGGCGGCGCTGCTCGACCGTGGTCATGGCCGCTTCGAAGCGGCGTGTCAGCTCCGGCGTGCGTATCGAGCGGTCGAGCGCCTGCCAGCGCGCGGGCAGCTGCGCATGGTCTATGGAGGTAGCCGCCGCAAGCTGCTCGGCTTCGAGCACCAGCGCCAGCGCGCCCTCGAGCGCCTGCAGTTCCTGCTCCCAGCGGGTGATGCGGCTCTCCGCCTGAACCAGCCGCTCGAGCACCGCATCGTCGCTGCAGGCGCGCGCATCGTCGCGCAGCGCAGCGAGCTCGGTGCGCAACGCGGCGAGCGCCTCGGGTCCGGCCGCGGCCGCACCTCCGAGCCCGTCGATCCATGCGCCGAGCTTGCGCTCGAACTGCAGCCTCGCGCGCTGCTCGTTCTGCTCGCGCTCGAATCGCACCTGAATCGCCTGGCGTGCCGCCTCGCAGCGCGCCAGACGTGCCCCGTCGCCACCCAAGTCCAGCGCCTGCCAGCGCCGGTTGAGTTCGATTACCGCGCTGAGAATCGCGCCGGGTTCGCTTGCGAGCGCTTCCAGCTGCGCGATGACGGCATCGGCCTCCGCATCCTGTTCCTGGCGCTGCCTCAATGCGTCGATGCGCTGCCGCGCGAGCCGGGCCACGCCGTGATCCTTGTTCTTCGCCGCATCGGCGAGTTTGCGCAGCCCCTCGGGGGAAAGCACGCGCTCGGCTGCCGCCATGCGCGTCTCCGCGTGCTCGCCTGCCAGGGCGAGTTCGAGCAGCGCGGTTTCATCGCGCATACTGGTGATCGCAGCGCGGCGGCGTTCTGCATCCCGGGCGCGGCGCGCCACATCGAGCCGGATCGCGTCCGTGCACCGATCCCCCGCAAGCAGCGCCTGCGCCGCCGCGCCGTCCTGCGCCTGTGCCAGCGTCTCGCCCAGCGCCGCGGCAAGCGCAGCGCGCACGCCGGACTCGCTCTCCTTTTCCCAGGCGGAGCCGAGCGCGGCGAGGTCGGCACAGCGCCGCGCCGCGGCTGCGCGCACCTGCGGCGACGGATCGCCGGCGAGCAGTTGCGCGAGTTCGCCCGCGTCCGGAGACAGCGCCGCAACGCCGAGAATTCGCTGCGCCGGATCGGCGTGTTGATGCAGGGCAGTGCGTGAAAACAGATTGGTGATCATGGTTTGCGTAAGCGTGGAGGTGAGGGATGCGGCGGCTGCAAGCGGATGGAGCGGATAGGTTTAAATCCGCGCAAAGAGATGGTAACCAAAAAATCGCCTCGCTGCTGCATAATTCGCGCCGGCAGCCGCAATTTCGCCTCGCGTGCACCGCTTTGGACGGCAATCGGCCGGACTAGTTGAGTCGCCAAATCGCAGCGTTAAGCACGGCGGCGAACGCCACCCAGGCAGCATAAGGAACGAAGAGCATCCCGGCTGCGCGGTCGCGCCGCCAGAACGCCAGCGCCGTCGCCAGGATCGCGAGCAGCAGAACGACAATCTCGATCAGTGCCGCACCGATCGAATGCATGCCGAAAAACAGGATGGACCAGGCGAGATTCAGCGCCAGCTGAAGCGCAAACAGCGTCAGCGCCCAGCGTGCCCGGCGCAGGCCGTCGCGCCGCCATACCCTCCAGCCGGCGACCGCCATCATGAAATAGAGCGCAGTCCACACCGGCGCAAATATCCAGTTCGGCGGATTGAACGCCGGCTTGGCTAGGGTCGGATACCAGTTGCCGACGCTGCTCGCGGTCGCCGCGCCGCCGAGGGCCGCAACAGCGAGGCAAAGCACGAGAAAGGCGATGAAGCCGAGGCTGTCGCGCCTGCCTGGCAAACCGCTCACTTGCGCGGCTTGAGAAAGGTCACGACGTTCGACCCCGGCGCATTCTTGGTCGAACAGCTGCCCTCGTCCACGCCGGCCTCGCGTTCCGCCTCGTGCAGCAAGTTGATGACGTCGACGTAGTGCTTTTCCTTGACCATCATCAGCGCCGTGAGGCCGCCTTCATTGCGCGCCAGGACGTCCGCCCCGGCCTGCAGCAGCGTTTCCACCACCGCGGTTTCGCCGTAGCCCGCCGCCAGCATCAGCGGCCGCACGCCGTAGCCGATGGGCGCCTCCACGTCCGCGCCCGCCTCTATCAGTGCCTGCACCACGTCGGCGAAGCCGCGATCCTGCTCGGCGTTGTAGGCAGCCTTCATCAGCGCCCCCCAGCCGCGCTGGTCGCGCGCGTTCACCTGCGCGCCGGCAGCGAGCAGCGTCCTGACCATGGCGAGATTACCCGCGTAGGCGGCCAGCATCAGCGCCGTCGCGCCCTCGGCGTCGCGCTCGTTGCAGTCGGCGCCGGCCGCCAAGAGCTTATGCACGCGCCCGGCATCACCGGCAGTCACGGCATCGAGCAGGGATTCGGGCATGCAAACCTCCGTCGACAGGAATCAGTGAAAAAATCAACGCGGCAGCGGCCGATTCGTCGAACCGGCGCTGCAGCCTGCGCAATTATGCATCAAGCTCGGGATAGTGCCGGAAGATGCCGTCGTTGTTGAATGCCAGCCGCCGTCCCGACGCGACATAGCGCCTGATCCGCGGGCGGGCAAATACCGCGTCGTGCAGTGCGCGCAGCCTGGGGCAGGCGCGCAGTGCCTTCCTGCTTGCCGCCGGAAACGCATAGCGCAGGCCGGCGATCACCTGGGCCATGGACAAGTCGGCATAGCTGAGTTGCTTGCCCGCGAGCCATTGTCCGCTGTCCGGATTGCGCCCGATGACGCCTTCGAAATAGCCGAGGAACTTCGGCAGGCGGTGCGCGATGAAATCGCGGCTGCGGCGCTTCGCTTCCGCTTTCTGTTCCTCGTAGTAAAGCCCGGCGCCGATCGGATGATGCGTGTCGTGAATCTCAAGGACGAAATCGGCAAGCGTGAGCTGCAGCTGATGCGTCCACAGCCGGCCGCTGGAATCGCGCGGAACGAGGCCGAGCCGCGGGCCGAGGAACAGCAGGATGTTCGCAGTTTGCCCGATGAGCCTGCGTCCGGCCTTCAGAAACGGCGGCGCAAACGGCGGACGCGCAACTTCGGTGCCATCGAGGAATTTCATCATCGCCGGCACCCCGCCACCCTCCTCCTCCGGCAAAAGAGCGATATCGAGGTATTCGGCCGCACCCTCTTCCAGAGCGAGCCGGACGAATTCGCCGCGCCCCTGGATGCCGGGCCAGTAATAGAGTTCGTAAATCATGGCTGCGGCGGGCCTTCGCCGCGCAGTTCATGGACGATGCACACGGCGCCCGTATTCAGCATATGCATGGGACACTCCACACCAAGTCTGCGAAATATGGCCAATAATCCATTCTACTCGCCGCAAGCCGCAGTTGGCCCGCATGAGTACAATCGCCCGATGCTTCCGTGCATAGTCCCGCCGACGCGCCTGCGCAACAAGCCGGACCGGATCGGCGCCGCCGCCTTCCTGTCGCGCCTGCCCTTCTGGCTCGCCTATCTGATGCTGTCCGCGGTCGCCGCCGGCGCGGCCCTGGCGGCGTCCGAGGGACTCGGCTTTTCAAGCAGCGTGACACCGGGACTGGTGGCGCACTATGCGGCCAAATTCGGTCCGGAAGTGCGGCCCCGGATCAGCCGCTGGCAGGAATTCGTGCGCTCCGTTCCGCCGGAGCGGCGGCACTCCGGCGGCGAGCTGCAGTTGCTCGGACCGGTGAACACGTTTTTCAATCGGCTGCCTTTCGTCACCGATCTGGCGCACTGGGGCGTCGAAGATTATTGGGCGACGCCGGCGGAGGCCGTTTCCAGCAATGGCGCCGACTGCGAGGATTTTTCCATTGCCAAGTATTTCGCGCTGAAGGAGCTGGGCGTGCCGATCCAGCGCCTGCGGATCACCTACGTCAAGGCGCTGCGCCTGAATCAGGCGCATATGGTGCTCGCCTACTACCCGGCGCCGGACGCGGTGCCGCTGATTCTCGACAATCTCGACGACAAAATCAAGCCGGCGTCGGAGAGAGTCGACCTGATTCCGGTATACAGTTTCAACGACGAGGATGTGCTGCTCAAGCGCCGCGGCCGGCCTGACGCTCGCGGCAGCGCTACGCGGGTCAGGCTGTGGCGCGCCTTGCGCGACAAGCTGGAACAGGAACTGCATTACTGACGTGCTATGCTTCCCAGGGGTCCGACCATGACATTATTCAGGCAATTGTTCCTCGGCGCTTCGCTGCTGTTCCTGCTGGTAT
>Ga0172379_10011854_pt1 | contig 10303 bp, 13 predicted proteins | sample GrowelOW334metaG_FD_119756 | JGI IMG/M metagenome (GOLD analysis project Ga0172379, IMG submission 119756) | Groundwater microbial communities from an aquifer near a municipal landfill in Southern Ontario, Canada - Groundwater well OW334 metaG | ecosystem: Environmental > Aquatic > Deep...
AATATCGTTCCAGTGATCGACGTTGTCGGTCAAACCCATAGCTACGCCGCCGACTTTGAGGCGACCTTGCTCATCACGAACAGTTAACTTGGCGGCAACAGTTTGCAAATCCCACCATGATTTTGGGAGGGAGACTTGGGATTTTTCCAATAAGTCTTGGTTATAGAATAGAGCAAGACCATCATACATCAGAGGAATGGCCATATATTTGCCGGAAATTTTGAGATCATTTTTGAAAACGGGGTAAAAGTCGGTGTCAAGACCAATTAATTTGGAAGTAGCGTCGGGAACTGAGGCAACCATTCCGGTAAACATAGGCATCCAAGATGAGTGAATTCGAAAAATATCAGGAACTTCCTCGACACTTGAATCTTTGGATAAACGACCACTAAGACGGGTGCGGTAGTCATTTTTTTGTTGAGTTTTATAATTTATTTTAATGTTGGGATTTTTTGCTTCAAAGTCAGCAATAACTCCATCGATAATGGATGGATCTTCCCACAAACCCCAGTAATTTAAAGTAACTTGAGTGGCACTTTTACCTTGTAAAACAGGAAACAAAAATTTGAAAACGACGAATCCCAATATGACAACGACAACAACAATAGCGAGGGGGATGACAAATTTGGGAATTTCTTTTGAAACGGGGATAGCTTTTGAGGAAAAACCTCCGGCTGATGATACCGCCCGAGGAGTGTCATTTTGAATATCTATTGGGTCCATTAATATTATTATAGTAAAATATGGAAGTTATTGTTAGTCTAAATAATGAAAGTTAAAATATTTACCGATGGAGGGTCCCGGGGAAATCCGGGAGTTGCGGGTTTTGGAGTAGTTGTTTTCAATGATAAGAATGAAATAATTTTTAAAAATTCTGGATATTTGGGGATAAAAACAAATAACGAAGCTGAATATGGTGGATTAATAAGCGCTGTGGAATGGCTAAAAGAAAATGAGATGGGATATAAAATGGATGAAGTGGAATTTAATGCTGATTCGGAGTTAATGATTAAACAAATGCAGGGAATTTATAAGGTAAAGGCGGGAAATTTGCGCGATTTGTACCTACAGGTGACCGAGTTGTTGTTGGATGTAAAATCCAAAATTAGTTTTAAAGCAATAAGAAGAGAATATAATAGTTTGGCTGATGAACTCGCCAACGAAGCGATGGATAGAAAATTATGAAAAACTTAAACCCCTCTAAATCTCCCCTTGACAGGGGAGACTGGAAAAAGTTTATAGCGATTTTGTTGATAGTTTTATTTTTGCTCGGAATAATTTTTGTTTCTCCTTTGGTTTTTGCATTTGGAAAAAGCGGGAAAGAAACCTTTATTTTGGGGAAAAATTATTCGACATTGGGAAAAGTTGAAATTACCCAAAAAATTAACAGTGATTTTGACTTTGATAAAAATATTAGATTGTTGTATCAAGATCGGATGTTTGAAATTAAAATGAGTAGTATTTCGGCTGGGGTAGATACAAATAAGATGGTGTCTACTTTACTTTTTCGAAGGCTAAATTTGGGAATACAAAAATATATTTGGGCATTTTTTCAAAAAAAAGATTTTGAATTGGAGGTGGTTTGGGACAAAAATAAACTGGGCGAAGAGATAGTTAAAGTGGCTGATCAAATTGATAAACCACACATTCCGACAGAAATAACTGTCGAAAAAAAACAAATTAAAATAAAAGATGGTGAACTTGGAGTTGAAGTTGATAAAGATAAACTCGCCGAAAAAATTGTTGTGTCATTGAAAAATTATTATTTGGACAATATCGAAATTCCTATAAAAAATATTGGAAGCTTGCCGAGTACAGATGAAAAAAATAAGGCATTTGATTTGTCCAAAAAACTGATAAATAAAAAAATTACTTTTGAATGGGAAAATGATAAAAGCGATATTTTACCTAAAGATACAATGAATTTTGTTGGATTTAATAACGGGTGTAATACAAATAAAATAACTGAATTTGTGGCCAACTTTAATAATAGTATTAAACGTGATCCCCGAGATGCCCAATTTAAATTTGAAAATGATAAAGTTTTACAATTTGAATCGTCAAGGGATGGATGGGTAATTGAGGAGAAAAAAATGGTTGACGATATTTGTCACAACTTGATAACTTGGTCTGATGATGCGGGGACTGAGATAAAGTACCAAATACCGCTGGTAAGAACAGAAGCCAAAATCAAAACAAACGATGTCAACGATTTGGGGATAAAGGAACTTATTGGCCGGGGCACTTCGAGTTTTCGACATAGTAGTGTAATCAGGAATTTTAATGTCCAAAAGGGATCGGAAATTGTCAACCGGATACTGGTAGCTCCGGGAGAAACATTTTCATTTATCAAGAATTTGGGCGAAGTGTCATTGGATAACGGTTTTAAACAAGCTTATGTAATTAATAAAGGTAAAACAGTATTGGATGTCGGAGGAGGGATTTGTCAGGTATCGACAACGTTGTTTAGGGCAATGCTTGACGCGGGTTTAAATATTACAGATAGAAAAGCTCATGCCTACCGGGTTTCATACTATGAAGAAGATAGTAAGCCAGGTTTTGATGCCACAGTGTTTATCCCCAACCCTGATTTAAAATTTGTAAACGATACTGGTAATTATGTGTTAATCCAAAGTTTTTATGATGGAGTAAAAAAGACGCTGGCTTATGAAATATATGGAACCAGAGATGGTCGAAAGGTGGAAATTTCAAATTACAAACAATGGGATGCCTCGAGTCCCCCACCTGATGTGTGGATTGATGATCCAACACTACCACCAGGGAAAGTAATCAAAGACGAAAGCAGAGTACCGGGACTTAAAACTTCGTTTGAATGGAAAGTAACTAAAGACGGGCAAATTTTACATCAAAAAACTTTTGTCTCGGTATTTACTCCTTGGGCAGCGGTGTATAGAAGAGGGCCACAGATTTAGTGTTTTTCGTGTTTGGCAATACGATCATCTAAGAATTTCATCGTGTGCAAAAATTCTTTTTCAAGATCAATATTGTATTTGGAGGATAAGACCAACAAACACCACAAACAATCGGACATTTCGTGGGCCAATTCTTGATTAATGTCTTTGTCACCCAACTGACGATAACCCTCTTTGGCCATAATTAACTTCATTAAATCACCAACATCCCCCACAAAACCTTCCATTACTTGTTCAGCCCCCCAGACTTTGCCGTACATCTCTTTATTGGCTACGTCATATTTTTTTCTAATTTCAACAGCTTTTTTTATGAGTCCTTTTAGTTCCATATTTTTATTTTACAACTTTGTGTTGTCCTGGAAACCAGGCCGGGGTACAAGGAATAAATAATTTTAAATTTCCCTCCCAATAATATTTTTCATTGGGATTAACTAAAACTAAATCGCCTGCCGAGAGTAGATATTCAATCCCCTCGACCACCAATTTGCCATTGCCTTCAATGACAAAAGACATTTCTTTACATTTTTCATTGATCACCTGTCCCTCAATTGGATAGCGGCCTGACAACTCAACAAGACTTCCATTTATGTCTCGGTCCTCCATGGGATATTCGTATGCCATGCAAGTTGGACCGTTTTGAAAGGTGACAGATTGATTGTTTTTGACTATTTTCATCTTGTGAGTAATTTATAAAATATTTATTATTTTAGTAAATCGTAAGTATTTTGGAGCAAGGAGACGACGGTCATGGGACCGACACCACCAAAAGTTGGGGTAATGTAGGAGGCTACTTTTGAAACATTTTCAAAATCAATGTCACCGCCGGCTACATCAACGGTGACGACACCAGCTTTAACTATATCGGCGGTAACAATATTTTTTACTCCGGTGGCAGAAATTAATAAATCGGCAGTTTTGATAACTTCTGTCAAATTTTTTGTTGATTGATTGCATAAAGTTACAATCGAATGTCGATTTTCAAAGTGTTTTTTTAGTGGTTGACCGATTAATTGACTGTCATTTAATATGACCACATTTTTATCAATAAAATTTAATTTATATTCATCTAATAGTTGAACTATACCTCGAACTACGGCAGGAGCAACTCTTGAATTTATAACTAACCCATCAGCATCTTTTTGAGGGTTAATCGAATTTAGAACCAAATTTTTATGAATGTTTTTGGGAAGAGGCAATTGGACAAAATAACCGGTGATGTCCGAATTGGCATTTAACTCTTTTATTAAATTTATTATTTCTGATTCTGAAGTATTTTCAGGTAAATGATGAAGTTTTCCCCCAATACCAACCTCACTGGCTCGCTGTTGTTTTAATGTGACGTATTTGATTGATGACTCGTCATCACCAACTAAAATAATATCTAAATTTATTTTTATTCCTGAATATTTTATTTTATTGGCTAAATCAATGAGAATTTTTTGAGATAAAGTTTTACCGTCTAATAGAATCATATTTTTTATTTAAAAATTCCGGAAAATATATTCCAAACAAAATGATTAGAAATTGATGGATAGATCGATTTTGTATAAGTAAACAAAATGATATCGACAAAACCACTAACAAAATTTAATAATAGATAGGTAAATAAATTATATCCATAATAATGAAAAACAAAAATGGCAATTGGCACATGAAATAAGGTAAAAAACAAACCATTTAATATCATGGCTACAATCGGATTTTTGAAAAATTTTAACCAGCTATTTAACAAAAATCCTCGAAAAAATACCTCTTCAGTGGTGGCTGTAAATAGGGCTGAAACAATAATTATCCAGGAAAAATTTGGGGTAAGACTTTTGAGATATATTCTTTCCAAAGATAAGATTAAGCCCACAGTTAGACCGATAAAAACATTTTTAACAATATTTTTTTGGGAAAAACCTAAACTTTTGAAATTAAACTTTACATAAAAAAATATCGGAAAAAGCCAAATAAGAGGCTTTAACAATAATTCGTCAAATAATAAGTTTTCTTTGAAAAACAGGCGATATGTTGTCCAAATTGTCAGAACAAAAATTGCAATTATGATGGGCATTATATTTTGGTTAAAATTTCGTAACCGGTGGGGGTGATGAGAACAGTATGTTCAAATTGAGCGGAAAGGGAACCATCATGGGTGCGGACGGTCCAACCATCAGAGTGATCAAAAGTTACCTGCCAATCGAGTGAAGCATTGACCATGGGCTCGATGGTAAAAGTCATGCCGGGCTTTAAGGTAACATCACCCTGCTTGGTGGCAAAATGGTAGACAAAAGGATCTTCATGAAATTTTAGGCCAACACCATGACCGCCAAGATCGCGGACTGGGGCAAAACCAAAAGGGGTGAGAAAATTTTGAATATTTTTCCCGACACAATCGTTGAGCTTTAACCCTGGTTTTAAAGAATTGATGGCCAACATTAAAGATTCTTTGGTTTTATCGATTAGATTTTGGGCAAAAAAAGATATTTTACCGACTGGATAGGTGGCCGAAGTGTCGCCAAAATAACCATTTAGAATAGTGGTAATGTCGATATTAATAATATCGCCGTCTTGTAAAACTTCCTTTACCGAGGGAATACCGTGGCAGACAACGTTGTTAATTGAGGTGCATATACTTTTGGGAAAACCGTTGTAGTTTAATGGAGCGGGAATAGCGCCATGGTCGATGATAAATTTGTGGGCCAAAATATTTAATTCCTCAGTATTAATTCCAGGTTTAATATATTTTGAAACGTAATTCAAAGTTTGAGCTGCTAATTTACACGATTGACGAATCCCCTCAATTTGCGCTTGGCTTTTAATGATGATCACGCTTGATTATACCGCGAATATTGAATGTACGAATATACGAAAACAAAAATCACAGTAAAAATTATAGGGATAAGTAGTAAGTAAAAAGCCAAACTGGGGAAAAACACTCCGAAAAATGAAAACAGAGCCACCAGTTTGAATAATTTACCGCCAAGGACGTGCGTCTTTTTCCAGACGATTGGGCTACTCATGGTCCAGGGAGTGCGAATACCGACAAACCAGTTTGGTTTGGTATTACTAATTAAAATGCTGGTGAAATAAAACAGGACAGAAAAGGCCGGAGAGAAAAATTGGACTATGTTAAAGTGGTAGTTTAAATTCCAACAAATGGTTAGAGAATGAATATAAAATAAAAACCCAAAAATAACAATCATAAAATTGTCATAGTGACTTTGAAACTCGGAAAAGTTCTTTTTGTAAGGATCTAATTTTGGAAGAAATAATAACAGAACATATAAAATAACGGATAAAATTGGCATAAAAAATAATCCCCAAAATTTTGACATGTATCCATTGACCTCACCCTCAATTCCCCAGTGAGAGGCGACAATGTTGGGTAGATAGGGGTAAACGATAATCGGTAAGATAAAAAATAAAACGACAAAAATTGGGGGGATTATTTTTTTAATTTTCATAGACTAATCTGCCTTCAACCACTGATTTTAAATTTTGATTTGAACGCAAATATTCAATTAAGACATCTTGAGCTGAAGTGGAAATTACTTTGCTCTGACCATTTAATAATAAATCAGATTCAGAAATATTTAAATAGGCTTGGCTGTTTTTATAATGATAACCTTGAATACAAATTGTATAAAGTGAGTCGTCTGTCACGGATTTTGAATCAATGGTTAGAGATTTTAATTTTTTATTTTTATTGTCATACACAGCCATAACTCCGGAATTCACCTGATAACACTCGCCCTCACCCAACCTGTTTTCTGGTCTCATGATGTGGGAAAAAATAATTTTTAGCTGTTTTCCAGTGATGGTAAAACGAATAAGTGAATCGTTGTAGGGAAAACAGGCCATTAAATCGTCAAGGTGGACAACGGGACCCAGTTGTTTTACCCGAATTGAACCACTGCCCAAAAACATAACATCACATTGGGCGCATTTTGCAAAGGCATTGGCCATTGCATTGCCCAGTGAAGTTTCAATTTCCCGGCTAGGATGGGTTAATTTGGCAAAAAATTTGGTCAGGATAGCACCATATTTATTGTCGATATCTTTTTTGAAACTATCGATAAAATTCAATAGATTTTGATCGGGCGAAACAATATTGTTGGTAATGGGAACTAACTGCCATTTGTAATCAACAATACTATTGGTATCGTCATTCACCACAATATCAAAACGTCCAACTTGGTTGGTGCTAGTCCCGGCCTGAACAATTAGGGTGTTGTTAACAACCTCGGGTTTTTCCAAAACGGTGTGGGAATGACCGCCTATAATTATGTCAACTCCCCATTCTGGCTTTAACAATTTTGCCAATTCTTTGTCCGATTCGATACCGATGTGGGTGAGGACGACTGTTAAATCAATATCGTCATTTTTGTAAGCGTTGCAGATTTTGCCAACTTCACTGCTGGCCTCCTCCAAATTGACAAAAGAGCTGATTAATTTATCTTGGGAAATTGAATCGATAACTTTTTCGGTAATTATCCCGGTAAACAAAATGTTAAAACCGGATTTTTCAATAATTTTGTAGGGATTCATCAATCTTTTGTGATATGTTTTTATATACAGATTGGCATTGACGATCGGAAAATTGGCCATTTTTTCTAAAAATAAAAGATGGGGTAGACCATAGTCAAACTCATGATTGCCCAGGGCAACGACATCGGGGGCAAGAAAATTCATAATTTCGATAGTCGAAATTCCCTTGTATTCGGTATCAATTAAACTACCTTGAACCATATCACCAGAAACAACGTACAATACATTTTCTTCTTCGGAGCGAACTTTATTAATATATGCCGATAACAAGGCTAAACCACCAATCATTTCACCCGATTTACCATTCAACTCGGCCAGGAAATCGCCATGCATGTCATTGCTATGAAGAATAGTGAATTTTTTGGTGCCCATTTATTTTTGAACCGAGTATTGTTTTTCAGGGACTGTGGCGTCAATATTGACTTTACCACCATCCAAATTTAGCGATTTGACATAAAAGTTGGGGACATAGTTGATGCGATCTTCAATAAAGTTTTCAACATTGCTTTTATTGTCAGCAACTATATTTTGGGGAATGACAAAACGACCCACCTCAATGGTTTGGGGAGTGAGAGTAACTTTGTTATTAACAACACTCACACCTCCTTTTAAATAAAAACTGGGGTTGAAACCAATTTTGTATTCATTTACCTTGGCCTCAATCTCCGCTACTGGATGAGTAAAGGAAACCCACGATAAAATCTTTTTGATATCAAGGACGCCTGAGGCTTCACCTGTACCATCAGGATTTATTTTGATTTGGACGTTGGAGACTGGATAGTTTATCCAAGTTACCGAATTATTTAAAGCAGTAATTTCTGCCGATGTAAAGGTTGTTTTGATATCTTTTTTGCCTTCATATTTCATTCCCCTAGGATCATTTTGGATGGGAGTAATGATGAGAGATTCAACACCATTGTTGGTATAAGCCAATGCCCGATCGGCATCGGTATATTTGACCCCCAAATCACGAGGGCTCGAATTGAAAAAGTATTGAAAAAGTAGAGCCGGAACAACAATTAATAGAGCAATAATAAACAAAACGATTTTGATAAATGTTTTCATATTAAGCTATTTTACACCTAAAAAAGGTTGACTTTGAGAAGAGAGAGAGAGAGATAATGCTTTTATGAGTCAAGCAAATATGAAAGATAGATTACATCACATTGAAACCGTTGGAAAAAATGTTCTTCAAGCTTCAAAAGTTGTTTTTGATAGGAGTCTTGATGCGTGTGCAGAAGCAACATACTTTGTAGTAGAAAACACTGATAGAATTGCGGGTGTGGCTATTGTTTTGGGGGCTTTTTTGGGAGGCGTGACAAGCGCGACGATGGTTGTTGCAAATTTGCTAAACATTCCGCCACCAATAGAGATTCAGAATATTTTTGGAAACGCACCTCAAGTAATCAGAGTACTGACTTCTGCGGCAATGACGGCGACTTCTGGTGTTTTGGCGGTAGTTGGAATAAATATTTCTAAACGAAATCCACAAGGTCCATATAATTTGTCGTAACTCTAAACATGGATAAAATAAAAATAAACATTGATTTCCTTGAAAAAGTTTCTAAAGTTATTGTATTTCTTAAGATTGAAGAAGAGAAAGAGGAAATAATTAAGAATTTGACGGGGTCGTTTTTGTTAAATTTTAGTCGGATGATGGCGACTGATGAAAAAATAGCTCCGTTGCTAAAAGAATTTTCATTACAAACGAAAAATAATGATCCAAGTAAATTATTTGAGTTTTTAGATTCCAAAAATGTCGACTACCAACAATTTGCCAAAGCAGCATCAGATGAAACATTAAATAGTTTTATGTCTAATTTGAAATTAACTTTGGGCGAAGAAAAAATTGTTGGGCTTCAGAATATAATTGCTTGACAAACAACTAAACTACTACTAGACTGGTAGTAATATGATGAACAAACTAACAGTCAAACCGCTCCCTTACGCTTATGATGCCCTAGAACCTGTGATCGCTAAAAAGATTATGGAGTTACATCATGACAAGCACTATGCAGGATATGTAAATAATTTTAATAACCTCCTAGATACGGGTAAAATTAGTAGCTTTAATTATAATGGGGCGATAATGCATGAGGTTTTCTGGGAAAACATGAGACCGCCAATTGAAAACAACTTACCCCCCGAGGGAATGTTTCCTGATTTTGAAAAATTTAAAGCTGAATTTAGTGCTGCCGCAGTATCGGTGGAAGGATCGGGCTGGGCAGTACTTTGGAAAACTGAATCAGGACTGGCTATCGGCCAACTAGAAAAACATAATTTGTTGGGCCTTAACGGTGCCAAACCAGTACTAGTACTAGATGTATGGGAACACGCCTATTATTTGGATTATTTAAATGATCGTAAAAGTTACATCGAAAAATGGTGGAACGTGGTAAACTGGGAAGATGTGGCAAAAAGACTTGAACAAAAATAACAAAACTAATTCTTCGTGGCAAAAAGTAGCGCCGTGGTATCAAAAAATTGTTGGTAATGATGGTCATTTTTATCATCGGGAAATAATTTTGCCCAACGTGCTCCGCTTGCTGGATTTAAAACCAGGGGAAAAATTAATTGATTTGGGATGTGGACAAGGAGTGCTGGCACGAGCCATACCAGAAAATGTTGAATACGCTGGTTTCGATGTGTCTCTTGAAATGATAAAAACGGCCATATCGATGGATAAAAATTTGAAGCACCGGTATACAACTATTGATGCCACTCATACAATTTTGAATCAACGAGCCAATAAAATTGCCATAATTTTGGCACTGCAAAATATGAAAAAACCTTTTGCGGTAGTCAGAAACTGCAAAGAAATGTTAAATTCAAATGGA
>Ga0172379_10011855_pt1 | contig 10301 bp, 11 predicted proteins | sample GrowelOW334metaG_FD_119756 | JGI IMG/M metagenome (GOLD analysis project Ga0172379, IMG submission 119756) | Groundwater microbial communities from an aquifer near a municipal landfill in Southern Ontario, Canada - Groundwater well OW334 metaG | ecosystem: Environmental > Aquatic > Deep...
ATCTTCGGAACCTGCTCAACCTGGGCTTCCCTTACTTTCTTAGGCAGTGTTTCTGCCCTTGTGTCAATCTCAGCCCTTACTCCATTGTCAAGAAGCTCTGCGCAAAGCTCTTCTGCGAACTTGTTGCTCCTGTCTGAAATTGTAAGTATTTTTACCTGCACAGGAGAAAGCCATAGCGGGAATCTTCCTGCGTAATGCTCAATCAGGCATCCGATGAATCTTTCCATTGAGCCTAATACTGTTCTGTGAACCATTACAGGGCGGTGCTTTTTTCCATCCTGCCCTTCATATGTAACATCAAACTTTTCAGGCAGATTAAAGTCAACCTGTATTGTGGGACCCTGCCATTCCCTTCCCAGCGCATCAACTGTCTTTATGTCAATTGAAGGTCCGTAGAATTTTGCTTCGCCTTCTCCAACCCTGTATTTTAATTTCTTTATGTTAAGCGCTTCTTTCAATGCGCCTTCTGCCTTGTTCCAGACAGCATCCTCTCCAAGATATTTTTCCTTGTTACTTGGGTCTCTCACGCTTAATTCTATTACATATTCCTTGTATCCGAATGTGCTGAGCATGTATAATGCAAGCTCAAGAACTCCTATGATTTCTGACTCAAGCTGCTCTGGAGTGCATAATATGTGGGCATCGTCCTGTGTAAAGCCCCTGACTCTTGTCATGCCGTGCAATACGCCTGACTTCTCATACCTATATACTGTTCCCAATTCAGCATACCTTAACGGCAGCTCCCTGTAGCTGTGCAATTTTGTCTTGTAAATATGCAAGTGGAACGGGCAGTTCATTGGCTTGACAAGATATTCAATCTCATCAATCTTCATCGGGCTGTACATGCTTTCCCTGTAAAAGTTCCAGTGACCTGAAGTTTTCCACAAGCCCAGATTTCCAATATGAGGGGTGTAAACATACTTGTATCCTTTTTTCAAATGCTCTGCTTTCCAGAAATTTTCAATTTCCATTCTTATTATTGCGCCGTTTGGGTGCCAGTGGACTAAACCAGCTCCGACTTCTGCGTGAGTGCTGTAGATTTCCATCTGCTGCCCGAGAACAGTATGGTCTCTTTTTGCAGCTTCCTCTATTCTCTTTACATATGCATCCAATTCTTCTTTTGTGTGGAATGCCAATCCATAGATTCTCTGCAATTGCTTGTTGTTCTGGTCGCCTCTCCAGTATGCGGATGATATTTTTGTCAAAGAGAATGCCTTGATGTCTGTTGTTGAATTAACATGGGGGCCTCTGCACAAGTCAATGAAGTTTCCGTGCTTGTAGAATGTCGGCTTTTCGCCTTCCTTGATTAGATCATTCATTAATTCAATCTTGTATGGCTCGTCCTTGAACAGCTGCCTTGCCTCTTTCTCCGAATGCTCTATTTTTTCAAACTTCTCAGCAGCCTTTATATGCCTTCTCATCCTGTCTTCAAGTTTCTTTAAGTCTTCAGGGCTGAATGGCGTTTCCCTGTCAAAGTCATAGTAGAATCCGTTCTCCACATTAGGCCCAATTCCCAGCTTTGTCTCAGGAAAAAGCTCTTTTACAGCCTGAGCCAGAATATGGGCTATACTGTGCCTGATTGTTTCAATAGGATATTTCTCTGCCATTGGGATTTATGTAATAGCGTGAGGTATATAAATATAACGCAAAAAAAGAGGGACGAATAATACTCTTTATGCTTAGCTTTCAAAGAGAAACAAATCCGTGCCTGACTAAGCCAGCATATGTTTCAGTAACATTTCTCCTTAATGTATCCTGCTCTATAAATGTCTTGTTTGGAAGCTGAATTCCTCCAAAAATATCATCAATGAACCACTCCTTATCATAATCATAGCGCGCAAAATAGTCCTTGCCGTTAAGGCTTGCCTTTACAAGATAAAGCGGGTGGTTTCCCTCAAGTTTGGCAGTAATATTTAATTTTGAGCCGTCCAGATCAAATATAAACTCTTCCAAAGCCATACCTAAATCTATGGCACCTAAATATAAATACTTTATGGTAAGATTTTATTTTGAATTCTCCTGAATATACTGCATTAATTGAATTTCAGCTGCCTTTTTTGCGTCCTTTTTCCGCTTTTTCCTTGCTTTCTGCCTGTAGAAATATATAAAAACACCCAGAACTGATAATATAAGCATGAAAAAGAGGTTATTTGCTATAATACTAGCTGTCTTGATTGCCATTCAATGCGCTTCAGCATATGTTATCATCTCAAGCACGCCCAGGAGCGATTATAATGCCGGCGAGGCAATTCTTGTTTCAGGATATGTTTCCTCGGAAGAAGGGATGACTGGATTTTTGAGGACAAGCATTGAGTGTGAAAGCGGAATATTTCCCTCTTCATTTGTCCCGATTACGATTCACGCAGGAGAAAGGCTTAACTTTCCATCGCAGGTATATGTGCCTCCTCTGATTGTGTCTTCATCATTGTCAGGCATGTGCCACGTTAATGTCGGGCTTGTTGAGGCTGGCATTGAGAATGACTATGCTGTTTCAAAAGACTTTGAGATTTCAAAAGGGCTCAAGGCAAATTTCAGGATTCAGGAAAAGAACCTTCAGACAGGGATACCTGTTGTTATAAAAGGCACAATTGCAAGGATTGACAATACTCCGCTTACAGGAGTTGCAGAAGTATACAATGTGTTTGGCGGAACAAGATATCTTGTTTCTGTCGTGAATGTTGAGAACGGAAACTTTTCATTCACTTATCCCACAAACAGCCTTCCTGCAGGGGAATATGCAATAGAAGTGTTTGCAAGGGACATGTACGGCAATGAGGACACATTTGAAGCTGCTTCGTATGTAATCTCCAACAAGCTTGAGCTTACAGCAGATGCTGACAAGAAAGACTATTTGCCCGGAGATGAAATACTTATTCAGGGCGAGCTCAGGAATGTGCTTAATGCGCTTGTAAGCTCGGCAACTGCATATGTTTCCATTGACGGAGCTGAATCAGCAGTAAAAATAATTGACGGAAAATTAGAGCACAGGATTATCCTGCCCAATAACGTGAAATCAGGCGAGCATTCAATCAGCATAAGCGCAAGCGACGAGCTTGGCAATTCAGGAGCGGCTTCTGTTTCATTTTTCGTAATACCTGTTGCAACATCATTAAAGATTGACATGGACACTCCTTCAGTAAATCCGCTTCAGGCTGTTGCTATTTTTCCAAAGCTGCTTGACCAGGCAAATGATTTGATAGAAACAGAGCTTGATTTGGAAATTGATGATGCAAAAGGAAATCCTGTTGTTGCAGGAAAGTATGCGAGCGGCAAGAAAATAGATTATGTGATACAGCAGCACGCTCCTCCCGGAGAATGGGAAATAACTTTGAAATATGGGAAGCTGAAGGCAAAATCCTTGTTTAGTGTCGCGGAAGTAAAAGATATTAAAATTGAGGTTTCAGGCACAAGAATCTCATTTTTTAACACAGGCAATGTGAAATGGACAGACAATGCCGAATTGGAATTAGTTGGAGAGCAGGGAACTTTCTTAAACAGGTTTGCAAAAAATATAGCTCCCGGAGAGACTCTTTACCTTGACTTGGGCAAGCAGGCGCCTACCGGAGCTTATACTCTTACTATTATACTGCCTGACAGGACAGAAACATTTGAAAACTTTGCAATACCTGACGGCAAGAAAATTTACAGCCTTAATATTATTTATATCTTGATGCTGCTGCTTGTTGTGGGATTGATTGCATACGAGCTTACTGTTCTTTTGAAAAGAGGAACCAGGATGACTCCAAAGCTGGACCGTGATGACTTGAGACGGCTTTCAAAAAAAGCTGTTTCTTCATTTGACGCAAAAACAGCTGCAGAGCGCGAAAGAAGCAAGATGGTTGAGGATTACAAGAGAATGACTCTTGATGAGATTAAGAAGACAGAAGCAAAGATGAAGCCCATGTATCCTGACAAGCCCTGGAGAAGGACTGTAGAGAGAAGACCTGCAGCTCCCCAAAAGAAAGACGACGGCAATGCAGGCGGCGCAGCAAGCTTCTTTGGCGCGTTCTAAGAAAAGCTTAAATACTATGTGCTTATTCTAGCAGATTATGGAAAAAGATGAATTAGCGCAAAAAGTCAGGCTTTATCTTGAAAGACTAAACAAGTCACCAGAGCTAAAAAAATGTTCCTATCCTCTTGATGAAACAGGGCTTTTTAGAGTGGTAGGTGCTTTGCGTGGTGGCTATAGGGGTATTAGGATGTTTGCAATATATTCATGCGAAGAGGAAGGGCATAGGAATTCTATGAAAACAATATTCAAAGGAAGATTTATTGATGCAATTGCTTTTGCTGTACAGCAGTATGAGTTTTATGCAGACTTTTGTGATCCGAAGGATCCTAGTTGTTCCTATCATGGATATGTTGAAAAGATAGATGTTTGCGAGGCAACAACTAAAGGGCTTTTGGAAGAGATTATTGGCTCTAGCTAACCAGAATCCAATCTTTTTCTTCATCCAATTCTTTCAAATTAAATGCTTTCTTCAGCTTTTCTTTTATTTCCACTGCATTAGCTGCTTTCTTTAAGATAGTGAATGCGTAAATGCAATTATCTTTCGAGACTCTTTTTATTTCCTTAATTGCTTTTTCAATGTCAGTATGATGCAAAGCTGTTATTGAGATTATTGTATTGAATGTCTTGTCAGGAAAAGGAATGCTTTCTGCGCTTGCAACAACTTTCTCTCCTTTGTATTGCTTAAGCATTTCCTCAGAAGGCTCCAATGCAACCGCCTTTACCTTAAAGAAAGACGTTGAAATGCCTGTTCCTGCTCCGATGTCAAGCAAAAGCCCCTTGGGTTTGATATGCCTTGCAATGATTTCCAGTTTCTTTAACTGCTCTTCCTTATGCAATTCATCATACCCTTTTGCAATTGAGGAATAATAATCCATTTTACCAGAACCTGTGCTTGTATAATTCTATGACTGCCCTGTCTGTTTCGCACCAGCTATTTGGAGAAAAGCAGAGCCCTATTCTGAACATTGTGCAGAGAACATCCTCGTTAACATCCTTGCAGTGGTCTGCATAAAAAAGATGCCCTATTTCATGAGCTGTCGTGTTTTCAATGCAGCCTACATCCTGCGATGCATCTACTGCAATTATATTTTCATTTAAATAAGACATTCCTTCGGGATTTCTTACATTGTTTTTTACTTCCTCCATGTACACAATGCTAAAATCAGCATCATTGTTTATAACTAAATCAATATTATCAGTATCCTTTGGGGCTTTTATTATTCCTTCAATGTTTGGCATAAGGTTTATTCCAAACTCATTGTAATATGCCTGCCTTGCTCCTTCAAAAGCTTCCTTTGCCTTTCTTCTTTCTTCAGATGAAAGCCTGCTGTCAAAATAAATGTCAACATCAATGCCTTCAATGTTATTCTTGTCAAAACCAAATATTGCATTTCTTGCAGTGCAGTAAGCCGTGTTGAAGTTATAGCCTTGGCATTCATACTTGTCATATAAGAACCATCCAATAGCCCCTGCTGCCAATGCGCCTGCAGCCGCTCCAATTATTATTTTGGCAATTTTTTTCATTTTACCTCTTAATTAGTGCTGTAGATTGCCAGCTTATAAATCTTACCGGAAAAATTGCCTTCTCACCAGATTTTGTGCTTAAACAGCCTTATTGTGCTTCTTTCATCTTCGCACCATTGAATATCATCAAGATAAGGGCTTGCTGTTGCATGCATGTAGCAGTTTCTTTCTTCTGAATGCCCTGCATAGAACAAATGCCCTATTTCGTGTATCATCACATTTTCTATTGCCTCTTCAGCATAATATTTTGAATAAATATAAACAATATTCATTGTGGGGTCTGAGTGGCCGACTGACTCGCTGTCTTTTGCCCAGCATCTTTTGCCTGTAAATACAATTGTCATGTCATCATCATCGCTCAATGCCTCTGTATAATAAGGATATGCTTCTTCAGGCAGGGTTATTTCCTCTGCTTCCCTCATCTGCAGGCTTATCCCAAATTCATGGAGATATTCAGCCCATACACCTGAACATGCCCTTGAGCAATTCCCTTTTTGCTCTTCATCAAGCTCTTTGTCAATGTAAACAGCAACATCAACCCTTTCTATATCATTACTGTCAAACCCTTCAGCAGCATATCTCACAGGGCAGTAAATATGGTTTGTAAGCCAGCTGTCAAGAACAGTGTTATCCAATGCAAGAATATTTGCAGCAATTCCACCCGCAATCACAAGCGACGCAAGGGTTGTGCTCTTCATGATTTAATGCCCCGGGCATAATATCCTATAATTGAATCTTGCAAGCCTTTTCAAAGAATCTTCATAGTCATCAGGAGCGCTGTTTGGCAGGTCAGTCCTTCCAAGAATATTGTTTGAAAATAATGTGTCGCCTGAGAACAGAATTCTCTTTTCTTTTGCCCAGATGCAGATGCTTCCTCTTGTATGTCCCGGGGTTTCAATGATTGTGAATCTTGAATTGCTTTTTATAGGCTTTAGCGCAATGCCTTTTAGCAATGCATTCGGGTTTGTGCCGAACAAAGCAAAGAAAGCGCCTATTCTGTCATTTTGCAAGTCTTCTATTTCTTTTTCAGATGCAAAAAACTCGGCATTCTTGAATACATTCGGGTCTCCTATGTGGTCAAAATGCAGGTGAGTGTAAATAACTTTCTTTATGTCTGCGGGCGAATAGCCTGCTTCTTTCAATCCTCTCACAAGGCTTCTTGAGAATTCTTTTGAGCCAAGGTCAATCAAAGTGGGAACGTCAATGTCAATAAGATAAACATTTGAGCACAGTCCAGCCCAGTCAGTGAATTTCCAAACCTCTCTTGCTAACTTTTCTACTCTCATTCGCTTTCTTTTTTATGGAGTACAGGTTTATAAGTATTTTGCTATGGATTTTGCATCTAAACTGGCTAGAAAAGTGGCTTGAATTCAGAGATTTTATTGTTTTCGTCGACAATTAATTGTTTTTATTTTGCCTTAGCTTTCTGCTCTTTCTTGTTTTTGGATTTTTTTTGTATGTGGTTAATCAATGCGCCTACCCCGTAATAGGCTGGAAAGAAAATGAAACCTACCATGGAAGCACTGCGCACATCCGCATTGCAATACCATTTATTTGTGTAGCTTTTTGAATTATCTATGGACTGCTCTATTTCTGGGTTTGCCATTAAGCCGTTATATTCTTGCAGGACTGCGCCATATTCATTTACCACTTCAGGATTTTGGATAAGCACTCTTACCGGTATGGAACTGTTAAGCCTGTTTTCCAATACAAGCGCATGCTTAGCTTCAGGAGTGAGGGCTGCTTCTGATTCAGCAGATGCATATATATTTGCACCAACACCCACTGCTGTGCCCATCCATAATGCACATGCTATTCCTGCCATAACCTTGTCTGTTTTAGTAGTCATTTTATTTACCCCCGAATGATATTTACCCCTTCTAAATTAGAACTACTATATAAAGCTTATGGCTATTTACAAAGAATCCAAAGAAATCTTCTCTTCCTTGCCTGAAGCCATCTCTCTCACAGTGACTTTTCCCTCTGCCAAATCCTTCTCTCCTACAATGACAATCTTCTTTGCCTTTATTGAATCAGCATACTCAAACTGCTTTTTGAGATTCTTGCCTAGAATGTCTATTTCAACAGTTGCTTTTTTTCTCAGCTTTACCGCTATCTCAACTGCTTTTTTTGCAACTGCCTCATTTACAGGAGCAACATAGTAATCAACTTCTAATTTTGATTCAGGCATCTTGTTTAGCTTCTTAAGGAACAATCCCAATACAACATCTCCCATTCCATAGCCAACTCCGGGGCATTTCTCTCCTCCGAAGTCAGAAACCAAGTCATCGTATCTTCCGCCGCCTGCAATTGCGCGGAATTCACCGGACTTGTCAAACACTTCAAATACGGTGCTTGTGTAATAGTCAAAGCCTCTCATGATTGTAAAGTCTATCTTGCAAAACTTGAAAATGCCGTATGCATTCAAATAGCCGATTAATTCCATCAATTCCTTGTATCCTTTTTTACCTGATTCGTCCAGCTTGTCTTCCTTTATGTCTGCTATATCAGATTTCATCATTACAAGCAGAGTGTCTATTGTTTCCTGTTTTAAATTGAGATCTTTCAATGTCAGTATGAAATCCTTTTCAGACAATTTGTCCTTCTTGTCAATAACCCTGCTGACTTCCTGCAGCTTTTGTTTTTCAACGCCTGCCCCCAGGATGAGCGATGCGATTAATTTTCTGTTGTTTAATCTCACATAGAAATCATTTTCAGTGCAGCCAAATGATTTCATTATTTCAATTGTTGTTGCAATGACTTCTGCGTCAGCTGCCATGCTTTCTGCGCCAAGGCAGTCAACATTCAATTGAAAAAATTCCCTTAGTCTTCCTGACTGGGGTGCTTCATAGCGCCAGCATCTTGCTATTGAGAACCATTTGATTGGCTTTTGCAGCTCTTTCTGCTTTGCAGCAACCATTCTTGCAAGAGTTGGTGTTAATTCAGGCCTTACTGCTATCTTTTTTCCTGACTTGTCATCAAAGCAGTACATCTGCTCTGGAATCTCATTGCCTGACTTCAAAGTCCATAATTCTGCAGGCTCAAGCATTGGGCCGTCGAATTCCTGGTAATTGAATTTTCTTGCAGCTGCTTTCCATGCATTGAAGATTATGTTTAACTCATTCATTTCCTTGGGATAGAAATCCCTTGTTCCCCTTAGTCCTTGGATTGCTGTCATATTGCACCTCTTTGAATATCCTGAATACAGGCATTAGGGCGGTTTCCAAAAGCAAGCTTTTGGACCTCCCTTTGCTGAAGCAAAGGGCGGCATGGGAGAATCGAACTCCCGTCACAAGGTCCACAGCCCCGTATACTAACCACTATACTAATGCCGCCATCTTTTAACTGAAAAGAACTAATTGGTATATATTTAAAAATGCTTCGCATTTTTGAATATCCGAAAACCGAAGGTTTTCGAATATAAAACTGACTATATAAGTTGCCTATGAAGATAATCACATGTTTGTTTCATTTGTATACTCCAATATAGATATTCTAGTATCTAGGTGGTTTATAAATTTTGTGTTTCTGGAAAAGGTTATAAATCCCAGTTCTATTCTCCTGTTGAAAATACATTTAATGCGTATTTTTGAATAAAAACAGGGAGTGAGAAAATGAACAAAACATTAGTTGGATTAGTTGCAGCAGCGGGAATGCTTGGCTGCGCAAAAGACGTGCCTGTATACAGCCCAAGACCTGTGGTTGTAGAGGAAGCTCCTGGAGTGGGAACTGTTTATACAGCGGTTTGGAGCGATGCAGAACAGCTTAAATTGTCTGTTTACGCAGAGCTTGTTGACGGCACAAGGCCATTGGACATGAGCTGGTCAACATACGCGCCAAAAGATTCACTAGAATGCCTGAGAGAAGGAATTCTTTTTGATGCGCGCGTTGATGCCCCTGAATTTGGATTAGCAGGATGGGTTAATATGAATGCTTCAGATGACCTCTGCAATGGCTCAGTAGAGGCATGCAGGGCAACATACACTCCTGACAATGGACCTGCTCAAGATATAACAGCAAACATGTGCGCAGATGCCGATGGGGCTTTTGCTTCAATGAAAGAAACATTGGACACGCAGTTCTTTAACATTCACACAGAATTAAATGCGTGGTACGACAGAAAAGGGTTTTAACCCTTTCGAGCGGAGCGAAGAAAGTGCTGGAAACTCGCAGAGTTTCGGCATGCCGAAAACGCAAGGCGTTTTCAAGCAGCTTGGAACGCAGTGACAAAGTCTTATTTTTTTCTTTTTATTTCTTATTTTTCAATTTTTCCGCTTTTTCCCTTGCCAGTTTGCTTTTCAGTGCAAAGTAGACATGGGCTGCCGTGACAACCAGGAAAGGCACTGCCAGAACCTTATGCAGGGTAAGGCACAAGCTTCTTGTCAGCAGACCGAACGTGATTTTTTCCATTGCCGGGTACACGATGCCGAATCCTGTCACGAAATAAACAGCAACTCCAAGCGTTGTAAGCTTGTGCGACGCCTTTGCGGCAATCTTGTTTAGGTCTTTCATGGATTTTTAATATCCTAACAGGATTATATACTTTTTCCTCTTTATTTTACATAGGTTAAATTTAAAAAAGCATCTCACCATTAATTAGATGGTGATAATATGTGCGTTTTATCAAAAGACAAAATACTGAAGCTGATTAACAAGGGAAAAATCAAGGTAGAGCCTCTTAATGAGAAGAATATAGGGCCTGCCTCAATTGACCTCACTCTTGGAAACGAGTTCAGGGTTTTCAAGAAAGGCGGAGCAATTGTTG
>Ga0172379_10011856_pt1 | contig 10301 bp, 7 predicted proteins | sample GrowelOW334metaG_FD_119756 | JGI IMG/M metagenome (GOLD analysis project Ga0172379, IMG submission 119756) | Groundwater microbial communities from an aquifer near a municipal landfill in Southern Ontario, Canada - Groundwater well OW334 metaG | ecosystem: Environmental > Aquatic > Deep...
ATAGGAAAAGAGCTGACCATTACGGAATCTGAGGGAAATATTGTTCATAAAATTGATGGAATAAGTGCCGTTGAATTATTTTCTAAATATTTAGGGAGTGATATTTTTAAAAACAACGGTGCTTCTCTCTCCAATTTCCAATTGTTATACAATGATGGGTCCACGACAGTAGCAAGAGCACCAATGGCTACAAAGGGTCATTCATTAATCTTTGCAGGACCGATCAAAGAGGGAAAAAAAGTTCAATTTGGATTTTCAAATGCTTCATCTATTATCTCTGGTGCAGAAAATATTAGCGAAAGTATCTCAAAAAATCCAGCGGAAGCCATTTATATTTATTCGTGTATTGCACGAAAAAAGCTATTGGGCAAAGTATTGGAAAATGAATTTGAAGCTTTTGAAAATATCGCACCAACTGCGGGTTTTTTCACTTATGGGGAGTATTATAGTACAACAAAAAATAATGCCCTTTTAAATTGCACTACCACTATTTTGATTTTATCCGAAAAGAATAATACGGTTGAAAATAGTACGAAAAAATTAGATTACAAGCATGAAGAGTTAGGTAGTATCACTTTTAAGGCTCTAACGCATTTTGTCCGACAAACATCAACAGATCTGGAGTTCAATGTCAAAATCTTGAATCAGTATAAGGATGCGGTTGACTCATCGCTACTCGTCTCCAAAACAGACAAAGATGGGATAATTACGTATGCGAATGATAATTTTTGTAAAGTAAGTAAATATAAAAGAGAAGAACTTATAGGGCAAAACCATAATATTCTAAGAGACCCTACCGTTCCAAAACATGTATTTGAAAAATTATGGATGACAATTACCTACGGTAAAATTTGGAGAGGACAGTTTCCAAATAGAGCAAAAGATGGTTCAATTTATTATGTTGATGCAACCATTATGCCTATATATGATGAAAATCACAATCTTAGTGAGTTTATTGGTATTCGACAAGATATAACTAAACAAGTAGTTGCTCAAAATAAAATGCAAGAGAAAGATAATCTCATTAAAGCCATTTTTGATAATCAAGAAAATATAGTGATCTATACCTCTAAAAGTCAAGGGATGTCATACGTTAATCAAACATTCTTTAGCTATTTTGATTATGAGACCATGGAAGAGTTTAAATCCAAACACGCCTGTATTTGTGAACTTTTTCTCGATATTGATGGATATGTTAATCCTGATAAAGATCCAGACTGGATTGATACGGTTTCGAATAATGATCACAATGATTATAAAGTTAAGTTGCTGTTTAAAGATCAAACGGTGCACACGCTTAAATTAAAAGTTAAAAAGATTGATACGGAACGTGATGATGAATATCTTATAAATTTATTTGACATAACAAGTCTTGAGAAAGCGTTGAATCAAGCACACTCTTCGGAGGCGGCAAAATCAATATTTTTGGCAAATATGAGCCATGAAATTCGAACGCCCTTAAATGGAATATTAGGATTTACGGATTTATTAACCAAAAAAGAGTTGGCAGATGATGTTCAAAAATATATTAATATTATTCATAAAAGCGGTCAGACACTTCTGAGTGTTGTGAATGATATATTGGATTTTTCCAAATTAGAAAGCGGTGAGTTGTTGCTTTATGAGACAGAGTCCAATTTATTTGAAGAGTTAGAAGCAGCAGTTTCTATATTTGCTTCGGTTGCTAAATCTAAACATATTGATTATTATACTTTTATAGATACCAACATCCCCAAAACTCTCAAATGTGATGTTCATCGAATCAAGCAAGTGGTCAATAATCTTTTAAGCAATGCCATAAAATTTACACCTATTCATGGGACTGTCAGCATTAATGTTTCACTCAAAGAATCGGATGGTGAAAATGCAAGAATCAAATTTAGTATCAAAGACAGTGGTATAGGGATAGCCAAAGAAAACATAGCAACCATCTTTCAACCTTTTTCGCAAGCCGACAATAGTATTAGTCGACAATTTGGGGGGACAGGGCTTGGATTGGCGATTAGTAGCCAGTATGTTGAGATGATGGGCAATAAACTTCAAGCAAGAAGTGAAATAGGGGTTGGTAGTGAGTTTTACTTTGATTTACTTCTCCCGATTATTAACCCTTCTATCAGTCTTGAAAAATCATTTGACGTAAAACAGGTCAATATCGCTATTCTTTATGCTGAGAATGAGATTGGGAGCTATCTTAACACGATTGTCTCAAGCTATTTAGAGGCTTGGAAATGTTGTTATAAAGAAATTAAAGATCTTAATGAAATAAATGAAGACACTGATCTTCTCATAGTATCTTCAAAGTTATTTGACCAAAAGAGTTGTCAGGATGCGTTGGATAGGTATGAAAAATTACAACTCATATATATTGAAGGGGGAGAGGATACCTTTAGTTGTAGCCACCCAAAATTTCATATCATAGAGCAGCCTATGACAGGTTCTGCTTTGTTTGATCAAATCATAACAATAACGCATCAGAGACACACAGAAGAAGACTCTTCACAAGTATCCGACGAAGTAAAACAATTTACTGGAAGTGTACTTATAGCAGAAGATAATGAAACGAACCAAATGCTTATATCTATTTTATTGGAAGAGAGAGGTTTGAAGTATACGCTCGTTGGTGATGGGCAACAAGCTGTAGATGAAGCAGCATTGAACGATTATGATCTCATTTTTATGGATATAAATATGCCGATTTTAGATGGTATAAGCGCTATGAAAATATTACGAGCCAATGGCTACACGAAACCAATTGTCTCCCTTTCTGCGAATGTAATAAAAAAAGACATAGAAACGTTTATAGAAGCGGGTGCAAACGATACGCTGAATAAACCAATCATGCCCAATGAGCTGGATTCAATCCTTACAACATATTTTGATATTCGTGAAAAGAAGCCCCTTGTTCAAAAAAGAGATGTTGTTGATGTGGATACGTTATCCAAGAGTTTAGGACTCCCAAATAAAGTAATAATTCTAAGTTTATTAAAGAGTTTTAATGGATCAGCAAAGAATATGGTAGAGAAGATCGAGTTAAATGGTTTGGATAAGAGTTTACTACATACACTTAAGGGCATAAGTGGAAATTTACGTTTTAATGAACTCTATACCTTTGTGTGTGAGCTTGAAAAGAGATGGGAAGAATTAAACGATATTCAAAAGGAACAGAATAAAGAGATAATTCTCACCCATTTGCAAGGAGTGATAACGCAAATTGACTTATTGAATACATGAGTTATTCAGATAGCTATCATGTTCTATAAGCTCTAGCTGAGTTTGCAATTTTTTGTAAAGAGTTGGAGTTGGTAGGTCTGGAGTTGCATTCAAATAAACGATTGAGTATTGGATGATTTTATTTAAATCAGTGTTTTTCGAGAATTCACGATAAATATTTTTACCTAATTCTTGAATAATGCTCTTATCGCAATTTTTGACTAATATACCAAAACTAACTCCGTATAATTTTGCAACGATTCCACTGGATTTGATAGCTTCATTTATTATTTTGGCAAAGATCCGTATAATTTTATTAGCACCATAAAAACCATACAATTGATTTATTTTTTCAAAATTATTAATTTTGAGGTAAATGATCCAAAAACTATCGCCACTGTTTTGATAATTTTTGATTTGAGCATCAAAGAATAAAGAGTTATGCAATTTTGTAAGAGGATCGGTGATACTTAATTGTGCAAGTTTGGATTGTTTATATTTGATATCTTCCAAATAGGAAACATTTTGCAAGTGCGTTTTAACGCGGATTCTTAATTCAATACCATTAAATGGTTTACTAATATAATCAATTCCCCCCACTTCAAATGCACGAGAAATATAACTTATGTCGGTTTGTGCCGTCAAAAATATTATTGGAATATCTTTGGTCTTAACATTGGCTTTTAAGATTTCACATACCTCAAAGCCATCTTTTTCGGGCATATTGATATCCAATAATATGAGATCGACTTTATGATGATAAACACCTTCAATAGCCGAAGCACCACTGGTAGCAAAAGAGAGTTTATACCCATCTTCGCTCAAATATGCTGCGGCTAATTCAATATTAAACTTTTCATCATCCACTATTAAAATATTAAAATTATTATTAGTTTTCATCTCTTAGCCTTCTCATTTTTCCCTAAAGCATTTATTCCCCAGACTCTTTTGGCTTCAATGATTTTACATTGATACGACGAGGCGGACGTGAAGGTGTTGTCTCTGCTCTTGGTGCTGGTCTATCGAATGATTTTTTATCTCCAAACGGTTTCTTAGCATCAAATGGTTTTTTATCCCCATAAGCTTTTTTCTCACCGAATGGTTTACGGTCACCAAACTCTTTTTTGCCATCTTTATCAAACGGTTTCTTATCACCAAAGGGCTTTTTGTCACCATAAGGTTTTTTATCCCCGTATGGCTTTTTATCACCAAACGGTTTTTTATCTCCGAAGTCTTTCTTCTCACCAAAAGGTTTACGATCGCCAAACTCTTTTTTAGCGTCTTTATCAAATGGTTTTTTATCACCATAAGGCTTCTTGTCACCGAATGGCTTTTTGTCTCCATACGGTTTCTTATCGCCAAACGGCTTTTTCCCATCTTTATCAAACGGCTTCTTTTCACCGTAAGGTTTTCTCTCACCCTCTGCTCTTGGTGTATTGAATTTTTTTCGTTCATCATCAAAAAATACAGGTTTATTGACATACTGTGTTCGGGCTGATTTTTCTTCATCTTGACGGGGAGTACCATCGATGTAGTGGTTACGGTCACGTGATTTCTTTGCGAACATTGGCTTACCATTTTCGTCATACCCTAGAAAATCAGAGCTTCCTTTGTCTTTTTTCGCCCATTTGTCCCCTTTGGAGGCAGCTTCTTCTTCACGTGCGACGCGTCGTGCTAATGCTTCGGCTTTGCTCTTTTGCTCTACAGCGATTCCAAAGCTAGGTTCAAATCCTGCAATAGGATCTTGGATAATAGTGCGTCCCAAAAGGGTTTCGATTCCATAAAGGTTTTTTTGATCTTCATCCCCCAACAAGATAAGGGCAATTTCACGAGCATGAGCAAAGCGTGTCATATAAAGGATTGCTTTTTCAGGGAGATCGTAGCTAATGAGAACATCGTAGGTTGATTTTTCCGAAGCAATTAGCTGATCATCAGTGGCGATAGTGACATTCGCTGATGCGGTAATTTGAATATTTTTAGGATCTTGCGCCGTGAGGATCAGAACTTTTTTATCGGCATATTGGGGAAGTAAAAAATTGAGCAATTCATTTTTACGCTCAGTATTACAAGGGTGGATACGGTGGTTTTTACGTTGAATTTCAGATGACACAAGAGTCCTTTAGTGTGGGTGCCTCAGGTTATGAGGAGATGAGCCGCTGTGTGCGACACTATTTTAGTGGCGTGATTATAGCGGAATATTACTTATAGGCTTTGATTCCCAACATTGTCTCAAGGGTGAGGAACGTATAGCCCATTTGGGTGAGTTTTTCGATAATCTCTGGAAGCGCTTCAACGCTTGAATTATTGGCACGACCGCTGTGCATCAAGATAATATCGCCATTTCGGACATTGGTAATCACATTTTCAATAATCGCATTTTTATCGGTTAGTGCCCAGTCGAGGGAATCAAGAGACCATAAAACAGTGGTAAATCCATAAGCGTTGATGGTGTCAAGCGTGGTTTGATTGATCGATCCGTAGGGGGGACGCATTAGGAGGGGATAGTTCCCCGTTAAACTTTGGATTCGTTCACTCGTAGCATTGAGTTCGCCTATCACTTCTTCGGAGGTTAGCCGTGTTAATCGTGGATGGGTGAAGCTATGGTTAAGGACGAGATGCCCCTCATTGGATGCGCGTGTAACGGCTGTTGCATTAACATCGTTCATAGGATCACCAATCATAAAAAAACTGGCTTTGACATAATAGTGTTTGAGAATATCGAGGACTTTGTCGGTATTGTTATCATCGGGTGAATCATCAAAAGTGAGGGAAACTGTTTTTTGAGTCGTATCCCCATTGACGACAACATTCGTATAGTTCCCCTCTTGGACGGGGGTGATGGTATCGGTGCGCCATTGATTTAGAAATTGGGTCATATTGGCATCAAGGGCAGGGGAAGAACCATGAATATCATAGATGATAGGGGAGATGGCGAAAAGGGCAGTGTTGAGAAGTAGAATAAGAAAAAAAAAGAGTGGTTTCATGGTGGAATTATAGCGTGAAATCATCCATTTTTAATCGAGTTAATGCTTGTTGGAGAGCCAACGTCTCATTCTCACACTCTAGGGCAAAAAGATTTGAACCATACTTGACGGTATCCCCCCGTCTGACGAAAAGTTTATCGAGTCTTCCACTTTGGGAGGAGGAGATATTGACGAACTCCCCCTCTGCATAGCCTTGATACAATCTAGTGTTATTTTTTTCGCATCCGACGAAAAAGAAGATTACAAATAAAAAAATAGATAAAAAAGTCATGGTATGTTTCATTGGATTATTATACATAGAAAAATATTAAATAGAGAAGATTAGGGGGATCAAGGGGATAAAACCCCTTGGCACTAATAAATTAGTGGTGCAAAAATGCACATAAGTAATAGCGTTATTATCAACTTATCCATAAGAAACCCCCTTCTAAATACGAACTTGGAGGACAAAAAAAAAGGTCAGAGGATGATCAAGTCCCCCGACCTTAGTTTGTCGCTCCATTGTTCGTATGAAGAAGATGATAATAACAAAAAAATTATAGCTGTTGGAAATAGATAAGTCAATAGCTATGTATGGGGTTTGTTCCCAAACACCCTGCCACATACCCGCTAGAAAACGACCATTGTAAATTGTACCCACCACAAGGACCATCAAGATTCATCACTTCACCGCAAAAATAAAGCCCACGTAATACTTTACTCTCCATCGTTTCAGGGCATATCTCTTTGAGAGAAACGCCTCCACGGGTAATCATCGCCATTTTAAACCCATCATGCCCGATCACCGTGAGTGGTGTCCATGCGAGAAGTTTGATGAGTTTATCGCGATGTATCCCTTCTAATTTATTGAACCCTTCATCAGGATTGGCATCAGCTAAAAGACATAGCTCTCGTGCGACCGATTCGGGGAGGAGGGTCATGATATGGGTGAGGGTCGATTGCTCAGGATTCTTATAAATCTGATCTTTGATATGGGTGCGTATTTGCTCCTCGTTCATCCCTTTGGTCATATTGATAAGCAGCGGTACAGAGCCATACTTTTCGATCAACGGGGTAATCTCACGGGAAACATCGAGAACAACGGGACCACGAATACCGTTTTGCGTAAAGATGAGGTCACCATGGGCACGGATATTCTTCCCTTTTGGGTGGTCAACACGGATTTGGACTTTGGGGAGAGTATCAGCACGACAAGCCGCCCCCCAACTCTCTTGGGTGCGCAATGGCATCATAGCAGGGTAAAGCTCCGTAATTTTATGCCCCACAGCCGACGCTATCGTAAAACCGTCCCCCTCCGCTCCCAATTGTGGATAACCAAGCCCCCCAGTAGCGAGTATAACGTTTGAAGACGTATAGGTTTGATTACTTGTACTCACCCCCGTCACACGCTCATTATTATGTTCGAGTCTCTCCACCCGTGCCGAACACTCAACGGTAACCCCCAACCGTGCCATCTCCTCTTCGAGCGCGGTAATAATGCTCACCGAACTGTGAGAAACGGGAAAAACACGGTAGCCATCAGGCGCATGACTCTCCACCCCGATTTCGGCAAAAAATGCCATTAAGGCTTTATGGTCAAAGGAACTCAAAGCAGGGGTCATAAATCGCCCATCCCGTCCGAAACGTCCCATGAAATCTTCATTGGAGAGGGTATTGGTCAGATTGCACCGTCCCCCTCCCGTTGCTTTGAGTTTGGCAGCGATTTTTGGGAGTTTTTCGAGAAGGAGTACGGTGTTGCCATTGCGTGCGGCGGTGATAGCCGCGATGAGACCAGCAGCCCCTGCACCGACGACGATTAGGTTATAAGAAGTTTTGGGTGAAGTTTGCATGGTGGTATTATAGCGAAGGAGAGGATGGCATTGAGGCATCCTATTAAAAAAGTTGTTTTGTTTCAAAATAGTGTTTATTCGACTAAAATAATGGTATAATTCTTTCGTAAACATCACTTTCTGTTAAATCAATGGAGCGGTAACATTAAGGTCGGGGAAGTCATGATCCTCGACCTTTTTTTTTACCCTCCAAAGATTTAACAGAAGGGGGTTCTTTATGGAAAAGATGATGTTTACGCTTATTCTTTTGTGCATTTTTGCACCGTTGCTACATTAGTAACGCCAAGGGGTTTTTCCCCTTGCCCCCTCATTCCTCACATCGAAATAAAAACTTCACCCTTTGATTATTAAAAAAGCTCCCCTACCGTATAATCACACTATTGATATGATAAAATATTTTAATATTTCACAAAAGAGAGCAAGAATGACAAAAACACGTGTTGATGATATGCTTATTGAAATGATTACCCCAAAAGTCAAAGAGATCGAAGAGAAGTTTAGTCGTGGTGAGGGTTTGACGCAAGAAGATATTCATACACTATTACTTAAAAGCCAATACAATCATATCAACCATTTGGATGATAAACTCAACGAAGTAACGGCGGATGTTGCAAGTCTAAAAGGTGAGTTTAGAACTTTTAAAGCAGAAATAATCGTCGATTTTGAAAAACGTATGGGTGGGCTTGAAAACAAATTCGCAGGGCTTGAAACCAAGTTTGAATCAGCGCAAGTAAAGATGCAAGAAACTATTGTCTCAACGATGAAATGGTACATTGGTGGAGCAGGTGTTGTTCTTGTTCTCCTCAAAGCACTTGATATTTTTGTAAAGTAATCCACCGTCGTCATTGCGAGCAAAGCGCAGCAATCCATAGAACCTGAAATAGACTGCCACAGCTTTTGCAAAGTTTCGCAGTGACAAAACACTAAAAAGGCACCTCTTTTGAAAAAAGCCCTCCTAGCCCTAACCCTCATCACCGCCTTCGCCAATGCCGAAATGATACGTCTCGATGATAAAGAAGTCGTCCTCGATACCGACACGAAACTAATGTGGCAAGACAACACCGATGCGAAAACAGTGAAAAAAGACTGGCAGGGTGCAATCGATTATTGTGAAAATCTCTCTTTTACAGGGTATAACGATTGGAAACTTCCAGATATCTTCACTCTCGAAGCCCTTCTTAAAAATAAACAATATTTAACTAATATTGGAAATGGACATTATTGGTCGTCAAGTGAATATGGTTTTTTTGGTAATAAACCTGGCTGGGTTGTGAGCTTCCAGTCTGACAACGATGGCGGTGTCTCTAAGGAGCAAGGTCTTTGTATGCGTTGTGTTCGAGACAATAATCCTTTGACCATTGTCCCTTTCTCTTCGTTCTTAGAAGCCGTAAGGACAGCATCAATAGAGAAAGAAAAGGTCGTGTTACGCTCTTCGCGCGACAGTGTGAAGGAATTTTTAGTCAAGTATAATGGGAAATATTATTTTGGTACGAAAGAGTCTATTCTTTCTCAATTGGGATTAAAGCCATCCTCTTTTTCTGCTTTGCCATTTAATGACATACAAAAACAAACTCAAGACAATTTAAACGCTTATTTTTCAATCCCTGTCATTCCATCTCCATCACTTCCCCCGCCACTGAATCTCGTCAAAGATGAATTTGAAACAAAAGCCGAATTTACAGATCGGGTAAAAACCAAAAGTGCGGAACGGGAAGCGGAGATAGCACGACTCCAAGAAAAATACCGCCAAGAAGTCGAAGCACGAAACGCCGAGCTTGAAAACCGAAAAGCGAATATTGAAACAAAAAAAAAAGAGTTTTTATTTCAAAACTTTGTCTTTGTAATGGGTGACCCGAAACTTGCCAATGCAACGTATGATCCTGAAACGGCGATGATGTTTGTCGATGTGAGTATGAGTAATGCAAAATGGTCGAAAAAAGTAAGTATCGCAATGGCGGATAGAAATCAAGCCAAAGCGTTCAAAAACAGTGTAGACAATGCCAAATCGACGGTAACTTTTGCCTATGAAAATGATGCCTTTGTCCTCAAAAGCATTGATGTTGATTTCAACTCCCAAACATACGTCGCCACTTTGACCGACACCGACTACAAACCCGAACGTGTAGCCGTAACCCTCGAAAATAAAAAAGTAGCTTTCAACGAACTCCAAAACCCCAACCTTGTAGACAAATACCAAGTCTCCGCATTGGGCTACAGCGATTCCGCTAGTGCCAAAGGGCTGAAATACAATGATGATTTAGCCCCTCTGGTTAAATCA
>Ga0172379_10011857_pt1 | contig 10300 bp, 7 predicted proteins | sample GrowelOW334metaG_FD_119756 | JGI IMG/M metagenome (GOLD analysis project Ga0172379, IMG submission 119756) | Groundwater microbial communities from an aquifer near a municipal landfill in Southern Ontario, Canada - Groundwater well OW334 metaG | ecosystem: Environmental > Aquatic > Deep...
GCGCCGGACAGGTCCGCGCCGGAGACGTCCACGTTCTCCAGGGTCTGGTTGTCGGCGATGGCCGACAATATCTGGTTGCGCGTCAGGGCGCTCATTCGTCGCCTTCCAGCAGGTGGAGCCTGTCGTGCAGTTGGCTCTTCTTCAGGTTCGCGCCCTCGAACCGGGTCTTGCCCACCACGGACTTGTAGAAGACCACGGCGAACAGGTTGGAGCCGCGCAGGTCGGTGTTCACCAGCCGCGTCTTGCGCAAGCCGCCCATGAACAGGTTGGCGGCCCGCAGGCTGGCCCCCTCCAGGTTGCTCTTGGTGAACCGCGCCCGCTTGGCCGAAGCGCCGTTGAAGTTGCCGGCCGACTTGTCGGCCTGCGAGCGCAGCTTCTCGAAAGCGCCCTTGGAGGAGCCGTTGGGGGTATTGGAAGCGACGCCGCGATAGCCGGCGGTCGCCACGGGCCCGACCATGCCGCGGCTGGCGGCTTTGGAGGAGGCCGACTTGGCGTCCCCTATTATTTTGCCGTCGGCGCTGCCGGTAGTGCGCGTGCCCCCGCCGTCGCTGAAGAAGGAACCGAAATTACGCAGCGCGGACTGCATGCGCGGGATGGGCGTGGGGGCGCCGGCGGATTTAGCCACCTCGGAAAAAGCGTTGCGGCCCGCGTCCTTCATGGAATCGCGGAAGCTGGAGCTGGGCGGCGCGGTCATAGGCGCCGCTGCCGGCTGTGCCGGCTGGGAGCCCAGGATCAGCGAGGAGGGGTCCCTCGAGCTCAGCGGGGTTATCACCTCGCCGGACCCGTCGGGCGAGCCCTGGCTGAGCGCGTTTATGCCGGGTTCGTAAACCCCGCCCCCGGCGGCGCCGTCCCTGGAGCCGAAGCCCGGGGTAAGCAGGTTGTCGGAGGAAGGTTTGGACGTCATATACTCCGCCACGGGCGCGCCTACCAGCACGCTCAGGCCTATGCCGACGAAAGCCATGTCCTTGCGGGAGAGGTTCTTAAGCCTTTCCATTATCCCGCCGGCCGTGCGCGAGAACATCGGCTTTCCGAAAGCGGAGGCTTTCTTGAACGGCGAAGCGCCGCTCGGCACCACCGGTGCGCCGTCTCTTTTTTCGTCTTCATTATAGAGCTTCATAAACTGCCTCCGATATCCTGAGTTTAAATTGCCGAATCCGACGTTGACCTGATAAAACTATTTAAAAAAATATTAGCGCCTTGCTCCAATTATAATTTACCTGATAATAAGGCTCCGGCCAAGTGTCATTAGTCCCCTGAACTCGTGGGTCTTAAGACCTAATCCCGGCCCGCCCGGACCGGACTTTCAAGACCGCCGCCCGAGATCCCCTGCGCCTGCCGCGCCTTAAAACCCCGCCAATAGAAGAACCCGCGGGAAAAGCCGGAGCGTTACCGCCGCTCCCGGAGAAAAGTTCCGCCGGCACGAACGCCGCCCTCACAAGCTGCCGCCGCACAAAAGATGTTTAGCACCGGAACATTCCTCCGAACTGGCTTACCGCGGGCTTAAGAACTTCGACTAAAAATTATCAAGCTCCAGCTATCTTGCTGATAAAGCCGCTCACCATGTCCCCCACGGGGCCGAACATGCTGCCTCCCAGCATGGAGCCGCCGGCCAGCACGCCTACTATAAGCGCGCCCAGCAGCCCGCCCAGCAGGAAGCCGAGGAAGATCATCAGGATGATGGCCAGCCAGCATTTCCACTTGGAGCAAGGCTTTATCTTCATCGAGTTATAGCCGCTGCAGTTCATCTGGCTGCTCTTGTTCTGGCAGATGGCCGAGAGGGTGGCCTCGTTGGCGTTAAAGTCGTTGCAGTGGTAAATGATCCGGTCTATCTTGGCGTTCCAGGCGCCGACGCCGCCGCTGCAGCACTTGGGAGGGCTGCCCAGCGTCTTGGAGATATCGTCCATCGCCTTGCCGTCAGCCGACATGTTAGCGCCCTGGACGCCCTGGGCGTTGGAACAATTCGTGGCCTGCTGCTGTATGTCCCCGACATTGGTCATAAGGTCTCCGGTGAAGGAGGTATCGGGCACCACGGGGGAGGCGGCGTCCGTCTGGATAGCCTCCAGGTTGGAGTCGTTGCCGTCATAAGTGGTGCCGACATACGCGGCCTGGTATTCCAGGGCTGAATCTTTCGACTTAAAAGCGGAGCCTGTCATGGCGAAAGTCTGCGCGAGCTGGAACATGGGTTGCCTGGACGTAAGCTTTACGTCCATCTTGGCCTTGCTGGTCTTATACCCTACGTTTCTCCAGGCAAAACCGGAAACGCGCCCCATCCGCTTCGTATTCACCTTCTGCGGAGCTCCCGGGACCGGCACCTTGCCCGCGGCCTGGCCAAGAACGCGGCTGTACATTCCCGCCGCCTGCCCGCCGGCCGTCATGCCGGGGCCGCTCATCGCCGTGCGGTTCATGTAAGGGTTCGCGCCCGCCGAGGACCCGCCGGTGAAGCGTCCGGCCAGGTTCTGCCCCATCAGGTCGCCGTAAAGCCCGCCTTCGTTTCCGCCGCCTCCGGCGCCGCCGGCGGCAAGCAGGCCTTCAAGGTCCACATCCCCGCCGTTCTCGCCGCGGGCCTTCTCTTCATCGTTGACCACGCCCTTTACCTGTCCGGGGCCGCGCTTGCCGTCCTTGCCTTCCTTTATCTCGGGAAGGCCGAAAATATCACCGCCGCCGCGGATCATGGCCATGGAGGAAGGACCTCCGGCCGGCGGAAGCGTCGCGTTCAGGCTCTTGAGGAACTTGGCCCAGAACGAATTCTGGTCGCTGTCCGCGGCGGCCTTGTCCATGGCGGCCCGGAGGAGGTCGTTGGAATATTTAGGGTTGATCGTCGACACCACGCTGCCCAGTCCTACCGACCTCAGGAAAGCGGACACGCCCGGAAGGTCCATTATGCTGTTAAGCGTCTCGCCCGAGATGACGAAGGGCACCGACAGGATCATGACCAGCAGCATTATGCTGACGTACTTTGCCCTGCCCTGAAAAATAAAAAGCAGGGCGGCAAGTACGGATTTACGTTTGTGTTTTTCTACAAATTTGCTTGCCATATACCCTCCAAGGCCCGCGCCCTGCGGAGAAACTATCGTACGAACCGCTTATTTATAACGCCCGCCGGCCGCTCTTTTCACGTCCGAAGCCGCCGGGGATAAAACCCGGCGGCGTCATCGGCGCTGACCTGCAAAACCTACTTGCCGCCGAACATGCTGCCCATGAGCCCTATCACTCCGGCTATGGCAGCCATCCACATGGGCGTTATGGGCCCGGCGTTGCCGCCTGTCATGCCCATGGCCCCGGCGGCTATGGCTACGCCGCCGCCTATGACATAAACCGTCCCCAGCAGAGCCTGTCCATGAGTGGACATAACTTTTATACCTGCCATCAGGGCCATAAGACCAAGACCGATGGCGACCAGGCACAGGGCCATACCGATCATGCGTATCATGGCGCCCAGAGCGGCCGTGTAAGGATTGGACAGCATGGCGGTACCGGCCTTAACCAGGTAGCCGCCGACCGCCGCCAGCACCGCTGCCAGCAGGATGTACATCATAGCCTGCTGCAGCAGCCCGGCCCAGGGGCTTACGTTCGTGGGGCTGGAAGCGTCCGGGATGGTGGGGGTATCGGACGTGCCGGTCCCGCCGCCGCCGGTGTTGCCGCTGCCGTTGTCAAGCGAAGGAGAAGTCACGATCCCGGCGCCGCCGTCGCTCAGGCCCGCGCCCCCGGAAGCGTCGCCGCTGCCGGTGCTGCCTTCCCAGGCTTTATCCTGGGTGGAGCGGGCCGCGTCTATGCTGGTGCCGCTGTAAGTCTTCTGCGTGGCGCGCATGCCCTTGGCCTGGCTCATGGCCCCGGTGCCGAACTTGGCTTTCTTGCCGGCCGCGCTGCTGGAGAACACGGGGCGGGAAGAGGCCTTCATGGCCATCATCTTGCCCTTGCGCTGGTCGAACTTGGGCATCCCCTGGAAACCGGTGCCTATGCCGGCGCTGAAGCCGCTCTTGCCGCCGGTAGCGCCCTGGTTGAACTTATTGCCGAAGCCGCCCATGCCGGACAGCTTATTGGAACCGCCGCCCATGGAACTGGTAAGGGAACCGATGCTCCCCCCCTGCAGTTTCCCCATCATGGACTGGGCCATGTTGGACTGGTCCGGAGCTCCCTGGTTGGGGTCCTGGGCCTTGCCCTCATCTCCGGCCGCGGCCTCTTTAGGCTCCTCGGGTTTGGCCGCCGCCGCCTTGGCGGCTTCGTCCATGGCCAGCCCCGCGCCTTTGTTGGTTTCCTTGAACATATCAAGGGAAGAACCCTGATTGGCGGCCTGGCTCCTGAGTATGGCCGGCACGTAGTTGTCGGAGCTCTTGTTCGAGCTGAAGGCGGAAGTGCCGGTAGAAGGAGCGGGGGCGTTATTAGCCAGGTAGACCGCGCCGGCCACCGCCACAGCTGCCACCGTGGCTATGGTCGCTATGTTCCCCGCCAGAAAACTGCCCAGCCCTCCGGCGGAAGCGCCGAACTTGGCCGTGCCGAGGGCTCTGCCCACGTTCATGGCGGAAGGGTTTATCCCCGCTTCGCCGATGGCGCTGCGGGAGCCGAAACCCAGCCGGTTCCTTAACCAGCCGAGTATGCCCTTCTTTTTCTCTTTCTTATTTTCCTTAAAGTTAATTTCCGGCAGATTGTCGTTCATAACGCCTCCAAAACCCTTTCTGTCTTAGAACACTTGCTAACCAAAGACGAACATGTTAACCCCGCTGACGCCCTACGGGGGCGTGATCGTAGCCGTAGGAGCCGGGTTGGCCCCGTTATAGCCGTCCATAACTGCCATTATGGCTTTGTACACCAGCAGCACCCCGGTAAGTATGTATATACCGCCCATCATCTTCTGGCCGAACTCGCTGTACATCTTGAAGCCGGCATAGATAACTTTGAGGGCGAAGAATATGGCGGCAGCGGCGGCGGCCATGGCGGCGTAATACAGAGCCGCCGCCACCGGCGCGAAGAAGGACATCTTGGCAGCCTTGCTCAACCCCATGGAGATAAGGATCAAGCCGCCGGCCCACATCATGCTGTTCATCGCCATGTCTTCGTATTTCTGCCAGGGGCTCACGTTAGTAGGTTCCGGAACCGCCGGGGGCGTGGACTCGTTGCTGCTAAGGCTGGGATCGTTGCCCTTAAGCCCCGCGCCGTTGGAAACGCCGGCCCCGCCAAGGCCCGCGCCGGAGGTCGGAGTCCCCACTTCGCCGGAATTTGAGGTTTCTCCCGACATAGCCTGGGTGGCCAGGCCGGCTGACTGGGCGCCGCTATAGGTTGCCGCCTTGGCGCTCAAATTTTTGGCGAATTTAGCCTGTCCGTAAGCGCCCTTACCCTTGCCCATGGGCAGGGAGTATTTGGGGGCGCTCTTTATTCTCGCGGCGGAAGCGCTCATGCCGGAGGTTTTGCCGGCGTTAGCCTGCGCGGGGGGCCGGTAAACCGACTGGAACTGGCCGCCTATGCCGCTGCTCAGTCCGCCGCCGCCCGACATTTTGGGAGCGGAACTGCCCGAGCCCGCGCCTTTACCGCCAAAGCCGGTGCCGGCCTGCAGCTTGGGGCCGCCGCCGTTAGAGCCGGAACCCGCGCCCGTTTCGGAACCGGAAGCGCCGGGAGCCGCGCCGTCAGCCGAGGGCCCGTCCGCGGGAGCCGCGGCGACCGAGCCATCGGCCTTTCCCTGCTCGCCGGCTTCGGAAGCCAGGCCGCCAAGGCCGTCTTTCTTGGCCTGCTGCCTGAACAGGTCCAGCGTTCCTTCCGCGGCCGCCGCGGAGTTGCGCGACTGGGCGCGTTCGAAACCCGCTTTAGAGGACTCTTCCTCGTAGTAGCTGTTCTGAAAAAGTTCCGGGGCATACACCGGTTTGGAGGAGGGTCCTATGAAATTATAGACCACGCCCACCCCTGCGGCTATGGTAGCGCCGCCCAGCACCATGCCGACTATGCCGGCCTTGGTGGCGAAAAGCCCGCCCAGCCCGCCGGCCGAGCCGAGCCCGCCGGAAGAAGCGCCGCCCATCGCGGAAGAGCCGCCCCTGAAAAGACCCGAAAGCGCGGACCAGAAGCCGCCTTTCTTCTCTTCTTTCCCGTTATAAGTGTTCATAAATTCCTCCCGATCGCAAATCTTTACCAGACCGAATATTTAAAGCAAAGCTCCCAGCGCCACTTTTATCACCGCCTGTATGATCATCTGCATTATCTGCTTCTTCATCTCGGCGTCCGCGTCCTCGTCCTTGGCCACTTTGGGCTCCGGCAGGGCTATCTTGTGCTTGGTCATGCCGGGATCGCTCTTCTTGAGGTCCTGGGCGGTCTGTCCCATCTGCAGGCCTGACGCCACGGACTGCGCGTCCAAATTGCTGTTCATGTCCAGGGGATTAGCCTTGGCGGTATTGGCGAAAGCGGCGGAAGCCCCGCCCTTTGCGGCGTCCATGTTCCCGGTCTTGGCGGCCAGCTGGCTTTTATCGGCGGCGCCGCCGAGCATGGCCACGAGCGCGGACTTCTTATCCGGGGCGGCCATTTTCTTAAGGTCGGGCCCGGGGAGCGCGGGGGCGAATTCGGATTTCTGGTTGCCGGTGCCGAAGAACTTGTTATGCACGCCGCCTGCGGTCATGGAGTTGGAGTTGCCCCCGGCTATGGAGGCGGTCGCGTTAAGCTTCCCGCGGGCCGCCATGGCGGGCGCGCCGGCGGAAGAGGACGGGATGCCACCGGCCGAAGGGGCGACGGCGTCTACGGAAGCGGAAGCGGAGGCCTCCGGAACGGGCTCCTCGCTGGGCCCGGACTGGAAAAGAGATGAGGCCATTTCCTCGCCGGAGGTGGCGGGATTGTTGATCATCTCCCCGCTCAGGGGGGAGCCGGGGGCGCCGCCCTCGGACGAGACCTCGCTGCCCAGGGAAGAGATGTCGGCTACTTTGGAATGGAAAGGATTTCCCGCCGAAACAGAACTGTCCGCGGAGGACCCGTTCATCAGCGGAAGGGATACCCACAGGCCGAGTATTATGACCGCCACGGTACCGCCGATAACGTACTGTGTAGGTTTTGATTTTTTATTCTGAATTTTTATCATAACCCCGCCTCTTTGAGCCCCGCCGCTTTTTACCGCATAAATAAGGTTTAACTTTCCTTGACACAGTCCCCGGGACGTTCAAGGCAAAGTTGATTTCACGTATGTTATAGCAGACAGAAGTTGACTTGTCAAGGGCCCGGTTACTTGAACGTCAAGGTTCCGTCCTTGCCTCTGACTACGACATCCGTATAAGGTATCTTCTCCCCGGTCGAAGTGGTCATTTCACCCGCTATATCGAATCTTTGTGTCCCGTCCGGGAGCATGGTGATATCCACTTTCGAGTCCTGCATGGTCGTCCCGTCCTCCCCAAGAGGCGTTTTCTCGAATATGGCCAGGGATTTAGCGGCTTCTTTCACGTCTTCGGGGACCGCTGTCTTTCCGTCTCCGGCGGCCTTGTCGGTGCTTTTGGGAGTGTCGCCGGCCTTATCCTGGGTGAGGGCCTGAGCGGCCGCCTCTGCGGCGGCTTTCGCCGCGGCCTTTTTGGAGTCGGCTTCGGCGTCCGTCTTGGCCTTCTGGATCCCTGCGTCCTTGCTCTCCATGTCCTTATCCCGCTTGAAAGCCCCGGCTTCGGGAGTAGTCATGGACTTGGCCGGCGTCATCTTAAGGCTGGCTATCTCCCCGCTTTTAATTTTATCCAGCCCTACCAGGCCGGGTTTTCCGTAAGCCAGATCGCCGGACCTGGCGCCGCCGGCGGCGCCGACCCCGAAGCTCTGGTTCCATTTGCTGCTGGCCGTCATGGCCGAGTCGGAGCGAAGTCCCTCGCCCAGCATTGCCTTGGCGTTCTTGAGCGCGCCGAGGGTGCCCTTGCCGTTAGCGCCGGCCCCGCCGGCCTGCGCCCTTGCCGAGATAGCCGTGTTCCCCTGCGCGCCATCCCCGCCAAAACGCGACACCGCGCCGGCGGACTGGGAGCTGCCCCCCCCTCCGCCCACGCTGGAACCGGCGCGTCCCGCCATCCTGGGCACCGAGGTCGGGGAAGCCGAACGGCCGGAAAGCCCGGCGGCCGGGGCGGCGGCGGATTTATCCATCCAGTCGGCTACGTCCGGAACGGCCTTCTCGCCATCCGCCAGAAAGCCCCTGGCCGTCATCCTGGTCTCCTTGTATTTCGCCAGGGCGTCACTTTCTTCGGGAACCACACCGATGACCTTGAAAAAAGAGGAGACCGCCTCGCGCGTGGCGGTGCCGTACTGGAACTTGCTCTTGCCCGCCCCCGTCAGATCGTTGGAGCCCTGTATGATAAAAAACAGGAAGATGCCGCCCCCGCCGAGCAGGAAGACCAGCATGGAGATGATCAGGGTTTTTTTTCTGTTGTTCGAGTTGTCAGCCATAACCGCCCCCGGGCTAAAACAAAATAAACACCTGATTTTCACCCTTCCCGGAACGGGAAACTGAAAAACAGGCTATCTGATATCCAGAGTCTAGCAGACAAAACCGTAAATTTCAAGGCCCAGAAGAAAAAACCCGGGCCGTAAGCGGGGAACGCTCCGGCCTTGCCGGGTGCCGGGCGGTCAGCCGCAGGCCGGCAGGCCGCTGTGCCTCTCGGCTATCAGGGCGGCCAGCTCGTCTATCTGTTTAAGGTCCGCCTCGGCAGGCATACCCTTTATAAGGACGGGCTTGAGCAATTCGGCCTTGATGTTGGGGATGAGCCCGGCTATGGTTTCCAGCGCGCGGCCGCCCCAGCCGAAAGAGCCGATCACCGACACGAACTTGAGCTTGGGCCGCAGGGCGTTGGCCAGGTAAGCCGCATAAGCCACCTTGGGATGCGGGCCCATCAGCACGGTAGGCGTGCCTATGACCAGCGTGGCGGCGTCCACCAGGGCCATAGCCACCCGGCCTTCGTCCAGCTGGTCCAGGTCCAGCTTCTCCACCGAAACCCCCGCCTCCTGCAGCCGGCTGATCAGCCGGTTCACCAGCAGGTAGGTGCTGCCGTGCATGGAGACATAAGCCACCACGGCCTTGTTCCTGGGCCCGCAGACGGCCCATTCGCTGTACATATCCATGATGAAACCGGGGTTGCGGTGCACCGGCCCGTGGCTGGGCGCGATGAATGCGATGTCGTATTTGGCCAGTTTCTCCAGGTGGGTCTTGATGTTGGAGCGGAACGGCATCATGATCTCGGCGAAGTAGCGCTTCATCGGCTCGTAGATCTCGCGCTCCACGGAAAAAAGCTCGCTGGAGGCCAGGTGAGCCCCGAAGAAGTCGCAGGAGAAAAGGCACTTGTCCTCGCGCAGGTAGGTGCCCATGGTCTCGGGCCAGTGCACCCAGGGCAGGAAAACGAACTCTATGGTCTTGCCGCCGAGCGACAGGGTGTCCCCGTCCTTGATCTCGATGAACTTTTCCGCCGGGATATGCAGGTGCGTCATCAGGAACTCTTTGCACTTGGGATTGGTCACGATCATGGCCCCGGGATAGCGCTCCAGCACCATCGGGATGGAGCCGGAATGGTCCTGCTCGGCGTGATGGGAGACGATGTAGTCGATCTTCTTAATATCCTTAAGGTAGTCGAACAGGATCTCCGCCTTCTCCGGGTCCACCGAATCTATCAGCGCGGTTTTCTCGGAACCCTGCACCAGGTAGGCGTTGTAGCTGGTGCCTTCCGGCAGCGGGATCAGCGAGTCGAAAAGATGGCGGTTGAAATGGTTCGCCCTGAGGGAATAGACGCCTTCGGTTATTTTTACAGGTTTCATAGTTTTCTCCGTTATCTTCCTCCGCCCGGACCGGGCGAATTGAACCGCAGGCTCAGGGCAGGGCCTTCAGGATCTGCGCGGCGAACTCGGCCAGCGTGGCGTCGCGCGCGCCCATCACGGCCACGATGTCGCCGGGGCGGGCCAGCTTCGAAAGCGCCGCGGGGATCTCCGCCCTGTTCTCGTAATACACGGCGGCGTGGCCCTTTTCCGCCACCGCCGAAACGATATCGTTCGAGGAGATATTCTTGCTGACCGTGCCGCCGACGTAATAGATCTGCGGCATGATCAGCATGTCCGCCGGGTTAAGCCCGGAAACGAAGCTCTCTATCAGTTCGTTCTTAAGGTGGCGGGTAGGGGTGAAGCCGTGCGGCTGATACACGGCCAGCAGCCGCCGCCCCGGCGCCTGGTGCAGCGCCTTGAGCAGCGCGGCGATCTTGGCCGGGTTATGGGCGTAGTCGTCTATCACGGTAACGCCGTTCTTTTCGCCTACCAGCACGAAGCGGCGCTCCACGCCGCGGAAAGCTTTAAGCCCCGCCGCGCAAGCCTCAAGGCTTGCGCCGTAGAGCGA
>Ga0172379_10011858_pt1 | contig 10299 bp, 10 predicted proteins | sample GrowelOW334metaG_FD_119756 | JGI IMG/M metagenome (GOLD analysis project Ga0172379, IMG submission 119756) | Groundwater microbial communities from an aquifer near a municipal landfill in Southern Ontario, Canada - Groundwater well OW334 metaG | ecosystem: Environmental > Aquatic > Deep...
CACTGGCCAGACATACTGCGAGCCTAGACGGGTGCGCGGATTCACCGTTGCCCCTTGAGGCGTGTATACCGAGAAATGAACGTGGGGGCCAGTTGAAAAACCCGTGCTGCCCAGCAGACCAATTACGCCGCCTTGGGAGATCGCTGTACCAGAAGCGGCTCTCTGCACAGCAGACCAGCTCTTACGAGCCAAAATCTCCGCCTGAACCTTAGCGGTAATCGCCGATTCGATTCGCGCCTCCTCGATCAAAAGCTTCTTCTCATCTTCTTTGAGCTGGGTATAAGCTCTCTCGGCATCCTTTTTAAGGGCCGCCTGCTGAGACTCTTGCCGGGCTAGCTCATATTTCTGCAGCTCGTTCTGTTTCTTATAATCTTCCAGCTGCGCTTTCTTTCCTTCCTGCTGAGTTTTCTGACCTTGCAGATCGGTTCGGGCCTGTTCCAGCTCAGCCTGGCGTCGTTGAATCTCTTGTTTGACTGAAGCAAAGCTGCGCTCGGTAGTGGCGTCTTTGGACAGGCCATCGGAAGAGAACACCAACCCAATGTACCCCATCTCGGAACGACTCACCTGGACCTTCATGTACTGACGGACTGCCACCCTGACCTGCTCTGTCCGTCGAGCGATCTCGCTCTCTTTGTTGGTGATATCTGAAGCTAGTTGGCCGATTGATTGGGCCGTCTCGTTGATTGATCCTTGGGTGTTTTTGATGAGGGAGGATAGTTCAGAGACCTCTCTATCAAGTCGCGTAATTTCGTCTTTAGCCTCCTGGGCAACTGATTTCTGTCCGGCGGCGGCATCCCTTTTCTGCTTCACTAATGCCTCAAGACGGGCCTGTTCACTGCGTAGTTCGGTTAAAGATTTAGAGCTGTACGAAGTCGTGGCCGCCTGAGCTGAGCTGACCACTAAAATCGTGATAAAAAAAGCCGAGCTGACTGCTCGCGCTATATTGCCTGGCCTAATCAAGTTCATTATCAGTTTCCCCTCAACGAACTAATTTTACCGCGTCGGAGCCATTTCTTCAAGACCAATTTGCTGTGGACAAACGGTGGATAGAGCATTTCTCAGATGCGCAGATAGCGACGAACGGCGAGATACGAAGCCGTGGTCGCCAGAATAACGCTGCCAATGATATTAGTCCAGAACAACACCCCGAAGTACTGCTGATAGTAGCCCGATGGCAGTGAGGCAGCGTCCGTGATGCTAAAGTAGCGCATCAGCTGACCGCTCTCCCAGCGGGCGGCAATCCAGATCATTAAGAGGGATATGAGGGCACCAATTAAGCCAAACAAAATCCCCTCCACTACGAACGGCCACCGAATCAACACGTTGGTTGCCCCGACTACCCGCATAATCTCGACCTCTTCCCGACGGGAGAAGATCGCCAGACGAATCATGTTGAAGACGACTAGCACCGAATAGATAATGAAGAAAAGCATCACCACAATTGAGTTGAGCCGCGTGAACTTCGCGGTGTTCACGAAGTTGGCCACTATGTCTTTGGTTTGCTGGTAGCTCGTGCTTTCGACGATCTCTTGGTAGGTGGTCTGGCTGGCGAATTCATTGAGCCTGGCCAGTGTGGCTGGGGCATCCGCCTGAATACGCACGAACCGCGGGAACGGATTTTCTAATTCGTTGACCGCTCCAATCAGCGCCTCGTCTGTCGCGTTCTCTTCCAAGAATTGCTGGCGCGCTTCATCCTTATCAATATATGTGACCTCGCGCACGTCGGAGCGTTTATTGACCTGCTGTACGAAATCCACCACCTTCTCTTCTGGAGCGGCATCCCGAAAGAAAACCGCCAGATCGAGTTTGTTCTCAAGATTCTGCTGAACCTGTTTGTTGACCTGATTAAGCACCCCCAGGACCGAGATTGCCATAACCGAAAAGGACAAGGTTACCACCGCGATAAACGACAACCACCCGTTGCGCATGAAGCCCTGCCAGCCAAAGGTCAGAACGCGTTTGAAGCGGGTCTTGAACATTAGAGCAGATACTTACCTTTCTCTTGATCGGCCACTACTCGACCCGCTCGCAGGGTGATCACACGCTTTTTGAGAGTATCGACTATCTCTTTGTCATGAGTGGCTAAAATGACCATGGTGCCCCGCTGGTTAATCTTGAAGAGCAGCTCAATAATCTCCCAGGTATTCACCGGGTCTAGGTTGCCTGTTGGTTCATCCGCTAAGAGAATCTTCGGGTCATGTACCAGCGCCCGGGCAATCGCCGCCCGCTGCTTCTCTCCACCGGACAGCTCGCGGGGAAAGTTATCCGCTCGCTGTAGCATGCCAACCATGTCGAGGACGGCAGGCACTTTCTTCTCAATCTCCTCTTTGGTGGCATCAGACACCTGCAAGGCAAAGGCTACGTTCTCGTAGACGCTCTTATTCGGCAGTAGACGGAAATCTTGAAAGACAATGCCCAGCTGACGGCGATAGAACGGTAGCTCCCACCGGGATAGCTGTGTAATATCTCGATTAGCAACTAGAATTTCCCCTTTGGTAGGAACTTCTTCTCTGATTAGCAGTTTAACGATCGTCGATTTACCGGCCCCTGACGGACCGACCAGTGAGACAAATTCACCCTTCGAAATACGGAAATTGACGCCAGCTAGCGCCTCGATCTGGCCGTAGGTTTTCGTCACGGAGCGAAAATCGAGCATCGACTATCATTATATACCGACGCGACGCCATTTCTCCACTAACTTTTTAGCCGTTTTGACATCTGCCTGCGGCACCATCTGGGCAGAGCGCCGTCGCCACCAGATTAACTGTCGTCGCGCGAAATGATGCGTCGCGAATTTGAGACGTTCAACCGCCTCATTTAGACTTTTATATCGTCCCTCGAGGTAATCGGTCAGATAGCGATACTCAAGCCCTAAACGTTTAAGCCAATCAGCTGATACACCGTCTTTTATTAATCCTTGAACCTCTCCTAGCAGGCCCTGCCGCAGACGATCATCCAATCGTCGGTCAATTCTGGCGTAGAGCTCTGGTCGAGGCCAATCTGCCAGCAGCACCAGAGCGTCATAAAGGGGCTCGCTAGTCGTTGGAGCCCGCCAGCCCAGACGCGTCTTCTCCACCGCCCGCTCCAGATACCGATGGTTGCGCGTGTCTAATCCCTCGAGCGCCGGCGCGTTCGTTTGCTTAAGTTCGGCCACCAGCTCAGCGGTCGACATGGCTGCTAGAGATTCCTTCAGCTTCACATCGCCTTCTGGGGCAAAATCATATCCATCTAATAAGGCGGAGACGTAGAGTCCCGTGCCCCCGACAATAATCGGCAGCCGACCAGCTGCTAGCAATTCGTCAATCTCTTGCCGGGCGCGATCACACCACTCCATGACGGTAAACCGCTCTTCAGGATCCTTAATATCAATCAACCGTTGCGGAACCTTGAGCCTCTCTTTGCCCGAACCCAGATCGAGACCGCGATAAACCTGACGAGAATCGGCGGAGATGATCTCACCGTCATACGCCAAAGCCAGCGCCTCACCGAGAGAGCTTTTCCCCGAAGCGGTCGGGCCAACGATTACCAATAACTGTGGTTTCATCTCTCCAGGTATACCTTAGAAACCTACCCCCTGACAACAGAGGAAAGTTCCGCTATGTTAGGTGAAGGCCGGGGTGGCGAAATGGTAGACGCACTAGCTTTAGGAGCTAGCGGGGGCAACCCTGTGGAGGTTCAAGTCCTCTCCCCGGCACCATCCAACAATCCAATCATTTGGTTCACTAGACCTTCCTCACCAACCATTGCTGGTTCTGGTGAGGAAGGTCTTTTCGTTCACAAATGATTGGATTGTTGAATACGGGAAACACAATGGTCCTTTCTGAAAATTGTGGGAGGTAAGTATCCGTAAATGATTGGATTGTTGATCGGGTAGTTAACGCTACAAAGTCACCTGGTCGCGCAGTTTAGCGAGAGTTTTTTCGCCGATGCCTTTGACCTTTGTCAGCTCGTCTACCGAGGCGTACGGTCGGCCGGCGATAATCTTCTCGGCATAAGACGCGCCGATGCCGGGCAGATCCATAAGCTGCTCTTTCGTACCTAAATTAATATTGACCGGACCCGCGACCTTAGCTGCCGAGACCGCCGCCGGTGTCGGGCCCGCCGCCTGACTGACAGCGGTCTCGCGCAGCTTGGTTACAACCGGAGTTGGCGCGGGCGTCTCGACCGGGTCAGGTTTGGCCGCCAGCTGTTTGACCTGCTCCCGCAGCTCATCCAGCTCACGACGCTCACCTGACACCTCTTCTGAAACCTGGGCGAGGGCCGGATTCACCAGATCTGTCGTCAATCGACGCAGATGCCGCTCAGCCGCAAGGCCAGCGGTCAGAAGGATGAGCCCACCACAGACAACCCAGTACAGTCGATTTGTCCACGCGACCAATCTAGTCATGAGCCCAACATAAACTAACCAGCCTGAACGGCCGGTGACACATATGTACAGAGAGATAATCTAGGCCGTCAGCTGCTTGGCTAGCTCATTAGCCGCCTCGATCAGCTCAACATCCAACTCATCAATAAAGCCCAGTTGGTAACCTGATTGCGATAGACCGACCAGCTCGCCCGGCCCACGCTCTTTCAGATCATATTCAGCCAGTAGAAAACCGTCATCCGTCGAGGCGACGTGCTGACACCGCTGCTGAGCCGCCCGTCCACCACCCCGCACCACCAGAGCACAGGTTGAGGCCTGACTGCCCCGCCCCACCCGACCCCGAAGCTGATGTAGCTGCGCAATACCAAACCGCTCGGCATTTTCGATAACCATTAGAGTCGCGTTGGGTACATCCACACCAACTTCGACAACCGTCGTCGCGACAAGTACATCTAACTTACCGGCCGCGAACTGACCGATCACCTCATCTTTGTCACTCGCCGCCAGCTTGCCGTGCAGTACACCGATTCGCACCAACGGCAGTTGTCCAGTAATCTCCTCGGCCACAGCCGTAACCGTTCGTCGCTCATCAAGTAATAAACCGTTCAGCTCCAGCTCTTCGATTAGAGGACAGACGACGTACGCCTGCTCGCCCCGCGCGATAGTCTCACGCAGTAGCGGCCAAACAGCGCCCTCTTTAACAACCTCGGTTTTAATCGGTTGGCGACCGGCTGGTTTCTCGCGCAGCCGCGTCACATCCAACCCACCATAAAGCGTCAGGGCTAATGATCGAGGAATGGGTGTCGCTGAAAGTGATAACAGGTGTGGCCGTCGCTGACCCGCCCCAGTCAGATTCCAGAGCTTGTCGCGCTGCTCCACACCAAAACGGTGCTGTTCATCGATAACAATCAGGCCAACCTCTTTGTACTGCGCCCCATCAGACCAGAGCGCGTGTGTGCCAACTAGTATGTCCGCTCCCCACTCTTTCTGACGCGCGGTCACCGCCCCCACCGTCACGTCAAACGAGCCCAGCAACTTCTGCAGCGTCGCGACGTGCTGCTGCACCAATAGATCGGTTGGCGCCAGCAGAACAGATTGCCAACCGGCTTTGGCCGCCAGTAACAACCCCGCCGCGGCTACGGCAGTTTTGCCCGAGCCGACATCACCATTTAACAGCCGACGACTCGCCTGACCTGTCGCCAAGTCTTGGGCGAGAGCCCAGATAGCGGCCGCCTGACCATCTGTCAATGAAAACGGCAGGGCCTGCCGGTAAGCCTTCAGCAACGCGACATCCGCCGGAATCTCGGGACCAGAAAAGCCCTCCGCCGAACGACGCTCTGCCCACAAGCCCCGCTGCAGATCGACCAGCTTATCAAACGCGAACCGCCGTCGGGCCGCTTTAATCTGCTCCGGGTTAGTAGGATTATGGATCCAGCGCAACGCCTTCTTCCGTTCGGGCAGATCAGCCGCCTTTAAGGCCTCTTTCGGCCACGGCTCAACCAACTCGCCCTTTTTCAGCTCATACCAGGCCGTCGCGATCATCTTCGCGATCGCCGCCGACGTCAACCCCTTCGTCACCGAGTAAATGGGGATGATGCCCGTGGTCGTCAACAAGGTGGCCGACATTAGGGTCGGCTGGCGCGTGGCGCGATCAATCCTAATTTTGCCAACCAATAGGCGCTCGCCTGGGCGCTGCAAAGAATCAGCCATAAAGGGCTGACCAAACCAAATAGCCGGTAGCTCGCCTGAAGTGTCGGTAATCGTCGCTCGAACGACTGCCTGGCCACGACGACTACGGGTCGTGGTGACATCGCTAATACGACCCTTAACGACCACTAGCTCATCGAGGGCGGCCTGAGCCACGTAAACGGGATGGCGACAATCAATATAGTGCCGCGGAAACCACCACAGCAAATCACGGATGGTAAATAATCCTAAACGCTCCAGCTGCGCCTCCCGAGCCGGACCGACGCCACTAATTGCCGTCAACCGACTCTCCAGAGTCAAAGTATAATCTTACTGGCTGTTCGCCGCGGTGTTGGCGGCGTTGGCGGAAGTATCAGCAGCCGGCTTGTCGCGGTTCTCTTTCTCTTGCATGATCGCCCGCACAACAGTTGATTCATCTTTAATTCGCTCGACGAATAGAACTTGATCTTGGTTGATGCGCATCTCATCAGCCGGACCGTGAATCTGATCGCCCAACTTGACCAGAGCCAGCTGGGGCTGCTCGGTGCTGGTCTTAGCCGTGTCAGTCGTCTGATTTAGACGGATGTAGTAGACATCCTGCAACACCAACACGTCACCGCTCGTCTCAAGCTTACCGAAATAGACCTGATCGTTCGCTAGAAAAACCGCGGCGTAGCCCTTCGCGGCAGCATCATCGCTCTTAGGCAGCAGCCCGCCGGACTGAGATTCACGCTTCATCAAATAATACGCGCCACCAACCACAACCACGATAATAACGAACAGAACTAGTAAACGTGATAGACGACGCATAAAACTGAGCTTACTTGACTTGTATCCTTACTATACCTGACCGGAAAATGGCTGCAACGCTCACATTTTTTCTGTCCTGTGGATGACTCCACCGCCAACAACAGAATTACCAGCGTAGAAAACCCCAAACTGACCAGGCGCCGGAGCGTTAATTGGCTCCGCTAGATTGACCAACACGCCATCAACGGTTGTCTCCCACGAGGCGACGGGTCGCGGGCTCTGACGGTAACGGGCCTGCAACGACAAATCATCGGTCAAGGTGTCCGTCGGCACGTGCCACACTACGTCGGTTAACCAGAGTTGACGCACGGCCGTCTCTGCTGCCGCGGCCGCGACAACAAGTTTATTCTCTTCTTTGCGCACGACAAACAGCCGCGGCAACTGAGCTTTATCAAGATCATATTCAGCGGCCGCACCCGCTTTATCAGTTATGGTAAAGCCGTGCCGCTGACCGATGGTGTACAGAATTGCCCCATCATGATGACCGATTACTCGCCCCGACAGCGTCACCACCTCACCTGGCTCCGGCTGTAATTCCTCCTTCAGCCAGTCGCTCAAGCTCAGGTGACCGATAAAACAGATGCCCTGGCTATCTGGCTTGGTCGCTACAGGCAGACCGGCTTCAGCCGCCAAACGACGAACTTCAGCCTTCTGCAACCCGCCCACCGGCAGCAGAACCCGCTGTAGCAGTTCGCCCCCGACCGCCCATAAGAAGTAGGATTGATCTTTGCCCTGATCTAACCCCCGCTGCACCACTGGGTGACCGCCCAGATCGCCGATCTGCGCGTAGTGACCCGAAGCGACATGTGTAAAACCGTGCGCCAGTGCCCAATCCATAAACAAACCAAACTTGATCTCGCGATTGCACAGCACATCAGGATTTGGCGTCCGACCAGCCCGATATTCAGCCAGCAGATAATCAACCACCTTCTGCCGGTACTCCACTTCGAAATTGAGAGACTGAAACGGGATGTCCAGACAGGCCGCCACCGCTGCCGCATCTTCCTGATCACGCTCCCACGGACAATCGGTCAGTGTCTGGGATGATAACGGCGTCCAATTTTTCATGAAAACGCCCTCGACCATCCAGCCCTCTTGCTGTAGCCGCCAAGCGGCCACGGCGCTGTCAACACCGCCGCTCAGCATAACCGCCACCCGCCCCCGTCCGCCCTTAGCCATCGTTAGAAGGCCGCTTTAATCGCTGCGCCTAGATCGGCCGCTGTGCGTGGCCCTTCGTACGGCACGCCGTTGATGATGAGTGTTGGCGTAGCGAGATCCCAATTTTTTGATTCCATGAAATTGCGCGCCCGTGACGCCTGCCAGGCCACCGCTTCTGATTGCCGATCGGCGTCAAACGTCGCTCGGTCTAAACCAAATCGGTCAGCTAACTGCGTGTAGAGGGATTCCCCCAACTGGTCTTGATTTTCATACAGAGCAGCCGCGTACTCGGCGAACTTGCCCTGGTTCTGAGCCGCCTGACTCGCCCGAGCCGCCGCCAACGCCTCCGTGTGGATCTCCCACAGGGGCACGTGACGATAAACCAAGCGCAACTCTTCAGCGCTAAATTGTGACCGCAAACCGGCCACCACGGGGTAAACCGTTCGGCAAACCGGACACTCAAAATCGGCCAGCTCCACCAGTGTGACCTTGGCGTTGGCTGAGCCATCCTGATAATCCCCCTCATTCACCAGCTCACCAATCTGATACTGTTCTGAGCCCGCCTGCACAGCCGAATTAACCGCCGTCGGCAGATAGCGTTCCGATGAAGGATTGCGCCCCGCCAACCAGACCAACACACCGATCACAACCACCGCCAGAATGGTCAGTCCAGTAATAACTTTTGCGTCGTTTGACATACCAAATCAGTTTTCTTTTTATTCTAGCGCAAAAACTGCCCGAGCGGAGCGGGTCGTCACAATATCCACCTCTTCAACGGTTGTGTTGTGTAAGGATGCGATCTGCTGCGCCACTGACACTACATCCGCCGGCGCACTCGTCTCACCCCGGCGCGCCTGTGGGGGCAAGTACGGCGCGTCTGTCTCCAACAATATTCGCTCCAACGGCACCCAAGCCGCCACCTGCCGCAACGCCTCGTTCTTCGGGTAGGTCAACAGATTGTTGAAGCCCAAGTAAGCGCCCGCGTCGAGCAGCTGTCGCGCCACCTCTTGATCGCCATCAAAGGAGTGGAAAATCAGTGTCGGCTCTGTGCCTGCGACTGCTCGCACCACGGAGAGAGCATCTAGATGCGCCTCGCGGGCGTGGACAATCAGCGGCTTGCCAACCTCTTCAGCAATCAACACAAACTGCTCAAAAGTTACCTGCTGATCATGAATCGACGGCGTCTCTTCAGGGTGTTCTCGCACGTGATGATAATCAAGCCCAACCTCACCGATCGCCACCACTCGGCGGTGTGTCGCCAGCTCCCGCCAGGTCTGCAGTTGATTAAATGACAGGCTCTCTTTTTCAGTAGGATGAATGCCGACCGCGGCCCACAGCTCAGGGTTCTCGGTCGCTAACTCCACCGCGTACTGGCTACTCCGCCAGCTCGTACCCGGATTAATAACAGTCGTTACCCCCACTTCGGCCGCTTCCATTAGCACCCGCCGAATCTTGCCCGCAAACGGTGGAAAATCAAGATGACAGTGCGTATCAATCATGTCAGTGGCGGGAAGATCGGTTTAGCATCGCGCTCGACCAGCTGCCGTTTTAGCTCAATTGCGGTCGTCGGCACGAATGGTTCCGCCGTTGCCGCAATAATTGCTAGCTCATTGAGAATCTCCACCAGAAAAGCCCGGGTGCCAGCGGCATCCTCTTTATATTTCGCCCACGGCTGAAAATCTTGAATACGCTTGTTCGCCGCTTCCGCTCGCGCCAACCAGGCTGTCGCCGCAGCCTGCCCGTCAAACGCCAAGATCTGCTCAATAATCGCCCGATCAGGCTGCCAGTCCGTCGGGGCTGTCCACTCAACCTCATATTTATCAGCCATAACGAGCACGCGCTGCCAGAGATTGCCAAGCGTGTTGGCCAGATCAGATGTATAGAGATCGCGAAGACGCTCGCGGGTAAAATCACCATCGTCGGTGGTTGGAATATCTTTGAGATAAAAGTAACGTAAAGCGTCGGACCCCACCTCTTGAACTAACTCGTGCGGCAGCACCACATTGCCCAGAGATTTGGATATCTTCTGGTGATCAATTGAGATGAAGCCGTGAACCAGCACCGTCTTAGGCAACGGCAGACCGGCGGAGATCAGCATCGCCGGCCAGTAGATCGCGTGAAACTTAACGATATCTTTCCCGACGACATGAACATCGGCCGGCCAGCGATCAGATTTTATCTCATCACCCTCGACCGTCGAGACCGCCGAGAGATAGTTCGTCAGCGCGTCGCACCAGACGTAGATGACCTGCTCGTCATCGTCCGGTACAGGAATGCCC
>Ga0172379_10011859_pt1 | contig 10299 bp, 14 predicted proteins | sample GrowelOW334metaG_FD_119756 | JGI IMG/M metagenome (GOLD analysis project Ga0172379, IMG submission 119756) | Groundwater microbial communities from an aquifer near a municipal landfill in Southern Ontario, Canada - Groundwater well OW334 metaG | ecosystem: Environmental > Aquatic > Deep...
AGCCTGACTGATTGTGTGTTTACTGGCCGGCTCTATCCAATATTTTCCGATATCAATATATTTCAAACCATCACCAAACGAACCACCATCGGCCTTAAATACGAAATAATCTGTTTTTCCGGAATAATCTGACTGTAAATACACATATTTATTGTCCGAAGACCAGCTGTTAAACGGAATTGAATAGGCTTGCCCTTTCTCCGCCATTACCTCAAAAAGCAATGTTGTGCTTTTATTCCTTTCATCAACAATTTGAAAAACATACTTCTCTCCGTCTCCTACCACGTACCTCTTTCCGGTAATTTTAAGGTTGCCTTCACTGTTACTGGCTTCTTTGAGGGTTGCTATTTGAGGGGTGATATTTTGCTCCTTCGTAGGAATTGCGGGAATACTCGCTCTTGATAGAAAAAATACCGCCGAACCAAACACCATAAATACGAACCAGAAAACCCACCACCATCTCTTGACTTCCATACTTTCAGTTTAGCACAGCCACGGACTAGGCACGATTTGTTATATTATAGCTTTGTTGGTATAATACCGCCGGGGAACACCTTAACATCTATTCAAAAAGGAGTCCGCATGAAAAATCGATTCTGGGTTATTTTGTTGGTTTTGATCCTGCTCGTTACCTTTGTGGGTGTCCGCTCAGCCTCCGCTTGGTTCAGTTGCCCTTCGTGGCTGACCATCCCGGGAATATGTACTTCGGATCAAGGACAGGTTCAGGTCGAAAACGTAACTGTTCCCGAAACGTACGAGCTTCTAATCAATTATGACTGGGCACCGGACCGCTCGCTGGTAACCGCCTCCGTCACCGTTCCTGACTTACCGGTTATCCTCGGCCTGATGAACTTCAACAAATACCGGCTTGAGATCGCCTCCATCTTCGTTAGTCAGGAACCCGGTTATAACAGTCTACACTTCATTGGCCACCTTGAATGTGATTCCCAAGGATCGCTACAGCCAACCGTCGCCTTCTCCATTCCAAGACTAATGTATCCCCCGAATTCAACCTTTTTTGGAATCGACAACTGGGAAGAGGCCATTACCACTCCGTGCAAATACTAGCTCGGCTTACGGGGAACAATCACACACTTGTTCCCCGTTTTTTTATATAAAAATACATCAGATTGGTCATTGTCCGTTTCCCGCCTGATTAGGAATACACGATTAATCGGTTAAAATACATCCGTATGAGCAAAACAATTTTGATTACCGGAGGCGCGGGGCATATCGGCTCTCACATTATTGAAGATCTGGTCAAAGATACCCGTAACAAAGTTATTTCTTTGGACAATTACTTAAACGGAAGCGTCAAAAATCACATTCCCGGGGCAGAATACCGGAAAGGACATACCAAAAATATTGACAAACTAATTCCGGAAACACCGGATATCGTTTATCATTTGGGAGAATATGCTCGGATTACTCCCTCTTTCGACGATATCGAAAAAGTTTACGATATGAATATCGTCGGAACATTCTCTGTCGTCGAGTTTTGCCGGAAGAGGAATGTCGGCAAGTTAGTCTATGCCGCTTCCAGTACCAAGTTTGCCATTGAAGGAGATGGGCGCCATCAAAATCCCTATTCATTTTCAAAAGCCACCAATGTAGACCTCATCAACGACTACGGCCGTTGGTATCATTTGCCATACGCCATTTGTTACTTTTACAATGCTTTCGGACCAAGAGAAAAAGGGGTTGGGAAATATGCCACTTTAATTGCCATATTTGAACAAGCTTATCTCAACCAAGAAGCCTTTACCGTTGTTAGACCGGGAACCCAAAAACGCAACTTCACCTACGTAAAAGATCTGGCCCGAGGAATCATTCTTGTCGGAGAAAAGGGTCTGGGTGATGGCTACGCCCTGGAAAACACAGAGGCCAATTCCGTTACTGAAATAGCCGAAGCTTTTGGAGGTCCAATAAAATACGTCGATGGATGCTCTGGCCGTTTGGAATCTGGTAAATCTCCCGTTAAAGCTCGTGATGAACTTGGCTGGGAGACAACTGTAAACGTCCTTGATTACATCAAGGATTTTGTTAAGAACCATCCACGCTAATACTTACCGCTTGCCGGTAGCCAGATGATCTATAGTGGTTTTAATCATGAGCAATATCGGTACGGACAGTATTGCCCCCCAAATACCAAAAACAATTGAGCTTAACATTACCACCACAAACAACACTCCGGAATTAATGTTGTTTGTTTTTCCCAAAAATAATGGTGAGATAAAAAGATCCACCATTTTGTTTATCAAAATCAAAATTACTAATACTATTATCCCTTCCATTAGTGGCAAGCTCTTGGAATACAGCGCTACTCCATCAAAAATAGCCACTAAAGATACCATCATCGAGGACAATACCATTCCGTAATTTGGCACAATCGAAAAAACTCCGGTAAGAATTGCCAGTAAAAATGCATATTTAACCTTTAATAAAAACAGTGCTCCCCATACCAATACCGCCACAATAACCATCAAAACAAACTGTGTTTTGAAATAATTCACCAAAACCCTTCTGAGTTTTTCTTTTAGCGTATACCTCTTCGTATTCAAATTATTTGTAATACTCTTTTACTTGGAAAGCAAAGTACAAAGAAATTACGGTTCCCACTATGAGGCCGATTATGTCCATATTTAGTAGAGAGTAAACCGCACTTACAAATATCGAATAGTAAAGCATATTCCAACCGCTAATACTTCTTGAGAATAATCCCGGGATAGATAATCCTCTCAAGATCAAAGTAATCACTAAAAATATCATCGATAAAGAATAGCCAAAACCTGCTCTAGCCATCCAATATCCACCCATCACGGAAGAAGAAAACATCCCCCGCAATCCGAGTAACCCAAATATTGTCGGCAAAGTCATAATTACTGCCAAAACGCTTATCCATGGTGCAAATTGAACCAATAATTTCTTAATATTTATGGGGAGAGCCGGAGCCTTTTTGAGAAAATACACTTCCAACTTTTTTGTAATATCGTTCATATTATTTGTAATAATTATTAATTACTCTATTTATCAGTATACTCCTCTCCATTACTTATCTTTCAGATGATATGCCTCTTCTATCCAACCAACCAGTTCCTCATCGACATCCTCCATACATCTGGAAATGATCTCTATATTACCCAAATTAGATCACACCGGAAAAAAGCAATATCAATACAACGGCAGTGATAGCCGCAAAAATTTCCACAGTTTTGACAAATAAATTTACCGCTTCTTTTTTCTTCCCTTCTATAAAAAGCTGAAGTGGTTGGTAAAAAAACAAGTAAGCCATTACTGCTACCGAAAGGGTTAGGACAAACAAAACCATGATTGGGGCGAAAAAGGTATCAGGCTTGTTCCTTAGGGGTTGGGTCACAAAAGTCATAACGGAGACAACAAGGATGATGTAGGCCGAAGCGCTCAAAGCATTGACCAAAGGATTTTTCGACATATATTTATTATACCAATTGACTTTTCCACCATCCGTCCGTGCCAATCTTCAAGATTTTTCCCCATGTAATTTATTTACCATCAATGATAAATAAATCAGAACCATGGATATGGCGGCGACGGAGTATTCAAGAAGCGAATAATATAAGGGGGCAACTTCCGGCTGCATAAGATGAAGTTGATCCGCAATGACTTGCAGAATATTTAATACTCCCGCCACAATTCCAAACTTGAAACCCAAACTAGGCTTTTTAAGGATCAGGGGAATCGTGGCTATTTCAGTTACAACAATTGTCAAAAAGAAAAACAGCCACCCCATTGATACATTATCTTGCGGTCTTGTTTCAAATCCGACAGGTGCAGGAAATTCTAAAATTGTGAGAATAATAATGGCGATTACACAGCCGATTATTCCAATTTTAAATTTTTTATCAATACTCACAATTTTTGCCATACGTACAATCTTACATTAATTAGGACTTCTTCTTCTCCCACCTATTCTCGTCTCTGTCATTATATTTATCCATTACCCTCTTAAAATGCGTGTCCAAATCAATATTTTGTGAGTTGGCCAGACAAATGAGGGTAAAGATAATGTCTGCCATTTCATCACCTACTTCTTGGGTTTCTTCCGATGATTTCTTCTTTTTTGGTCCAAACCTATGATTTAGTTCTCTCGCCAGTTCTCCCACCTCTTCCGTCAATCGAGCCAGTATTTCTAACGGTTTAAAATATCCAATTTTGTATCGCGAAACCCAATCATCTACTTGTTTTTGAAAATCTTTCATAATGCAATTTTACCCCAAGAACAGACTATTCCATCCAAAGATCACCGGTTTTCAAATCACCTCTCGTAGTTATAATGCTTTGTGAATGTTTCCAACTTTTCACAAGGGTCTGATTGATACTCCAATTTCAAGTGCCGATCATCAATAAGTTGGGTTAATATTTTTCCTCCTCGGAAATTGTAGCAATAGACTTTGCCGTCAGCTTTAACCTCACTAGGTTCTCTGTCAATTGTTCCCGAATATTTAGGTAAAAACATAATCTGATCAGACTGTCCGCTGGTGATTTCACCAGCATTTCCAATCTCTGCGTAGGTTGGATCAATATTCCAATGCAAAAATGAAAACTGTCTTGAATCTTCCGGATTATTTTTGTCCTTTCTATTCTTCCATCCTTCCCCAAACCACATCCCTTGAATTGTACCGACAATGTTCTGATTGACGGTTCCACACAAAGGCTCAATTGTTCTCTTAATAAGAGTCGACCCGTTTGTTTTCAGATCAACACCACCTAGCTTGTCATAATACTGTTTTTTTAAACTTCCGGTATACAAATCAAACGTACACATAATATGGGCATATCGGTCATCATCATAGAAAGACCAGTCGATATTACTCGGACTCGGTTGATTGTAATTTGCAGCCCATATCTCAAAAGGAAAACTCCTTGTTCCGTCTTTTCTGGCTTCATTTTGGGTGTAGCCGAGTAAATCACCTGCTTTAACTTTGATATTTGAGTGAAAATAACACTGGCCTTCCGTAAAGTCGTGGCCGTCTTTTTTAATGCCATACTTACAACCATTATCATTCTTTGGCCAGTTATCTTTGAGAACACTTGAAGCTTCGGTCAAATTGGCAAAGGTAAGTTTGAGCCCTTGGCAGATTTCGATATCCAGAGTAATCCACCGGTCGACATACTTACCTGTTTTTTCGTCTTTAGCCAAGATGACAACCAGATCGGTAATCCATCCATCCGCCGGTGCATAAACCGGAATTTTTTCATCGGTACCGGAAGAAAAATAATTATGATCAACAGGTGAAGTGTGCCCCGGAGGATTAAGATTTCCAAGAGGAGTGATACTGGTAATGTATTTCAAATCAATTAGTGGTGCGGTAAGAATACCGGCTAGGTCACTAGGGCATTTGGGAAACCGAGACAAAGGATTGTCGGCGGAAGGCGGTCTGGTCTTTAAAAAAACGGCAACGGTAACTAGCAAAAGAAACGCAAAGAAAAGGAGTCTTTTCAATTTCTTCATAATTAATTGTACTATGATACAAATCTTTAGCCACGCTTACTCTTTTTGCCAAAAAAATACCACCCTCAGATGAAGGTGGTAAGAACAACGGACAAACCAAATGCTGTCGCAATTCCATGAATAAGAAAATAGAGAACGACAAGAATCAGAACTATTACTGCCAATATTCCTATAACTTGAGACAAATCAGAGGCAGCTTTTTCCGCTTCTTTACCCAAGAATCCAAACAAACCCATTAAGAGAAAAGCAGGTTGAGCGGCATAAAGAAAATACCAAAACCAGTACATAAAACCTCCTTAGGTTGTTAAGCTACAAGCATTAAGCCATTAGGCTCAAGTTAGCATCCATACAGGGGTCTAGTATATCACCTATGAACTCAAAAGTCAACATTATAGGTTTGGCTCGACGGCTACCTGCCCGCCCGTGTCCGCCTTTGGTGGATGTGGCGGGGATCGATTTTTGAGCTTTTAGTTACCCACCACTTCCACATTCTTTATATCAGCCCCGGCATTTCCACCACTAGATGATCCCGGTGCCAACTGTTGTCCGGCGCCTCCTTCATATTTCACTCCTGACTCACCACCCGAAGAAGTTCCTGGCGCAAACCGCATTGTCCCTCCCTCTACGATCACTCCGGCTTCTCCACCCGGTCCGGTCCCCGGTGCCCACACATGTTCCACTTTATTCAAAAACTCTGTTTGTCCCTCCTTACCATTCACCTCAACAACTCTTTGTGCTACTTGATTTACAACCTGTTCTTGAACCTGAATCATCTCTTTTTTTGTTTCTTCATCAATTTTACCCTTCATTCCTTCCATAACTATTTGTTGTCCTAGCGTTCTATCTTCCACTTTTTCCATTACACCTTCATCGGCATCATCTAATAGATCGTTTTGTCTGTTTTTTATCTGAAGATAGTTTTGTAGCAAATTAGGAACTTTACTATCATCTCCATTTTTTACATTATTTTGTGCCGTTTCCAGCTTCCTTTCGGCCTGTTTTTCCAATACCTCCACTTTTTTCTCGACCCCAAAAGAAAAAAGATACTCGACTCTCTCACGAATTTTCACAATAACCGAATCCCCTGAGGTAAATACTTCCCGAATATCAAAAGCCTGTGCATTCTTCGGTGCAATCAAACCGACAAAAAGAAACATCATTACAAGCAACAGCCTTATTTTTTTCATCATACTTACAGTATATCAAGTTGTATATCGTACACAAAACAATGTATAAATTAAGATAGAGGATTTATGAAAAACATTACAAAGGGAGAATTTAAGGAAATCGGATTAAAAAACATATTTTCTATTATCATAGATGGTTTTCTTTTGTTATTCCTTATAATTTTGGGACTTGAGACGGTCAAAACAGGACAAGTTCTTGTTGGCATCCTGTATTTAATTTTGTCTCTCCTAGTCTTTGTTCCCCACCATTTTCTCAGAATAACCCATGCTTTAAAAATTGTAATTATCATTATCCTCTTCATCATTGTTGCCACCTTCAATGGGAAAAATGTCCCTCCGGTAGAACAAAAATATGACAATTTCAACCTCAATCAAAAATTTGACCTCGTTTACGGAAACGACACTTTCTCCATGACTGTCAAAGAAGCAAAACCAAACGCCAAAATTAGTGTCTCCGGGAAAGATGTCTCCACCTCTGGATCTTTTATTATCGTTACGGGAGATATCAAAAATATCGGCTTGGAAGCCGTGGACTTTAAATTCAAGACGGATCCTGAATTATTGGATAATCAAGGAAGGCGTTATTCCTTGTACGGAGCAGCTATTCCCGTGGGGAAACTACAGCCCAGCGTAGCAAAAGAAGTATCATTCGTTTTTGAAATTCCCAAAGACGCTTCTGGGCTGAAATTCATCCTTAAAGACAAAACTGTTAATGCAAAATCGGTAGACCTAAATAGATAATTTCAACCAATAATTATTTCACCCAAGCCCCTTATCTACCTGCCCGCCCCTGTCCGCCTTTGGTGGATGTGACGGGGGTCAATTTTCGAACTTATTCTTGTTTGGTTTAATTAAATATCAAAATATTTCTTGATGACAGGCAGTACTTTATCCGAGTTATCTTTATCTTTAGAGATTTCCATTAACAATTTTCTATTCAGAGTTATTCCTCTAAGTAATTCAAGATCTTTCAAATCCTTTTCTCTACCCATAAAGGCTTTTTGGTTTACTAACTCTTCCAACGGTTCAACGTAGACCTCTTGATTTAAATAACTTGTTTTAATCTTTTTGTCAAAAAGTTTATCAAAAGTGCCGTCTTGAATTCGCTTTGGTGGATATCCAGTCGTACACTCGACCATCTGACCTTTATAGTCAACTTCAAATCCATAATCACTTATCACAAAAGTTCCCTTATCAATTCTTCTATTATTAGCCACCGTTCCCAATCTGTTGGCAAAAGTATCAATATCTTTGGAACGAACCACAACATCAATATCACCAGGTATTCTTTTTTCATTAGTTCTTATCGCTACCGAAAGTCCTGATACAAAAAAATAATTCAGTCCTTCAAGTTTGCCAAGTATTTCATTAAAAACCTCTTTATTCATACCAAAGTATAGCAATTAGAAATCTTGATTAAACAAAAGTTCGAGTTCTATCGGGACCCCATAGATTATAAGGATAAAATCATGCCTAATAATTTTGCTCCCAAGTCCTGAAATAATAATATCGGTAACAAAAGCAATAATTCAAGCTTTTGAAGAAACAATCCAAATAGAATCTACCAAGACTAAATGGACAGAAATTAAAAATCTCAGAATTTCTCTCTGATCTCAATTATCTCACCATTCTTCTCACTCTTCAAAGTATCTATATAGTGACGGGCTACATTGTTAACAGGGATAGCTTCATCCACAACTTCAGGATAAAACTTCTGTACATTTTCTGTCCAAACATACCAAGGACAAACTACATTCACAGTTATTCCTGAGTCTTCTAGTTCATAAGCCAATTGTTTAGTAAAAATTTCAATTGCTTTTTTAGTTACCAAGTCAGCCATACAGCCCTTTTCCCAAACACCATCTTTTTCACCTTTTCCAAAAGTTCCTGAAGTGTTAATTATCCTTCCATTTTTCCTCATTAAAGGAATAACTGCCTTAGATAATAGCATACTTGCCTTGATCCCCACATTGAGAGAATCTGTGATTACTTTATCAGAAAAATCTTTGTAGAGAATATCAAAAAAGGGTTGAGTGTCAGAATGCCACACTCCGGCAATATTGCAAAGTATGTCGATATAATTTCTTTTCTTAATCTCTTCAACTAAATTCTTTAACTCACCGTCTAAGCTTAAATCTGCTTCCAAAATCTCACATTTGACACCATATTCCTCTGTTTTAGATTTTGTTTCCAAAAGATTTCCTCTATCTCTACCCACTATCAGAACATTGCAACCTTCTTTTGCTAACTCTATTGCCACCTCTCGCCCAATTCCTCTTGAAGCTCCCGTTACCAGAGCCATCTTTCTTTTTAAGTCCATGACCAAATTATACAAGGCTTGGAAATACGAAGAAATCCGTAGAAATTGCTCCCCGTCGTGGACTCAATCAGGACCTCAGTTATTATGCAATAGCCTGAGCAACAGACAGATCAACATTTTCTTTATTCATTAGTTCAACAAATTCATCCCAGTTAGTAGCCACCGTTGGCATTCTAATATCAATTTTGGAACCAACCGCTGGATAAATTGAAAAGTCGTTCTTCCTAATGGCTATTCCTCCTCTCCTTACAATACAGTAGTGCATATGATTGCTTATGCCATTTACAGGTGTGTCATTAACCACAGTTGACAAATAAGACATTAGTGCCTGACCATACCCACCAATATTTCCAACTTCCATTTGCATCAGTGGATTATAACCACCCTCATTCAATTTACCAATTTTGTCTGCATAAATAGCGACATTATTACCGCTTCCAATAGAGGCTATCTTCCCGGATCCGTATTTCCTTGGTTCAAAGTCAGGAGAGTCCATGACACACATGTAGGTTTGAGGTTCCCCAGGTATACCATTATCTCTCTGTGGATATACTCCTATTAGGAGAATACTCACCGTTCCTCTGGTTTTATCTGGAAGAAGTGAAAAAATTCTTCTTGCTCGCCTCCTCCATTTTATTACCAAACAGTCAGGTATCCAAGCGACACCTCTCTCGGGTAGGTGTGACCACTTTTTAAGATCATCAATCAGTCGGAACCCAGTTTTAATCGTTCCGGAAAATCCCGCAACGATAAACTTTCCAACAGGATAAATCTTTTGAACAGAGTCAAAATACTTTTTCGTGCCATCAGAATATGTGATAGTTGCTTGTACATCTGCCAGGCCAACACAGTAACCAAACATTGACGGCATTCCAATAACCCAGGTCATATTGCAACAATCGTAACACAAGAAGGCCATTTCATTATCTAGCCATAGACGAAGTAAGGACCTCGTTTGTAGGAATTTAGAACGCCACACCTGAGATAGAAGTAATATTACTTCCTTAATCCTTTTCTAGATCTTCAATTCGTGATTTAGAAAGCTTCCATAAATCTCCGTCAACCAAATAACCATTACCGGCCTGTACAATTTGATGGCTTTTTAGTCCGGGAACTAGAACTTTCATCCACTTACTCTCACTTAATTTTTCCACAACGGCTTTCAAAGCTTCCTTGTCGCTCCCAAACTGCATTAGCATCGCCTCGGTACCCTCAAGGAGCTTCACTCTTTCTTTTTGCCCTTGGTCCCAATAGTGGGCCTCCATCTTATTAAGAGCGCCTTGAAGTATGGCTATTGGGTA
>Ga0172379_10011860_pt1 | contig 10298 bp, 8 predicted proteins | sample GrowelOW334metaG_FD_119756 | JGI IMG/M metagenome (GOLD analysis project Ga0172379, IMG submission 119756) | Groundwater microbial communities from an aquifer near a municipal landfill in Southern Ontario, Canada - Groundwater well OW334 metaG | ecosystem: Environmental > Aquatic > Deep...
GAGCGGCAACGTCGGCATCGGGACGACGAATCCGGGGGCGAAGTTGGATGTAGTTGGTGGTATTAGACTAGGAAGTAATGGTTCGGCGACTACTAATTATGATATTAGTAGGCACGGTGACGGTTATTTGCAGTTTGTAGGTAATCAAACTGGTTATGTTGGTTATAAGTTTACTGCGGATGCTTCTGGTGGCGGTGTTACGACGCCTTCTTTTGAAGTTGCTGATGCAGGTGGTTCAAGGTTTGTTATAAAAAACGGAGGCAACGTCGGCATCGGGACGACGAGTCCGGGGGCGCTTTTGCAAGTTGGAAATACTACATATGGAGCTAATGTTTTAGGATATTTTGCTACTGACGGAGGTCATTCTGCGAGAATAGGAGTAAATTCAAACGGAACCAGTATTGTTGTTGGGGCTGTTGGTAGCACAGGAACTCCGATAAATGGGATACCTACATCAGCAGTGGGTATTATTTCAGAAAATACTCAACCACTTATTCTAGGAGTAAATAATACAGAATGGATGCGAATTCAATCGAACGGCAACGTCGGCATCGGGACGACGGGGCCGAACCTCGGGAAATTGCAGGTTAATGGCAATCTCATTGTTGGAAGTGGTTTTGCAAACTCAAGTATTTTTAGCTCTTCGTTGTACGGTCATCAGGGGACGGACTTGAATTATGCTTTACAAGTGGGCACATTATTTACGGACGGCATAAAATTAAATACGTTTAACGACGCTGGAAATACAAATATTCCTCTTGAATTAAATGCTTCAAAGATAGCTTTCAAAATTGGTGAAGCGGAAAAGGTTAGAATCAATAGCGACGGCAACGTCGGCATCGGGACGACAGCGCCTGGGGCGAAGTTGGATGTGACTGGCAATGTTTATTTAACTGGAAGTACTGGTAATAATTATATAGATTTTAAGCCAAGCGGAACTCAGAAGGCGATAGTTGGTATGGCTGGTCCTATAAAAGGAACAGCATCACAAGATTTAGCATTATTTGCTGAAACAGGTCAGGCTATTTCGTTTATGTCTGGAGGCTCAGGGACTGATGCTATGACAATAGCAAGCACTGGCAACGTCGGCATCGGGACGACGGCACCTGGGTATTTGCTGGATGTTAAAAGCGATACTGATACCGTAGGTGCGATTGGACGAACTGCGGTGGGTTATGTTTCCGGGCTAAGCGATTATGCATTTATGTCTCATGTGGACATGCAGTCAACTGCTAATTATGCCTTAGTGCAAAGCGCGTTGGGCGTTACTTACATAAATGCCGCCGCTACAAAAAGTATTAATTTTGGAATAGGGGGAACAGTTAAAAATGTTATGGATAGTTCTGGCAACGTCGGCATCGGGACGACAAGCCCCACCCAAAAATTAACCGTCGCCGGCAACATCAACGTTGTGGGCGGATCATTCATTGATGACGGCACCACCCTGAGTGTCCCAGACTATGTCTTTGAACCAGGCTATACTCTCCGTACCATCCCCGAGCTAGAAACCTACCTTGAGCAAAATTTACACCTTCCCGGCGTTTTATCCCGTGAACAAGTCAAAAAGAACGGCATGAACTATGGCGCAATGATGATGAGTCTTCTGGAAAAGACCGAAGAAAACACACTATACACAATTGCCAACTACAAAAATATCAAAGAAAATCAAACTCAAATTGCTCAAATTTCTGATCAATTTGCCACCCTCAGTGATGCTATCCACCTCACGATTACTCGGGAAAACGTCGATTTACCGACAAATCGTGAGGTAGAGGCACCGAGAAATCGTGAGGTGACCATCTCTGCTGACACTATAAATCTAGCTGGAAATGTCATTGCTAACGGTCTTAATCTTAATACTGCGATCACGGGGATAACGGAAAATCAAAACAAAATTGTCAATCAACTGACCGGACAACTGGCCGATCAAAGCTTAAGTGTGGATAATAAATTGCAATTGATCGGGCAAGCATTGAATGATGTACAGACGCATAGCAATGCGTCTCTACAAGAGCAAATAGATGCGCAAACAAAGGACATCTTCGACCTTCAAAAACAAATGGTGGACGTTCAATTGCAAAACAAAGCCTTCAATGATTTCCTGCTCGCCTTTGACGTGAAAAATATTGACAACTTTGCCAAATTAAATGCACCACTCAACGCCTTTACCGGAAAAATCACTGCTAGCGATATTGATGCCTTGAACAAAATTAAAGCCACTGACATCGAAGCCACCAACTCGCTCAAGGGGCAAAATTTGGAATTGGGAGCGCAAACTTCCGGCAAAGCCACAATCAAGATGGGCGAGACGGAGGTGGAAATAAGCACTCCTAACGCCTCGGAAACGGCGCGAATTTCCATCACGCCACACGGAGATACTTTTGGCAACATTTTGTTTTATGACGACGTAGTTGATGGCGAAAGCTTCAAAGTGAAAATCAAAAAAGCCACCACGGAAGGTGATATTAAATTTGACTGGTTGATTGTGAAATAATTTTTTCAAAATCGCGAAAGTTCGAGCTGCTTTGCGTGTTCCTCCCATAAAAGCGTCCGGACTGCCGAGATAGACTTAACATAGCGTGTTGTTTTAAAGTATGCTATAATAAAACGGAAGGAAAATAAAAATAAATTTTTTTAAATGTTTGATTTTAATTTTAAAAAGAATATCTTTCTTGGGGTTGATATCGGAACGGCATCGATTAAGATTGTTGAGATTAGGATTATCGATGGCAAGCCGGTTCTTTGCAATTACGCGTGGATGTCCCTTGGCAAAATAACTTCAGAAAAAAAGGAAATTGATTCCGAATCCGCCTATGCCACATTGCCGGTGCAGGTGAAGAAAATGCTTAAAAAGGCAAAATTTTCCGGAAAGGACACCTATGTTTCCCTTTCGGCTTTTGGCGGGCTCATTACCTTGATTGATTTTCCCGAGATGGCCAGTGAGGATATGGAAAAAGCTATCCGATTTGAAGCGCATAAGTACATTCCGACATCGCTGGATGACGTCGTGATCAGTTGGGACATTGTCGAAAAAAAAGAAGCGCCCAAAAAAACAGAATTGATTTCAGATAAAACAATGAATGCCACTGAAACAATCGTAAAAGTGCTTTTAGTGGCTGCTTCGAAGAATAAGATTGTGCGATATGAAAATTTGATCAAAGCTTCCGGGTTAAATCTTCGGTCGGTGGATATTGAGACTTTTTCCATCGTGCGCTCTCTTTTGGGAAATGATCCGGGCTGCTTCATTATCATCGACATCGGGTCGAGAGCTTGCAATATCATTCTGGTGGAAAAAGGCATAATTAGAATTAATCGAAATCTTGACGCCGGAGGCTTGGACATCACTAAAGCGATTGCCAAGGAAATGCAAATTGATTTGGAAAGAGCGGAAGATTTGAAAATTTCAGGGATGAATTTTTTCACTCCCGATTCGGCGATAACCAACTTTTTCACCTTGGAAGTGATTGCGGGAGAAGTAGAGCGAATGATTCGAGCTTACTTTAAAGAAGAGGGCAAGGAAAAGATAAGCGAGATAATTCTTTCCGGCGGTATGGCGCATATGACCGGTCTGGGGGACTACTTTTCCGGCAAATTGAAGATAAAAACGAGAATAGGCAATCCTTTCGCCAGAATCTCCTATGACAGCCGACTGGAAAAAACGATCTATGAAATGCGCACCGGTTTTTCTGTGGCAATCGGATCGGCCCTAAAAGGCGTTGAGGAATATTTTAAAAAAGAAGTTAACAAATAATTTAATAAAACACTTCTCACGCGCGTCGTGAATGCGAGCGAAAAAGTGATGAAGGATAAAATGAAATGGTAAATATAAATTTGGTTACTGACGGAAAAAATCGGGAAAGTATCGGCTCAGGGGTTACCGGATTGTTTGTTTTGCTATTGCTGGTGCTCGGGCTCTATGCTTTTTTGGTGTTTTATGGAAAAAGCTTGGACAAAAAAGCGGACAGCTTGAAGCTCGACTACGACAGCAAGCGGAGCAGCCTGGTTGTGGGTGATTCAAAGAAGATTTTGGATTTTCAAAATAGGTTGACGTTAGCGAAGGAGTCAATGACAAAAGAACGAGATATGAAGCAAGATATCGGGAAAGTTGAAGAAGCGCTCGCAGCCGGCGTGTATCTCAATGGTTACGTGTATGATGACGCGACGAAATCAATCGCGCTGGATTGTTACTCCGATAGCTATGAGTCGGTGGCAAGACAAATCCTTAGCTTTAAAAGTTCCGATTATTTCCTTTCCGTGTTGGCGGGAGAGACAAAGCTTGACACGAAAAGCAGTCGGGTTAGTTTTCCGATAATCTTAACCATTAAGTAAAAAATATGAAAATAAAGATACTTGTTGCTCCCGCTCTAATTATAATGATCATCGTGCTTTCCGTTTGGTTTGTGTATCCGGCCTATACGAATGGTTCCGATGGAGTGAAAGAAAAAAAACAAAAGCTGAACGAGCAAATACGGTTGTCCGATAACTTGGATAATCAGATAAGCAATATCGGAAAATTGGCCGCCTACCTAAAAGCGAATACGGATCAAAACGCGGTTGTTTTTGATTATATTCCAAAAAACAAGGAAGAAGAAAAGCTAATTGAAAATCTCAGTCTGCTGGCGAAAGACAGTGGCTTATCCGTTTTGAATATTTCTGTTTTTGAAATGAAAAGCGAAGAGCCGACGCCAAGTCCCGTTTTGCCACCCGTAGCACCGGCGGAAGTGGCCACTCCCGAGGCTGCTTCTCCGGTCGTTCCCGCGCAGGTGCTGGCCACAACCAAGATCGCTCCTAAAAAAGTAAGAGTGGATTTCTCCGTTTTTGGAGATTATGGCGGGATAAAGGTGTTGGTGGAGAAAATTCAAAAAGCAAACAGGTTTAATAAATTTTCCACATTGGAAATTAAGACATTATTGACGGAAGAGCAACTTGTCAGTGAATCGCTTTCGGCAAAAATGGTGTTGGAATTTAATTATCTCAAAGAGCTGACCAGTCTTGCCGAAGGGGATATTGATAACCCGATTTTTTCAGCGGTAGCTTTTGATCGCCAAATAATGGATGAGATAGGGAAGAAAAAAAATATTGACATTAGGGATGTTTTGCCGGGGCAAAAGGGAACTGCGAATCCATTTCTTATGCTAAAATAATAGTTGTGAAAAGCGACCAAAAAAATAACGATGAAGTAAAAAATCGATCGACGCAAGGAATCAGTCAAAACGTTCTGCGGGAATTGCCGAGAAATATCGCGGGCGATATTGTCAATATAATTCCCAAAGAAGTCGCCGAGAAATACGCCATGATGGCTTTTGACAAAGCGGAAGGCATCTTGAGCGTAGCGATGGTCGATCCGGAGAATATGCAGGCGCTCAATGCGCTGAATTTTGTTGCGGAAAAAGAAAAAGTCAAAATTGTCACCTACGCGGTAGCTCCTGAAAAATTTGTCGTCTTGTTTTCTCATTATAACGAGGCCAGTGAGGCGTTGAAGGAAGCAATTGATTCATTCAAAGACGAAAAAGATCAGGAGAATATTGAAGAAAAAAAAGAAATAACGGCGGAAAAAGGAAAAAAGGAAGCGGAAGTATTAAAAGATGCTCCTGTGACTAAATTAGTCGAGGTTGTAATCAGCCACGCGGTGGAAGGAAAGGCGAGTGATATTCACATTGAGCCGATGGATAAAGATTACCGCGTGCGTTTTCGGGTGGACGGGGTGCTGCATGTCAGTCTGATTTTTCCCCTTGAAATTGGGCCGGTTGTGATTTCCCGCATTAAAATTTTGGCCAATCTAAAAATTGATGAAAAAAGAAAGCCGCAGGATGGAAGGTTTAGACTTAATTTTAATAAAAAAGACATTGATTTTCGAGTTTCGTCTTTGCCGGTGGTGGGAGGAGAAAAAATCGTGATGCGCATATTGGATAAAGATAGCGGGACGGGCAGTATCGATGCTTTGGGTCTTATGGGTAAAGCCAAGGAAGATATCGAGATGGCCATCAAAGAAACTTACGGCATGATTCTCATGACTGGGCCGACCGGTAGCGGAAAATCAACGACGCTCTACACACTCCTTAAGATTCTTAATATTGAAGACCGCAATATTATCACATTGGAAGATCCGGTGGAATATTACATTGAAGGGATGAATCAGAGTCAAATTAAACCGGAAATCGGCTATACATTTGCCTCAGGCCTTCGCACAGTCTTGCGTCAAGATCCGAATGTGATTATGGTAGGCGAAATCCGTGACGCAGAAACAGCTGAATTGGCCGTGCACGCGGCGCTCACGGGCCACCTGATGTTTTCCACTTTGCACACCAACACGGCAATCGGTGCTATTCCGCGACTCATTGATATGGGTATTGAGCCTTTTTTGCTCTCTTCTTCTTTACGGATGGTGATCGCGCAGAGATTGGTGCGTCGTATTTGCGATAAGTGCAGGGAAGAGATAAAAATTTCCGAAGTGGTCAGTACAAAAATAATGGAGAAAGTAAAAGCTATTCCGGAGCATGAATTGAAAAATTATAAGGTGGATTTGACTCAGGGGATTAAGTTTTATCACGGAGCCGGTTGTGATGCTTGTAATGGAACGGGTCTCAAGGGGCGGGTGGCGATCTATGAAGCGGTGCCCGTGACAGAAGCGGTAAAAAATATTATCATAGAGAAAAGGGGAAGTGAGGAATTGATTAAGAAAGAAAGAGATCGAATGGGCGTTCTTACTATTGAACAAGATGGAGTATTAAAAATCCTAGAAGGTCTCACGACAATCGAAGAAGTCGAGCGAGTGACAGAGTGTAGCTTCACAACGTTGATTGAAGAGAATGACTAATTTTTTAAAGTATAAACAGTATGGAAAATAGCAAGAAAAAAATAATGATTATCGAGGATGACTATTTTGTGATGGATATCTATCACACGAAACTTACGCAAGCCGGTTTTGAGATAATTGGCGCGAAAGACGGATTGGAGGCCTTGAAAAAACTGCAAGAAGAAAAACAAATTCCCGATCTGATTTTGTTGGATATTGTTATGCCCTATCTTGGCGGTCTTGAGGTTCTGGAGCAAATTAAAAAAGACAAGAATCTTAAAGAAATTCCCGTGATTCTTTTGACTAATTTGAGTCAAAAGGCGGAAATAGATCGCGGGATGGGATTGGGCGCGAAAGATTATTTGATCAAATCTCATTTTACTCCATCCGAAGTTTTGGAAAAAATAAACAGCATCATCAATAAAAATTAAAAATATGCTACGGACCGAACAAAAAGTAAAAAATTTATTGCGAATTGCCGCTCAGCGCGGGGCTTCAGATTTGCACTTGGTGGTGGGGCGTTATCCAACCTATCGGATTGACGGAAAGCTTTATCCTCTCACGCAAGATGTGATTGTCACGCCAACTATGACGAGGGAAATTTGTGAAGTGGTCTTGAGTGAAGAGAAGAAAAAGCAACTGGAAAAAGAGGGACAAGTCGATCTTTCCTATAACTTTGAAGACAAGGTGCGTTTCCGCGTAAATGCCTTTTTTCAACAGGGCTTTACCAGCATCGCTTTTCGCTTGATTCCCAAGGAAATCAGAACATTGGAAGAGCTTGGCGTTCCGGAGATTCTCTATGATTTCACGCGCTTTTCCCAAGGATTATTTCTGATGGTTGGACCGGTGGGCCATGGCAAATCAACTACGCTTGCGGCGATGATCAATGAAATTAACCATAATCAAGAAAAGCACATTCTCACAATTGAAGATCCGATCGAATATCTCTATGAACAAGATCTCTCAATCATCAATCAAAGAGAGGTTTATCAAGATACGGATTCCTTTCAAACGGCGCTAAAAGCGGTTTTTCGGGAAGATGCCAATGTGGTGCTTATTGGAGAGCTCAGAGATCTAGACACTATTTCCGCCGCAATGACAGCCGCGGAAACGGGACATCTGATTTTCGGGACATTGCACACTAATGACGCTCCGCAAACAATAGACCGAATTGTGGACGTTTTTCCCGCTCACCAGCAAAATCAAGTACGCTCGCAATTGGCCAGCGTGCTTTTGGCGGTTGTTTCGCAACGACTTATTCCCAAAATTGATAAAGGCAGAATTCCGGCAGTGGAGATAATGATCAAAAATCATGCGGTGGAAAATCTAATCAGAGAGAATAAAAGTTATCAAATCGGCAATGTAATTGAAACTAGTTCGCAAGAGGGAATGGTAACGATGGATCGCTCATTGGCTGATTTGGTCAGAAGAGGATTGGTTTCTCTTGAAGTTGCCTCGGCCTATTCTCATGACGCGAAAAATTTTGAGACATTGCTAAAATATTAACCCTGGCGTGATTGCTTGCTTTTGCGGATTAGTGCTATAATAAATTTGACAAGTCGAAAAGTAGCGAGGGATAAAAAAATATGAAATTCAAATTCGAAGCAAAAACAAAAACAGGAGAAATTAGGGCTGGCGCTGTGAGTGCCGCTAATCGAGATTTGGCCGCCGCCATTTTGCAAAAAAATGAACTCTTTCCGATTCATATCGAAGAAGAAAAGGAAGATTTGCTCAGAAAAGTGTTTGCTAAATACTATGATCGGGTAACCAGCAAGGATTTGGTGGTTTTTTTCCGTCAGTTGGCGATTTTGATTGAGGCTCGTGTGCCGATTGTTGTCGCGCTTACGGCTATTGGAGAGCAAACCAGCGGCAGTTTTTTGAAAATTATTCTCGAGGAAGCGATTCGGGATATTGAGGACGGGGTGACACTTTCTGACGCTCTGGCTAAGCACAAAGAAGTTTTTTCTAGCTTGGTGATTAATATCATTAAAGCGGGAGAAGCCTCGGGAAATTTGAAAAAATCGGTTGAATACGTGGCGGATAATATTGAAAAAAATTATAACTTGACCAGCAAAGTCAAATCGGCCATGATGTACCCGGCAATTGTGCTGGTGGTTTTTGTGATAATCGCCTTTTTGGTGGTTACCCTGATTATCCCTAAGCTAACCGTGATGATCAAAGATTTGGGCGCGGATGTGCCGTGGTACACAAGAATTTTGATCGGCGCCGGAGATTTTATGACGCAATATTGGTGGGCGGTGATAGCACTCATTTTCGGTGCTATTGGCGGTATGCTGTATTATCTGAATACGCCTGACGGGAAAAAAGAATGGGATCAGATAAAATTAAAATTGCCGGTTATCGGGGTGATGTTTCGCTATGTCTATATCACCAGATTTTCTGAAAATCTAGCCGTGCTTTTGGCGGGAGGCATCCCCATCATCAAAGCACTCACAATTGTGAGCGCGGTGGTGGGAAATTCCGTCTATGAAGAATTGCTTATGCGCACGGCGGAAAATGTGAAAAGAGGAGAAAATATGAGTGATGTGTTGCGGCGCAGTCCGATTATTCCGCCAATGGTTTCGCATATGATCAAGATTGGTGAAGATTCCGGTCAGATTGATTCGGTGCTTGGACATATCACCAAATTTTATGGCCAGGAAGTGGATTTGATGGCCAAAAATATGTCCACGCTGATCGAGCCGGTCTTAATGATTGTGATCGGTCTCGGAGTGGGCTTCATGGCTGTTGGAGTGCTCATGCCAATCTATAACATTGCGGGGCAAATAAAATAGAATTTTCAAGACAGTTAACTGATTTAATATGGAAATAAAATTAAAAAGCTAGAAAGGACGGTGAATTATGAAAAATAAAAAATTAAAAGGCTTCACACTGATCGAACTTTTGATCGTAATTGCGATTATTGGAATTTTGGCTTCAATTGTGTTGGTTAGTCTCAGTAGCGCGAGAACGAAATCCCTCGCTGCCGGATTTAAGGCGTCAGCTTCAAGTTTACGACCGGCGTTGATTACGGCTTGTGATGGAGTAGTTGGAAATTTGACGGCGGCGCAAATCACAGCGCTCGGCGCTCCTGCGGAGCTTTCTATTCCGGCCACGATAACTTGTAATGATGGCTCCTGGACGGCAATTGTTGTGACGCCTGCTGCTACTGGAAAATATGCCGGTTTAAATTGCTCAGCAAGCATCACCCTAGAAAGTGCCATTTTCTCATTAGCGGATTGCACATAGGCAGTTAATAAAGATGACGACCCCACTGCGGGACTGATAGCTTTTGTGGTCGGGATAAATTTGAAAACCGGAAAAACAGGAGATAGAAAAAATAATAAAAAGAATGATACTGATTTTCTGTTAAAATTCTTAAACTAGAAAGGACGGTGAATTATGAAAAATAAAAAATTAAAAGGCTTCACACTGATCGAACTTTTGATCGTAATCGCGATTATCGGAATTTTGGCTTCAATTGTGTTGGTTAGTCTCAGTA
>Ga0172379_10011861_pt1 | contig 10297 bp, 28 predicted proteins | sample GrowelOW334metaG_FD_119756 | JGI IMG/M metagenome (GOLD analysis project Ga0172379, IMG submission 119756) | Groundwater microbial communities from an aquifer near a municipal landfill in Southern Ontario, Canada - Groundwater well OW334 metaG | ecosystem: Environmental > Aquatic > Deep...
ATAAGAGGTTAACAACAATGCATCGTCAGATAGAAAAAGCGCCTTTGCTGGCGGGCGCAACGACATAAGTTTGCCAGCCCAACTTTCTTCACAACAGGGGAAGATTACATTATAAATAGCGTAAGGAGGACTATTTATAATGCCACGAGGTAATAAAGAAGAATATAATAAATACAATAAAAAATATAAAAAACACAAGCGCCCATAGCTCAATGGTAGCAGCAGTTGGCTCTTAACCAAAAGGTTTCCGGTTCAAGTCCGGATGGGCGTACTATGGGGGTGTACCGGTAATCGATTGGGAAAATAGAAACGCGTCATCGGCTAGGGGTGCTACCCTTAAATAGCAAACAAAGAACCGCGAACTCTGTTCGTCTCGCTGCTTAATTGCGGCTGGGGAGTATAACCGTCCCTATCAAATAAACGGTTAGTAACCACAACCCTTTAAACGTTTAGTTTCAGTGGAGTTCGTAAACTCAAGACTGAAAAGATTGCCGTAGAAAAGTTGACGTGTTTACTTACTCTCAAGACAGCAGTTCGACTCTGCTCACCTCCATGTAGGCATGTTTCCAACTTTAAGCCTCATCTAGATAAAGTTGGTGATGGAAGACGCTGAAGAGCACCCCGAGTTTGTGGGAGTTATCGTGAACAACCCTCATTAGTTGTTTTTTAATCCGCGCCGAAACGTCGCGTTGAGGCAATCGGCGACTGAAAAAAGTTAACCAGCATCCTATGGATGCACAAGGAGAATGAAGATGGAAAAGCAGCTGGAGGAAAAGACCGTCAGTCAAGTTCTCCGTGATGCTCGTCTCATCACCCTTCCCGTCGTGAAGGGAAGCAAGGGTCTCAAGCGTCAGTACATCGAAGGGTACAACCTCAAGGGCGAGAAGGTTCAAATCTTCGCCGGGATGGTGCCGTGATGAAGACCGAATCCCTCATCAAGATGTACCTCGACATGCTCCGTAAGGGAGTACTCCCGAAGGATCCCAACAAGGCTAACGAGGATCAGAGGCTCATGATCCGAGCAGGCATCCTCAAGAAGCGGTGGTTCAAGGAGGACATGAACGAGGAGATCACTTTCTAATCCCACCAAGAACACAACTACTCACTAACAGGTTGGGAGGCGGGTGCGGTACGGGTGGGTAGTTATTTTTTAACCAGCGGCCGAAGAAAAAATCCAAGGAGCTAACATGCCAGAAACTCTCGGTAATAAGGAAATCTTCAACGGTATGCCACACTGTCCGAGATGTCAGTCAGTAATGGTAGCAACTCTTTCACTTGTTCTACCAACCGTCAGTACCACAATGTCTCGTCTTCAGTCCTACTCCTGTGATACCTGCGGTACTACTAATCGTCTCCTAAGTTACTACAACTACAAGGACAAAACAATCAGAGATGCTGATTGTAAGCTGGATAAACTCCTCAACTCAGTAATGATGTCCTTCATCAACTGTGGTTCGCTGTCTGGAGGAACCAGCTAACATGAAAGACCCACACATCAGCTACAAAAGAACTATAACTCCTACCAACCCAAGAAACCGCAACGATACTACCAGCATCTTCACCAAGAGAAAATACGAAGGAGTGGTGTTTAAGTCAAATGAGTGGAGATTTCCAAGTCTTGGAAAGATGCCATACTTCATGAGGTAAGAACCAGCGGCTAAAAGAAAGAAGGAACATCATGGACCTGATGGAGAAGATGTTGGTAGGAATTATGGGAGTAAGCATGATCCTACTTCTTCTCTTTATTGTAGCATTAGCAACTGGTTATATTGAAATCAAAAAAGATAAGAACACTACCACTCAATGTAACTACATCATCCAACCGAATGGTGTAATCATCCCCATCTGCTACACCACGAAGAACCCCACCACAAAACCTAAGTAAGATGGAACACTCCCTTCTCTAACATCTCGATAACTTCTCTCCTTACCTTCCCTATATTAGATATATTATTCTTCCAAGTCAACCCCATCTTTTTATCATTTCGAGCAAAAATCTCTTTAGTTAAAACCTCAACATCTTTATCAGTATAAGATTTTTTAACTACCTTTTCTACAACAACTTCTCTAGATGGAATATTTTTTTCGACGACGGCTGAAGAAAGTTTAGACTTAAACTGCTTAGGTTCTTCTTTAATAGTAACACCTAACTCTTTAGCAACTTGTTTAATATCTCTAATAGCAGATACCTTACTAAGAAGAGTATTATTTCTAACACACCACCTAAGATATAAACTTGTTGAAGGCAACTCTCCTGTCATTCCAAAAAATCCACCAACAAACATTAATCGTTCTTCTCTGGTTTTCTTTTCACACATAATGATATCTCCTTTACTACACAGTTCATATTAACTACATAGTGTTTTTGAACTATATAGTATATATTAACTATACAGTATTTATAAGTTAAAATACTATATAGTACATATTAACTATACAGTACTTTTATATTAACTACATAGTATTTATAAGACTAAATTACTACATAGTAAATATCATATACTACATAGTATAATTTTTCTCCGGCGGCTAAGAAAAAGAGTACTGGAAGAGTAAAAAATCAAAACAAACTAATAACATAATCTCCCTTCCTACTTCCCTCCTAACCCATGAAATAAATGAACTAAGAACATAATAGAATAATCTCCCCAAACTGTATCCTAATACAGAACAAACTCAAAACAAAGATAGAATATTAAAATAGAAGCTCAGGAGAAAATCCTGAAAGATTACAACCTGTTGGATGGTCCGGAGTCGTCTAAGAACGGGTTATCTTCCTCAATCCAGAAATTTAGACGTAATAGAAAATTCCCGTTTCAAGTTATGAAGTAACTAAGGAGAAAAGTTGAACAAAAACAAGGAGATACAACATGAGATGGAATCTTCTTTCCCCTGAGGAACTTTACTACGTTTACGTTTGGGATCTCTATTGGAAGAACGTCTATGAGGGAACTCATCTTCATAATCGATAATTAATTATCTTTTCTTCTCTCACAAGTATATGAAATTATTAGAATAAACACAAAAACTTTTAATTAAAAAATATTAGTTATTATTATTTACAAATGAGTGTGAAATGCCGTGGATAAACAATATGTTATCGGTTAAAAAAGAGATGTATTTTCTGGTTAAAAAAAGAGATGTATTTATCAAAGATAAGATTAAAAAATCAATAGAAAAAACAAGTAGTTTTTTCATCAAAGGAAAACATGATAAATCAAGCTAAAAGAAACATAGTTCTACATTGTAATATGAGTGATATTTTTCTATTAGAGGGTGATTATTTAGACGTAATATGTGGATACAAGGACAGAGGTAGTGGATGTGTAAGTTTTGGATATTTAGTTATTGTACGTTTTTATAAAGGATATGAAGATATACCTGATTATTTATACTGTTCTATTAATGATGGGTGTATTAATGATATTGAAGAATATATTAAAGATGGTTCTATTATATAAATTGAATAACTGGTGAACTTTTTTCTCTAGCCGCCGCAAAAAAATCGAGGTAACGAATGATCACACGTAAACAAGTAAATAGTTTAAAAATAGGAGATGTACTACATAGAGAAGTAATAGATGATTTCTTTGGTGTTCTTATGGTTATTGAAGTAAATAAGAAAATTATTAAATGTAGTTCTACTGGAATATGTGGTGGTGTTTGGTTTTATAAGAGTAGACTTATTGGAGTTAGTTTTATTATTGGATAACTGGTGAACTTTTTTCTTAGCCGGCGAAAAAAAATCTGTAAGGAGATAAGGTAAAACGCTATGGTAACGCACTCTAACAAGATGAAGAGTCTACAGAAGCAGATTAAGGCACAGCAGGATAATCTTGATTTCCTTAAGAAGGACCATGTATGTAGAGAAGTGGAACTTAATGATAAGATTGATAGACTTAAAATGAAATATGATAAAGAAGTTATCGCTAATGTGTTGAAATCATTAGATCTTAAGGAAGGAGATAAAGTAACTAATGGAAATGTCGTTGGAAAGATAGTAACTATTGGTATTGTTGAAAATCAAGTCTATATCACAATTATGGTTGGTGATTATGTAGGAATCTGGGGTAACGAAGTTAAGCATATCTCTTCTAAGTACTTCGTTCCTGTTGGTCAAGTAGTCACTTCCAGTAAGGATACAAGATGGCGTAAGTGCTGGATGGATAGAATGGATTTGAAGAAAGAAGAAGTTATGAAAGAAGAGATCCTGTGTTAACTTTCTTTCAGCCGCCAGAAAAAAAATCTATGACGCACATACAAATCAGTCGTATTAATCCTGGTGATACTATTTATCACAATGATAACGGTGAGATAGAGTATAAGGTCACGCAAGTTACAGATAAAAGAATCCATTATATTTACAAAGGAGTTGAAGGTTTCATTGCTAAGAAAAGACTCAATTGTAATCATAATTACTATGTTGAGTACTGTTTTGATATTTGTGGTTTAACCTGCTTTGCTACTATCAAACATCCTTCTTGGAGAGAAAATGGATGATCTAAAGAGCTACGTTTGTTTTAGCGCATGTGTTGTATTAGCTGGTACTTCTATTGTATTTACTGAGGAATCATTAGTGTTTAAAGTAGTAAAGAGATGTATGAGAGGTGTTGTAGATTATATTTTGTAACCTTTTTTTAGCCGGCGGAGAAAAAAATATGAAGTTCAAAATAGGTGATGTTTATAGATCCGACTTTTGTGAGATAACCATAACAGGTAAGAAAACCATTGATAATATTGAACATATTATCTTTAAGGGGTTCTATTTTAAAGATACCCGTGCTTCGTTTAAAGATGCCAAAGCATCCGTCAACGGCTTTATCGGTCTACTAAAAAACAATGGTTATAATTTAGTAAGTAATGAAGATGAGGAAATGTTATAATGGATACATCAAATCCTCAATCATTTGTGGGACTTAAGTATAAATGGTTAAATGATCCTAATATTAGAATCATAACGAAATATGAATTTCCTAACTTATATGTTAGTATGACATGTTCGTATGATTATAATTTTAGATTTTTGTTTGAACATTTTATTGAGTGGGTAAAAACAGGAGATGCTGTATTGATTAATGATATTAATAACATAGACGAGGAAATGCTATGAACAAAGTATATACAATAATAGGTAATTTTTGGGCGGGAGGAAAAGAAATACCTAAAAATACTAATTTCGTAGTTAGGGATGATACCGACATTAATAAAGGTCATGGAAAAGGCATTACCCTACTTCATCCTACTACTAGTAATTTTATTGGTATTTACTGGACTGATAATATTGATATGATAAAACACTTTGTAGAAACAAAAATGATTAAAGAAATCAATATGTTTGATGATGAGGAGATGCTGTGAAAATAGCATCCGTGATTGAAAGGAACAGATGTTATGACGTTCTATAAAGTTATAGGTAGATTTGAAGCAGCTGGAAGAACAATACCACGTGGATCTATTTTTAGATTTGCTGAACTAATATATAGACCAGAAAAAAGTGTTCATTGGGATGGGTATGATTTGATTACTCCTGATGGAAATATTATAGGATTTTACTTCAAAGAAAAGACTCCTGAAGAGCTAATAAATAAGGGTTATTTAGAAGTTGTAAATAATCAATACGATGAGGAGATGTTATAGCTGTTTTTGAGCATTTTAAATGCTTAAAGTTAGTTGCTCATACAATATATTAAATAATACTAAAAATAGTTAAAATAGTGTACATCGTTAGATATATTCTTTTCAACGCTGTACATTTTTCTTCAGCCGCCGACAAAAAATCTATTAGTGTAATAATATTCAGTAGTTATAGTGTAATAAATGAAAAATAATATAAAAAGCTAAACCTCTAAACTAAAAAACTTCTGTAGGAGAAGTATATGCTATATAAAGACCATGACATGTTCTGTAATAGTTGCTTCCGTAAAGGAAAGCTATCACTCGTCAAGCACGATTGGCACTGGGCTGAATGCACTGTATGTAAACTAACCTACTATTTAGATCATTCCTTTATTACTAAGGAAGATGTAATGATCTTTATCGAGGAAAACGTACCTAAATACAACAACTGGCTGAAAAAATTTAAATGAATATCTTCAAACAACCGCTATTCGGTATGTCTCCTTCTGATCTTCAAGAACTTACCAACAAGTGTTCAATCGAATCCTTTTTCAGACTTCTATCCTTACACGATTGGTTTTTTGAGTACACAGAAGACCCAGTTGTAAGACAAAAGGGCCAAGAGGAAAGAAAGTTACTTCGATTGATTGCTAACAAAGATGACACTTGTAAGCAAATGTTACAGGATTACTCTAAGTTTATTCAAGTTATTTCTTATGGCGGCGATTCAAAAAAACCAAAGTTGGAAGATTATGATTAAACCTGGTCAAGTATATCTTAATAGAGATGGTAAAACTAAAGAGATAGTTACAAAAGTAAACAATGACTGTGTATTCTTCAAAGTGTACTATAATAATGTGTTTGTTCGTGATGAAGTTTGTCCATTGGAGGAATACGAGAACGCGAACTTAATGTCAGATTTTTGGACATTGATGAACCAAAATACTTATGAAGAAGAGATGTTATGATTAGGGTGGGACAAGTATATGTAGGTGATTTTAAGTGTTATAAAACAGTAATAACCAAAGTTACAAATGATAGGGTATATTGTGACTCGTTTTATAAGGATAAACTACAAACGTGTGAATCCTATTCTTTAAAAATGTTTGATCACTTGTGTAGAATAAATGGTTGGAAACCTATTAATGAACCAGACGAAGAGATGCTCTAAAGGAGGAAAACCATGGACGAGTATGACATTCGAGACGTAGAGATGAACGTAGAGACCACGGACGAGAGGGAGAACAAGGAAGAGGCGTGTGAACTTGCTGATTGGGACTAACTCAGTATATCAAGACGGGTATGGTAATACTATAACTGTTGTCTCCATTAGTAATGATAAAATAACATATAATGCTAAAATGGGGGCGGTTGGGTATACCAACATGTGTACAGGTGTTCTTCATTTTAAAGTATTACTAAGAAACTTAGAGTATAAGTTGGTGAAGCAAGATGACGAGGAGATGTTGTAATGTTACAGGTGGGTGATGTTTTTGTTCAACAAGGAAACAAACTTAGAATTGTTATCACAGCTATTGAAGAACTAAATAGTGTAGAAAAATACAAGTATGATGTAGTAGGTGATGTAACTAAGCATCTTAAGTATAGCTACAACTTAGAAAGGGAACTAGGAATACAAGGATGGACTAAAATTAATCCACATGAAGAAGAGGAAATGCTATGATGTTTGATATAAGCAATCCTCAATCACTAGTGGGTTTAAAATATAAATGGTTAGATGATCCTCCAGAAAAAGTTAGAACGGTCAAAAAATATGAAAATTATGGTGAGGTTTACATGAAAAGTGGAAGTCTTACAATATCAATATTTGGAGAACATGACATATCATTTAGCTACAGAGATTTTTTAAAAATACTTAAAAATAATGAAATAGTTATCCTAAACCAAGAAGATGAAGAAATCTTATGATCCAAGCAGGAAGAGAATTTATAATAGGAAACAGCATCAAGAAAAGAGTTATCACAAAAATAACTAATAATAATGTATATTACGATTTTTACTATGATGACGAACAACCTCCTAATGGGGCTATGATTCCTATTGGACAATTTGAGTATTATATGAAAATAGGTATTTTTGTATTAGTAAACAATTTTGTATTAGTAGAAAACGAAGAAATCCTATAAGGAGATCACATGACCAAGCTCCAAGCAGAGTGTCTTACTGTGGCTGATTCTGTTCTCCTGAAAGAGGGCGGGAAAGCAAAAAAGATGGAAGTTAAAAGCATCAGCCAATACTTGAACTGTGTTTCTATCGCTCTATTGGACGAGGATGATTCTGTTTTGGTAGTGCCCGAAAGCGAGATCTGTTCGGACAGATTCCTTCTGGTAGAGTGATATGAAACCAGGAGATGTGTACATAAAAGGGAATAGAAAAGTAGTGATACTCCCTCCTTCTAAACACGGTAATGCCATATATGAATTCCACTGTGATGGTGAACCTAAACGAACACTTGATTGGGTTAGTGATATGAATCACTTTGAAGCCCGGTTGCTAAAAGACGGGTGGAAAAAAGTATCTGAGTATTATGATGAGGAGATGTTATGAGTAAAACGAATAACATCCATGACCGAAGGGAATAGATGTTGTGAAACCTGAAGATAACAATGGATTTTACAAGGTATTATCTTTATTTCAGTGGATGGGTTTTCTTTGTAATGAAAGAGATTATTTGCTTGATAGGTATAAATATGGTAAAGGGTATTTAACAACAGAAATTGGAGAAGTGATTAGAGTGAAATATGTGGATAATACTGATTATTCCTTTGAAATAACTAATATGTCTACTGGTGAAATAGTAGTAGGAAGTTCAAGCAATTGTGAAATAGCGGTTAGAACACAAAAAGGATATCTTACAAAAGTAGGCATATATGAAGAGGAAGAAATGCTATGAAAATTGGTGACAAAATATATTTCAAGTCTGTTCCAAGCATTATTTACACAGTTTTAGCCCATAATATCACAAAATATGTTAGAGATGGTAATACTCATACGTATCCAGAACCAGTTGTTATTGTAGGTATTAATGATACATGGGGTTATATTGAAAATAGAAAACTCAGCCAAACAGTAATCATAGATGAAGAAGAAATGCTGTAATGTCCGTATTTAAAACTGGAAACATCTATGAAGATAGAAAGGGAAGCCTTTATATCGTTACTGATATAGATGATGATTCTGTCTATATTAGAAAAATATATGATGGATACGCTAATAAAACTTGTTCAAACGATTTAATATTTGATCCTATAGATATGGATTTAGCGTTAGATAATGGAACATTAGAGATATACGCTTATGGTAATAACGAGATATTTGAGGAATCTGAAAGTTTGAAGTTACAAATACCACATGTGTTTGTTAGTGTAGGATTATAATAGTTATTTTTTAACTGGCCGGCAAAAAAAAATGGAGGTGTAGTATGAGATGCTTGGTTTGTGGTAAGGACATCAATAGCTCTCATTACTGTACCAGATGTGCTAATCTTGTACGAGATTTTGAATCACTCATTAAGGATAATATTCTTGCCGCAATGTTCTTCCTCAAACACCAAGGAGCAAGAATGGAAATGTGGAGAAGAGTGATGAACAAGAGAAACTCAGTGACGCTATGAACGGACCCAACACCTGTTGTATTTGTGATAGTCCTACCTATTCAATGGTGTTCGTAGATATGTGTATGGATTGTGTCACACTGGAGCAGGCGTTTAGAAGGATGACTGAAAGAAGCCCTGAATCGGCAAGGAAGTGGCTCAAGTTCCAGCTTAAGTATCTAACCAAATGTACCAAGCCACAAAAATGACCCAAGAAGAAGCCCTGTCTATAAAAGTAGGTGATACCATAGAAGTAAAAAGCACAGGGCGTACTGATCTTTGGACAATAACCAATATAACATCAAAGCATTTATTCATATGTAACACGATAGATGGTAGAAACGGACCAGTGGAACGTTTTTTTCTAGTAGACCCAAGCGTTACGTTACTAAAAAAGATGTATGACGAGGAAATGTTGTGAGTATAACGAACAGCATTCGCGACCAAAGGGAACAGATATTATGAAAAAGAAAGAAGTTCACAATCTTCAAGTAAATGATATTATTGGGTATAATAGTAAATCAAAGGGTTTGATTAAAATGACCATAGTTGAAGTTTATAAAAATATTTTTAGACCAAAAGAAAATTGTTTTAAAATTAAGTATGAAAATGATGGCAGTACTGATGACAATTGTAGTGAAGCCTACTTAACACTTTGCTTCAAAATGAACCAGCAAGAAGAAATATTATGAATCATAAAGGATGGTCTAAAAATTTGAAAGTTGGGGATAAAATAAAGGTAATCAAAGAAGTGGAAGACCTTAGATTTGTTGGAGAAGTATACGAAATAACCCAACCATTATCAGGCTCCACTTACATAAGGTACATAAGAATAAAACCAACAAAACAAACGTACCACATGGATATTCTTGGAGCGGGAGATTATGAATTTGTAGAAGAACATTTTGAACCAGTAGACAATATATACGAAGAAGAGATGTTATGAAGAACATGAAACTAGGATTTTATAGAAGAACTAAGCTATTTTGTAGTGGTTCTAACATAATTAACTGTAACCACACGTATGAAGGATACTACAGTACTGATTTAAAAGTACGTATTAACATA
>Ga0172379_10011862_pt1 | contig 10297 bp, 6 predicted proteins | sample GrowelOW334metaG_FD_119756 | JGI IMG/M metagenome (GOLD analysis project Ga0172379, IMG submission 119756) | Groundwater microbial communities from an aquifer near a municipal landfill in Southern Ontario, Canada - Groundwater well OW334 metaG | ecosystem: Environmental > Aquatic > Deep...
TGTTCCGCTTGAAGTAATACCAGTTGCTGCGGCTATGGCTCCACTTGAGTTGACTTGGAATAAGTCACCGGAACCGACGGTGAACATACTAGCTGGAGAGGTGTCGCCGATGCCGACGGAGCCACTTCCCAAAATTGTCATTTTCGTGGACATCGTTTGCAAAGTTGTGCCTGTAGTTAAAGTTGTTCCTGTCTGAAAATAAATATTAGAAGCCCCTGTGCCTGTACCTAATCCAGAAGCAACATACATTGTTCCGCCCGCTATATCAGTCCCCCCCGCTACGGTTGAACCAGCTGCGACTGCCAAATATTTACCTGCGGTTCCCGATGCAGTATTTTCAACCCAAATTTTTCTGTCGGAACCATTCCCGAAAGACAGAGCATGTGTCGGAGCTGTTGTCCCAATGCCGACATTGCCGAGACTATCTATATACATTCTGGTTTGAATATTTTCTGAAGTATCTTTAGTCAAAAAAGCTAAAATACCTCCAGCTCCACTTTGCGCTCCGTCATATCCTCCTTGAATCTGTGCTTTATTTTGATAGTTTGTTCCAGACAAGCCAGAATCAAAAGAAATTATTGGTTTGATTCCATGAGTCCCATCAGTTGTTAATCTCAAGTAAGTATTATTGCCACTAGTGCTTAGAATTACCAATTTAGAATCCGGTGTTGTCGTCCCGATGCCGACGTTTGTTCCATTATCATAAACTAAAGAATTTCCAATTGTTGAAGTGCCGGTAAATTTTGGAAGATAGCCACTTGTACCAGTTCCTGTGACTGGATTTGTCAAAGCAGTTTGGAAGTATGAAGTATCATGACCATCCAAGAGGTCAGCATCAAGAGTGGAAGAAGAACCATCGTTGGCTGAAGTCCAGACAGTACCTGATATACCAGAGAAAGTGTAGGTGGCATTAGCTGAGAGGTCTCCAACATCAAATATTCCATAATAGGTATCACCTGATGATTCCATGATTTGTAATTCAGATAAAGCATTTCCTAAGACGATATCAAATGCTCCGGTTTGTGACCAATTAGCAGTTAAAGCACCGAGAGATAATATATGGGCAATACCTTCTCCGCTGGTTGCACCAGTAGAAGAGATACCTGAACCACCAGTGATAGTTCCTACATAGTCCCCAGTTGTGTCGGTAGTAAGAGCAACCGAATTAGCCGAAATAGCTAATGTCCCAGTTGTACCAATTGTTGCATCTCCACCCATAACTACTGGATTGAAGTTTGTACCATCAGCTACTAGAATTGCTCCGGAAGTATTTGTTCCCATGAATAGATCATCTCCACTGATAGTAAGGTCTCCAGAAAGATATCCGTTACCAGCCGTAGTTAAATTAAATTTTGAATCTGTATAATTAGCACTCGTAGAAAAACTGAGAATCGTGTTAGAAGAACCTCCATTATAAAGTTGCCCAATGTACCATTCCGGTGTTGATGTTGTACTAAAAATAATTTGGTTAGGTCGATAATCTGCTCCTCTGGAAAATTCTAATTGTGTACCTCCGTTTGATGTTGCGTGAGGATTTTCAATTTTAATTCCAATCTGACCAGAATAATCCTTATAAACATGTAACAAACTTCCTGGTGCCGTCGTCCCGATGCCGACGTTGCCAGCTCCTGTAATTCTCATATGTTCCGTAGCAGTAGATGCTCCACTTTCTTGAGTAGAAAAACCTAAACTTGTTAATCTAGTAGCGTGAGTAACATCTTCTGATACGGCTTTGATTGATGCTTTCATTGTATCAGCAGTAGTATCACTATCTAAATAGAACCATAGACTAGCACTATCTCCATCAGCGACATTAGCTATTCCACTATTGGCGTGAAGATTAAGCAGAGCAGAACCTGCCACATCTCTGGTGGAAACAACATTTAACACATCATCGAGTGTACTTCTAATATCTAATTTATAACCCGGTGTCGTCGTTCCGATGCCGACGTTGCCGGAGAAATATCCTGTCCCTGAAACTTGTAAAGTATTTCCATTATCCGCTGAACTTCCAATAAGTAAATTCCCTCCTTTAAAGTACGATACTCCACTTGTATTAAGTACCATATTTGTAGTTCCTGCACTATCTAATCCGTATATTGATAGATGACTATTACTATTTTGATACATTAAAATTGAACCACTGCCTGTACTAGCAGAAAACTTAGTAAAAAAAGTAGAAACTGCTGGAGATTTAACTTCCAAAAGACTTCCCGGTGCTATCGTCCCGATGCCGACTTTATGATTAACACTATCAACAAAAAGGGAGTTGGTATCTACGGTGAGATTATGAATTCCTAAATCGACATTTGTTGTACCTCCAGTATAAGGAATATATCCCGATGCAGTTGCATAGTAACTTCCATGTTGGCCGTCGAGTAAATCTGCATCAAGGCCTGAGCCAGAACCATCATTTGAAGTATTAAAATATCCCGAATCATTTGTCCAGTTTGAAATATTTGCAGAAGTGAAATCAGAAACCGATAATCCAGAAATGGTTGAAGCCGTGTGTGCATGGGAATCATCGGCAACGACTGTGGCTCCTTGAGTACCAGAAACATCACCAACAAGTGAGCCAGTGAATGAGGCCGAACTTCCAGTGACAGAACCAGTGATAGCATTGGTAACTTCAAGATCAGTGAACCAACCTTTTGTGAGTCGTCCACCAGTCGCACCAAGAGAGCCAGTCATCGTGATACTGTTTGTCCCCAAAGCGAGAGTTCCACCCATCGTGAAGCCCGCGACTGTGCCCGTGAAAGTAGGGCTTGTGAACATCGTGGCTTTGGATTCATTGGTGACATTTCCAAGACCGACATCAGTCGCAGTAACCGAATCCCAAACTGGTGCGGCTCCGTTGGTCCCCGTTCCCACCATCCTCATAAACATTCTATTAACTGTCGTATTTGGAGAAAGAAGTGTCGTCGTATCCGTATCGGATTGATAAGGAATTGAACCAAGTAAGGTGGAAGAATTACCACCAATGATATTGAGCGCTTTCAAAGCTCTTTTAGCTTCAATCGCTGCTGGCACGGCACCGAGCTTTTTGCGAGGAGACATTTCTCCATCCCAAACAGGAGTGTCAGCTGTGCCTCCGATATTTACTCCCAAGTAAAGTGTCTGATTAAAATCAACAGATGAAAGTGAGGAAACACTTCCAAGCATGACAGAAAATAATCCATTTGATACTGTGACACGATTTGCCATTGTTCTCGTCTCGGTCCAGATAGCACTTCCCCCCGTCGAAACAGTATAAAGTTTGAATTCCATATTGTAGACACCATTGGCAACAGCGACTCCAGCTGAAGTTGTGAGCTTCCCTTGATAATTTATTTCTTCGTTGAAAGAGGCATGAGCAATACTAAGTGAAAAAAATAAATTCACAAAAACAAAAATTGAGTAAAAGAAAAATACGAATAGTTTTTTTCTTTTTATTTTTGTTTTTGTGATAGAGATTATTTTCATTTTAGATTCTTATTATTTTTTTACCTTAACAATTGTGTGATTAAGGCAACCATTTGGTCTTTCTTTTTAGGATCACTTTCAGCGATGAGGAGGGTTACTGCTGTCAAAGTTGCGGGGTTTATATTTCTAAACCCTTTTGATTTTGTTTTTCTTAAAAACCAAATAAAAGTAAATGCCCCCGAACGCTTGTTTCCATCTATGAATGGATGATTCTTCACCATGAAATACAAAAGATGAGCAGCTTTTTCTTCAACTGTTTTATATAATGGCTTCCCTCCAAATGTTTGCATGACATTCCCGACAATTCCTTCTACGCTTTCTTTTTGTCTTTCAGTCGCGAACAAGTCCGTAGTTTCTCCTTTTTTAATTAATTCATTTTTTAGATTATAAATCGCAGAAAGTAGCTCTTTCCCAGTTAATTTGATGCTCTTCTTAGTTACTCCTTTTATTTGAAGCTGTTCTCTATCATAAGCATCAAGAGAAATCCAAGTACTAGCAAATTCTTTAATAAGATCTAGGACAGCTTTTGGATCAAGTGTTATATGTTCGGGTAACAAATTTTGGATGCTAGCAACAGTTTTCATAAAAGAATCATAATTATTAGCTATCTGTTTTCGGTTTATTGTATAACCTTTTGTAATATGTTCTCGTAATGTTTTTGTCGCCCATTTGCGAAACTCGGTTGCTATTTTTGAATTTACACGATAACCAACTGAGATAATCGCATCCAAATTATAGTATTCAATTTTACGTTTTATTGTTCTACCTCCTTCAATTTGAACTGTTGCATTTTTTGCAACAGTTGCTTTTTCATTTAACTCACCTTCTTTATAAATATTATTCAAGTGACGAGAAATAACTGATTTGTCACGCCCAAAAACACCAGCAATTTGATCTAAGGTTGCCCACATTGTTTCTTTCTTTTTATCCCCACGAAATTCTATCGCACCGGATGGAGCTTGATATATAATTATTTTATTTTCTTTTTTGTTTTTTGAATTCATTTTTTATTTTTTGACAATTAGTAATTAGTAATTGATTTTAATCGCTTCACCATCCGAAGTAATAGCTGATTTTATTTCATCCACCGAAGTTGCTTCTTTTTTATTTATAAAAGTTAATAACAAATAACCACCAACGAATACGATGGCGGTCGCAATGACAATATTGCGAGTGCGAGTAGGAGAAAAAAATTCCTTAATAGCAAATTTTCTACTGCGAATTTTTTTCTTAAAAAGATAGTTTTTAACCTCCTCATCAGTAGTAAACCAAGACTTACCTTTTTTAATTCCTTTTATCTCTCCTATACGTATCAAATAGCCTAAATAGTCCTGTGTATAACCAGAGAATTCAGAAGCTTCTTTTAATGAAATAATTTTTTTGAGGGATTCCATTTTGTCTTTATATATAAAGATATCTCGGATAGCCGAGATTATTTTTTTTGAAATCTCGGAAAACTCATCCACTTACTTATCTCCTTATATTATAACAAAATAGCCTAGTTATTCAACGAAAATCCACATAGTTATCCACACTTATTTAATTTTGAGTATGGCGTTTTACAAATTCATGTAAAATTACAAAATATAGCCATATAAATAAGCATATAATGAAAATTATCAGCAAAATAACAAAGTATGGACTAAATGGCGAAATTGTGGTTTTTCCATCAATTTCCTTTGTAATATTTAAAACACCCTGATTGATCAATTTAGGAGTTCCGTCGACATATCGAATGATATTTATACTATAGCTCCCACCTCTCGCAAATGATGGAATTTGGGCGATAAGAAAACCATCTTGATCTTTAATTGAAGTGAAAAAATATCTGGCAATCACCTCTTCATTATTCAAACTTCTAATCTCCACCCACATGTCTTCATTTTTGTTTTTTGGGGTGTAATTAGTTTTTATTGTTATCAAACTATCACCACTAAGTGATATGACGCTACCCATCTCAAAATTATAATTTAAATATTTCTGAGTGATGATATAAATTTCAGAAAATATTTGCTCCTCAACAAATGGAGGATAATGGGGAGTGACGACATTCACAGTATCCGGATTATGAGTGATGCTAATGAGCGAACCAGATGAATAATTACCTTTTTCGTCTACACTAAACAATGAATAAAAATATTTGATGCCGACAGAAACATTTCCATCAGTAAAATATCCTCCACTTCCTTCATAAGCAAGATGTCCAACTTTTGGATTACTGTGAAAGCGGTCAATACTCCTTAGAACTCGGACGTATTCGAAATCTGCATCACTAGGATTTTTCCATGAGATAGTTATCCCGCCCGTTTTTGATACTGCTTTTACATTTGTAACATTAGCAGGTGGAACAAGATCGGCAAGTGAAAGAGTTTGAAAATATCGATTACCAGATTCTTTCGTTCCACCTAAATAATTTTCTGCTTGAATAGTAAAATAATATATCGTTCCGTCACGAAGACCAGTTAATTCAAATTTGTGATCTAATAAATAATTTATATTTTTGATTGAGCCATCTCTGTAGTCCGGATTAGTCCCCCATTTGATATTGTTCATCGTTGGAACAGTACTTCTCCATTTAATTACGGCACTATGATAACTCGTCTCAACAATCAAACCTTGAAAAAGATTACTCTCTAGCATAGGGATATTACCTGATAAATCAGGAGGAGTACAGTCGGAAGGACAACTTTGAAGATTCTCAACTCCATCTTCACAAATATAGTCAAAATTGCAACCACTAACTTCAATATTTACATCAATACCACTTAGCTCGGCTGATGATAAAGAAAAACCACTAAAGAACAAGAAAGTGGCTAAAAGTAGTATTTTAAATGATTCGAATTGCCTCATAAAGTAACTGCTGTAGCAGTGATAGTGACATTGTAATCTCCGGAAGTTTGGATGTGATTGGCCCCTGATTCAGCCCGAAATCGGACAGTCACAGTGCCTCCAGCAGGCATATTGGACGTGGTACTCCCAGCTATAACCTTTGGGGTTGTGGATAACCCATCCCAGCATTTACTAGGCGTTTCAAGGACTCCAGCGTTACAAATAAGGCCATTATCTCTAAAACGACTGCTAGCTTCAGTCCCTTCTGGCGAAAAGCCAAAAGAAGAGCTATCGGCAGGATTGGTGAAGGTAAAGTCGGGGTCTGCTCCGGCTGGAGTGTAATCGTCTATTTGATCAAGAGTAGATTTTAAAGCTGGAGTCGTGGTAGCAGAGATAGACATGCTATAGCCAGCGGTATTATCAGTCACAACCTGCCAAGAGATAGTCCCCTCACTCGAACCACCAGAAAGGCCCCCCATTGAATCCATCACTAAATCAGTCGGGCTAGATATCGAGATGTAACTCTCCTGCATCTGCAAGAATCCGGCATGCATATAATAATTTGCACTATTTGAATCCCCTGTTCCAACTTCACCCAATGTATCATCTAGTTTGTAGTTATCACTCGAAGAATTCACTCCGCCAAAATTCAAACTATCTGACTGAATTTTATATGTTGAGCTTCCCATATAATCTGCCAAAATACTATTTGGTAATGCCAAAGAGATTGCAATCAGAATGAAAGCAGACACAAAATTATTTCTTTTAAAAAAGGTAAAGAATTTCATAACAAAAAATTTAAATTATTTCTTCTTAATTTCAAATCGAGTGAGAATGTAATAGATGAAAGAAATTAAAATTATGAGACCAACAAATACAGCGACAAGAATCTTCCATGGGATAATCCAAAAAGCGATAGTTGCTTCTTCATTATCCGTCTCACTACCATAACCACGATAGAGAGAAAGGTGTGCAGTATAGCGACCCAACCCTGACCCTTCAGACCAAAGAACTTCACGATAACGAGTTGAATCAGGTAACGCAAAATATGCATCGACAGCGATTTCGCCGACGTTCCTACCAATTATATTTTTAATTGTAATTTTCCCATGAGGGACAAGGTGAACATTCCCACTATTGTTAAATAAAATTTCAAAACCTTTTGGTCTTTTTTCATAAAAAGTTTTCTTGGGACCAAGTAATTTAAAATCTTCTAATGTCCCCTGTTCTTTCCCTTCACCATTTATTCGAAGCAAAAAAAGTGAACCGATTCGAGAAACGAGTAAGGCCTTGCCTTCTGTTTCTTTAGATTGTTCACCATCAAAAACTTGAGGTTCATTCGAAACTATGAGTGCTCCATAATAACCCCTTGGCTCCGCATCAAGAGGAACTGAGATAGTGACGGGTATAACAATCCTCTCTCCCAAGTCAAGAGTAAATTCATTTATTTCAGGGACAATAAAATTTTTTAATGAATAAGGACCTTCGTCATTACCCAATAATCTAACTGGGGTCTGTGAATCATGAGTACCAGTAATGTCCTCTGTAGATAATTTGAATTTTACTGTTTTGTCAATTCGATTAGTAATTGTAATGTTTTTTACGACACTCTCTCCTGGGTTTAAAAATATTTCTGTCTTACCTGGCTCAACTACAAAATCATTTGAAGCTGGTATTTCTATCGTGGTTTTCTGAAATGCCAAAACGTCACTTGCTAAAAAGAAAGTGACTAAAAATAAGAATATCGGAATTATTTTTCTCATATAATAATGTTTTTGAATTACAACTCAGTTGCGGTAGCAGTAATAGTGGCAGTATAAGTCCCTGAAGGAGCATAAACAGTGTCTTGCTCAGCCGCAAAACAAACTGTTGTATCTACCCCAGAGGTTGAAGTAACTGTATCTCGAGTTGCGATAGTTTGATCTGTAACTTTAAATCCTACATATTTTTGTAGAACATCGGGAACACCAAGAGCTCCACAAGTTGCGGCTGTTCCCCAAGTAGCAGTAGTTGTATCCGTGCCATAAGCAGAGAAACCAAATTCTTTAGCGGCAGCAGGAACACTCCATACTTCTGGAGTATCATCTACAAGTTCGGTGTAATCAGCAAACGAATTTGCTCCACTTACGAGTGCCGGAGATGCAGATGCCTTCACGGCTAAACTATACCCAGTTGCTTTATTTGTTTTGACATTCCAAACAGCAGAACCGATAGAACCATTCGCAGTGATACCAATATTTGGAGACATAGTCACATCACCGGGAGTGGTGATGGTAATTCCTGAGTCAACAGTGAGCGTAACCTGGACACCATCTGAAACAGAGGCTGCTGTAGAAATAGCTGGCTCGATGACTAAATAAAAAATCTGAATTAACAATAAAGAAATTATTGATGCTGTAAAAATTTTTTTGATGAAAACTTTTTTCATATAATTATGATTATCGCAAATATAAAATATTATGCAATACTTAAAAAATCATTTTTGTGGAAAAGGGTGTGGACAAGTTGGGGATAGAATAAGCGTTATAACTCAAGCAATAAAAGATAAAATGCACTCCATTTATTTTTTATCGCACTTGCCAGCCGAGAGAAATAATTTTCTCAGTTATTTTTTCCATGATTGGATTTATTTCTTTATCAGTCAGGGTTCTATCGTATGATTGAAAAACTAAACGATAAGCAAAAGAGGTTTTGTTATCTTTGGTAAATGAATCAAAAAGTTTTGGTTCTTTGACAAGTAATTCTGTGCCAAATTGTTTATATATTTGAACGAGATTTTCCGGCTTTATTTCTTCGGGTACCCAGACAGCGATATCGCGGACGATGAAAGGATAATTGGACCAGGGCTTAAAAGCTTTCTCTTCGATATCTTCTTTGGGAGTTGCTAAAATTTTCAAAAGAAAATCATCGGTATTTTTACTATGAGGACCCGGAATAATTTTATTTTCAAATGAATCAAAATATTTATCTAAAGATATTTCTATAATATTTTTCTTATCCCCATAAGCGACATGCATCTCTTCTTTACCTTTTAAGAAAACTGTCCCAATTTCAAAAACTTTTACTTCTTCAATATCAAGTAGAGGAATATTTAATTGATTTAACTTAATACTTTCTTTTAAACCATCAGATAAGTTTGTCCTTAAAAAGTTTTTATCACTGGCGCTTGCGAGTACTTCAACTTCCCCTTTGTGTGTAAAAGTGTAAGTCATGACTTCTGAATACCCTTCCAATAAAAGTTTGTTTCTTGCCCAAAGCATTTTGTAAAAAGTTTCATTTATACTTGAATCAAGTTTTATTTCCGGTAATTTGCCTACAAGTCGATCATATCCTAAAATCCGAATTACTTCTTCTACTAAATCATAATCTTCTTGCAAATCCAGACGCAAAAATGGAATGCGAATCTCATATTCTCCACCTCTTTCTCTGTATTCAAAATTTAATTTGTCCCAAACACTTTCAATTTCTTTTTTTGAAAAATCAGAGCCTAATCTTTTATTGATATACTCGGGCGATACAGCTACAATTCTTTGCAGAACTGGATTTGGATAAACATCAACGATGTCTTCTACATCACCATTTGCTATATCATGAATAAGATCAGTAATTTCATTCATAGCTCTTTCACAAAGTTTTGGAGAAAGTTCATTCTCATATCTTTTTGAAGCATCAGTAAAAATATTTGTCTTTCTTGTAGTTTTTCTAGTGGACGTCGCTTCGAAATTTGCGACTTCTATTACTATATTTTTTGTATTCATATCTACTTCGGCTTTCGTCCCACCTTTTACTCCAGCAATAGCTAGTGGATCTTTCGCATCTGCTATTATCAAAATTGATTCATCTAACTCAATCTCCTTACCATCTAATGTTGTTATTTTTTCCCCTTTATTAGCATTTCTAACCTTGATACTTACTACTTGCTCCTTACTACTTGTCATTTTATCTAAATCAAAAGAATGAATTGGCTGGCCGAGATCATACATCACGAAATTCGCCGCATCGACAA
>Ga0172379_10011863_pt1 | contig 10296 bp, 14 predicted proteins | sample GrowelOW334metaG_FD_119756 | JGI IMG/M metagenome (GOLD analysis project Ga0172379, IMG submission 119756) | Groundwater microbial communities from an aquifer near a municipal landfill in Southern Ontario, Canada - Groundwater well OW334 metaG | ecosystem: Environmental > Aquatic > Deep...
AGCTTATGAAGCATATAGACATAAAAATATAGATGGCAAGGATGGATTCAAAGAAGAACTCGGGGATGTAGTTCAAAGAGTTTTACATTTAGCTGGAATTTTTGGTGTTGATCTTGAATTAGAAATTCTTAAAAAAATAGCAAATAGCGATATTGTTTGGTCAAAAATAACAGACATAGAATTGCTAAAAGAAAAAAAGGAAGAGGTGTATGATTTAAGCATACCTTCAACAAACACTTTTGTTTCAAATGGAATTGGAATTCATAATTCAGTTACCTTGGGCTTTATGGCAAACATTTCTCCAAAAGGAAGATATGTCGTCGGAAAATCAGCATCAGGAGCAGGATTAACTGCGACAGTTGTGCGAGATGAATATTTAAGAGGTTGGAGCTTGGAAGCAGGAGCAATGGTTTTAGCAAATAAGGGATTAGTTTGCATTGATGAATTGGAAAAGATGGATCCTAATGATAGAAGTGCGATGCATGAAGCGATGGAACAGCAATGCATGTTGCCCGATTTTAAATTAATGCTTTCTGATGGAAGTTATGCAAAGATTGGGGAATTAGTAGATGGTTTAATAGAACAAAATAAGGATAAAGTTTATCGCGGAAAAGATTGTGAAATTCTCCCCGTAAATAACGTTGAACTTTTATCAACAGATTTTTCAAAACAGATAATATTGAAAGCTAATAGAGTAAGCAGACATTTAGCTCCAAAAGAGTTTGTTAAAATAATATTAGCAAATGGAAGAGAAATAATTGTTACTCCTGAACATCCTTGTTGGATTGTGGAAAATGGGAAATTGATTACCTCTCCTTCAGAGAAATTAACAGAAGGTATGTTTTTCCCAATACCTTCTAAGATAAAGATAAAATCTTTAGAATATAAAAAAGAAAATGATATTTTATGCAAAATATTAGGTTATCATATAAGTGACGGTTGCTATGAATTAAACAGGGGTAAAAAGACAGGCATACAATTTTCGAATAATAATGAAAATCTAATTAAAGATTATGAAAAAGCAATTCAAGATTACTTTAAAATAAAACCTATAATAACTAAAAGGGGCAAATTATTTTCTGTAAGAGTAATCTCTAAAAAGATTGTGGAAGAAATTAAAAAACTGGATGAAACTCTTTTAGAAAAAGGAATTATAAAAAAAATTCCTTTAGAGATAATGAAACTTCCGAATGAAAATTTAAGACATCTAATAAGAGCTTTATATGATGGGGACGGTTCTGTGAGTAATCAAAAAAGAAATGGATGCAGGATTTCTTTTGTATCTGAAAATCGTGAATTAACTGAGCAAATTTCTGATTTATTGTTAAGATTTGAAATTCAATCATCTATTTTTAGAGATAATCATTCTAAAGTCTGGAGGTTGGATATCTCGGGGCAAGAAAACTTAAATAAATTTTTATCTGAAATAGGATTTTTTTCACAGCATAAAATTCAAAGATTAAAAGAATATTGCAAGTTGCAAAAAACTTATAGAACAATTACAGATATTATTCCTAATTGCACAGATAAGATAAATGAAATATTCAAAAAATTGGGTATTTCTGCAAAGAAAGAGATAGGGCATCAGATTGATTTAGGGGTAGAAAAACAAAGATTATTTTTACAAAAATTAGTAAATATAGCAAAAGAAAAAATAATCACTCTTAATAAGGAAGAAGCAGAGAAGGTAAAGAGTGAACTACAAGAAATTGAAAAATTAGCCTTTGGATATTCTCGCTGGACAAAAATAGTTAATGTTTCAAAAATACAGAATAATACGATTAAATGGGTGTACGATGTTACAATAGAGCCTCATCATACCTTTATTTCTAATGGGATGATTTTGCATAATACTATCACAATTTCAAAAGCTAATGTTCAGGCTACCCTTCGCGCTGAGACTTCTGTTCTTGCAGCAGCAAACCCAAAATTCGGAAGATTTGACCCAAGTCAGCCGATTGCACAGCAGATTGATTTACCTCCAACTTTGATTAATAGATTTGATATTATTTTTACATTGAGAGATATTCCAGACAAAGTAAAAGATGAAAGAATTGCAGACCACGTTTTGCACGAACATAGACAAGAAGGAGAAGGAATGCTTGTACCTAGGGAACTTTTTAGAAAATATGTTGCATATGCGAAACAGAGAATTAAACCAGAACTTTCTGACGAGGCTGTTGAAGAGATAAAAAGATTTTATGTTGAACTTAGAAATAAACCTGTTGCTGTAGAAGGAGGAATGCGTCCAATTCCTATTTCAGCGAGACAATTACAAGCATTGATTAGAATGTCAGAGGCTTGTGCGAAGATGAGGTTGAGCAAAAAAGTTACAAAAGAAGATGCTTTGAAATCTATTGATTTAATGAAATATTATTTGATGCAAGTTGGTTATGATTATGAGTCTAAAACTTTTGATATTGATAAAATCTCTGGAAAATATTCTGCATCTCAAAGAGGGAAGATTTTGAATGTTCGTGATATAATCATTGATTTGGAAAATAGATTGGGGAAAATGATTCCTCTCGAGGAGATAGAAAGGGAACTTGAAGACAAGATGACAAAAGATGAAATTGACACTGCACTTAACAAATTAAGCAATTCTGGAGATATATTTTCTCCGAAGAGAGGATATATTCAAAGAACTACTTAGAAAAATAATCTCATAAATATTTAAAAAGATATTTTAGTTTTTCAGAATATGGTGATGTACTATTTTAGTGGGAAGTTGATGCTGAGCGATTTTGCGAGTGCCAAAAAACGCTTAATTCGCAACGAGCAAAGTCGCGAATTAAAGAAACCGGAGGTGTCTTAGCTATGGAAGAGGGACAATTCAAAAGGAATATTGCATATAAGTTGAGAATTGGAGATATTTTATTAGGAAAACCAATAATGGATGGAGATAGATTTTCTTTTCTTGATTTGATGGGGAAAAAAATTATTCGAATAAATGTCATAGGAAATATCATTGACAAGTATGAAAGTGAAGGGGAAAGAAAATACATTTTTTTTACATTAGATGATGGAAGTGGGCAGATAAAAATAAAATGCTTTGGTGATGATTCTGGAAAATTCAGAGAAGTTACACAAGGGCAAACTGTTCTCGTCATTGGAGTTTTAAGAAATTTTAACAACGAAACTTACATTGCTCCAGAAATAATTAAAGAGCAAGATGCAAAATATCTTTTGATAAGAAAATTGGAAATTGAGAAAGAGAGTAGCAGAAACACAACTCCTTTAGCAAGAGAGCAAATTGTTGCATTGAAGGATAAAATCTTAAACATAATAAAGAATTCCGAGAACGACGGAGGAATTGAAATGGATAAAGTGATTATGAGTTTGCGTGAAATTTCTCCCGAAGTAATAAACTCTGAAGTTAAAAGATTGCTTGAAGACGGAATTATTTTTGAACCTCGTCCTGGGAAAATTAGATGGCTGGGATAGCGGAAAGATAATAAATCTGAATTTCTTAATTTACTTATGGAAGATTTAGAAATTGTCTTGTGGAATATTAAAGAATCAAAGCAGAGGATAAAAAAAGCAATTTTGAAAGATAGGATAGTTATTTTCTTTACAAGAGTATTGGAAGATTTGAAAACACATAAAAATCCAAACTTTTATGGAAGAATAAAAGAGATTCATCATATTTTATTTCCTTTTGACGAAGATATAACTCCAAAAAAAGTAATGGAAAAGATGAGATTTGCCAGTCTAAAACAAAGCGAAGGTTTAATGTTAGATAATAATGAGAACAAATATCTTAAATTTTTTATTGAAAATATTGACAAGCAGGGCAGGTGTAAAAACATAGAAGAGATGAAAGAAAAGACAGAAGAAATGCAAAAAATTCTTGTCTTAAAATATTTGCCAAATTCTGCTAAATTAATTGAACCATTCATTCTAGGAAAAATGATAAGTTCTATGGGGGGAATTGAAAGAATAGCAAGGAAACCTTCAAGTACAATACAATTAATTGGGGCAGAGAAGGCTCTCTTTAGGCATATGGCAAGAAAAACTCCTTCTCCAAAACATGGATTGATATTTTATTCAGCTAAAATTAAAAATTCTAAAGATAGAGGCAAGGATTCAAGGGTATTGGCTAATAAATTAGCAATTGCATTGCGAACAGATTATTATAGAAATTTCCCTCAGCCGCTGTCGTTAGGTTTTTCATCATTGGGACAATGAAATCAAAAGAAAACTGGAATCCTCATAAAAGCAAATGGAAAGCAGCTTTAGAAAAGGGATTGGATATTAAACCAAAAGAGAATGATAATGTGTTATATTTAGGAGCCTCTTCAGGAACAACTGTAAATCAAATCTCCAAACTTACTAATGGAATTATTTTTGCAGTTGAAAATTCTCCTGATATGGCAATAGAACTTGTAAAACTAGCAGAGAAAAACAAGAATATTGCTCCTATCTTTTCAGATGCAAGAGATACAGAATATGTCAAAAAGTCAATGTTTGGAAAAGAAATAAATATTCTCTTCCAAGATATTCCATCTACAGACCAAGTTGAAATTCTAATAAGAAATTCCGAACTTTTATCGAAAGATGGAAAAATTTTATTTTCTCTTAAAACACAAAGCATTTCACAACAATCTCCACAAATTACTTGTAAGGAAGCTGAAATTAAGCTCAATGAAAAATTTAAGATATTATCAAAGATAAGCTTAGAACCATATCATAAAAAGCATTATTTCTTTGTATTAAAAAAGAAGTGACCTTATTGCCTAACACACTATGAACAGCAAAATAGCTATCGCTATCTAAAGCTGTTCTAATTCTTGTTAATTAATCCATTAGTCATGATTAAACCTGTTAATTACTGCTTATAAATTTTCTCTTTTTCAAAATATCGCAAATAGAATTATTTCAACTTTTTCAAAGACAAATAAACTGCAGCAATTATTAGAAGGGTGAATGTAATTATGATATATAATTTATCATCGAAGTTTTTCACTGCTGATTCAATTACCAAAAATGCTCCTGCTGGGAGAGCTATTAATTGAATTAATAAAATTGAAATGAATAATCCTGCAACAATTAAAGCGAACCCGATTGCAGCGTAGATAAAGAAAGTATTTCTGTTGTATATTTTATTTGCATTATCAAATTCTTTGTTGCAGAAATTACATTCTTTTAGTGAAGTTGCACATCCTCTTTCGTCATAATTATAAATGGGCAATCCATTTTCCTGACTGCATAAATTTGTTTTTTCCTGCAAATCTTTTGAGAAGGTGCAATTAAGGCATTGCTCATTTATCCCATATTTTACGGGATAATTTTCAAAAAGATTTTTGCAGAAATCGTCATATTGAGGAGTTTCATAAAAATAAGTTACAATAAGATTAAATAAAGTTATCAGCATAATTGAAATGAAAACGCCGAGGATAATTGTGAGTGCCAGTTTTCTTCCGGCGAGTTTTTCCTGTTTCCTCTTTTGCATAAAATAAGATAGTTAAATAATTTTATAAACCTATCTTCTTCTTTTAAATTATGAATAACTATGATGAAATGTTAAATGAAGCTTATAGCAAAGTAAAAGTATCTGAAAATTCGGGAGAACGATTTGAGATTCCCAAAGTTGAAGGGCATTTTGAAGGAAAGAAAACTATTATTACAAATTTTTTACAAATAGCATCGCACTTGAGAAGAAACCCTGAACATTTTCAGAAATTTATGCTTAGGGAATTAGCAGCATCAGGACAGCAAGAAGGAGACAGATTAATTTTAAATATGACTGTTCCAAGTGCGAAGATAAATCAGAAAGTCGAGCAATATGTCAAAGAATTTGTTTTATGCGGGCAATGCGGAAAACCAGATACTGAATTAGTTAAAGAGGATAGATTATCTTTTGTTAAATGCTTAGCATGTGGAGCAAAGCATAGTGTTAGAAGCAAAATTTAAAGGGAAAAATATTCAACAATTAAATCTCGAATTGTTTCTAATCTACTTTTTTGTTGTTCTAACTCTATTCTTTGTGCAATTACTCCTTCATATTTAGGATAGAGTACTTCTACAACTCTTTCAATATCTTCTGGAGATTTTTTTCCCTTATATTCTGGAGATGAAATAACGTTTCTAATTCGCCCTCTAATTAATTCCTTTAATTCTTCTTCGTTATGAGGGAATAAACTTAAAGTATGTTCTGCATCTTTAATAGTGGAAGTTAAACTCATGTATACATTATTTATTTTAACTTTAAAAGATTAATTGCTCTAAAGTGATATAAATCTTTAAATAATAAACCTAATTAAACAAACGATGAATTTTATGTTAGGTAACTTTAGGAAATTTGTGGATTACAATTTAATTAAAGTAAAAGAAGATTTAGCTAATTCAGAAGAGAATGTAATAAGAGATACAGAGAAATTTTTTTCCGAACATCTTGAAATTTCTGAAGAAGAGAAAAGAAATTATAATAATTATTTTTTATATTTGAAAAAGGAAAATCTGAATAAAACGAGGAAAGAATTAGAGAATATTAAGTCAGATTTATTTTAATTTTTATATAAACATTTAAAAGTATTGTTAATTTCTAGAATTTAACAGATTCATAGAATTTGGTATTATCTAAACATAAATGAGGAGGAAAAATGGTACAAGGTTATTGCGTTAAATGCAAAAAGAAAGTTGAAATGAAAGACCCTAAAGAGTCAAAAACTGCAAGAGGGACTAGAATGGCAAAAGGAAAATGCCCTGATTGTGGAACAACTGTCTGTTGCATGTTGGGAAAGAAATAGAACTTTCTTGATTTCTCTATTAAATTTATTGTAAGAAGTAAGTTTATTAATTCTTTTATTTTTATTTTTTTATGTTAATTAAAATAATGAAATCTCAAAGAGATTTAGTTGCTGTATGTGATTCTGATTTAATTGGAAAGAAATTTGAAGAAGGAAAGTTGCAAATAGATATTAAAGAGAATTTTTTTCTTGGCGAGGAATTTGATGAAGAGAAAACTATGGAAATTATGAGAAAGATGAGAATGAATGATGCGACTTTTTACATTGTTGGAGAGAATTCTGTTAATGCTGCGTTGGAAGCAGGAATAATCAATGAAGAAGGAATTGTGAAAATTCAAGGAATTCCGGTTGCTTTAATTTTACTGTAAAGAATATTTTTATAAACGTGAGTTTCTCAAGATAATTATGGCTGAAGAAGAATTTGCAAGTATTGATGAAGAAGGGAATGAACAAGGAGAAGATAGTGGACAGACTGTTGTAACTCGTGTTCCATTACCGAGAGGAGATAGAGAAGTTCTTGGGGTTATTGACCAGAGATTTGGAGGAAATAAAATGATGGTTAATTGTCTTGACGGAAAAATGCGAAATTGCAGAGTTCCTGGAAGATTGAAAAGAAAACTTTGGCTTCGCCCTAAAGATGTTGTAATTGTTGAATTGTGGGAACTCGATAAAAATAAAGGAGATGTAATTTTAAAATACAAACCTAATCAAGTGGAATGGTTAAGAAAAAAGGGTTATCTTGAAGCAGATAACTCTGAATTTTAATAATAAAATACTTAAATCTAAAATCTCTTTATAAAAATATGATAATCAGTCTTGAACACAAATTTAGTGGGAAGGTCAAATTAAAGAAGCCGGAGGTGAGCAATTTCGCGAAAGTAAGGACAGGGATATGCAAGCGAAGTTGCGAATTGTTATCGCATGAAAATAATCCCTGTTGATGATGTTTCTAGAATTGTTGAAAATAGAAGCAAACTTGAAGAAGACTTAAATGTAAAAATAATTGTCAAAAATAATGAGATTTCTATTGATGGCGATCCTGAGGACGAATTTACTGCTGAAAAAATTATTGAAGCCCTTGCTTTTGGTTTTTCGCTTTCAGCTGCGATGCCAATAAAAAAAGAAGATGCTATTTTTGAAATTTTGAATATAAAAAATTACACTCACAGAACAGACTTGGAAAGAATAAGAGCAAGAATAATTGGGAAAAATGGGAAAACTCTTGGGACTTTAAATCAATTAACTGATTGCAGTTTTGCTATAAATAATAATGAGATTGGAATTATTGGGAATCCAGAATATATCAAGAATGCACAAGATGCAGTTATCTCAATAATTCGAGGAAGCAAGCAAGCTAATGTTTATGATTATTTAGAAAAACACCATGTTAAACCTATTTTTGATTTGGGATTGAAAAGGAAGAACAAGTCTAAAGATTAACTTTAAATAATCAAAAAATTTCTTTGAGATAAGTTCCCATAGCTCAGTTGGTAGAGCACTTGACTGTTAATCAAGGGGTCGTAGGTTCGAGTCCTACTGGGAACGTTTATAATTATATTTTAATTTGTAACAATCTTTTTAAGGAAAAAGCAATAATCTACTATTAATGGGGTTAGATGTATTTAACTTAATTTTAAGTATTATTAATATAATTGTTGGGGGAGTTAATTCAATAACTATTTATAAAGAATGGAAAAAGAAGAAACCAATAATAAAGATTAGGAAAGAAAAACGTCCAGATTGTAATTTACATAAAAAAGGAGAAAATGTATGCGGGTTACAAGTTAAAATTAAAAATGAAGGATATTTTCCAGGATATCTTTGTAAAATAAAAGTCTTTGTAAAAAGAGACGGAAACTCTCCATTTTCTCCTCCCTTAGAAGAAATATCGTTTCCCATAGAGATAGGAGCATTAAAAGAAGAAAAATTAAATATTTTCTTAAAACTATCTGATAAAATGATTTTTGAACTTCAAAAGAATTTACCTATTAAAATAAAAATAATTTTCGAGTTTACCCACGCTAAAGTAGAAGGAGATTTTTTGATTGGAAAAAGAGGTATGTTTTGGGAAAATAAAAATTATTCATTAAAATCAAAAAAATATGTTTGAAAATAAACTTAAACCTGTCCTGTCTGATTGAACTTAGCCATCATCTTTTCTACTACGATTTGTGGAGCAAGTCCTTTTCTACTGCAAAGCTTTGCAAAGTCGTCATAAACATTTTGAGCTATATTCCAATCAAGCTTCCTTTTTCTTGGATCTGGGGGATATGTTGCCATTATGCAAAATCTCCTGATTTTGTATCCGCAGAATTCCTTTCGAGGACATTGAAAAATGTTTTGTTTTTCATTAAAAACTAAGAAGAATTTAATTTATAAATTTAACTTTCTTGTTTTAATTATGCCAAGAGCACCAAAAAAAGATATCATTTACCAAGAAAGATTAAAAGTTCCAAAAGAATTTATTCGCTTTGCTACTCCGAGAGATGTTTCTCTTTACAGAGCAGAACGGCTTGGTGCTAAAACAATTGTAGAAATTGGGGCAGGAATAGGGGGACAGACGATTGCTCTCGCAAAAAATTCCAAAAAAGTTATTGCTGTTGAGTTGGATAAATCAAGAGCAAGCATCTTATCAAATAATTTAAGAAAATTAAAAATTAAAAATGTTGAAGTAATCAATGGAGATGCATTAAACAAAAGCATTATCAATAAGATAAAAAAAGAAGAACCCAACGTAATTTTTGTAGATACAGAACGCCCAGAACAATCAGATAGAACTCTTGATTTTATCAATCCTCCAATACAAAAAATATTAGATGCTTATCTTCCAATAACAAAAAAGATTGCAATAGAAATTCCTCCTTTTACACAAGGGCTTGAATCAATTAAAAGGAACAATGATTTTGAAGAAGAATTTATTTCCCTTGATAATCAATTAAACCGCTTAACTCTTTATTTTAATGAACTCAAAAAATGTGATGTATCTGCAATTGCTCTTCCATCCAGAGAAATAATAGTCATTTCTGAAAAGCATATTCAATCAAAGCAAGAAAAATTTGCCAAAAATTACAAATATCTATACCTAGTTGACCCAACAATAGTTGTTGCTCGTTTAATTGAAGAATTGTCTGTTAAATTTAATGCCCCTATTTTAGATTTAAGCAAACCAGTATTATTGTCAAATGAAGAGATTAAGTCATATTTTCTAACTCGCTATAAAATAATAAAAATTTGCAGGAACAACAAAGAAGAAATTCTTAATGCATTGGACAATGTAAAAGCAGGAAAAGTAATCTTAAGGTACAATCTTCTTCCTGAAGATTATTGGAAAATAAGAAAATATTATGAAAAAGAGCTCACTGGAAAAAGAGAAATTAATCTATTCATAAACGAAAATGCAAATGAAGCTATTTTGTGTGAAAAATTTTAACTAGAAAGAAATCTCCCTCCTTTTAGGAGGGGGTTTCCGAAAGTATTTATTTCTAAAATGATTATAAAAGTGGGCTGGTTACTAGCCCACTGAAAACTATCAATAGTGAGAGCTTTC
>Ga0172379_10011864_pt1 | contig 10296 bp, 3 predicted proteins | sample GrowelOW334metaG_FD_119756 | JGI IMG/M metagenome (GOLD analysis project Ga0172379, IMG submission 119756) | Groundwater microbial communities from an aquifer near a municipal landfill in Southern Ontario, Canada - Groundwater well OW334 metaG | ecosystem: Environmental > Aquatic > Deep...
GCATTTATAACATCTGCAATAGTTGGCATGCTTATTTCTGAAACTTTTAATTTGGTTATGTCGTTTCCTGTTAACAGACCCGATTGCTCAAGGCTTGAAGCAAGTGTCGGAAACTTGTCTACAAATTGTTGCAATCCTGTTGGCAAAGGAGGCAATTTAATTGGTTCTAGATTGATAGGGGTAATGATATTTGTTGGGGTGGTCAGGGATGTTGGCGTTATTTGTGTGACAACAGTATCTACCGTAGGGCCCTTTATTACGGGTTCTGTTGTTGGAGTTATTGCTTGAGTAATTTGGGTAATGGTATCAATAACAGTGGTTACCGGTGTTGTTATTGCAGTGGCAACTGCTTGTCCAACACCTGCGCCTCCTCCGCCACCAGCTGGACAGGTTCCTGTTGTTGCAGTGACGGTACCTGTGTAGGCAGATTCGCCATCGCTGTTTTGAGCTTTTACTCTAAAAGAATACGAAGCTTCGCATGGTAATCCGGTTGAAGACCATGTCGTGGCTGAAATCCATCCTGAATTTATACTTTTTGTTATGTTTTCTGCATAATATGTTGTTCCTGCTGGGTTTGAATTGCTGTTCCAAGTTAATACTATTGTGTCGTTTCCGGACTGCGTTGCTGTAAGGTTTGATGGCGTGTTAATAACACCAACGACTAGGGGCTCATAGATTTCCCATTCATTTACTCTTACCCAATTTCCAGAAGGGGTGTTGTTTGAAAAGGTTAGTCTGTAATATTGATAGCTTGTAGAATTATCAACAGCTGTGTTAAACCATTGGCTCGCTGTGGTATGCGTAAACGTTGCTAAATCAGTCCAGGTGGAGTTGTCATTTGAACCTTGAATAGTTCCTGCCAATAAGGTGCTGTCGCTGTGGTAAAGCCTGAACATTGTTACTATTTTTGTGTTTTCTGATCCCAAATCCAGTGTTAGGTTGTTGTCTGTAGCAACACTGCTGGATGACCAGTAGGTATTTGTATCTCCATCAAATGCATTTGCAGAGGTGTTAAGTCCGCTTGTTGTTGATGCGCTACTTGTTGCAGCAGAGGTGTTAATTAAAGTGTAATCGGATTCAGTAACGGCCCGGCAAATACTGCTGGTGCAGACTCCAGAAACACAGTCAACATTTGTTGTGCAAGAGGTGCCATCTGCTCCGTTTGTAACATTAAATGTTCTTAGTGCCGTATTTGCGACATTACCCGCCAAGTCTTGGGTATAAATCCTGGAAGTGTGGCTACTAACAGCTAAATCTGTAAATATTTTGCTGTATGGAGTGGAGTTGGCATTGTAAATAGCAGAAATTTCTCCTGCGCTTAATGCGCGGTTGTAAATTTGAACGTCGTCAATGCTCCCTCCAAAAAGACCCCCAGAGTTATATCCGATTCTGTATAACGCTGAGCTGGCATTTGGTGTGAATACGTTTGTATCGCAATGGTCAAGCGTGCCATCTATATAGAGACAGCTGTTGGTTGCATTCATTGTTACAGAAACCATGTGCCAATTTTGGTCTGCCACTGTTCCAGTGGAACAAGTGATTGCTCCGCCCCACTTTGTCCATGCCAAGTCATCCATGCTTGCGCAGGTGTCATCTCCAAAATATAGAGACCACCCCGCTCCGCTTGCGGGCCCAACTATTGATTGAAATGGAGCGCCCGCCAATGAATCTGCAGACCTTTTAACCCAAGCGGAAACGGTTATGGTTGCCAAATCCATGTTTGGAATTGTTATATAGTTACTTGTGCCGTTAAAGGTGTAAGCTCCTCCATATTTTCCATCCGATGTCCATGTTGCTCCATTATTTGTTCCATTGTTTACATTGCTTGAAGAGTCGGTTAATTCCTCTCCTAAGTTAAACCTCCACCATCCGGTAAGCAAGCTATCAAAGTCGTTTACAATAGAGTGTTCCCCAGAGTTGTCGCTTGAGGTTGAAGTAATTGTTGCAAAAGTTAAAAGTTGAGAGCTGTTATTTGCAGGAGTGCTACCAGAAAATGAAATCACCGGTGACGTTGCGTCTATACTTGAGCAATCGGTTCCAGAATAGTGTGAGTTGCAAGTGCACGTGTTGGCCCCTGTGCAGGTTCCATGTCCAGAGCAGTCATTTTCTCCATCGCAACTGAATACCGAACAAGTTGAATCTCCTTGCCAACCGGTTGTGCAGGAACATGCTCCGTTTGCGTCACAAGTTCCGTTTCCATTACAAGTGCTCGCTGCTATGCATTGAACATTACAAGTTCCGGTTGGATAATAATTTGTGGCACAGGTGTTGCAGGCACCTCCGGTCCATCCTGTAGAACAAACACATGCTCCGTTTGCGTCACAAGTTCCGTTTCCATTACAAGTGCTCGCTGCTATACATTGAACGTTACAGGTTCCGGTTGGATAATAATTTGTGGCACAGGTGTTGCAGGCACCTCCGGTCCATCCTGTAGAACAAACACATGCTCCGTTTGCATCACAAGTTCCGTTTCCAGTGCAGGTGGTTGATGCCTCGCAAAGAGTGGAGCAATCATCTAGATAATAATTTGCATCGCAGGTGCAGACATCTATTCCTATGCAAGTTCCGTGGCTACTGCAATTACTTAGTCCGCTACAGTCGGCGGTAATAACACTAAATGTTCTTAATCCTGCGTCAGTAATATTTCCTGCCAAATCTTCTGCATAAGATCGAGATGTGTGACTGCTAACTGCCAGACCCGTGAAGCTGTTGCTGTATTGTGTGACGTTTGCATCATAGAGCGCGGAAATTTCTCCTGAACTTAAGGAACGGTTATAAATTTGCACATTATCCAGTTGTCCGTTAAAGAACCCCATTACGCCAGTTCCCAAATCGTCTCCAGCTCCAATATAATTATTGGCATCTAAGGTCACATTAAGCGCGCCTTCAGATAGAGAGCATTGAGTTCCAACGCCATCAACATAAATATATACTTCTGTTGCACTTCCACCAGCATAGGTGTATCCTACTTGGTGCCAAGCTCCATCAAAAATACCGGTATTTGTTATATTACAATCATTGTAATAACCAGAAAAATAAACATTATCTCCTCCGCCGTTACTAAGTGAAAGACCAATTTTTGCTCCATGAGTTCCTCCTGCAGTACCATATTGCAATATGTATTGTTCAGATGTGTTATAACTTGTTTTAACCCAAGCAAATCCGCTATGGGCGCTGGTTCCAGATGGCAAATTAGTATTGGCTATAGTTAGGTAATCGCTCGTGCCGTTAAGACTCAGCGATTTTCCAAATTTACCGAAATCTGTTTGAGTCGGTCCGGTAGAAAACATTTCCAGTTCTCCAATTTGACAATAGGTTTGAGCATTGCCTGTTGCTGTGACAATTATTCTGTAAAACAAATAACTTCCTGGGCTTGAGATTGTATAATTGTTTGGATTTACCCAGTTTGTTATATCTGTTCTTGTATCAATAACGTCCCAATCGGTTCCATTGTTTGAACCGTTAAGTGTCCAATTCTTTGGCTTTTCATTTCCCCCTTGAGTCATTGTATAGGAGGTTATAATCTTAGGTTCTGGAAACTGGTATTGTAGCCAAGCTCCGTCACCGGTAATATCTCCAACAGCAGAATGCCATTTTGTGCCTGCGTCGTTGTCAAACGCCAAATAATGCTGGTTAATTGCAGAATTATCCAAAACAGAGCTTGCAGAGGTCACTCCGGACGGAGTAACACTATTTGTCATTGTTGGGACTTGGTCTACCGCGGTTCCATATCGCGTGCCATTATTTGCGTTTATGTAGTCAACAACCGTAGCTCCGCTCAAGGTATCCATTCTCCACCATCCAACCAAAGAACTATCAAAGTTATTAACAACAGAATGCTCTCCACTACTATCGCTCGAAGTAGTTGCTATTGTTGCAGAAGTTGCAACCTGTGAACTGCTGTCTGCGGGGGTTGCCCCGGAATATGATATTGACGGAGCAGTTGTATCCAATCTTATTTTAACAATTGAATATGCTACAGCCCCTTCGTTTCCGTAATTATCTACAGAATAATATCTAATATATGTTGGTCCTTCTGCTGTGATGCTAATTGGAGCATAGGCATCAACAGGAGTGCAAGTGTTGGTGGCGTCTGTGCAATAGTATGTGCTTGCGCATCCGCTTCCAGCATCACTGCAGGTTAGAGTAACGTCAACTGACATTGAGGCGGTTATTGTTCCAAAAATATAGCCACCGCTGGCGCTTGCAGTTGTTGTTGGCGCAGTATTATCCCATGTGCATCCCGTAGATGTGCAACCGGCTTGGTTGGTATTAAGTTCCGCGCAAGTATATGGAGCAGGGCTACCTACGGCTATACAGTTGAAATTATCATTTGATCCCACGCATGTATTAACTACAAGACCGCATGCCGTCATATTCTCATTTAATGGGGAGCAAGCAAGGCCGTCGGTCGGTGTTCCTCCACAAGGAGAAGCAGGATCAATTATTTGGTTTATTTGAACGTCTCCTAATATTTTTAAGTAAAAAGTATTTGTTGGCCTTCTTAATTTGTTTAAAAAGATTGTATATTTTCTCTCTGCTTGAACATTGTTGAAAGTTGCCAACAAAGAGTTGTCTTCTGCATAAACCTCTATTTTTGCAGGAGCATCGGCTTTTGCATAAATGGAAATATCGTTTCTTCTTTCCAGGGCTTTTTTGAATTTTACATCAATGTATTCTCCTGCTTTTAACAATTCCCATTTATTGTCTCTGTCTTTTACAATGTTATAGATATCTGAAACAATATTTTTTTGGCTATCCAGTTTGAGGGCGTTTGAGATAAAGATAATTTCAAATTGTTGCTCTGACAAATGTGGAACAGTCCATTCAACATAATCAATGTATCCGTTTTTGTTAAGGTCGTAAGCCTGAAACGAAACGCCAAGGTTTTTATTATTTTTCCACCTAATTTGAATTCTATTTTTTTCAGTTGTCTTATATATTTCGGCAATATTTGAAAATGCCAAGACGTTTTTTAGCGGATTTTCTGGAAGTTCCCCAAAAGCAGAAACGGTTACAATTTTTCCTTTGTTTTCCAGCTTTTCTGTAACATTTGGAGCTTGAGTTTGATATTCAATTCTGACGAATTCTTCCGGTGATGTTGAATTGTCCAAAACCTGTTGAGATAAATCAATCATCACCGCGTCTTTTGTTTGAACAACCGGAGTGGTTTTTACGGCGCCATTTATTTCTGTGGTAACAGTATTTTGACCTTCTATACTAATATCAAAAAGATTGGTTTGTTTGGCTTGTGGAGTCAGTGCAAGAGCGGATCCTCCTCCCATTTTTGCTAAAGCTAAACTTGCCCTGTTTTTAAATGGAAGTTTATCAGAAATAGGGGAACTAATTATCGCTAAAGCTTGTTGTTTGTCTACACCGGAAATTTTAATATTGTGAGCGTCTTTTGGAAGTTTAAGAAGATATTTTCCATTATTAATGTCGGAACGTTTTACTAAAGTTGTCCATTCAACAGGAAGACCAGAAGCAACAATTGTTGTATTTTGTTTTTGTATGGCAGTTTTAATTGTTGACGTGTTGAGTTTTTGTAAATACAGAATATTGCTAATTGTGGCCAGAGCAATAAAAACAATTGTAAAAACAGCCAACCCCTGGTAGGCATAAAAAGGTTTTAGGGTAATTTCCCAGTTTGAATTTTTGAATAAAACTACTTCCTTTTTTTGAAACTTGTCAAAAAATTTATTTATTTTTTTGCCAAAAGAATTCATTAAAGTGATTTTTAAAGATAGATATTAGTCTATTATACTAAATAAATAAAAAAAGCAAAAGTGGATAACTTTTGCTTTTTTACTTTTAGATAATTTTAACGGGTTACTGGTTTAGGTGAGCGTCTATACAATTTATTTGAGCGCGGTCACCGGGATTTTTGGTAGAATAACACGTGCACGAAAAATTTCCATTTGGATATTTCGTCGCAATAGTATATAACTTAGGATTTTTTGCATCGCACCATTTTTGAGGATCTTTAATCTCGATACAATCTCCATTAATAGAACATTGATTCTTTCCTGCGCCCTTAACGGTAACGCATTGTCTTAGGCTGTTGCATTGCATATGGGTTGCGCACTCGGTATCAGATGAGCATTGACTGGTTACTTCTACACATTTTTTATCGATGCATGTGCGGATTTTTTGTGTTGTATCGTTTAAAAATGGAATACTAAGAGCCGCTGGGCCAATTGGTATGGATATATTATAAGTTGCTCTTCCAACTAAAAAACTTAAAATGGCTATTGCTAAAATACTTGTTATTAAAAGATATTTTTTCATGGAGCGGGTGAGCGGAATCGGACCGCCATCTCGTCCTTGGCAAGGACGTATAATAGCCACTATACCACACCCGCATTCTGGTGCCGAGGAAAGGAATCGGACCTTCGACCACTGCTTTTTCAGAGCAGTGCTCTACCACTGAGCTACCTCGGCATTTATTTATTTGAATGTTCTTCGATAAACTCAGGACACATTTCTTCGAAATGTGGGCGCTACAGGACTCGCCCAGTCATCCGACTGGGCGTCAGGTTGTATAACCTGACGAACACTTAAGTCGGCTTTTGTTCTAAAATCAATTTTGTGGGCGCTACAGGACTCGAACCTGTGACCTCCTCAGTGTAAATGAGATGCTCTACCAGCTGAGCTAAGCGCCCGTTCCCTTAAAAATAAGGGTGTGCGCGGGACAGGAGTCGAACCTGCATGCCTTGCGGCGCTACCACCTCAAGGTAGTGTGTCTGCCATTTCACCACCCGCGCAAAGCCAAAATTAAATTATTTTGGCGTTTCTGTTTCTACTGGAGCTTCAACCACGGCTGGCTCAACGGCTTGTTCCTCGGCTGGTTTGTCGGCAATGGCAACTGCAAAATCTTTTCTCTTTAGTTTTGATTTTTTGCCTTTAGCGGTTCTCAAGTAATAAAGCTTTGCTCTTCTTACTTTTGCATGTTTTACAACTTCAATTTTTTCTAAAGCTGTAGAATGTATTGGAAAAATCCTTTCCACCCCAACTCCATCAACAACTTTTCTGACAGTTATCATTGAGGCAATTCCTTTTCCGTGTTTTTTGGCAATAATTACACCTTCAAAAATTTGGATTCTTTCTTTGTCTCCCTCTTTAATTTTTTGGTGCACCTTAATTGTATCTCCAGGTCGTAAATCTGGCAATTTTTGCAATTGTTCTGCGTTAAATTTTTCTAATAATGTTGTCATAACTTTTATTTTATTTTTTCTATTACTTTTTTTAAGTCTTCTGGCAATTCAGATATAAACTCATGAATTTGGCCATTAGGCAATTGGATTTTAAGTTTGTTTGCGTGCAGAAATTGTCTTGTTAGGCCTTCTGGGGTTGGTGAATTTTTAAATGCGTATAATTTGTCTCCTGCAACAGGATGTTTTAAATAAGAAAAATGACACCTTATTTGGTGTTTTCTGCCTGTTTTTATTTCCACCTCTATTAATGTATAATCTTGAAAACGTTCTAAAACTTTGTATTCTGTAACAGCTTCTCTGGCTGAAACCGGCGCGTCTGCTTGGTTGTAAACTTTTTGTTTTCTTGGGTCGCCTTTTGCTCTGCCAATTAAGGTTTTTATCTCGCCCTTGTTGTCTGAAATAACGCCTTCAACCAAACAAACATATTTCTTTTCTACCTCTCTATTTATAAACCTTTTTTGCAAAAAAATCAAGGCTTCCGAGCTTTTTGCCACCAATAGCACCCCCGAAGTGTCTTTGTCTAATCTATGCACTATTCCATATCTTGGAGCCTCCCCCGCCAACTTTAATTCTGGTTTTTGTTCTATCAGGTAGTCTATTAAGGTTTTTTCGCCACTTTTTAAGCTTTCTCCCTCGGGAAAAACAACAACGCCAGCCGGTTTGTCTGTAACCAGTAAATCTTTGTCTTCATAAATTATTTTTATATCCATAAATCTGTGGGCGGTATAGGACTCGAACCTATGACCCTCTACACGTCAAGTAGATGCTCTGCCAACTGAGCTAACCGCCCTAAATTTTAATTGCCCGCACTGAGCTTGTCGAAGTGTGTGGGCGCGGAAGGATTCGAACCTTCAACCAATCGCGTATAAGGCGATTGCTCTACCGTTGAGCTACGCGCCCCCAGCTTAATTTTTATTAAGCTTTTTTTATATTGCCACTTTTTATCAACTTTTCAAATGCTTCTCTCTCAATTATTTCTTTTTCTACCAATTCATAGGCAACTTTGTCCAGCAAATCTTTTTTCTTTATTAAAATTTGTTCAGCTTGTTTTTGGGCTTCTTTTATTATCATGTCTACTTCTTCGTCAATTCTTTCGGCAATTTTTTCCGAATAGTTTCTTTGTTCAGAAATTTCTTTTCCCAAAAATACCATTTCTTCTTTTTCTCCAAAAGCTATCAGTCCCAAAGATGACATTCCAAATTCTTTTACCAATCTCCTGGCAAGTTCTGAGGCGCGAGCCAAGTCGTTAGAGGCTCCGGTTGTCATTTCTCCAAATTTTATTTTTTCAGCTGTGCATCCGCCAAGTAATGTTGCAATTTCAGAAATAAAACCTTTTTTGGTTTTCATCTTTTTTTCTTCCGAAGGCACCTGCAAGGTGTAACCTGCAGCCATTCCTCTGGCAATAATGGAAATTTTTCTTACGGGCTCTGTATCCGGAGAAAATGTAGAAACCAAGGCGTGGCCTGCTTCGTGGAAAGCGGCAATTTCTTTTTCTTTTTTAGATAAAATATGGCTTCTTCTTTCTGGCCCAAGCAAAACTTTTTCTATTGCTTCCAAAAATTCTCTTTGGTCAATTTGAGTTTTGTTTTGGCGGGCTGCCAATAATGCAGCTTCGTTGGCAACGTTTGCCAAGTCTGCTCCGGAAAAACCAGGAGTTCTTTCGGCTACTTCTTTAAAATCAACATTTTTTCCTAAGGGTTTTCCTTTTGCATGAATTTGCAAAATTGCTTCTCTGTCGTGCACATCGGGTGGGTCTAAAATAATTTTTCTGTCAAACCTTCCTGGTCTCAAAAGTGCAGGGTCTAAAATATCGGGTCTGTTTGTGGCAGCCAAAATTATTACCCCGGTTTCCTTTTCAAAACCATCCATTTCAACTAAAATTTGGTTTAAGGTTTGTTCTCTTTCGTCGTGGCCCCCGCCAATTCCTGCTCCCCTGTGTCTTCCTATTGCATCAAGTTCGTCTATAAAAATTATTGATGGAGCAGATTTTTTGGCTGTTTGGAACAAGTCGCGCACCCGGGCTGAACCCACTCCCACAAACATTTCCACAAATTCTGAACCGGAAACAGATAAAAACGGCACACTTGCTTCGCCTGCAACCGCCCTTGCCAACAAAGTTTTTCCAACCCCGGCACTTCCCACCAGTAAAACTCCTCTTGGAATTTTTGCTCCCATCGCCAAATATTTTTTTGGAAACTTTAAAAAGTCTACAATTTCAACCAGTTCTTCTTTGGCTTCTTTTAAGCCGGCGACATCATTAAATGTTATTTTTTCTTTGCCATGTCCGTCTGCTCCAAAAATTCTGGCTTTGGCTTTTGTAAAATCAAATGCCTGCATCGCGCCAGACTTTGATTGTCTTATCATTGTCCAAAAGAAAAATCCAAAAACCACCAGTGGCAAAATTCCAAAAATTAAAATTGGAGTTAGCCATGTCCACAAGTCTTCTTTGGCCTGTTTTACGTCAATTTGAACTTTTTGCAAATTTTCTTTGTTAACCCCCAAATTTGTCAGCAAATCGGTAACGCTGGTATTTGCTTCTTTCATTGAAGTTGCTGTTCTGTCATCTGCATAAGTGATATTTAAAACATCTCCCTCAACAACTATTTTTTTAATTTTGTCTTGGTTAATGTCTGTAACCAATTGGGTTGTATTTGTTTCTGCCGGAGTTGTGCTTGGATAGTAAAGCAAGCTAAAAAATCCGCCCACAACAAGGAGGATTAAAACAACCAGTATAAAATTCTTAAGTAATGGATTCATATTAAATATTTTAGCATAAATTGTTATATATTTCAACCTGCCTCGCGGCAAGGCGTGGCAAAAAAAGAGCCAATGTTTGTTGTAAAACATCGGCTATAAAGTTATGTCTTGCCCGTTAGCAACTGCATATCCTTGGCCTTTGCACCAGGTTGCAATTTTTGCTCGGGCCTCCGGGCTGGCGTGAAAGGGCATAACCATCCGTGGTTTTACTCTTTCAATCAGTTCGGTAATCTCGGGCATGTTGCCATGCCCACCCGCGTGGATTTTTTGTCGCTCGGCAAACTCCTCCCAACTTTCCGGAGCAGTGGTATCCACCACCACCCGC
>Ga0172379_10011865_pt1 | contig 10296 bp, 10 predicted proteins | sample GrowelOW334metaG_FD_119756 | JGI IMG/M metagenome (GOLD analysis project Ga0172379, IMG submission 119756) | Groundwater microbial communities from an aquifer near a municipal landfill in Southern Ontario, Canada - Groundwater well OW334 metaG | ecosystem: Environmental > Aquatic > Deep...
ATCATCCTCTTTGTTTTTCTTTTGTTTCACTCGTATATAGTACCACAAAGCAAGTATATATACAAGGGCATGAGGTAGCCATTACGATCCTACCAACCAACTTACGTTCAAGTAAAAAAATATAAAGGCTTATTGCTGCTCTTTTCTATCCGAGCAAACCATCAAAATTGACTCGCTTAACGATAAACCATAATGTTTAGCTAGTTCTTTTCAACTTCACCCATCAAACAATCATGAAGGGTTAGGTCATGACTATAGTAAAAACGGATCTGAGAATGTCTACCTGGAGTAAAAACAGAACAACCCCGGCCAATATTGTCACCCACTCCCGCACCCCATTAGCTGTATTAGGGATTATTAGCGGTTTATATGGCTGGTCAGCACAAGTTTATTGGTCCGTGGAAGTTGGTCTCTGGCTACTAATTCTCTCAGCACTTACTGATACCCTGGATGGAAAGATAGCTCGATACCTCGGCTGCGTAACAGATTACGGCGGTTTACTGGATACCACTCAAGATAAAATATTCTTGGTGATTGTCATCAGCAGCTGTCTACTGCCGCTCGCCCAATCAGACACCTTGCATGCTTGCCTGCTAGTCCTCTTCCTAGCTCTCAACGTATGGCGCGATTATTATGTTATGTTGCTTCGCTTTATTGGGGCTGCTAAGGGTTTATCAGGACAAGCCCAATGGTTTGGTAAATTACGCACCATCAGCTTAATGATTTTCGGTTGCTTCTTGTTTGCCGTTGCCTTTAACAGCAGCTTAACTGGCTTCATACCTGCACCCATTTCCAGAATCATCTGCTTAATACTGGAATTTCTTATCGCCCTGCTCACCATCGCCACCTGGTTAACCTATGCCAAATTCTATAATTGACGCTACGACCCTGATCGATAGCGTTTTTTTCTGGCCTCGCCGTAACCAACCAATCCTCCTTTGACGTCTCCCTTAAATTCTAGTGAATAATATTTTCCTTGTCGTGGATGCCAAGTAAATTTAGTATATAATCAAAATACCGTATGCTTACTTTATTAGACCATCTTTCCCTTTGGGGAGCCTTCTTTTTAGCCGGCTTCGTCCTGGGATTTTTCATCGTCTGGACTTTAGCGTCAGCGAGTAAAACGAAAGTGCGGTAAGATATGGCCATAATTATTATTCTACAAGCTCTATCCTACGTGGTTCTTTATGCCATTACCGGGTTCGGCCCAGGGATCATGCTAGGGATCATTGTCGGCAACGCCATGGGTGCACGAGGCAAGGGCTCAATTAGTGAGAAATATGCCAAAAACATAAAATCAGCTGCTATCCATAACGCCCAGTGGCATCCGACTCATAATAAATGGCACACCCCTAAGCATTAGATATCACCCGTCATCAACTTTGTCGTAATTTTAGTTTCTTGTTTTAGTCGAAGAGATCCCTGCTGCTAAATTCTAACTGACTTCAAGTACTTCCCCTTCCTCCGGCCTCGTCACTATCCACTCTGGATGAGCTTGCTGCAATTGCCTCCTAAAATCGCCAGCTTGGTGCGGCTCCCCATGTACCAACGCTACCTGTTTTAATCCCTTGATACGTTCTAAGTAATGCTGTAACTGATCACGATCGGCATGCGCCGATAACTCATTGAGCAATTCCACTTGCGCCTTAACTTTTATCTGCTCACCAAATATCTCCACACGTTTTGCACCTTCTAATATTCTGCGTCCTAACGTTCCTTCTGCTTGGTAACCTGTCACAAAAATCACACTATTTGGATCAGACAAATTGTGCTTCAGGTGATGCACCACTCGTCCGGCTGACATCATGCCTGATGCGGAAATCACCATGAAAGGACCTGATTTTGTATTCAAGCCCATCGATTCGCTGCGTGACTTGATATAGCGTAAATTCCGAAAAGCTAGCGGCCTATCATCTGCTCGCGGAAAATCTGTCCAAGACTCCTCATCATAATTATCACGATGATGTCGATAAACCTCCGTTAAATCAGTTGCCAGGGGCGAATCAACATATATCGGAAATCGAGGGATTTGTTTATCGTCAACCATTTTATGTAACCAATAAACCAGCTCTTGAGTCCTACCTAAGGAAAAAGCTGGCACGATCATTTTGCCGCCTCGCGCACACGTCCGCTTAATTACGTCCGCCATTCTGTCTAATGCCTGCTGTAATGGCTGATGCTTGCGGCTGCCATAAGTACTCTCACAGATGACTAACTTCACTTCTTCGGTTGGCACTTCTGGATCAAAAAGTAACGGCATACCCACTTGTCCCAGATCTCCAGTATAGGCCATCGTGATATTACTTGATTTAAACCGCAAAACACTAACCGCTGATCCTAAGATATGGCCGGCATCATAAAACTTGAGTTCTGTATCATCATCAATCTTGTACCACCCCTTGCTCTCTCTCACGTATGGCACCTCCACGAATTTCTCCATCACCGGCCCCACATCTTCTTCAACAAACAAAGACTCCCGCTCATCCGGTGCGCCAATTTTATGTTTCCGCCTAAACTCTGCATCACCCGCTTCAATACCCACCATGTCCAGTAGCATAAAATTAACCACCTCTTTGGTTGCGGCCGTCGCAAAGATCGGGCCGGTAAAACCCCGCTTTACTAAAACCAGCAGCATCCCGCAGTGATCGATATGTGCGTGCGACAACACTACCCGGTCAATCGTTTCCGGTCGAAAAGGTAAGACGCGATTTCTTTCTCGCACATCAGGCAACCCCTGAAAAGTTCCGCAGTCGAGCAAGGTTCGCTTGCCATTCACTTCCACTAAATGCTTAGACCCAGTTACACCACCTGCTCCCCCATAGAATGTTACTGTTAGCATAATAATCTTCCTAACCTAACCTTGTCTTAACTGCCCGCTAATAAACATTTTTAACTGCTTACTCAACAATTATTTTTCCCTTCTGATCCACAGACAAGTGATCGTGAAAACTCCACTCTCCTGGTTTGTCAAATTGAAAAACATAACTTTCTCCGGTCGCTACCCCGCTGCCCACATCAAATCCCGCCAAAGCATCATGAGCCGGATGCGGATCTGACGCCGGCCAATGCAACGCCTGCCCATCATTAACAAAACTAACTCTTGTTCCAGCCTTAACCGTTATCAACGAAGGAAAGAATCCAGTATCAGTCATAGATACCACTACCCCCGGCTGATCAACTGCTGTCTGACTGTCTTCCTTCGTTTCATTATTAGTTTGACTCGCATTTTCATCCCGCACTCCGCTAACCACCCCACTCTTTTCGTTATTTTTATTCGCTGCCGGCATTTCCGGTTCTACAGTAATACCCGCCTCATCGCCAATAATCGGCGGCAAACTATCCGGTTTCATTTGAATAAACTGCGTACCAGCCTCGTTCACATTGCTTTCAGTAACCTGGGCTGGACTAATTGCTTCCGGCATAGTTGCTCGATACGACCAATAACCCCCAAACACAACCAATAGCACTATCACTAACCCAATTAAACCGATATTCTTCATCGCCAATATTATATCAACTTCGTTTCTATTCCACCAGCTTTCGTCGCCACCCGGCCGTACAATACTCACACTCGCCGCATCCAGCTTCCTCTTCCATAAACCGCAAAGTTTTAATATCTGCCCATACCCCCTCAATCGTTTCTTTAAGCTCCGCCACTTGTTTAGCCGAAATTGTATATTCCACCCGGACCAGCTTCCCCCGGCGCTTGCTTGGCTGAATAAAATCCAACTCCCCGCTTACCATTTGGTGCTTAAACCTTTGTGATTCGTCGCACAGTAATTTATAAAATACCAGCTGTCGATGATACTTTCCTCCCGGTCGGCTTTCTTTATAAGCACTGTCAGGATTCCCTGTCTTATAATCGACTACTTTCACCTGATCATTATTCAGAAATTCAATTTTGTCTAATTGCCCCGTTAGTGGCAATTCCCCCACCATCACCCCATGCCGCCGAAAACTATATTCCAGCTCAATTTGTTGACCAGATTTGATTCCATAAAACCGGAAATATTCCCGCAAAGCCACCTCACCCATAAACAAACTGTCTTGGCTATCCTTCTCCGACAATATTTCCCGCCGCAGCCGTTTTCTAAAACGGTCGAACAGATATTTTTCTGTTACTTGATTAGTCTGTTTCGCCATCTGCCACGCATCATATAGTGCACCATGCACCGCTGTGCCAAAAGCCAAGTGTTTATTTTTAGCCGCCGGTACATGCAAAAAACTGCGGTAATAAAACATCCGGGGACATTCTAAATAGTAATTGAGATGCGTTACGCTCATGACGTAATTTTTTAATTTCTCCTTTGCCCAGCCTCTAATCATCTCGCCATTAACTTTGCTTTCCGTCCGCCTATGCGCCACGTGTGCTCGCTCTTGGATATGAGTTTGGTCAGCCGGCCAAACCTTCTGTTCCACCAGCTCTGTGCCAATTTCACCCCGGAATTGCGCCGGTATTTGCTCTCGCCCGTTAGCGTTATATTGGGAATAAGACCAATATAGCCGCTTTTTCGCTCTCGTTAACGCAACATAAAACAAACGCCTTTCGTCCTCATCATTTTCTTGTCCTGTCACGGGATCAAACCTCACAATGCCAGCTGGCAAGGATAACTTCGTCCGGCTCTGCTGGTTGCCCCAATGCCTATCCACCAGCTTAATAATAAAGACATGCTCAAATTCCAAACCCTTTGCTTTGTGCGCCGTCATTAAACGGACCGCTTTACTGCCCGTAAGTCCTGCTTCGGCCGTTAATGGCAAACGATTCTCTTCCATTAAAGCCAATCGATCGATAAAATCCTCCATTGTTAAATCAGGCCTTCCTTCACTCATTCGTTTCAGCTCCCCGAATAGGGCATTCAGCGCATGCAGAACATTCAATCCGTTCGGTTCATGTAAAATCCGTTTTAACAACCCTGTGTCATTCAGCAACTCGTCAAACACATAAATCAATGGCTGATTAACCACACTCCGTTTCCATTTAGCAGCCTTGGCCGCCCATTCCATAAAAATTTCTGGCTGCTCGACTTCCGCCTGTTTTAGCTTTTGCTCATTCATAATCACACCCAGCAACCCCTCGCGGTTATGGCCAGCAAAATAAATCACTTTCAAAACGTCTAAGGGTTTAAATCCCCACCAATCATATTGCAAAACGTCAGCTAACCTCTCTTCATGCGCCAGGTTTATCGCCCATTCCACTAAACGTTTAAATTGTTGAACCCGGACCTCACGCAGCACGTTAAATCCCACCTGCAAAGCGACCGGGATTCCCATTTTAGTTAGCATTCCACCCATCTCTTCTATATCTCTGTTGTAACGTCCTAAAACCGCTATATCAGCCGGCGCTACTCCTTCCTCAATCAGACCCTCAATGCGCTTTGCCACACCATATCCTTCCATCTCCTCCGTCTCAAACTTCATCTCCTCTATTTTTTCTATCTGATTGCCATTCGCTGCCGTCAACGTTGCTCTAGTCCCTGGCACATAACGCGCCACCGTTTCCCGATTATAACTAATCAGCTGACCAGCAGCATCCAATATTAATTGGTGGCTGCGGTAATTTTTCTTCAGTGCAATTACTTTGATTTGTTGCTGGTAACGCTGCCAAAAACTTAGCAAATTTTCGAGTGACGCACCTTGAAAACGAAAAATTGACTGCTTATCATCACCCACCACGAATACATTAGGCGCATCGTGCCAACTGCTGATTAAATTGACCACCTCATTTTGTGATCCGTTCGTGTCCTGGTATTCATCGACTAAAATGTATTGCCACCTCTCTTGGTTTTGCGCCAGCAATTCATCATCTTTTTCCAAGGCGGCTAACACCTGCATTATCATGTCATCAAAATCATATCGCCCCATCTCTTTTAGACGTTTCTGATAACCTTGGTACAGCTGAACCAACTGCTCTTGCCGTGGCACTTGCTTAGTAATCCCATCTACCAGCTTTTTTAGCTTATTTTTCAATTGCGTCCGAACCTTACCTAGCTCCCTTTTGTTTTCTGCTTGTTTCCCCGCCTCTCTAAAGTCACTGACTACCTCCTGAACCTGCTGCCATACTGCCTTTCCCGCCGCAGTAACTTGTTGCCGCCTCTTCAGTTCTTCAATCAAACCACTGGTTACCTGCTCGGTTCGGTCTGTCGACCGCTGCCCACAATAATCACTTACCAGTGGCCCGATTTCTTTTATTAACATTCGGCTGCTCCGCACTAACTGCTTTAATTCCTCTGTCTCGATTCCTTCTTTTTTTAACCACTGCAAATTTTCAATAATATCAGGTAAAAATAAATAGGGACTGCCAAAGGGTTTCAAGGGACTAGTCGCCGGAAGCCTATCTATCTCATCACGTAGCACTTTAATCCGTTCCGCTTCAGACAACGCCTGCCATTCCCGCGCCAAGGCAAATTTTTCCGGATTCTCTTGGATTATGTCGTTACAAAAAGCATGGAAGGTACCAATTCGTACCCGATATGCGTCCGTGCCAATTATATTCAGCAGCCTCTCTCGCATCGCGGCCGCCGCCGACTCGGTAAATGTTAAACATAAAATGCTACTCGCGTCAGTATCAGTCTGGCGCAAAATATTAGCGATCCTCATAGTTAATACCTGTGTTTTTCCCGTTCCGGGCCCCGCCATTACCATAACCGGACCCTCTATAGTATCCACTGCTTCCCGCTGCTCTAGATTGAGCTGCTTATATAGCTCCACAAAACGGGAACGGAGTTCCTGCCTAGCTCTTACTTGGTCATTTACTTTTTGTCTTTGCTTGCTCATCCGTCTGCTTAAAATACCACCACAATCCCACTCCTACTACTATAATCGGTACCGTATACCATTGTCCGCGTGTCAGACCAGATACAATCGGCCAAGCCTGCTCGCGCCCATACTCAATCAAAAAACGTAGAACCCCATACATCCCTAAAAATAATGCCGTCGTCTTTCCTGCTCGTCCTTTTGCTCGACGCAAATGCCACCAGCATACTCCCGCAATCAGTAAATCTTTCCCGACTGCCAATATTTGCCATAGCGGCGAAGTGAATATTTCTTGGTTAATCACATTGCCAATCCTGCCCAATGACAAACCAATTGCTATCGGCACCACTAAGACATCCAGCAACTGCCAATAATTTAATTTTTGTAATCGGCTTGCCAACCATAACGCTATAGCCACACCAACAAACCCGCCATGACTAGCCATACCGCCTTGCCCCAAATTAAGGATTTGCCCGGGTTGCTCCCAAAAATATTCCAGACCGTACAACAGCACATACCCTAACCGTCCTCCCATCAATACTCCTGCCATCGCCCAAGTGATTACCTCTAACCACTCCTCTGTCTTAAGTTGTAAGCCCCGATACTTCTGCAGCTTTGGAGCCAGCCATAGTGCTATCCCAAACGCCAGCACATATAACACCCCATACCAATACACTGACCAATTGCCGATACCAAGCGCTACTTCTCGGCTGGGAAACAACTCAATCATCCTTATAGTTCAGCACATCTAAACCAAGAAAAAAAGGCGAGTGTATCTGCTTACCGCAAATAGATTCGCCTAGAAAGGAATATTCCGCGTTTCCTCCGCTATTTTCTGGTCGGCGGCACATTATGGACACGCACTTTGCGAAGAAGGACACCGTGTCGCCGTACCGTTCTTGGGGGATTGTAGAAGACACGCTCTCCAGTACTGTTGGTTACTGTTCGCTTCTCCCTACTCTTCCCATCACTTTTCTTAGCCATTTAATAGCTCCAATGAGATCAAGGAAAGAACCAACCCACATACTGCAATCATTAAACCTCAGCAGCAACATTCGTACGTTTTCTCTTCTGTGTTACTGTCGCATAACGATGCACCACTGTTAGCTTCATTGCACTGAGGTCAGGTACCAATGTCTCCACCAACTCTCTGTAAGGCACTAACGCGCGACAGCCATTCACACATTCAGGTAAACAAATTCCCAGTTTTCCCTTAATGTTTACGACCGCTAACCAAGTAGTGTGCTTCACTGGTTGTCCTGAGATACAACACACTACCCTCCTAGCCATCTTCTTCACATCCGCCTCTCGTACGTCCCGAAACATTGATTGAAAAGAGAATTGTTGAACCATACCAACGTCCTTGCAAAAAACCCCAGACTAGTACTGATAAAGAACCACACGTAAAGATTGTGCGAGTATATTAATATTTTGTCAAAACTGATTGACAAAATACTTTATCAAAACATTTTTATTTCTTAATAGTTATTTATGCTTATCAAAGCCAATTTACTCAAGGCTTATTAACATACAGCATCCTTGTCGGGTAGGCGATTTCAATGCCATTTCTCTCAAACGCCTCCTTGATACCCAACAACACCCGTTGGTTGATATCCATATATACCTGATAATCATTCGATTTCACATGATAAACGATCTCGAAACTCAACGAAGATTCGGCCAGCTCTTTCAAATGCACCCGGTCAAACTCGATTTTGTCCTGCGCTTCAATTACTTCCCTAATAAGATCAGGTACCTTCCTTACCTTTTCTGTTATCGTCTCGTAAACAATACCAATCTTAAAGATTACCCGCCGCTCTTTCCTCCGTCCGATATTTTTTATAACCACTCCAGTCACTTCCCGGTTTGGCACTATAATCTCTTCTCCATTTAAAGCTCTAATACGCGTCGTCTTTATACCGATCTTCTGCACCGTCCCCTTGTTACCATTTAGCTCAATAAAGTCACCCGGCACGAAAGGCTTATCAAAAAAGATCGCTAACGAGCTGAATAGATCCGCTAGAACATTTTGTGCCGCTAACGCGATGGCAATACCACCTATTCCCAAGCCGGCAATTAAAGAGGTTACATTAATCCCAAAGTTCTGCAGTAAAAACAAGCCGCCCAGCAGCCACAATCCTACTCCCACTAAACTATGTACTAACTGCGTTGCTGCCTGTGCTCCTTTATCAGACTTAGATAATCGCTGTTGCACATAAAAATCTATTAGAATTCTTAAAGCTAGCACCACCTGATAAACCAGCCAAGTGATCAATCCTAAATCGACTGCCCTTGCCGCAACGCCTTCAATCTTTAGATAGCTCAGTGCAATATAAAATGCGACATACCAGTAAAAAGGTGGCCTGATAGTCTTAATGATAGTCACCACCGCATCGTCCCAGTTCGTTTCTGTTCTTTTTATCACTCCCTCAACAGACCGTAACGCTGCCCACTGCAGCCCTTTGAAGATGAGCACAAACAACACGAACAACACGACCGCCATTAAGTAATCATATAAGGCATTACCAAAAAGCATTGTGTCCCAAATCGGACTATTGAAAAGCCAATCTCTCATTACTCAACATTATACCATAGCACCCCAGTCCTTTGGCTCCGATTTACACCGCACCAAAACTCCTCCTTTCACGGACTTCCCCTAGTTTATTTATTCTGCTTCAGCTTACCGGCCAGCTTAATTGTTTAGTTTTCTGCTATAAATACTTGTCCACTGCGGCCTTAACAGCCTCATACGGCTGCGCTCCCGATAAAGGCTCTTTCTCTCCATTAGACCCGATGATCACGCTATAAGGTGTCCCCTGTCCGCCTGCCACGGCTGCATCCTGCATATCACTAGCAATCCTCGCTTCATATTTCTTTGACGATAAACATGTCGTAAACTGACTAACTCCGGCTACTCCTGCCTTTTGAGCCAATGCCGGTAATTTATCCTCGGCCAGCTCTTCTCCTGTTTGCACTTTTTCCATCAGATAATCCAACATTTCCCAGAACTTCCCTTGTTCTGCTGCGCATTCCGTCGCTAAAGCAGCCACCTTTGCATTGGGATGCAATTGTTCCAGTGGGAAATGTCGATACACCCATCGCACATCGTTTGGATAGGCATCAAGAACTTTCCTGATCGTGGGATGAAACCTTTTGCAGAAAGGACATTCAATGTCGGAATACTCAATTATTGTGACCTTAGCGTTAGCTGATCCTCTGACATGGTCCTTTTCGTCAACTGGCCTTAAGTCACCCACCACCACTCCAGCTACCTGTCCATCGTCCGCTGGCTGTACCGCTGCTGCAGTCGGTTCATTAACTTCTTCAATAACTCCCTTTCCTATCGGCGACCCGCCAAAATAAATCGCTCCCGCAATTAACGCTCCCGCTAAAACAATGGCCACAGGCACCCCCACGCCCGATTGTGCATCGGTAGCTGTTGTCGGTTTATCTTCGGTCATAAATTAAATATATAAATAATTATCAAATCATTATAACCAAGCCCTCTTAATACACAAGTCAGACCATACCGCCTATCGTTAC
>Ga0172379_10011866_pt1 | contig 10296 bp, 9 predicted proteins | sample GrowelOW334metaG_FD_119756 | JGI IMG/M metagenome (GOLD analysis project Ga0172379, IMG submission 119756) | Groundwater microbial communities from an aquifer near a municipal landfill in Southern Ontario, Canada - Groundwater well OW334 metaG | ecosystem: Environmental > Aquatic > Deep...
CCAAAATCATCTTTTTCTCGTCCTCGACAAGTGTGATGAAGAGCACTGAGGGCAGCATTCAAGATGTGGTGGTAGGCCAGCAGGTCACCGTTTCCGGTAAGCAGAACTCAGACGGCAGTATGAGTGCGGATTCCATCCAACTCCGGCCAGTGACGTTACAGGCGCCCATACAGCGATAGAATAGATTTTATCTCTTTTAGATTAAACCATCTAGCTTTATTGGAATTTAACAGACATTGTTAGTTCTTAATTGCTATAATTTAGATAATGGAAAACTTTGAAGTGGTTTTTGAACCAAAGGTTTTGCAATGGGCTAGAGAAAAAGCAGAGTTTAGTACAGAAATTCTTAGATTAAAGCTTAATAACTTTTGGAAAAATATCACAGTAAATACTATTGTGAGTTGGGAAAATGGGACATTAATTCCAACACCTACACAGGTCAGGAAACTCGCAGAAATTTATAAGCGTCCCGTAGCCGTTTTTCTTTTAGCCAATCCTCCGGAGGAGAATATATTACCTCCTGATCGAAGGACTCTCGGTTCTAAAAAGACTAAAAATCTTTCCCAAGAAACTCTTTTTATAATTCGCAAAGCGCGAAGAATTCAGTTTCTTGCTGAAGGTCTAGAAGAAGAACTTAGTATCAAACGCGTGTTCGCATATCAAAAATACACAGTTTCTCAAAACCCCGAAAAATTAGCACAAAAAATAAGAGAAGATTTTTCAATTTCTATCAGTAATCAATTTAAATTTAGGAGGTATTCCGATTTTTTTGAATATTTGCGAAGTAAGATTGAAGATACTGGAGTTATCACACTACGAAGCGGTGGTCACGATAGTTTCCCAGTAGCAGATGCTAGAGCATTTTCATTCGTCGACAGGAAGCCATACGTGATTTTAATAAATAATAAAGATACCGAAGGAGCAAAAAACTTTTCTCTTCTGCATGAATTTGCACATATACTTATAAGAGAGGAGAGTATCTGTAATAACTTCAACTCTTTTAATAGCGATAAACAAATCGATCCGATTGAGGTCTTTTGTAATAAGTTTGCAGCAAGTTTTCTAGTGCCTCACGACGATTTTATAGCTCATCGTATTTTAGTTAGGAAGACGGAAATTACCATCGAAGAACTTGATTTTACAGCGAGTGCTTTAGCAAAGGATTTCAAAGTAAGTAGATTGGTCATTTTGAGAAAACTTTTATCGAGTGGGTTTGTAACCCCAGAAACTTATAAGAATAGGGCGAAAAAATGGGGAAGCGAAAAACCCCCTCATCGTTTGGGTGGTAAAAATGTTCCCGCCAAAAGCGCGATTTTAAAGAATGGTGTTTCTTTTAGTTCGCTTGTGATTGAGGCATATAAGCGAGAAAAACTTTCCCACGCGACAGCATCTGATTACCTCGGAACAAAGACAAAATATTTATCTTCTATTAGTAGAATTTTGAATTCCAATGGAAGATAACCTCTTTTCAGAACCGCCTCAATATACTATTGACTCATCGTCACTTATGGATATATTTGGGGACGAAAAGATGGTATCAAAAAACGTCACGCCCGGCTTATGGGAAAATATCATCATTCTAATTAACAACGGAATAATTATTTCCCACATTGAGGTTTTGCAAGAAATTAAGAAAGATTCTACTAAAGGTGAAGAATTATACAGCTGGGCTCATAAAACACGCAATTTTTTTAAAGATTACAACTGGACGGCGGAAGGAAGAGTAATTAGGGCCATGTCAACAAAATATGCAAATTTCGTGAATGCTAAAACCAACCATATTCATGCCGATCCCTGGCTTGTGGCTCAGGCAAAACACCGCGGGATAAAATTAATTACCGAGGAAACCTTTTCTAATAGTTCCGATGTGAAGAAACATAGACTACCCAACATATGTGCCGACCCCGTATTCAATGTCGGATGTATTAATTTACTAAATTTGATTAAGGAACAAAACTGGCAGTTTCATTAATAAATAACTGTCTCCGCTTTATTTTTCACATTCGCACGCCAAATCCCTTTCGTCAGCGTATATTCAAAGCTCATCCAGAGTGGTTTGAGGTACCTAAACCAAAGTCGACTAAAGTCAAAAACGAGGTAGATTATTCCGTCTAGAAGTCGCTAAATTTGCTTTTCAAGAGTCCTCCCTCGAAATCCGCTGGGCATAGGTAACTTCCCAGGAGCCGTGTTTCCACGAATTCCGCCAGATCATCTTCCGGAGCCATTTCTGTCTCCCATATCCTCGCCCTCTCGTCGTTCATAGGCACAATATGCGATTGAAGCATCTCAAGAGTTTCAAGATATTCTGCCACCTTGTCATCAAGGTTTGATTCCACATAACCTTTCGCGTGAGCGAGATTATCATTCCGATACCGAACCAACTCCTTAATGCACTTAATCCCATCTTTGTTTACGCCTATAACTTTACAAAGATCGGCCAGTTCGCTTTCACCAAAAAATCCAAGCATAAACGGGGATGTGGGAGCCAAAATATCTTCTTGCCCATTCTTAGGGTTCTTTAGTGTGATTGAGAGAGAATATCTTTCTTGTTGTTCTGTCGCCACACGTAGAATTTTGTACTGGACTGCAAGTAAGAATAGGAGATGTAGTGGGAGAATAGCAAAACCTCTTACATGCTTCTCACCATTATCTAGAGCGCGTAGTGCACCCCACAAATGCTCAATGTAGTCATTTTCTGCCTCAATTCGACGGATAGGTAGATAGTCAAGAATTTTCTGCGCTTCTTCATACATATTATTTTTCAAGCAATTTCTTTAGCCCCTCATTCATTTTGTTCTCGTACGTTTCTATCAGTTTCTTGTTTGAATCGATCAAAGACTTTTCGGTGCCGATTTGCTCAAATATTTCTTTTTGTACTGCAAGTGATGGCATGGGAATTTCAATCGATCGGATGAGAGGCATATTTAAACCACTACGCTCATTATCGCCAGTTAAATTTCTTATTTGCTGGTATCTACTCTTTAACACGTAATAAAGAAACTCAGGTATCATTTTCTTTGTGTCAGGATCAATCGCAACTATTGATTGATTGCAGGTTGCTCTCGCACGAAGAAGAGCGACCGTGCCGCGAGTTTTGCCTTGTCCATTCAGGGCAATTAAGACTGAATTTTGAGGTAGAATCTTTGCATTTGATTCTTTAAGCGCTAATTCAGTGATTCGTCCTTCGCAGTCGTAAATTTCTCCCTGATGAATATCACCTGAAACTATCCATTTAATATCCCCGCCATAATATTCTTCTCTTGAAGTTAAAGGCGTACCTCCCGTCATTAATTTCGCAATCTCACCAATCTTAGCTTTTGGCCAGTTTGCATCGATGTTGATTTTTGGCTTCCAATTTATGATAATTTCGTTTGCGCCATTGATGATTGATTGATAAGAATCTAATTCTTCGACAATTTCTTTTTGATAAGTTAAAGGAGGAACAGGAACCTTAAAGCTTTGTAGCATGCCCAACTTAATATATGGCATTGTGTTTCCTAGCTTCTGAAGCTTGAGGCTTTCTTTCAATGAACCTCGCAGAATATAAAAAAGGTACTTCGCATCCACCTTACGAAAGTCCGTTAATACATAAGTTCTTTGGTAGGCGTCAAATTTACCCTTATAGTATTTAACAGATCCGACGTCGCCGTTTCCTGCAATTAATAACGCCTCGGTATCAAACGAATAATTATCAATGTAAGTATGTTCTTTTGCACACGTGAAGAACGGAAATTCTCCTTCGGGGTTACCTTCATTTACATCTTTTCGTCCAGTAGTAATTTCACAAAGCTCCCCGAGTTCAATCATCGGCCATTTAGCATTTTTATAATCTACCCTTGCTCGATAGCGTTCTACGGATAAACTGAGATCTTCTGTTTTTTGAATTTCTTCGCGACTAATGAGGAGAGCTATCGGGCTCTCGGAAAATTTTGAGTTTTTCAAGACAGATTCTCTCCATGTTTTTAGAATATTTAGTGCGTCAGGGAAATCATTTATATTCGTAGCTTTCCTTCGCGCATTAAGAGAATATCCATCGTTTTCCACTTTTACAAACAAAATATTTTTTGTTTTCTTGACGACTGCATTATCAAAGAAAAGAATGCTGGTCTTCACTCCTGAATACGGATTAAATACTCCTGCGGGTAAAGACACAACCGCATAAAGTCCGTCCTTTATCAGATTCTCGCGTATTTGTCTGTGTGCACTTCCAGATTGAAAGATGATGCCTTCTGGCACGATCATTCCTGCGCGACCGTTTGGCTGTTTAAGATGTTCAATGAAATAATCAACAAACAAAACTTCTGATCGACTAGATTGAATGCTAAAACGACTGTTGGGTTTGATTCCACCCTTCGGACTCATGAATGGCGGATTTGCGAGAATCACCGAAAATTTATCGTTCCACCGCTCTTCACGAGCAAGAGTATCGTACTCATAAATCTTTGGATTCTTGAAATGATGAAGATACATGTTCACACGAGAGAGCTTCACCATTTCTGGCGAGATGTCATATCCCTCAAAATTCTTCATTATCTTTTGACGCTGAATCGGTGTCAAAGTCGATTTCGTTTTCCCTGTTTTCTTATCTACCCCAGTGTGTTTTTCAAGAATGTGCTTATACGCTGAAATCAAGAACCCAGCAGTTCCGCAGGCGGGGTCGAGCACGGTATCATCTGGAGTTGGATCGACAACATCAACAATAAAATCGATCACATGGCGTGGAGTTCGAAACTGACCCGCATCGCCTTGCGCGCCAAGAATCGAGAGCAGGTATTCGTAGGCGTTACCCAATTCTTCAGAGTGAGAGTAGTCGAAATAATCAATCTCCTTAAGAAAGAGATAAAGAACATCTGGTGAACGAAAAGGTAAATACGCTTGCCGAAAAATATCCCTGAACAGCTCCGGCAGTTTTTGAGAAGTAGAGAATTTTACAAGCGCTTCTGCATAGAGATTCATTCGCTCTTGATTTCCAAGTCGAGTGTCCATCACACGTGTCCAAGCGTATCGTTCAAGTTCTCCAACGAAGAATGATGGTTTATCACCCGCACGAACAGCGGACTGATCCATATCATCCATAAACTTGTAGATCAACGCATTCGTGATCTGATCTATTTGTGCCGCAGGATTGGGGACAACACCTACAAGGACCTGCCGCGCTGCGTCGATGTGACGCTTGGTTTCCGCGGTGAGCATATAGTTATTTTAACTCATGTAAACATTTAAAGACACGTAGTCTTTGACATATTGGGGGACGACAGTTTTATACCCATTCAATTGTGCATATTCATCAAAGTGAAAAGACGACTCTGTGTTAAATCGCGCAGTCTCACGCGACTCAATAATTTCTCTCACTACCTCATCAGTAATAAATGCCTTGAAGAAGGTTTTGACAATCATGTAGTGTTCTTGATCGACCTCGTGAGTTTCCAAGAATTTCTTCCATTCTGACTCCAGTAGTTCGTCACGGGACTCAAAACTTTCTTTTTCCCCAAACGCAACCTCCAAAAATTCTCTCGTCGTTACACGTCGATCAAGATTGAAAGCGCGTCGTATTTTCTCAAGTGTGAGGAAGTACTTCGGTCTCTCGAATATATTCTTTCGTGCGTACTGCTCTGCTCCCTCGATATCCCCATTTTCCCAAAGATTCTTTAATGTTTCGTTGCCCAGTACATCTTCTTCGACTGCCCGCTTAAAACCTTCACGATCTATACGCATCCCTTCTTCGCCAACAGCAGTCTCCATAGCACTAACAATTTCATCGGGAGATTCGAGATTGACAGGCCCTTTAAATATTTTGTTCCCATTTTCATCTACAAATTCACCTCCGCGCGAGTCACCAACAGGGATATCTGTTCCAGTGGTAATCTTACGAACGTATGGAAGTTCAAGTTTTTCTTGGTATGGATATTCCTTCTCAAAATATTCACAAGTGGCAAAAAAGTCGAAAAATTTGAAACCGTTTTTAGGAATGCTTAAATCTCCATCTTCGCCCTCGTGGGTAAAAGTAAACTTGCGCGTACCTCGACCTTTAATCTGTACGAAATCAGCTGGTGAGAAAACTGGGCGCATAAGTGCAATGTTGAGCAAATCCTGACAATCGTATCCAGTTGTCATCATCCCGACAGTAACGACCACACGAGTTTTACCGGAATCGTATCCCTCCGGACGCACAACACGCCCACTCAAGCGGTTATTAGCAAAATTTACCGTCATTTGCTGAGCGTTTGCGACTTGGGATGTAATTTGAATAGCAAAATCAGATTGTCCGTATTCTTGCGGCCATCGCTCAATTGCAAGACGATTCAATATATTCGTTATCTTTGCGGCATGTTTTTGTGATACACAAAAAACAATAGACTTACCGAAAAGATTTACTCCTCGCGATTTTGCTACCGGATCAACAATGCCGTGGTCGAGGAATGCCTTACACGTCGCAACATTTGTCTCGTCGTTGAAAAATGCCTTTTCGTAGTGCCTATTCGTAAAGATCTCATCTATCGTTTCTCCTTCACTTGTTACCTTGCGAATGGATAATCCTTCATCTGAGAGAAGTTGAGTTGTTATAGCTGTCCTAGCATCTACTAGAGTGGGGTTTACAAGATAACTATCTCCTACGCCCGATACGAGATCGTAGCGAAATGTCGGTTGCCCCGCTTCACATCCAAAAGTTTTGTAAGTATCAAGAAGTTGGCGACGTTCAAACTCCCTTTGCGTATCTGCTCCTTCGTGGTCGAAGCCGCGCAGATAATCTTTTGGTGTAGCTGTAAGTCCGAGCTTATATCCGACAAAATACTCAAACACTGCTCGACTGTTGCCTCCTATTGATCGGTGAGCTTCATCAGAAATCACAAGTTCGAAATCTGTCGGTGAAAATTCTTTGCGATATCTGTCTCCTGACAAAAAGGTTTGAATCGTAGAGACAACGATTTGCGCCGAATGTACTGAATCTTTGTTGTCTTTGTAAATGACGACTTGGTAATCTTTCCCTAGATAATCCCGAAACGCTTTGTAGGATTGATCTTCTAATTCCAAACGATCGACGAGAAAAAGCACTCTGCGCGCATTTCCTGATTTCAGAAATAGTTTAATTATTCCCGCAGAAGTAAGAGTTTTTCCTGTACCTGTGGCCATTTCAAAAAGAAATCGTGTCTTGCCTTCATCTGCAGATGATTGGAGTGCATGAATGGCTTTCACTTGATACGGCCGCATCTGTTTCAAGTTGTGATCGCGCAAAAAATGTTCTCGCTTCTCTGCATCTTGAAACGATGGATCGCTGGCATATTCCGGTAGTTGAGATGCGGTTATATAATTTTCATCAACCGCCGTATCAGCAAGCTCTTTCGGATTCGGAATATATGTCTCAAATTGAGTTATTGAATCCTGTGTAGGAAATCGCGAAATAGTTTCAGGGTTGCCAAATTTTGTGTCCCAGAAATAATGAATATTACCGTTGGAAAGAATAATGAAACGAGCATTTATATTCCGTGCATAGTTTCGTGCTTGCTCCTTTGCTGAAAGCGGGTCTATTGATTCTCTTTTTGCTTCAACAACTACCAAAGGTCTCTTGTCTTTATCAAGAAGTAGAAAGTCGATTGCCCCTTTGCGCTTGTCGTGGGTTTCCGCATCTTCAAGGTCATCCCCGAGGTTCTCGAAGAGTACACCTGGCTCAAGTTGAATATTCGCAGACCCCTTTTTATCGTCAAAAAACCTCCATCCTGATTCTTCAAGGAGTTTGTTTATCTTGATTCGAGCTTGTGCTTCTTTCTTTTCCATAAGCTCAATTATCCTTATTTTGCTTGGGTTCAAACTTGGACATCTGGCGGAGGGGGGGGGCTTTTCCTTCGACTCAATTATGCGCCGTCGCACCTAATTGGTCTAGGCACCGCCTCGCGTGGTTCGACTGTTGCTCACCACATGCTCCGGCGTTCAAATCCTCCTCGTGATACAAGCAGTTGTATCACTCCCTCTCGCAAAAGAAAACCCGCCCAGAGGCGGATTATTTTGCGGAGGGGGAGGGATTTGAACCCTCGATACCTTGCGGTATACAGTCTTTCCAGGACTGCGCACTAGACCACTATGCGACCCCTCCAGGGTCTGAAACCTATGGTGATTGTAGGTTAAACCTCGTTATTTTTCAATAATAAGGTGTAAGATAAATATATGTCACGAACCCCACAATGGGAGAAAAAGTTGGGAGGGCACGCGGGAGAGCTCTATGCAGCTGCCGAGTTATCAAAAAGAGGGATTCTCAATGCTTTACTACCCGAGAATTTTTCTGATGATGACATCATTTTTAGCAAAAAAGATGGGAAGAAAGTGGGATATATTCAAGTGAAGTCATATCATCCGGATAGGGGGCAGAGCTGGAAGTTTAGTGCGAAGAATGAAGAATGGGTGAATGCAAGTAAAAATTCATTTGTTGTTTTAGTGCGACTCGGCTCTCCTAAAATAAATGAATCTCCGAGTTTTTGGATCACTACTAAAAGGGAAGTTGGTAGACATTGCATTAAGGATCCGGCTCATGGAACGAAAAACAAGGATAGAAGAATTCAGTTCAGTCAGAGAAACCCTCGCATAGCAGTTCATGAAAAGTGGGAAAATAATTGGAAAATAATCGAGCAATACCTGAAATAAAATAAATTACCACGCATTTTGCTATAGTATCCATATGGAACCAGAAACCAAGGGAACGGAAGAGGTGAAAGATGAAGAGGTAAGGTGCTTCGGGAGGAAGTGGAAGAAAGGGGAACATGCCCATGGTGTGCCGAGCGGGGTCTACGGACTCGCCTTCATCGGTGCGGCAATCTACTACATCGGCCAGGCGACGACATTCTGGGGCGGCGTGCTGGGCATCCTGAAGGCCGTTGCGTGGCCCGCGCTTCTCGTATTCAATCTCCTCGAATTCCTCAAGATGTAGGAGTTCGGACAAAGGCCGAGTAACTACCACAATCTCCGACATGATCAAAGTACACGTGCATAAGACGGGACTCGTGCTGGGAGGTCTCTTCGGCATCGCGCACGCCGCATGGGCGGTCGCGGTGCTCGTAGGAATCGCGGAGCTGTTCCTCAACTGGATATTCGGCCTCCACTTCCTGAACTTCCCGTTCACCGTGGATCCCTTCTCCTTCTGGAACGCCGCGATGCTCGTCGTCGTAACCTTCATCGTAGGGTATGTGCTGGGATGCGTGTTCGGCTGGCTCTGGAACATGGCCTGCCGCGCACCGGGCGAAGCACAGCAATAGCACATTGCTTCTCGAACCGCCCTGCAGGGGCGGTTTTGGTATACTGAGAGCATTATGCAAGACAAAAACCATTATCTTCTGCCGGCAGTCGTCCTCGCCATTGCCCTCCTTGCGGGACTCGGTATCTTAGGCTACTTCATCGCCTCGAACCGAACGACGAATGTCATCACCGTGACCGGATCGGCGAAAACGCGCGTTACGGCTGACCTCGCAAAATGGAGCGCGAACTTCTCGAAGCGGGCGAACCTCGGCAACGTGAAGGAGACGCTCGAAGCGGCGACGGCGAACTCGGAGAAAATCCGCCAGTTCATCATCGCGCGCGGCATCGATGCCTCGGCCATCACGCTCCTGCCCATCCAGACGGACCCCGTCTACGACATGGGCAAGAACGGCTACGGTTCCACGCAGGAGGTGATCGGCTACAACGTGCGCCAGGAGGTGCGCGTCGAGAGCCGCGACATCGCGAAAGTGGACGACCTCGCGACGAACGCGAAGAAGCTCGTGGACCAAGGGATCGTGCCCGAGTATCAGCGCACCGAATATCTCTACACCAAGCTTTCGGAACTGCGGCCCCAGCTCTTCGCCGACGCGACGAAGGATGCACTGACCCGCGCCCAAGCGATTGCCGAAGGCACGGGCGTGAAGGTGGGCGCGCTCCGCACGGCAAAGACGGGCGTGATTCAAGTGATGGCTCCGAACTCGATGGATATTTCGGATTACGGCGCGTACGACCTCTCGACGAAGGAAAAAGAGGCGAGTGCAACCGTGACCGTCTCGTTCGAACTTCTGCCCTAAATCATCTGCATATTTCACAAAATCTCCGCCTTGGGCGGAGATTTTTGACGTGCAACGAAATCCGAAACGCCTCGTTATACCTTATGAAGGGATAAGAACCTTCACGACCTATGCACAAAATATCATATTTTCATCTCATGACGATTGCGAAAACGCTGCCGGTCCTTTCACTCTGGAATGGACGCAGATACTCTGGCCAAGGCGGATTTCTCATACGGCATAACCATAATCAATAGCAGACGATTCAGTCTATGCAGTA
>Ga0172379_10011867_pt1 | contig 10295 bp, 7 predicted proteins | sample GrowelOW334metaG_FD_119756 | JGI IMG/M metagenome (GOLD analysis project Ga0172379, IMG submission 119756) | Groundwater microbial communities from an aquifer near a municipal landfill in Southern Ontario, Canada - Groundwater well OW334 metaG | ecosystem: Environmental > Aquatic > Deep...
ACGAAAACGAAGAAACTCGTGAACCAACAGTCAACTGTAAACTCCAATCTGTTACATTTAAACTCGATTCCGAAACTCAATTCATGCTTAAGCAGTACCAGCAGAAGCTTGAAAAAGAAAAACACGAACCTGTTCCGCTCGGAAAAGTTCTGAAAATACTTCTCAAGCGGGTGCAAGAGCCTGTGAGGGAGCCACGCCAACCGAAAAAAGAAACCAAAACTATATGCGCGTATAAGAAATATGAGATTAATAACGGTGGCAAATGCGCATTCCCAAGCTGTAACAAACCGCACGAACAATTTCACCATCCGAATCGTTATTCACTCGATCCATCACACGAAAACATAGTCCCGTTATGCAGTCATCATCATGTAATTGCGCATACCGGACTGATTGAAAACGAACAGAAACCGCCAGAGGAATGGAAGTTTCGAGACCATATGGAACTCAATTCAATCGACAAGAAATACCAACAGCATATGCAGGCGGTAATGTCCGGACCGTGACGCCCACCAAGGATTGCGCCATGTCGAAAATAATGTTATAATATACAGATTGTAACACCTTTCCAATGCCATCTGCGCATATCCTGAAAATCCTAGTCTCGATAGCACTTGCCGCCGTGCCTGCGATTATTTGGACCGCAATCTTTCTTAAAAAAAGAAAAGAACCGCTCGGGATAGTTTTGATCACATTCGTGGCGGGGATGGTATCAGTTGCGCCGATTATTTTATATAAATTAAGTTGGCAATACCTTCCGGGACTCAATCTGTTCACGTATTTCGATAGATTTGGGAATAATACACTTGGTTTCACTCAGTTCCTTTATCTTCCAGTAAGCACCTTGCTCAGTTTCTTGCTCGTCGGCGTTATAGAAGAATATGCGAAACATGTTGCAGTTAAGGTGGCAGATGGTGGGAAATTTAAAAATGTCGATGATGCGATGGAGTACAGCATTATCGCGGCACTTGGATTCTCGTTTGTGGAAAACGTGATGTATTTCTTTTACATCTGGCAGTATCAAGGATTCGATACTCTTTATTTGTCATTTGTCTTTAGGGCGATTTTCTCTACATTTGCACATATTTTGTTCTCCGGAGTATATGGTTACTATTATGGATTGGCTTATTTTGCCAAACCGATTTATCAACAAGATAGACATCCTTGTGTAAACTTTTTGCATAAATTATTAAATTTGAAATCAGAAACCGTTTTTGCGGAGGAAAAAATCACACAAGGGCTTTTATATGCAGTAATTTTGCATGCGTTTTTCAATGTAATGCTGGAGCTTAATATTACATACATAATAGTTCCGTTCTTAATATGGGGATATTCGGGACTTAGTTATCTTTTTATCAAAAAGAGATCCCAAGTAGAGTTTGGAAAATAAAATTTGCACGGGTAAAGAAGCTATGTTATCCTCAACAAGCTGTTTTTGTGAAATAGTCATAAGACATAAGTTGTAAGTTTTAATAACATATGACCTACGACCTACGACTCCCCATATGCACGAATTCATTGTAGTAAAAAAAGCCCGCATCCATAATCTCAAAGGTATTGATGTGCAAATCCCTCGTGAGAAGATGACAGTTATCACAGGTCTTTCAGGCTCGGGCAAATCTTCACTGGCTTTTGATACGATATATGCGGAAGGGCAGAGGAGATATGTCGAGAGTTTGTCCACTTACGCGCGACAGTTTTTGCAATTAATGGAAAAACCTGATGTTGAGTCGATAGAAGGGCTTTCGCCGGCGATTTCAATAGATCAGAAAACGGCAAGCAGGAACCCGCGTTCAACAGTTGGAACGGTTACGGAAATATACGATTTCTTAAGATTACTTTTCGCAAAAGTCGGACATCCGCATTGCTATAAATGCGGCAAGGCGATTTCAAGACAAAGCGCCAGCCAAATAGTCGATCATATTGCGAATATGGTTGAGGGCAAGAAGATCTTATTGTTAACGCCGATGGTCAACGACAAGAAGGGTTCTCATCAGAAAGTTTTTGAAAATATAAAAAAAGAGGGATTCGTGAGGGTGGTGGTTGATGGTGAAATGCACAGCATTCTTGAGCTACCGGAACTTGATGAAAACAAGAAACACTCGATAGATATAGTCGTGGATAGATTGGTAATAAAAGATTTAAAACAAAAAGTTCAGAAAATGTCTTCCGGACAAGAAATAGATTTGCCAAATCCAAACAGATCGCGTCTTGCCGACTCCGTTGAAACGGCTATTAAGCATGGAAGCGGAATGATTATTGTTCAAGATTATGAAAATGGGCAAAGAGAGATTTTTTCGGAAAATTTTGCTTGCAGCGATTGCAATATCAACCTGCCTGAAATAGAGCCAAGAAGTTTTTCGTTTAACAGCCCTCATGGAGCTTGCGAAGCTTGTCATGGGCTCGGAACGAAACTTGAAGTTGATCCGGATTTGATAATGCCAAACAGGGGGCTTTCCATTTTGGAAGGTGCAATAATGCCCTGGTCGGCGACAACTTCACATTTGAATTGGTATAATAGGATTTTGGAAGCTGTTGCACGAAAACATAATTTTTCGATAGAAGTACCGATTGACAAAATGAAACCGGAAGACCTGGAGAGAGTCCTTTATGGGACAGGAGAAGAGAGATATGCGGTAAAAATGGAAGGTAATGGAGAAGGGGGAGGATTTGAGGGAGAATATAAAACCAAATTCGAAGGAGTAATACCGAATCTGGAGAGAAGATATTTGGAAACTGATTCGGATTATGTTCGCAGGAAAATAGAGATATACATGCGGATACTGAAATGTCCGAAATGCGGAGGGAAAAGATTGAAAAAAGAGATACTTTCGGTGATTATTAGTAAGAAATCGATAATAGATGTTACGGAATTGTCGATATCGGAATGCAAAAAGTTTTTTGAGAACATGGATCTGAGCGAAATGGAGAAAAAAATCGCAGAACCGATTTCAAAAGAGGTGATAAGCAGGCTTCAATTCCTAAATAATGTCGGTATTTCTTACTTAACTCTCGACAGAGCGGCAAACACGCTTTCGGGAGGTGAGGCGCAGAGAATAAGATTGGCAACTCAAATCGGGTCGCATCTTGTTGGAGTGCTTTATGTTCTTGATGAGCCTTCAATCGGACTACATCAGAACGATAATGAAAAATTGATAAAAACGCTCCATACGCTTCGCGATATAGGTAATACGGTGATAGTTGTTGAACACGATATAGATACGATGCTTTCTTCCGATTACATAATCGATATAGGCCCGGGGGCCGGGAAGCATGGTGGAAATGTCGTTTTTGCGGGTACGCCGAAGGAGATTTTGACAGATAAAGAATCCATAACCGGTCAATATCTCTCAGGGCGGAAAAGCATAGATACTCCGAAGAAAAGAAGAAAAGGAAACGGACAATATCTGGAAATATTGGGTGCATGCGAACACAACTTGAAAGATGTGGATGTAAAATTGCCACTTGGAACATTTATAGGTATCAGTGGAGTTTCAGGTTCGGGAAAATCAACTCTTATAAATGACATTTTGGTGAAAAAAGTCTCGGCGGTAATAAATAGATCAAAAGCTTTTGCCGGAGGACATCGTGAAATTCGAGGTATAGGTTATTTGGATAAATTGATAAATATCGATCAGTCGCCGATAGGAAGAACACCGAGGTCAAATCCGGCTACATATACGGGAGTGTTTACGGACATCCGCGATCTATTCTCGTCAACTCACGAGGCGAAATTAAGAGGTTACAAGCCCGGTAGATTCAGTTTTAATGTAAAAGGTGGCAGATGCGAGGCTTGCCAAGGCGATGGTATCAAGAAGATCGAGATGCATTTCTTGCCGGATGTTTATGTGCCTTGCGAAGTTTGTAAGGGTAAGAGATACAACAGAGAGGCGCTTGAAATTACTTATAGGGGTAAAAACATATGGGATGTATTGGACATGACTGTTGATGAGTCGCTTGAGTTTTTTAAATCAATTCCTTCCGTAAAAACGAAATTAAAAACCTTATCTGAAGTTGGATTGGGATATATCCATATCGGTCAATCCGCAACAACTCTATCGGGAGGTGAGGCGCAAAGAATTAAGCTTGCGACAGAATTGTGCAAGAGGTCTACGGGTCAAACCCTTTATATACTGGATGAACCGACAACAGGTCTCCATTTCGATGATGTGAAGAGACTTCTTGATGTATTGCAAAGACTGGTTGAAAAGGGGAATACGGTTCTTACAATTGAACACAATCTTGATGTTATCAAATCCGTTGATTATGTAATCGATCTTGGTCCCGAAGGCGGAGAAGCGGGCGGAATGATAGTCGCTGAAGGTACACCGGAAGAAGTGGCAAAAAACGAAAAGTCTTATACGGGGCAGTGGTTGAAGAAGATAGGGTTGTAGTCGCGAAGCGACCCCTATCTATAAGTTGTTTTGCGTAAGCAAAACTCTTTTTTTCGATTTAATGAAATTTAATAAAATATAATCAAATTAAATAAAACATCCTCACCATGCCTTGGATTTAATAAAAATCACTCAACTTGATAAAAATAAAACAAAACGATTCAAACGCAAGTAGAAATAGATAAAAAGCTGTTAACTTTTATAAAACATGATAAAGTAAAGCTCGCAAACACAAACAAAAACAAAAACTTGAAAAATTAAATAGACTATAGTAAAATATAAGAGAATTAAATAGAATTAAACGCGCGAAAATGGGAAGTAACCTAATGACACCAGAGCAAGCGGCGAAGGTCTTGCAAGTCCATCACCTGACAGTGCTGAAATTAATTAAGGACAGAAAGCTTAGAGCTATTAAACTGGGACGCGTTTACAGGATTAGGGAATCGGATTTCGACTCATTCCTCGACAAGAACTACTCATAAGCCGGTAGCGAAGCAAACGGCCCATACAGCAATCTCCATAAAATAAAAATCTAAAGCCTCCTCACTCATGTTGATTAACTGCCTAAGTTGCGGCAAAACCGTATCGAACAGAAAAGACTTCTGTCCATACTGCCAGCACGACATTCCGCTTCACATCCAATCAATGGAGAGAAGGCATGGGATTGTCAAAAAAAGCCTGTTAAATCAAACATACAAGGGGACGATTCTTTCGATCGTGAAAAAGTAGCAGGCGCGAATAGTTTTGCGTAAGCAAAACTTCATATTACGAAACCGGTTTTACCGCGTAATTTTTCGCCGCGAATTCGTATTGTCCTATGAATATTTTTTTGAAAGGAACGATGGAATTTAATTCGTAGAAAACAAGCATAGCTTCACGATATTCGTTTTCTTCAACACTGCGATACGAGAGTGGGGCAAGTCCGTGCGATAAAAGTAATGCGTTTGCCATAAGACGAGATGTTCTCTTATTGCCATCTTCAAAAGGTTGAATATAGCTTATGCCCAAAATAGCCAGAAGAGCTTTTGAATATGGCGTTTCCATTTTTGAAATCGCATTGGAAAGAGCGGTCACAGCCTCGCGGATTTGATGGATATTATCCAAAGGTTGATATTTCGAACCTGTAATACCGACAAGTCCATTTCTAAATCCCAAACCAACACCCATATCTTTGACCAAGATAGCATGAAGTTTTTCGAGATTTACTCGATTAAGGGTTTTAAACTCATCGGTATTTTCTCTTACGAAATTAAAAGCTTCTTTGTGATTTAAAATCATACGCGCTTCATTTTTGTCATGTCCAGGCGCTTCTTTATTTTCCAAAATCAAATTTTCCGTATCAAGTAATGTATAAGTATTGCCTTCTATTTTTGAAGATTTCCATGACAACTCGATAATAAGTCGTTCCAACTCTTTTTTTTGAATGGTTTTTGATATGTTTTTAGTCCTTTTTATATATTCACTGGTAGCATGATTGAATATCGTAAGGTCTTTATTATCGAAAAGATCGCCAGGCAGTTCGGAAAACAAATCAAAATCGTAGCTGTTTATACCATATCGCCTATCGGGATCAATAGCGCAATATGACTTGGCATTGATGTCGGCGGAAACTCTTCCCAAAGTAGTAATATTGTAACTTGTAGATCGACCGGATCCGGTTAATTTAAGGATACCGGACACAACCATTTCTGATAACGCTCTTTTTACAGTAACAAGCGAAACATGTCCTGTTGATTTCAATATTTCCGAATGAATAGTCGAAGACTGAAAAACACCTTTTTCGAGGATTATTTTTATAATTTCCTGATGTCTTTTTGACAATTCAATCATTTTCGTATCATTTAAGCACATTTATCGTATCATATTGATACGATAAACACCAGACTACCCATTACACTGTTTCTTCGATACCTTATGCGCTTTCTTGTTAATTTCAGTGGTAAGTAAGGTAATGGTCTCCGTCAATGTAGTATTAAGATCGGTGATTAAAGCGGTTAAACTTCTTGCGATTTCACTGCCGCCTTCTCCGTACATGGTCTTATAATTTGCCAAAAGTTGAGCTTTGGTGAAGTCGGTGTCATATTGAGAAAGAAGATCCGTATAGCTCTGATAAGTCGAAGAAATACTTCCATCGTTTGTTGAAGTTGAAGATGACTCACTTTCTTCTTCATCTTCGGCAAACTCATTTTTTGTTATAAGTTCGGAAACCTCTTTTAATCCGGATTTGTCAAAATCAAAATGTTTTGCGAAAAAACCTTTTGTATCACCGGCGGGAGCATCTTTAGCCCCAAGTGCGGCAGCTGCTTTCTCTTCAGCTTCTGCTTGTTTCTTCTCTTCTACTTTTTTCGCTTTTGCCGCATCATATTTATCCCAAATTTCAGTCCATTTATCGACAAGAGGTTGCCATGTGCTATCACAAATTATGTAAGTTGGGATATTATCTTCGTATTTGGTCAACCAGCTTGAGAAATAAGTATCGAAATCTTCTTCGGAAAACCATTCCTTATTCTTAAATCCAATGACATACTTATCTTGCATTTTATAATACAAATCATCATAAAGATAAGTTGCAACAATATTATTTATTACGGTTTCCGATTCGATACCGGTCAAAGCATCGGAATTAATGCCATTCGCTTTTCTTACGAAATAAAGTTCGGCTTTTGTTACCTTGTATTCGAGTTTAAGGGCTTCGACACTTTCGGTATCACAAGAATAAGAACTTTCTTCCGATCCATCATCGACCAAATCACTGGATTCGACGGAGAGGTCTGCAGAATCGATATTGGAATAATAAACTTGCCTTAAAGATTCAGCTATTACATCAAGTCTTTCGTCGACAGCCAAGATGTCGGAAAGCTGACATGGGTTTTTTGAAAAAATATCATTCCAATAAACGGAAAAATCTTCAAGCTCTATAACGGAAGATAGCCAAGTAGTGAAACCGGCAGCTCCTCCGCATGCCGATGCTGCGGAAACAACAGGAGGTTTTGCCGTGAACAACACAACAAGAGCCAATATCAACGAGATTTTAAGGCAAATTTTCATTTCGTATAATCTTTAGCATATATTGACTCGATACATCCTTGGAAACTCGGACCGTCATCGGACGCAGCACAACTGTCTCCGCCAATCAAATCCAAAATACTCTCAAAAAATAAATTAAACTGTTCCATTTGTTCGGAGATGGCTTGATACATTTTATTCGCATCGCTCATTTGGGAATTCAAAACAAACTGTTCCAATATTTCCGCTTGTGCTTGGTTTTGTTGATCGGTTAATGCCATTACTTCGCTTGTGACATCAATAAGACCGGAGCTGATACCGGCATTATCAACGAGCATTGCATTCAAATCGGCTGCGCTGTAGCCGGTCGAAGAGTCGGTTTCGCGGCTTGGGTAAAGAGCTTTAATAAAATTGTCGGCGATATGTCCGGTATCTATTATCAAATCATCATTCGAAGGTGTCAAAATCGGACTTCCGATTACAAATACATAAAAATTAGGCCAGAACTTAAGACTGCTCTCTTTGCATGTCGAATCTTCCATGATATTCCCGGTTACCTTACTTGGTGTAAGGCTGTGAGAAGTGATGTTTTCAAGCATTTGGGAAATATAAGAGAAATGACAGTAAATACAGTTGGTTGTTTCTTCCATCCCCGATTCGACAGGATCGTCCGATTCGGTAACAAAATTAACTTCAAGGCAAATCGTATCGGTGCAAGGAAGCGGGTCCGACCAATCTGCTGCAGCGGGGATTGGTATGCCTATGTCGGAAGAGTCACCTCCGCCATCGCCGGAACCATCTGCCGAACTTCCAGTACCATCTTCACTCCCACTCCCTGACGAAGCGCCATCAGTAGAGCTGTCACTTCCGCCAAGAGCTCCGGCTAACGCATCGCTTAAATTACTGTTTTCAAAACATTCAAAAGATTTATCGGATTCGGTTGCGGATTCTTCAGTTTCCGCGAGGATCTCCTCCTCCTCGCTACTTGGTTCGTCGGAAACCACTTCCTCTTCAGTAGGTGATTCCGTATCAACGCCAAGTCCACCAGAAGAGCCGTCATCTGCATTGTCGGGCGAACTCATTTCACTTCCGTATCCATCTTCATTTGCGGCACCAAATAAAATTATTTCTATTGTTTTCAAATCAACTATCAAATCGAATCCAGAATCTTCCGTGGTTCCATTCGCGAAAATCTCATGCGACATTGCCGTATTGCTCAAGTCGCTGTTCAAAGTTTCAATCGCAAGTTGATTGTTATAATAGTTTGTTATTTCATCATACTTGGCAACAAGTCCTTCAATTGATTGTATTTGAGAGGCCTCTTCATCGCCCCAAACATATTTGGAGGCGGTGACATCGTAATCGTATATCGCATATAAATCCCCACCGACAAGATCCATCATTCGCCCCTTTGTGTATCCGTATTCGGCCGCGGTATTTTCGAGAGCAGCCGAAGCGGGGTCATTTTTCACTTTATTATAAATAAGCAGATATAAATTTTGAGCGTTATCATCTCCGGTTGAACCAAAAATATTATCCCAATTCGGGGCGACACTCGGATCTATATTGTTTTTCTCATAAATATCTTTCGATAAATTTTCATAATAAGCTTCCGGGAAAAGATAATCGAAAAAACCGGGTTCCTCCTCATCGGCACTTAATGAAACGGGAGCCGAATAAAAAGCTATAAAGAGTATGACTCCGGAAAGTATCATCAATCCCCATTTTTGATCAAAAGTTTTTTTCATTATTTACAATCGGTTGTTGATACATCTATGAAGTCATTTTCCCATTCGGTGACTTCGGTTCTGAATTCACCAAGCGCGGAATTATAATTTTCCAAATCTTCAATGGTTTGTTTGTAGCTGTTATGGAGAGGCAATGCGATTTGCAGTTCGTTATAAGCCGCCAAAGCCATATCCATGATTTTTATCGCATTTTCTTGTTCAAGCGTAATAAGTTGACCTCTTGCTTTGGCCTTGGTTGAAACTGTCGAAAGGACCATGGTATCCGTATCTCCGGCATCAGTTGCGTAAATGGCATGATCTTCAAGACCTGCTCTAAACTCGATATATTCATCAACCATCTCTTCAGCAAGGCAATAAGTTGAAACATTTTCACTACTGCAAACACCATCGCTGTTCATTTGAGAATCATTAGGCGTTCCGCTTACAAGAATTTCGATTTTGCTGTTCATAAGATCGTTCATCTTACTGTGATACGCGACCACCGCATCATAAACATTGGAATAATATTTCGTTGAATATTTGCTTTCGTACGGGGTGGTAGCGGCGGAAATGATTTGCCAATTTACAAATACGACCATCAGTACGAACGCGAGACTTATCCTCCAGTTTTGTAGAATTTTTATTTTCATCTTGATACGCAAGTTTTGGTAAATTCAAATGAGCTACTGGATATCTTCGACAGGTAAGCGTTTACATAGCCGGTTGTTTCCAGCATTTCTCGGAGTTTTTCATTTATCCACTTGTATTCATCAAGTAATGCGGTTGTTTCTTTTGCGGAAGCACTTGAGGCAACCATGGTTTTCAAAACCACTTCATTGTTTTCTACCTCTTTTTCAACAAGCGCTTGGCAAGTCGCTAAATAGTTACTTGTCTCAGGTATTCCGGATTCAAGGTCGTAAGTTGCAGTTGCATCTTCGAATATCTCATCGGCTGCTTCGCGAAACTGCACATCCAAAGGGATAAGAGTTTCGTCAACAACTTCTGTTGTAGTCCCAGTACTGGATAAAGCGGTTTGCGCATTCTCCAATAACTCGGCGCTTTTCTCGGCTAACGCGCCGGATATTTGCTCGGGACAATCGGAAATAGTTGTCTGTGTTGCCGTACTTGTAGATTCCTCTCCCTCGGCAAAACTTATAATACCGACATC